>BNJU01005640.1_pt1:30000-83106 | contig 83106 bp, 116 predicted proteins | sample 8539281 | NCBI WGS metagenome assembly BNJU01 (sample SAMD00202456, study PRJDB9452) | human saliva metagenome | isolation source: human saliva | place: Japan | reverse complement strand
CATACCATATTGTGCCCTCTCGTTCATGCGTTCGAATCTATCCTTTTTGTTGTACTGCGAATTGGCGAAAAGAGGCAAGAATTGTACGCAGAAAGAAAATACGCCTCCCGCCGGGCAGCGGGAAGACGCTTTTTCGATAGAGAGAAAGAAATGTAGGGGAATGATGTGAACCCTACGGAAGGGAAGACCGCAGGAGATTCACCGAAATCGGTCGTAAGCGTTCCGTTCAGCATGCTCTGCGTCGCTCTCTCGCTTACAGTGATTACTATAACGGAGCGATTTTAAAACGCCTTGTGAAGCGCGTTAGGTTTTTAATTAAGAACTATCGTTTGCCTATTATTTTTACGCGCTGGACCGGGATTTCGCGCCAAATCGCGATCAAAATCAACGCTAATTCGGCTGTTCCGACTTTAGTCCAGTCGCTTCCCTAGCTCAGCAGGAGGCTGTCGCTCGCCAGCTCGCTGCCCGCCGCCTGTTCAAACATGGAGACGGGTCGCGCGTGGTCAGCCCTCCTTTTTCTCCTGCGGCACATCGAAGAGAATGCGTCCCTCATGCAGCATGATGAGGCGGTTGCCGTAGCGCAGGGCGTCCTTCATATTGTGCGTAATCATCAGCGTCGTCAGCTGATCCTCCGCGACGATCTGCTGCGTCAGTTCCAGCACCTTCGCCGCCGTCTTCGGATCAAGGGCTGCCGTATGCTCATCGAGGAGGAGCAAATTCGGCTTGACGAGCGTCGCCATGAGAGTGTCAGTGCCTGCCGCTGTCCGCCCGAGAGAAGCCCGACACGCGAGGAAAGGCGATCCTCCAGACCGAGTTTCAGGCGCGCGAGCTTCTCACGGAACACATCGCGCATCTCACTCGTCGAGCCCCCATTTGAGCGTCGGCGTCTGGCCGCGCCGCGCCGCGATGGCGGATTTTCCTCGATCATCATGCGTGCCGCCGTCCCCATCATCGGATCTTGGAAAACGCGTCCGATGAACTTTGCACGGCGGTGCTCCGGCCACTTTCGTAATGTCCTCGCCCGCAATGTAGATCTTCCCGGCATCGACCGAAATCGCCCCCGCGATGGCGTTCATCAGCGTGGACTTTGCCTGCGCCGTTGCCGCCGATCACGGTGACGAAATCACCAGGGGCGAAGGTGAAGGCTGATGCCCGAGAGCGCCTTTTTCTCCGTAATCGTCCGGGGTTAAATGTTTTCTTGATATCCTCGATCTGCAGCATCACTCTGCCCCCTTCCGCATCGCATGGTACTTCTCCTGAATGAGCGGGGCGAGAGTGCAATCGCCACGAGGATCGCCGTAAAGAGCTTGAGGTCATTCGGCTGCATGCCGAGCTGGAGCACGATCGCGATGACGGCGCGATGAGACGACCGAGCCGAGCACCACGGAGATCAGCCAGTTCTTAAAGCTGCGCGTGCCGAAAAGCACCTCGCCGATGATGACGGAGGCAGTCCGATGACGATCGTCCCCGTCCCCATGCCGACATCGGCGAAGCCGTTGCTCTGTGCGACAAGGGCGCCGCAGACCGCGACCATCCCGTTCGAGAGAAGCGGTCCGAGGACGATCATCACATCCGTGTTCACGCCATTTTGCGCGGATCATGTGCGGGTTCGCGCCCGTTGCGCGGATCGCCGTCCCGAGCTCCGTGCCGAAGAACCAGTACGTCAGCAGGGATGGCAAGAACAACAACGACCGTCCCGATGAGGAGGATATTTGGTCGAGGCATCCAGCCCCCAGATGTTCCACTGGGTAAACAGCGTCTCACGCTGCAGGAGCGGCAGATTCGCCTTTCCCCATGACGTGCAGGTTGATGGAGTACAGCCCGATCATCGTCAAAATACCGGCGAGCAGCGCGGGAATCTTGAGTTTTCGTACAGAAAAAATCCCGTCACGATCCCGGAGACGCACCCTGCCATGCAGGCGGCAAAGATCGCCGTGATCGGCGCATAGCCCGCCATCAGCATCGAGGCGGCGACTGCCGCACCGAGCGGGAAAGCTGCCCTCCACGGTCAGATCGGCAATATCCAGTACGCGATAGGTCAGATGGACGCCCAGCGCATAGAGTCCCCCAAAGGACACCCTGCGCAGCCGTCGCTACAACGAGATCCATAATGTCCTCCCAAACTCCAGTAAAAGGAGCTGTTGCACGAAGGTATTCACCCTCGTATAACAGCTCTTTCTTTGCATCCCTTCATCACCGCTTCAGCGATCCTTCCGTCATACGGGGAAAGGCTTTACGACTCTTCTAAGCTTCCCCGTTTACGAAAGTGGCGAGCGATTGCGAGCCGATGGGGGATGCAATAGTCCTTCTTTATGTCGATTGCTTGTTGCTCGACGATGGTCGCACCGTTTAACACATCCGCAGGAATCGTCAGCCGATCTTCTCTGCATTCTTCTTGTTGATGACCACTGTGAGGTCATGTGCCGTCTCGATCGGCATCGTGGCCGGCTTCTTTCCTTCAAAGATGTCCGCCGCCATATTGCCCGTCTGTACGCCGAGCTTTGTCAGTAGTCGATGCCCTTCGTCGCAAGCGCTCCCTGCCGTAACGCCGCCGACATAGCCGCAGATCACGCCTTTGCCCGCAGGGATCCGTAATGCTCGTGAGGGTCGGAATCGCCGACGCGATCACGTTATCCGTCGGCTCATAGAACACATCCACGTCGTTCACCATGCTCTGCGCTGCCTGCTGGATGTCGTTGACCGTCGAGATCGTCGCCGTACGCACCGTCAGTCCCTTGGACTGTGCATACTCCGTCATTGCCTTGACCTGAATCTCCGAATTGATCTCACTCGACGAGTAGATCGTGCCGATGGTCTTGGCATTCGGATGAGGCTGCATCAGGAGGTCAATCTGCTCAGCGATGGGCGCGAGATCGCTCGTCCCCGTCACGTTGCCGCCCGGAGCATCATTCGATGCGACGACCTTCGCACTCACGTAGTCCGTCACAGCCGTACCGACGATGGGGATATCCTTCGTCGCATTCGCGGCAGACTGTACTGCCGGTGTCGTAATCGCGCAGATCAGTCAACCTTGTCGCTGATAAAGCGCTGAACGATATTCTGGAGGTTGGACTGATCCGCCTGCGCATTCTGGCGGTCAATCGTGAGGTTCTTCCCTCCTCATAGCCGCGTTCCTTCAGCCCGTCAACAAACCCGCGGTTTGCGTCGTCAAGCGAGCTGTGCTCACAAGCTGAACAATCCCGACCTTGTAGGTCTTTTTCCCCCTGCTGCGCCTGCTGTCCGCAGCCCGCCGCCCTGAAGTCCGAGTGCCGTCAGTCCAAGAGCGGCACATTTCATCCAATTATTCATCCGCATCAACGTCCCATCATCATCCATTCATCAGTCCACCAGTGTTGCATCCTTCAGAACCTCCTCCGGAATCGTCAGCCCGAGCCGCTCAGCGTTGCCCTTGCTGACCACCAGCGTCAAGTCGCGTGCCGTCTCAATCGGCATATCTGCGGGCTTCTTCTTGCCGTCGAGAATGTCGGCCGCCATATCGCCCGTCTGCACACCGAGCTTGTAGTAGTCGATGCCGTAGGGTCGCGAGACAGCCGCCCGTGACCATGTACGGCTCAGCGCAGATGACCGCCTTGCCCGCCGCATCCGTAACACTGACAAGCGTCGGGATCGAGGAGGAAATCACATTGTCCGTCGGCTCATAGAATACATCGACATCGCCGACAAGACTCTGTGCCGCCTGCGGGATGTCATTGACCGTCGATACCGTCGCAGCGCGTACCGTCAGCCCTTCGACTCCGCGTACTCCTTCATCGCCTTGATCTGTGTCTCAGAGTTGATCTCACTCGAGGAGTACACCGTCCCGATGACCTTTGCATTCGGATAGAGCTGCATGAGGAGATCGATCTGCTTCTTGATCGAGTTCAGATCGCTCGTGCCCGTCACATTTCCGCCCGGCTTCTCATTCGACTGGACGAGCTTTCGCGCTCACATAGTCCGTGATTGCCGTCCCGACGATGGGGATATCCTTCGTCACATTCGCTACCGATTGTGCCGCAGGCGTCGCAATCGCGCAGATGAGATCGACCTTGTCGCTGACAAAACGCTGCGCAATGTTCTGGAGATTGGACTGATCCGCCTGTGCATTCTGGCGGTCGATCGTGAGGTTCTTCCCTCCTCGTAGCCGCGTGCCTTCAGCCCGTCGACAAAGCCACGGTTCGCCGCATCGAGCGCATTGTGCTCCACCAGCTGAACGACACCGATCTTATAGGGTCTTTCTCCCCACTCGCCTGCTGACTTTTCCCACAGCCTGCAGAGACAGAAGCCGAGGGCGGCGACGCCAAAGAGCAACTGCCTTCATTGCCGTTTTCATCCGCATCGAATCTCCACCTTTTTCTTTCCTATCAAATTTTTGAATCTTTTTTCATTATACATGGACAACAAGAAAAAAAGCTAGTGGGATAGCGTCAAATGATACGCTAATCTATCGAATCTATCGCTATCACACGAAAGAGGAACTCCCCTCTATCCTGACAACATATTCAAAGATTACTAGAATACGACGTATCGCAAAGGCGGGAGCAGAGGACAACAGGGAGGATGATGGAGAAAAATACAGACGATGTGCATGGGTCAATCCAGATGATCCCATCTATATCAAGTACCATGACGAGGGTGGGCATCCCGCTCCACGACGATCACGCACTCTATGAGCTCTTCCTCTTGGAGACGTTTCAGGCGGGACTCTCGTGGGCGACGATCCTGCACAAGCGCGAGAATTTCCGTCGTGCCTACGAGGGATTTTCACCCGAGCGCGTCGCCGCATTCGACGCAGCAAAGATAGATGCGCTCATGCAGGATGCGGGCATCGTCCGCAACCGCCGCAAGATCGAGGCGAGCATCACGAACAGCCGCATCTTTCTCGACATCGTTCGTGAATACGGCTCGTTCGACGCCTATATCTGGGGCTTCACTGAGGGAAAAGTCCATCCGCGAGAGCTGGGAACTCCGCATTACATCCCCTCTCCGACCGCATCACAAAGGATTTGAAAGCGGCGCGGATGAAATTCGTCGGCTCGACGTCGATCTACTCGACACTGCAGGCAATCGGCGTGCTCGCTGCACACGCAGAGGACTGTGACTGAGGCAGCCATGAAAGCGCCGACGAACGTTCCACTCGCCGCCCTGCGCGCCGCCTTTCCTGCACCGTCCCCATCCTCGCAATTTTTCCTCGGGATTGCCTATGGCATCTGACATGAATGCATTGGGCTTCTCCTTCCTCTACCCGATGGCAATGAGGTGCGATCATCTTCGGCGAGTTCGTCGAGTTCATCGCCACGGTGCTCCCTCCTCGGCTGCCTCATCCTGCGCCCCATCATCGAGAGGAGAGAAACGGCATGAGTTTTACCGAGCAGTGCATCACGATCGGGCTCTGTGCGCTCGCGAGCGTGCTCACGCGCGCGCTCCCCTTTCTCCTCCTCTCGGAGAAAAAGCCGACGCCACCGCTCGTTCGCTACCTTGGCAACGTCCTCCCGCCGCCGTCTTCGGAATGCTCGTCGTATACTGCCTGAAGGATGTGTCTCTCCTCAGCGGGACGCACGGCCTGCCTGAGGGATTGCCATCGCCGTCACGGCACTCCTGCATTTGAAATTCCGCCAGATGCTCCTCTCCATCGGCGGCGGAACGGCAGTCTATATGCCCTCGTCCAGTTCGTATTTACCGCATAAAGACAATAAAGACAACAAAGAGACTGCTGCACGAAGCGTAAAACTTCGTGCAGCAGCCTTATCTTTGTGCCTCTTCCCCGTCATACGGGGTGTTTTTATATAATCGTCCGCCGTGCGTGTCTTCGCTTTCTTACTGATGCCGAGCATCCGCGAGATACGGTCGACAATGACGTAGAACACAGGGGATGAGGAACACGCCGAGCACCGTCGCACAGAGCATTCCCGCCGACGACGGCAACACCCATGCCGTTGCGCGCCGCCGCGCCCGCACCGGACGCCATACAGAGCGGCAGACAGCCGATGATGAACGCAAACGAGGTCATGAGGATCGGGCGCAGGCGCAGGCCTGCCGCCTGGATGGCTGCCTTCAGCGGATCCATGCCGCGATCCACGCGTACCTTTGCAAACTCGACGATCAGGATGGCGTTCTTTCGCGGCAAGACCGATGACCATGATGACACCGATCTGCATGTAGACGCTGTTCTGATAGCCCGGTGCAGGAATGCCGATCGCCCCGAAGATCGCGGCGAGAATGTACTCGGCAAAGAGCGCACCGAAGATGCCTGTCGGCACGGTGAAGAGTACGGCAAACGGCACGCTCCAGCTCTCATAGAGAGCCGCCAGACAGAGGAAGACAAAGAGCAGTGCGAGCGCGAGAATCTGCATCGTCGAGTTCGCCGACTTCTGCTCCTCGCGGCTCTGTCCCGACCATGCGATCGAGAAGCCGGAGTTGATGTGATGCTGCACCACCTCGGTGATGGCGTTCATCGCCTGGCCCGAACTGTATCCCGATGCCGCATTCCCCTGTATGTTGATCGAACGTGCGCCGTTAAAGCGGCTGATCTGGGTCGGACCAGTCGTGAGTTTCGGCTTCAGGAGGGTATCGAGCGGTACCATCTCCCCCGCCGAATTGCGGACAAAGATAAACTTCGCCGCCTCTGCCTCCGTACGATACGGCGTTGCAGACTGGAGTACGACCTTATAGGTGCGGCCAAACTGATTAAAGTCGTTGACCTCATAGCCGCCAAAGTTGGTCTGCAGTGCCGTAAACACGTCCGAAAGCTGCACACCGAGGTTTTTGACCTTCTCGCGGTCAATCTCATACTGATAACTCGGCGCATTGATCTTGAACGTGGTACGCACACCCTGCAGCTCAGGACGCGTCCGCGCCTCGGCGAGAACAGCATTCACGATGTCGTTCAGCTCGGTATCCGAGTGACCGCTCATATCCTGCAGCTGGAGCGACCAGCCGCCGACGTTGCCGAGTCCCCGGCAGAGCCGGCGGATTGATGGCGACGACGGTCGCCTCCGGTGCCTCCATCGCCCCCACGCGGAACATCGTTCCGACCGCGGCGGCGACGGACTCAGCCAAACCAGGGCGCTGCGACCAATCCTTCATACCGACGAAGACAACCGCGCCGTTGGAGTTTGCACCGCCGGCGAGAATGTCAAAGCCGTTGATCGACATGACGGCATCCTGCCCCTTGATCTCCTTCTGTGCCGCCTGCTGGATCTTGTCCACAACCTTTTGCGTCTGATTCGTGGATGTCCCGGACGGGAGCTGGATGGCGATCAGCAGATAGCCCTGATCCTCATCGGGGACAAACGTAGATGGAAGGTTGCGATAGATGATGGCAGTCAGACCGCAGACGATGAGCAGGAATACGACGGCCGTGCGCGCCTTGCGGATGAATCTTGAGACAATGCCGACATAGCCCTTGCGCGTACGGTCAAAGACACGGTTAAACCAAGCAAAGAAGCGGTCGAGTACGCCCTCCGAATCGCTCTCTTTCTTTGGCTTCAGCATCATCGCACAGAGTGCGGGCGTCAGCGTCAGCGCAACGAAGGCGGAGAGTGCCATCGCGATCGCAATGGTGAGCGCGAACTGCTTTGTAGAGCACGCCCATCATGCCGCCCTAGAAGGCGACGGGGACAAAGACAGCCGCAAGGACGAAGGCAATCGCCACAACCGGCCCCTGCACCTCTGCCATGGCACGCTCTGTTGCGTCCACAGGCGAGAGTCCGCTCTCCATGTGATGCTCTACGTTCTCGATAACGACGATGGCATCATCGACGACGAGACCGATGGCGAGCACCATCGCAAAGAGCGTCAGCGTATTGATGGAAAAAGTCCAGAGGACGAATGTGCCGAATGTACCGATGAGCGAGACCGGCACGGCGAGCAGCGGGATAATCGTTGCGCGCCAGCTCTGCAGAAAGACGAAGATGACGAGCACGACGAGCAGCAGTGCCTCGACGAAGGTGTGAACCACCTCTTTTGATGGAGGCATTGATGTAGTCCGTGCTGTCAAAGACCGACTTCATCTTGAGCCCGGGCGGGAACGTCTTCTCGCCTCCGCAAGCACCTTACGCACCTCGGCGAGGGTAATCATCGCATTCGCGTCCGAGGTGAGCTGGATGCCGAAACCGACGGCAGGGGTAGCCGTTGAACTTTCGCGACGATATTGTTGCTGCCGCTCGCCCGTCTCGATGCGTGCCACATCCTTCAGGCGGACGAACGAGCCGTCCTTGCCCGAGGCGATGATGACGTTGCCGAACTCCTCCGGCGTCGTCAGGCGTCCCTGCACCTTGCCCGTAAACTGTTTTTTTCCTGCCCATTCTCTGCCGGCATACCGCCGACGGTTTCCGGCAGGAGCCTGCACGTTCTGCTCCTTGATCGCCGCCGTGACGTCCGCAACGGTCGGTCCGAGCTCTAGCGAGGCGGTCAGGATTCAACCAGACGCGCATCGCATGAGTCCGCGCCAAAGACCTGCACGTCGCCGACGCCGCTGATGCGCTTGATCGCATCGAGGAGTAGAGCGTCGCGTAGTTCTTCATAAAGGCACGGTCATACCCTGCCGTCCTCGGAGTACATCGAAACAAAGTACGCCATCTGCCCCGAGGATTTACGCGTTGTGACCCCGCAGCCTGCACCGCGGAGGGCAGGCTCGCGTTAGCACCGGCGGCGTTGTTCTGCACCTGACCGCGTCCATATCGCCGTCCGTACCGACATCAAAGGTGACAGAGAGGCTGTAGCGTCCGGTATCATCGGAGGTGGAGCTCATGTAGTCCATTCCCTGTGTGCCGTTGATCTGCTCCTCGATGACCTGTGCGACCGTCTCATTGACAACGGCGGCACTCGCGCCCATATAGGATGCCGACACCGAAACCGTCGGCGGAGAAATCTGCGGATACTGCGCAATCGGCAGAGAAAAAGCCAGCCAGCGTTCCGACGATAACAATGATCAGGGCGATAACAATCGCAAAGATCGGTCGGTGAATGAAAAATTTTGCCAACGGATTTCCTCCTTACTGCGCGGGCGTCGGTGCGCTCGCGATCAAAAGTCAGAGGAATCTCCCTCAAGCGTGAATCCCATATCGTCCGGCGTCACCATCGTCACCGCGAGATCGCCGCCCTCCTGGAGCGTCGTGAGCCCTTCGACAACGACCGTATCCGAGGCATCCAGACCGTCCTTTACGACGTAGTAGCTGCCAATCTTGTCCCCGAGGGTGATCGTGCGGGCTTCTGCCTTGTTGTTTGCACCGACGACCATGACGAAGGATTTGCCGAGGAGCTGCTGCACGGCACGTTCGGGAACGAGGAGTGCATTTGGAATCGTATCGCCGATCAGCGTAACGCGCGCGAACATGCCCGGCAGGAGGAGTCCGTCCGGATTGTCAAAGAGTGCCTTGACCGTCAGCGTGCCCGTCTGTGCCGTCAGCGCGCGGTCAGCCGTAGCGATACGCCCGGTGATCGGATACTTTGAGCCGTTCGAGAGGGTCAGCTCACGACGACGGAGCCGATGCCGCCCTGCTTTGCTTCCTGCTCGACAAAGTTCAGGTACTCGTTCTCCGAGAGGCTGAACTGTGCATAGATGGGGTTCGATGCGCCCATCGAGACCAGCGTCGTCGTGCCTGCCGACACGAACGTGCCGACAGCGACATCATTGACGGAGAGCTGCCCCGACATCGGCGCGTAGATCGTCGTATCGTCGAGGTTCTCCTGCGCCTGCTGCACCATCGCCTGATGCGCTGCAACCGCAGCCTCATAGGCATTTACCTGTGCCTGCTGGTTGCTCACGGTCTGCTCTGAGATCGCCGCGTTTGCGTAGAGCTGCTGGTAGCGGTCGAGATCCATGCGCGCGTTGGCGAGCGTCGCCTCCGACTGTGCGAGGTTCGCCTTTGCCTGCAGGAGTGCGCTCTCATACTGGCGTGCGTCAATGCGGTAGAGCGGCTGTCCCGCACGTACAGGCTGGCCGCCGGTGATGTATTTCTCCACGATGTTGCCGGAGACGCGCGACTGGATCTTCACCTCGTCCGTGCCCATGATCTGTCCGGCATAGACGTGCGTCAGCGGCGCGTCCTGCCGCAGGACATTCATTGCCTTGACGGCAGTAGGGACGTGCGCCCCCCTGCTTTTCTCCGCCGCAGCCCGTGAGCACTAGGCTGAGTGTCAGTGCAGCGGCGGCAAATACGCCAAGTCCTTTCCTCATCTCAAACAAGTGAATAACCTCCTCTTCCCATTTCCCGCAACGAGGTACAAAATACTTCTGTCCTTCATAGAAGAAGGGCAGGTATCCAGATCGGAATCCCCTGCCATAGTAAGTTTATCTTATCGAAATCCACGGCAAAAGTCAAGATTGATAACGGTTTCACCGTATTTTTACCGTTTCCTCAAACGTTCCAGCGCCGCTGCGGCAGCGTGCTGCTCCGCCTCTTTCTTGCTGCGTCCTGTCCCCTCACCCAAGGATGCCGTGCCGATGCGGACGCGCATCGTGAAACGCTTGTCGTGGTCAGGGCCGCTCTCAGCGACCTGCTCATAGGCGATGGTCTCATGATCATGTCCCTGCACGTATTCCTGCAGCATCGTCTTGTAGTCCTGTGCGACGTGTTCCTGCCGCAGATGCGGCAGCTCGTCGGCAAACTGACGCTGCACATAGGCGCGTGCCGCATCCCAACCACGGTCGAGATAGACCGCACCGATCACCGCCTCAAAGACGTTCTCGAGATTGTTCTGTCGCTCCGCTCCGCCGCCGAGCATCTCGCCGCGCCCCATACGCAGATGTGCTCCGAGATGCAGCTGACGCGCCAGCCGTGCGAGGGTCTCGCTCTGCACGAGACTCGCACGCATCTTCGTCAGCTCCCCCTCCGCACAGCGTGGATAGGCGTCGTAGAGATACGTACTGATCGCGAGCTCGAGGACGGCATCGCCCAGAAACTCCAGTCGCTCGTTATGCGCTGCGTGCCCCGTGCCTCGTTGGCATAGGAGGGATGGGTCAGTGCCTCGTCGAGAAGGGAAAGATCAGCAAAATCTGCGCCGAGAGACGCAGAAAGGCGCACGAGTTCCGCGCGCCTTTTTTCCGTCATAGGATAGCCATGATTATTTCGCGTATTTCTTAACGACGAGACAGGCGTTGTGTCCGCCGAAGCCAAACGAGTTGGAAATCGCCGCACGCACCGTCTTGGCACGTGCTTTGTTCGGAACATAGTCCAGATCCAGCCCCTCATCCGGCGTCTCGTAGTTGATCGTCGGCGGGAGCATATCGTTCTCCACCGCAAGAGCGCTCGCGATCAGCTCCACACTGCCTGCCGCACCGAGAAGATGTCCCGTCATGGACTTGATCGAGGAGACGGCGACATCCTTCGCCGCTGCCCCCCAGACCGTCTTGATCGCCTCGGTCTCGCAGAGATCATTCATGTGCGTGGACGTGCCATGTGCATTGACATAGTCGACGTCCTCGGGGCGCAGCCCTGCATCATCGAGTGCCAGCTGCATGCACTTTGCCTGATACTCGCCGTGCGGTGCCGGGCTCGTGATATGATAGCCGTCCGAGTTCGAGCCGTAGCCGACGAGCTCTGCGTAGATATGCGCACCGCGTGCCTCGGCGTGTTCGAGCGTCTCGAGCACGACCAGCCCTGCGCCCTCTCCCATGACGAAGCCCGAGCGGTTCTTGTCAAAGGGACGCGAAGCGTGCGCAGGATCGTCATTGTGATCCGTGCAGAGTGCCTTCATCGCCGCAAAGCCCGCACTCGCCGCCTCGGAGATGCTCGCCTCCGTACCGCCCGCGATCATGATGTCCGCCTCGCCGCGCTGCATGACGCGATAGGCGTCACCGACACAGTTCGCGCCCGTGGCGCACGCCGTCACGATGCAGGACACCGGACCGTGCAGGCCGTAGTTGATCGCGACCCTGCCCCGCTGCCATGTTGGCGATCATCATGGGGATGAAAAAGGGGCTGACACGCTCGGGGCCCTTTTCAAAGAGACGCTCGTAGGTGCTGTGCATCGTCTCGATGCCGCCGATGCCCGCGCCGACATAGGCGCCGATGCGGTCACGGTTCTCCTTGTCGAGATCGAGCCCCGCATCCTTCAGTGCCATGCCCGCCGAGACAACGGCAAACTGCGCATAGCGATCCATGCGCTTGGCTTCCTTCTTGTCGATGTAACCGTCGATGGAAAAATCCTTGACCTCGCCGGCAATCTGCGCGGCGTAGCGCGTCGCGTCGAAGCGGGTAATGCGGTCGATGCCGTTCTTTCCTGCGAGAAGTGCATCCCAGAACGCCTCCTTGCCGATGCCGATCGGTGTGATCGGGCCGACCCCCGTAACGACAATCCTCTGTTTCAAACCAACCGACTCCTTTCCGCTAGTCCGCTGCTGCGAGCTGCTGTTTCAGCTCCTCAAATATCTCATGAACACTCATAATCCGATCAATACGCGGCATAAACTCACCGGTAAAGACAAGTCCCGTCTCCACGTCGCCCTGCTGTGCACGCGAGAGCGCACGGATGATGCAGAAGTGGTGGTCGCACTGCTTGAGGCAGTGGTCACAGACCTTCGGCGGGACGGGGCCCTCCATGATCCGCGCGGAGAACGGGGTGCGCACAGCACGCCCGGGGAGCCCCACGGGACTGTGGATGATGACCACGTCCTCCTGCTTCGTCTTCAGATAGTACTCTTTCAGCGACGGTGCCGCATTGGACTCAATGCTCGCAGCAAAAGCGCGAGCCGAGCTGCACACCGTCCGCACCCATCTTGTGCAGATCGGCAATATCCTGTCCCGTCAGAATGCCGCCGGCGGCGAACACGGGGATCTTCACTGCGGCGCGGACATCAGCAATGATGCTGCGCACCGACTGATCCGTACCGAGATGCCCGCCCTGCCTCCTTGCCCTCGACCACGACGGCAGCCGCACCGAGTTTTTCGGAGATCTTCGCCAGTTTTGCCGAGGAGACAATCGGCACGATCGGCGTCCCCGATTCCTTGCCGTATTGGAACATATCACGGGAGAACCCGGCCCCCGCAACGACGAGATCAATGCCCTCGTCGATGGCAATTTTAACGGCATCAGCAAAGTCGTTTGCCGCGACCATCTCGTTGATGCCGATGATCCCATGGGGAGAAAGTGAGCGTGCGAGCCGGATCTCATAGCGCAGCTCCTTCGGCTTCATGCCGGATGCTGCAATGAGCCCGATCCCTCCCTCGTTTGCAGCGGCAGCAGCGAGACGCGCTGTCGTGATGCGAATCGCCATGCCGCCCTGAATGATGGGGATCGTGGCAACCTTCTTGCCGATCCTCACCTCGGGTAGTCTCATATAAGCCCTCCAATCGGGAGAGTGTACTGCCTTCGTCAGCTCTCTCCGTAGAAGTTTCGGCTCCCCCTCCACCCACTGCTGTTCGTTTGTACCGCCGGATGGAAGGCGGATCTATTCATGCAGGGCACACAGAAGCCCTGGTTTTATACATAATTAATTCAGCCTTTTTGAGAAAAATCCCGTGCGCCTCAGCTGTCACGGGATTTCCCAAAAAGACCGATATGGTGCAGTGCCGCAGCGCGCCGCAGTCCATTACTTGTTCTGGTCGATGTAATTGACGACATCCTGAACCGTCTTGATCTTCTCAGCAGCCTCATCGGGGATCTCGACGTTAAACTCTTCCTCAAAAAGCCATGATGAGCTCAACGATATCGAGGGAATCAGCGCCAAGATCGTCAATGAACGTCGACTCCAAGGTGACCTCATCAGCCTCCGAGCCAAGCTGCTCAACGACAATGTCGCGAACCTTGTCAAACGTTGCCATGTGTTCTCACCTCCTTTAAATAGGATGTTATATGCTACATCACCATGCCGCCGTCTACGTTGAGTACCTGGCCGGTAATATACGACGCCGCATCGCTTACAAGGAAGAGAACGGCATCGGCAACATGCTCCGGTTTGCCGAGTGCTCGAGGGGATGCCCTCGATGAGCTTCTCGCGGATGCTGTCCTTCAGGACAGCCGTCATATCGGTGTCGATGAAAGCCGGGCGCAACGACGTTGACCGTCACGTGCCGCGCGGCAAATTCCTTTGCCGCCGCCTTGGAAAAGCCGATCACGCCCGCCTTTGCGGCTGCGTAGTTCGTCTGTCCGATATTTCCGATCTCACCGACAACGGAGGAGAGTTCACAATACGTCCGCTGCGCTGCTTCGTCATGAACTTTGCAGCAGCCTTCGTGCAGGCGTAAATCCCCTTGAGATTCGTATTGATGACGGCATCGAAATCCTCATCCTTCATACGGACAAGGAGCGTATCACGCGTGATGCCCGCGTTGTTGACGAGAATGTCCAACCGCCGAGCTCCTCATGTACGCGTGCGACCATCTCGGCCGCCGCCGTGCTGTCGGAAACATCGGTCTGAACGATCATCGCCGTGCCGCCGTGCTGCTCGATGATCGCCTTGACCTCCTCGGCAGCCGTCTGATTGCCGGCGTAGTTGATCGCGACTTTCGCCCCCTCTTCGGCAAGACGAAGTGCAATCGCACGTCCAATCCCGCAGGGATCCGCCCGTAACAAAGAGCAATTTTCCCATCAAGAAGCATGAAAGCCCTCCTTCATCATAACGAATTTATTTAATCATTACTTGTTAAGTGTGTCAAGTGTTTTTTTGCAGAGATGCTTCATCCTCGACGTTCATGCTCGTCAGCGCCTTGTCGATGCGCTTGTTGAAGCCCGCGAGCGTCTTGCCCGGTCCGCACTCGATGTACGTATCCGCACCGAAGTCACGCATCGTCGCAACGCACGCGATCCAGCGCACGGGATGATCCGCCTGCGCGACAAGGTTCTCCTTGATCTCTGCCGCCGTCTGCTGCAAGCCGCCCGTATAGTTCGAGACGACGGGGAACGCCGCGTCATGGAGCGCCACCTTGTCGAGCTCTGCGGCGAGCTTCTTTGCCGCCGGTGCCATGAGCGTCGAGTGGAACGGTGCGGAGACGGGGAGAATGACCGCCTTCTTTGCGCCCTTCTCCTTGAGCAGCTCAGACCGCAGCAGAGACGCCCTTTTTCGGCGCCGGCGATGACCGTCTGCCCCGGGCGGTTGAAGTTGACGGCCTGCACTGCCCCCTGTGCGCTTGCCGCCGCGCAGGCGTCGATGATCGTCGCGTCGTCCAGACCGATGATCGCTGCCATCGCGCCCTCGCCCACGGGCACGGCCTCCTGCATATAGGCACCGCGCTTGTGCACGAGCACGACGGCGTCACGGAAGGAGAGCGCCCCCGCGAGAACGAGCGCTGCGTACTCACCGAGGCTGTGACCGCCCGCGATCGCAGGGGGAAACGCCGCGTTCCTGCAGCAGCTGCGCCGCAATCACAGAGACCGTGAGGATGGCAGGCTGGGTATTCTCGGTCAGCTGGAGCTGATCCGCAGGCCCCTCAAAGCAGAGCTTGCTGATGGAGTAGCCGAGTGCCTCATCCGCCTCGGCAAAACGCTCCTTTGCGAGGTCATAGGCATCGTAGAAGTCTTTGCCCATGCCGACGACCTGTGCCCCTGTCCCGGGAACAAAAATGCAAGTTTTCCCATTCTGGTACTCCTTAGTCGCAGACCTTGCGTGCAGCATCCATCGCGCCCGGCAGATCCCGCACAATGTCCTCGATGATCTCCTTGACCGGCTTTGATGTCCGAGAGCATGCCGAGATCTCACCGATCATGACCGAGCCATTCTCGACATCGCCCTCATGGGTGGCGCGGTGCAGACTACCGACACCGAGCTGCTCGAGCTCCTCGTGCGACGCACCCGCCGCCTCCATCTCCTCGTACTTGCGCGAGAGCTTGTTGTGGAGGACGCGCGCGGGATGTCCGAGCGAGCGTCCCGTGACGACCGTCGAGCGATCCTTTGCCTTCAGAACGGCGTTCTTGTAGTTCGGATGCGCAATACACTCCGTGCTCAGGACGAAGCGCGAGCCCATCTGGATCGCCTGTGCGCCGAGCGCAAATGCCGCCGCCATGCCGCGTGCATCACCGATGCCGCCCGCGCCGATGACGGGAACGTGGAGCGCATCCACCACCTGCGGCAGGAGTGCCATGGTCGTAATCTCGCCGATATGACCGCCGGACTCCGTGCCCTCAGCGATCACGGCATCGACACCCGTACGCTCTAGGCGGCGTGCGAGTGCCACAGAAGCGACGACGGGGATGACCTTCGAGCCGATTTCCTTGAGTGCGGGGACGTACTCACCGGGATTGCCTGCGCCCGTCGTGATCACCGGCACACGCTCCTCGAGGACGACCTGCATGACCTCTTTGACAAACGGGCTCATGAGCATCACATTGACACCGAAGGGCTTATCCGTCCATCCCTTGACCTTCTGAATCTCGGCGCGGAGTGCGTCGGGCGGCATGTGACCTGCGCCGATGAGCCCCAGCCCACCGGCATTGGAGACGGCGGAGGCAAGCTCCGCTGTGCCGATCCACGCCATGCCTCCCTGAAAAATAGGATACTTGATGCCAAGCATCTGACAGATCGGATTATGTTCAAACATTAACCGTTCTCCTCCTTCGCCCACTTCATAATACACGATGCCCATGTGAGTCCCGCACCGAACCCCGCGAGGGCGATATTGTCTCCCTTTTTTTGAAACGATGTGCGTGCGCCGCCTCCGCAAGGGCGACAGGGGATGGACGCGGCAGACATATTGCCGTAATGATGAATATTTATAATAACTTTTTCCATCGGCATCGCCAATCGCTTGGCTGCCGCCTGGATAATACGGATATTCGCCTGATGCGGAACGAGATAGTCGAGCTCCTCCCGCTCCATCCCTGCACGATGCAGTGATGTCTCAACGGTCTTTCCCATGACCTTGGTGGCAAAACGGAACACCGCCTTGCCGTCCATGTGGACGAAGTTGAGCCGCTGCTCAATCGTCTCCGGCGTAACGGGACAAGGCTGCCGCTCGACGGAATATCGAGCGCATCCGCACCCGAACCGTCGCTGCCGAGGTCGAACGCGCGCATGCCGTAGCCGTCCTCGACGGCACCGAAAACCGCCGCCCCTGCCCCATCACCAAAGAGGATACAGGTATTGCGATCCGTCCAGTCAATGACCTTCGAGAGGGTCTCGCCGCCGATCACGAGGACGTGGCGATAGACGCCGCTCTCGATGAACTGCGTCGCAATGGATGCAGCATAGACGAATCCGGAGCACGCCGCCGAGAGATCAAATGCCGCCGCGTGCTTCGCGCCGAGACGATCCTGCAAAACGCACGCCGTCGAGGGAATGATGCGGTCGGAGGTGAGCGTCGCCATGATGATGAGATCGAGATCCTCTGCCGCAACACCGGCATCGGCAAGCGCCATCTCAGCAGCACGCTGTGCCAGCGCCGAGACAGGGCTCGTCCGGCGCAGCAATACGCCGCTCGTGGATGCCCGTCCGCTCAACGATCAGGCATCGTTCGTCTGCACCATCTTCTCCAGATCAAAGTTCGTCAGCACCCGTTCGGGGACATAGTACCCCGTTCCGAGGATGCCTGCACTAATCTTAGACACGGCCTGTTTCCTCCTCCTCCTTTTGCGAGCGCATCGCGAATCTGATCGAGCACCTTGCCGTTGACATAGCTAACGGTCACGCCGATCGCACTCGCGATGGACTTTGCGTCCGAAGAACCATGCCCAATCACACAGCAGCCGTTCACACCGAGGGCGGTGCGCCGCCGTACTCACGGACATCGAGGCGCTTGCCCAGATGACGCAGCGTCGGCATGAGGAGCAGTGCACCGAGTTTTGCCATCAGGCCTGCACCGCGAATCTCCTCGCGGATCAGTCCCAGAATCGTCTTGGCAAGCCCCTCGGCGAACTTCAGCACGACATTTCCGACAAAGCCGTCGCAGACGACCACGTCGAAATTCCCCTGGGCACATCGCGCCCCTCGGCATTCCCGCAAAAAGTATATATTCGGATCCGTCTTCAGGAGAGGGTACGTCTCCTTTGCCTGTTCATTCCCCTTCGTCTCCTCCTCGCCGATATTGAGCAGGCCGACGCGCGGACGCTCGACGCCGAAGACATACTGGGCGTAGAGCGAGCCCATCACCGCACTCTGCACCAGATGCTCGGGCTTCGAGTCTACGTTGGCGCCCGAGTCCAGCATCAGCGTCACACCGTCCGGTGTTGGCATCAGTGTTGCGATCGTGGGGCGGCTGACCCCACGGATGCGATGGAGAATGAGCTGTGCCGCCGTGACCGCAGCACCCGTCGAGCCCGCGGAAAACACGGCGTCGCACTCTCCATCCTTCACCATGCGCGTCGCGACGACAATCGAGGCGTCCTTCTTGGAGCGCACTGCCTCCGCCGGAGCCTCATCCATACCGATCACATCCGCCGCATGAACGATGGAGATGTGCAGGGGCATCCGTATCCGCTCCGCCCAGCTCTGCGCGAATCTTTTGCCTCATCGCCGACCAGTACGATCTCGCAGTCGTATTTCTTCGCCGCATCAATGGCCCCGCGGACAATCTCCTTCGGCGCAAAATCGCCGCCCATCGCATCAACTGCTATACGCATCCTGCACTCCCTTCGCCCCTGTCGTCCCTCATTTTTCCGAGTGAAACCACGATAAACTTGGCGCGGAAGACCTCCCGCCCATCACGGTAGGTCTTGACCCAGACAAAAATTTTATTGCCGCGTATCTTCACGATCTCCGCCTGCGCGATGACCGTATCCCCCTTGTAGATGGGGGTTTTATATTTGACGTTCGCGACCCCCGTGACCGCGAGCGGTGCATCGACAATCGCAAGTGCCAGTGAGTTCGCCTGTGAAAAGAGCGCCGTCCCGCGCGCGATCTCCGAGTCGGCAAAGAGGTGATCGTCCGTCACCTTCAGTGCCGACGTACCGCACACACCCAGCTCGAGGGACAGCAGATCGCCGACCACCTCCGCATGCGGGATAGCACGCACCTTCTCGCGCGCATTCTCGGCGAGCGTTCGCACACGGGCACGGAGCTCTGGGATCCCCAGCTCCGTGCGGTCGAGGCGCACCGTCTGCACACTCACAGAGAGCCGCCGCGCCAGCGCCTCATCGGTCAGGAACGGCTCCTTGCGCACGGCAAGCACCAACGACTCCTGACGCCGTCGCTTCTTCTCCGTCATCGCGCCGTTCCCTCCTCTCGCCCACATTCATTTTAGCACCTACTGCTATCAGTATGAAAGCATTATACTAGGTACTAAAAAGAAAAGCAAGAGAAAAATCGCAAAAACAGCTGCAAAAAGCCTTTCGACTTCTTGCAGCTGTTCGCTTCATCCTCATTCAGCCGCCTCGGCCACAGGGTTTTCCGTCATAGTAACCGCACTCCATGCACACGTGATGCGGGAGCTTCGGCTCATGACACTGCGGGCACGATACATAGTGCGGTGCTTCGAGCTTCCAGTTGGCACGGCGACGGTCGCGACGTGCCTTCGAGGTCTTTCTCTTTGGTACTGCCACGTTGGATACACCTCCTTAATCGTTCTTGAGCAGGCTCTCTAAAGCCGCCAGTCGGGGATCGGGGACAAACGTATTGCACGTACATGTCCCCTCATTCAGGTTCTGTCCCACAGACTGGACAGAGCCCCTCACAGTCAGACTTACACAGCTCACGCAGCGGCTCAGCCACAAGGAGGGTATCGCGCACGAGCGGATCAAGGACGATGGTCTCACCATCGTAGCCCTCCGTCTCATCCGCTTCTCCCGGAGTCTTCGCATAGTCCTCAGAAAAATCATACGTATTTTCCCGCTCGCCTTCGGCAAGACAGCGGTCACAGACAAACGCACGGACAGCCCGCACCGTCCCCACAATACGGAAGGACGTTCCGGTATCCATCACCGTTCCTTCGACACGCACCGCCCCTCGATAGGCAGCGGCGCTGTCCCGAGATCCAGCGATTCCGGCGTCACCGCAAATGTGAATTCACGGCTGCTCCCCGGGGCAGATGCCAAAGCGGCGACATCCAGCTTCATCATGACGCATGACCTTTCACATTATAGCGGTGGTTTTCCCCATTGTCAAGGCTGGTTTTCATGCCGTTCAGAGTTCCTGTCCATCGCCCTGCGGCGCATTCATCTGTGCCTTGGCCGTACGCAGGACATTGAGCGCCTGATTCGGTCCGGCCTCCGCCTGCTGGACGCCCTGAACGTACTGCCGACGTGGGCGATCAGCTGCTCGAACACCTGATTTGCATAGGCATCCGCGTCACTCTGCAGACGCGTGGCATTCGCCTGCGACTGCTCCATCAGCTCGCGCGCCTGATCCTGCGACTGCTGCATGATCGCCCGCGCACGCTCCTTCGCCTGGATGACGATCTCGCTCTCCTCGAGGAGCTGATTGGCGCGCCCCTCAGCGGCACTGACGATATTCTTCGCCTGCTCATTGGCGCGGGCGATGATCCCCTCCTGCTCCTGCATGATCTCCGCCGCACGGTTCAACTCCTTGGGGAGATCCATGCGCAGCTCCTCCACGAGATGCACAATCTCATCATCATTCACCAGTGCCTTATCGCTAAAGGGAAGATGCGAGGCATCCGCAACGAGGTCTTCCAGTTTCTTCAGCGTATCCGTTACTGCCATAAATCTAGCTCCTTTTCCTGCGCACCATACGGCACGTTATCCCCGTCGGGGTTTTTCATACAGTTTCAGAATCGCCTGCTCCACAGGCGGCGGGACAATCCCCTGCACCGGCCCACGGAAGCGGATCAGCTCGCGCACCCCCGAGGAACTGATGAACGTCAGATCCGGGCGCGTGAGCAAAAAATCGTATCGCTCTCGGGCATGAGGTGGCGCACCATCGCCGCATGATTCTCCTCATACTCAAAATCCTTCACCGAGCGCAAGCCGCGCACCACGACGTGTGCCCCCTCCCGCCGCATATAGTCGGTCAGCAGGCCGGAGGACACATCCACGCGCACATTCGGCACATGTGCCGTCGCCGTGCGGAGAAAAATCGACGCGCTGCTCCAGAGAAACATCCCTCCTTGGCGACATTGTGGAAAATGCAGACAATGAGCTCATCGAACATGGACGCTGCGCGCTCCACAATATCAATGTGCCCCGTCGTCACGGGATCGAAACTCCCGGCAAAAACCGCCCGTCTCATCCTGCTCCTCCTCTGCATAAAAACAGATCCGCGCCGCACCGTAGCGTCGCTCGCGCATCATGCGGAGTGCCCCGCCTGCGGAACGATCTCCTCCCGCCCCTGTTCGAGGACGAGGAGACCTCCCGCAGCGAGCAGCGCACGCCGCGCTGCCGCCTCCAACACGCGGGCATTGTCCCCGTGCGCATAGGGCGGGATCGGCAAAGATGAGGTCGAACGTACGCCCCTCACGCGCGAGCTCTGCGGCGGCGGCATGAGACATCGCCGCGGCGGATCTCCGCGCGCCCTGCGAGCTTCGTGCGTGCCGCATTCTCCGCGAGAATGGCATGCGTCGTGCGGTCGACGAGCACGGCGGACGCCGCTCCGCGCGAGAGTGCCTCCAGCGCGAGCGCCCCGTCCCAGCAAAGAGATCGAGCACGCGCATCGACCACGCGGCTGCCGAGCATACTGAAAAGTGCCTCACGCGTGCGGTCGGCGGTCGGGCGCGTCCCATCCCCGCAGGAGATTTCAGGCGCGTACCGCGTGCGCTCCCCGTGATGATCCGCATCGCATTCCTCCTGCCAGTCATTAGACTTTCCTATTTTACCACAATTCGCATTCGCATTTCAACCTGCTTCCCGTATCACACGAAACGAAAAAGCGGCTGCCGCTCTGAGAGAAAGAATTTCGCGCAGCAAAAAGCCGGAACAATGCAGCTCATTCCGGCGATATTGACAACGACATCTCACAGATCTTGTTGAAGCTTCTGCGCAACGCCTCTACATAGGACGCTGTACGCGACTGTTTCGTTTCGCCCCCACCACCGCTTCGCGGTCCCCTCCCCGCTCACGCAGGGGAGGCTTGGTTACCGCGCCGTTTTCTCGCAGAATCACGCAATATCAGCTTCCCCCGCCGATGCGGAGCGAGTCAACGTCTGCCAATCACACTTCGTTTTACTCGTGTTCTTGGGACGTTTTCCCATACGACCTGTTTCCCGTTCAGCTGTGCCCTATGGGCTTGCTTCTCGGACAGGTCAGTAAGTGTAGACGCAGCGAGCCGATAGAAACATGCCGCACGCGGCTTTGTGGGTGGTGCAGACAATCACCTCGTTCGTTGCTAGTGCTCTCGGATGGGAGTTTCAATGCCGCACGCGGCTATTCCTCTTCGCCCCCACCACCGCTTCGCGGTCCCCTCCCCGCTCACGCAGGGAGGCTTGGTTAGGCTCCGTTTTTCTCGCAGAATCACGCAATATCAGCTGCCCCGCCGATGCGGAAGTGGCTGAGCGCAGCGAGCCGATAGAAACGCTCATGCCGCACGCGGCTTTGTGGGTGGTGCAGCCAGGACCTGAATTTGAACATCGAGCCGAACACCCGGTTTCAATGCCGCACGCGGCTTTGTGGGTGGTGCAGCCAACTCCGCTCAATCCAAATAACTTTGGAGGATGCTGTTTCAATACCGCACGCGGCTTTGTGGGTGGTGCAGCTTGAGAGAATCCTCGAGGACTGAGCGTATCCGCGTTGTTTCAATGCCGCACGCGGCTTGTGGGTGGTGCAGCTGCAGTGAGCCGGTGAAGCGCGGTGGTGCATCCGCATTTGTTTCAATGCCGCACGCGGCTTTTGTGGGTGGTGCAGCGCAGCAGCGATTATGAAGGAGTGTGCGTAGTTACGGTTTCAATGCCGCACGCGGCTTTGTGGGTGGTGCAGCGCTGTTAGCATTCGCAATCCTCAGTTTTATCTCACTGTTTCAATGCCGCACGCGGCTTTTGTGGGTGGTGCAGCCCGCAATGGCTTTGTTCGCCGTTGAGCTTTGTGATTATCGGTTTCAATGCCGCACGCGGCTTTGTGGGTGGTGCAGCCTCGTCGCTCGCAGTCCTTTTCCCCTAAGGAGAAAAAAAGCCCTTTTGGAAAGTCTCCGGAAATTTGAGATGTCTGACGGAAAATATGTGAAATATCTGTTCCTATTCAGCTGCTCTCTCCGGCGCAACCCTTGCGCGATCAGCACCTAGCACGCCCATGAGCAAATTGGAAAGTCTCGACGGTGTTATGCGGCTTTGCGGCACATCCCCACGACTTTCCATTTTGTTCCTATGACCGTCTCTATCATAGCAGAGACTACGCCAAATGACAAGTGTTTGCCCATGCAAAGAGGGTGCTGCACTCTATAGCCTTCATCGCTACCCCTTAGCATTATGTCGGCGAGTATCGCTGCAAGCAGCCCTTCCACCGCGTCCTTTACTTTAGGAAGCACTGATAAATTCAGTACAACCATCTGACGCATCTTTTTGCCCGCACTTCGGCGGAAAATCCTCCACAGAGCACCACTCTGCGTCCGGTTTTCCACCTCGTTCGGACGAAAAATCTACGCCAATCTGGCAGACCTCATTTTATCAGTGTTTCCTACATCAGTGCTGTTGGCAGTATCGCGCGTCCTTGAACCGTCTGTCCCCTTGTCCAATGGTCATCTAGTGCGATTTTTCTCCTCCCATTTCGGGTTTTTCGTGTGATCCCATCGGAGGAGGTGGACGAGTTCCTTTTGCGCTTTGTCATGGCGTGCGTACGTCTTTACCGAGACGATCAGTTCTCCTCGAACGTCTGGCATGTGCAGGCGTTCATCTCAGTTCTCCGCTCTGCGGTATTCCAGCCGCCCTCTCCATCAAAGGCACTGTGGTGAGTCCTCCGTATCGGTGAGGAACAGCCGCGGGATGATCTCTATGCTGCCAAGTCCGAGAGGTTTCCCTTGCCAATCTTGCAGAGGGGTGTCCGTCGCACAGGCGAGAAGTACCTTGAGCAGCGCACCGAGTTCATCCTCGGACGGGCGCTCAAAGCGGATGCTGCCGTAGAATGTGTTTCCGGCGGCCACGGGTTGGATCTGCACTTGGTTTGTGTGTTCGGCTGATCCTGTTCTCTGTTCATCCATGCTGTCCCATTTTCTGATGCCAGTAGAGTTTGTAGCCGCGAGATAGGGACGCCGCAGAGTCCCAGTGGGCGAGCCGATCCGCCCGTTTTTCTGTTCGGTGAGCTGTGCGGCGGTTGGTTTCGGTGCGCTGAGGATCTGTGGAAAGAGTGTGGGGCTTCGGTCCGCAGGTCTCTTTTCGGCACGGCGTCGGCAAAGGCAAGGCGGCTCGCCCAGAGTTCTTTACACCCGCTGCGGCGATTCGTCTGCTCCCTTCCTACTCGCGCATGTTCCCTCTTCCCGGCGTCCGAAGGGCATCGGTGAGTCGATCCGATCGCTCTCCATGCGCAGGACGTGATCCCCGATGCTCATGTGGTAGACAATGCGATAAAATCTGCCAAAAGCCAAAATGCAATCTCCCCTGCGCATCTGTCTTGTAGAAGCGGGGAACGTAAAAGCGGATGTCGTCCCATCCTGTGAAGGACGCTGCGGCATTCCCTTTTTGCACAAAAATTCCCCTTCTCTTCGTCCAGCGGTTCGACGCCTTGCGGCTGCTGTCCTCACGATATGCCTGCACGACGTTGTCGGGGACGGGGATGCGCTGCGTCAGTCGGGTCACGATGGCGGGTAGGTGCCTTTTCCCGACATCCGCCCGTATGGCGAGTCCGCCCGTCCACTCCCCGGTTCGCTCAGCGGACTCGATTCTCCGGCTGTCTGCCCCTCCGTGAGTTCATGATGTCCATTCGCCGGACAGATGTAGTAGCCGTCGTCGCCGGTCTGCTGCACGAGATAGCTGCCTCTGCCTGGTTTCGGATATGGTGTTCGTTCCTTCCGAACGGTCGTCGCCATCTCCGTCGTGTAGAGTTGCGCATATTGTCCTGATCTGCCATGGTGCGGAAGTAGGCACCTGATCGTGATGGTCCTCGCCCGCCGCATGGCGCCTGCAGGTGACGATCTTAAGAGGTTTTTGATCATGCCGCGCAGCTGCGCGGGATGATGGGGATGCCCGTCGGCGCGAAAAAGTGCTCGACGGCGTTCCCCACGTCGACGCCTGTGCCAATAAAGACGGGTGTCGGTGTCTTGATCCCCTAGGTCGATTCGTCCACTGAGGGCATCCTTTTGCAAGAACATGGGCGCGATGGTTCTCGACGCGCTCCGCATCGCTCATGGCATCCTTCGATGGGCGGTGAGTACGCCCTGCGGCAGGGGATACGAAGTTGTGCGGTGCTGTTGCCGTATCGTAGTCCTAGCCATTGGTCTCCTCCTCCATATCCGCCGCTGCGATGCGAGCGGTACCGATGATCGACGCCCCGCCTGTCCTGTGGTATGGATGCCGATGTAGCTGCGCGTTACGAGTCCGACATATACGGGGTTTCTGTACTGTCCTCCATTTTGCAGGGTCAGCTCCAGTTTGCGCTCGGGTCGCGCAGGGGTCATCCATGCGCGTGTTGCTCCTCTTCCCGCGCGGCGTCGCTCCTGCTTCCCAGAAGCGTGCGAGGGTGTCGACGTACTCCGCCGCCTCGCCCTCCTCGTCGATGCGAAAGCGTCCGATGAGTCGGTCGTTCTCGCGCTGCAAATGGAGTTCGCCTCGTTTCGTTGAAGATGCGGAGTCTCGATGAGCAGTTTCGTGTTCAGGGGCGCCTCATCGGGAAAGAGGAATGTGCCCTGCTGCCATGTCCTGCAGCGTATTTCGTTCACCCTGCCAGAGTACGGCGGTCGCTTTCCGGACGTTTCGTCGTGTAAGTTCGCGGGAAAGTTCTTCCGCTGAGGCAGGGATCGTCAACGGTCTCTACTGCGCTTTTTCCCGCACAAATGCAGCGCATTTTCTGTTTCTTCTCCTTGCTCATGTCGCATCCTCCTCGCACAGTGCGGTCACATATCCCTGCAGGGTCTACACGGTGTCCGCCGCAAAGCTTTTGTCCCTGCGTGAGCTCGTAACAGCGCCCATGGTAACGGATGACGGCGTGCAGTCCTCCAGTGTGCCGCGGCCGATGGATTTCTCCCGCCGATCGCCGCACGCCCCAGCCAGAGGTCGCTGAGGGAGGAGGACGCAAAGCCCTGCCTCCTGCTCACTTGCCTGCCGCACGCCGAAGCGGAGGGTGACGGATCGTCCCCCGTCTCTCTCCCGCCATAGCCGGTGCGGTAGAAAAAGAGTGCGAGACAGGATCGTCCCGCCTGTAAAGCGGTCGATGCGGCTGCGCGTCTGTGTGTGCATCTCGGCGTCGACGACGGCTTCCTCGACGATGAAGCGGCCGCGGGCAGCCGTCGTCCCCATGAGGTGGTCGATGAGCCTCCGCCTGTGTCTGTTCTTTTCCCAAGGCGTGTAGGATGCATGCGGCACGATGGCGCAGGACGCCCCATGAGGCTTGTGCCGGGGATGATGTTCTGCCCCGCCGCATTCGTCTTCATGCGGGCGACAGGGCTTTTCTCACCGTCCGCCTCCGCTAGTGGATCCACACTGTCGCGCACGATCAGTGCACCGGTGAGTGCAAAGTCCGCCGTGATGACGAAGTCGCCATCCGCAGGCGGCGGTTCTGTCTGCGCCGCATCGTCATGACGCCATGTGCCAAAGCGGCATTGCCACGCTGGGGCGAGAGCCACGCGATGAGCGTACCCTCTGTCCTGCGAGTCGTAGCGAGTCCACGACCATATCCGCAGCTGCGTGCGCAAATCCGCTGGTGGTAGAGCGCACCGACATGAAAGCCGCCGCAGGAGTTCGGCTCAGGCGGAGGAAAGTGTCTCTTTCAACGTGTGCTCGTCTTTCTGATGGACGCGGCGCAGGAGGATCTCGGCATAGAATGTGCCGCCTGCTCCACCTCGACGATTTCGTAGTCGTATTTATGCGCGTCGATTGCCGTTCCTGTCACGTCGTCGATGTGGACGCCGTCAGCGGGATCCGGATCACCGCATCGTTGAGCTCTATGTCAGAGGAGACGGCGCTCTGACGCTCGTCGCGTACGCTCTCCCTACCGGTGCGGTGCATTGTGCCGAACAGGATATCTGCGCACACGGGTTTTCTGCTTCGATGAGGTTGCGCAGCGCCCTCGCCAGCGATGTGCCGATGAACGGTACACCATCCTTGCTGCGCAGGACGTGGATGTCTCGGTCGTTCCGCTCCTCCCGCTCTCTCCTTCGCCGATGAGCAGCGGCGCTGCAAGATGCAGTCTGCCTCCTACGGTAATGCGTCCCAGTATTTGCGCTGGGTTCACGTTCGTATCTCATGCGCTTTCGCTCCTCTCCTTGCCTGCCGCTTTTTCTTGCAAGCGGAAGAATGTGTGCCAGTATGCGTAAAACACTTCTTCCCGCATGCAGGAGTGCCTCCGTGCCACCCCATACGCCGATTTCTTTTCTGCGTCGATGGGGTCTTGATCTGCGGTGACGTTCTGTCGCTCCCGTGCAGCATGGGCATTTCCTGTGTATGATCTCTCCGAGGTAGGATCGGAGGGGCGCCCGCCTTCGACCCGACGTTCTCAGCATTTTGCCAAGCGGCATTTCTTTTTCGTCTCCCTATACGATCTGCCGTCATACGCTCACAGGTTCCTGCGGGCCGCTATGCCGAGAGCACTGTCTAGGCGTGCAAATGCGTGAGACGCATCAGGCGGAAATGTCCTGCGGGCGCGCCCTGCATCCTCTGCCGCCAGCACGCGGATCTGTTCGATGATATGGGCGAGGATGGTCTGCTCTGTGATACGTCTGCTCTCGTGCAGAGTTCGCGCGCTACGGGTGCGGGCGGATCTACGCGATGGCAGCAGAGTCCCTGCCGTCCCAGATGCGCGGCTGTCCGAACCCTCCTCTCTGTGCGGCGCCCAACGCCGCTGCACAGGACGGCGTTCACCGCCTCCATGTCGCCGGGCTGCCAGCCGCCGGTTTTCGGACAGCAAACACGGTTCCGCGCCGAGCGCCGTCTCGCGTGGGCGGCGCATTCCCCATGTGCCAACAAAGTTGTCGATGTCCTCTGCCTGTGCATAGATGCTGCGCTGTTCCTTCTGCCAGTAGGAAGCCGCCGCCTGTCCCTGCGTTGAGTGCGGCAACGACTGGCCGAGCATGGAGCGTGCATCCCCGGCACGGCTCTGTGCGGCAGGAAGGGTGTCCGCATCGGAGACAGAAGCGTTCCTCGGTCGGGATGGGCGGCAGGGGATATCCTCTGCCGGCATCACGGTGATCTCGCATTGTCCGCTACTGTGTATATTTGGAGCGTCCGGCAGCAGCGAGAACTCTGATGCCGATGGTGTCGCAGAGAGGCGGAGCTCCTCCTCTGCGCCGCAGATCAGCCCTCAAAGCTCTGCATGCAATCGCTTCGTAGCTGTATATGCCGCCGTCCATGCCCTGCCGGCGAGACGTTCCTTGCCGCCGCCGCCATTCGAGATCACTGCGGCTGATGTGAGGCGGATCTCCTTCTGCACGGCGACGGGTGCAGTCCCTTTGCGGACGGCGGACAGCCCATCAATGCCTTGAAGCCCCCATCGCGCGGGAGCCTCTCCGTACATGAGGTCACAGATCGCAGTGCCGTCCTTCGCGCGCGCTGTACGGGAGAGCGGCAACGCGGATCGCGCGCGTCTGTGTCAGTGGCTCGACGGATGAGCATCAACAAAGCGCAGGCCACCATAAAGAGAAGCGCATGAAGTCGTCATTCGTCATGCGCCGCTTTTCACAAGTGCAGCACTCCCGATGACTGCGGCAAAGATGCCGCGCAGTCACGGAGCCGCTGAAGCTGTCCTGTGTCGCGGTCATGACGGATGTCAGTCCGGCGCGAGAGGATCATCGGTGCTTTTGTTCGGATACGAGACCTTCATCATCTGCATCAACGTCTGCCCCTTTCAGCCCCTGACGCCTGAGTCGCCTTCGTTATGAGCGCAGGTACGATGTCTTTTGCCGTTCTGCCGCGGGGTGCATCCGATCCTGCCAAATCCGCGTGTCCGTTTTCCGCCGCACTGCGAAAGATTCCGTACGGCAAGAGCGAGGATGCACAGATGCTCTATTTCTGCATTGTCCAGACGGATGTCTCCGCTGAACTCTGCGCCCTTTTCGATGACACGCATGTTGTGCAGTGTGGTCTGCTCCGCTATGCCCGTCTCACGATTGATCCGCGTTTGCCAGCGCAGGTTTGCGTAAACGCCGAGGACGACGTCGGACGAAAGATGGAGGGATATTTTTCCTCCAAATACTTGAGGTCTGCATGGATCTCCTCGTACTGTTCTATAGAGGTTGTGTGGATGAGCTGCACCTTCTCCGCACGTCCGCGCCGAAAAGAGTGTATCGAGCGCCGCCCTGTCAAAAAGGTCGAGTTCCGCCATCTCTGCCATCTCCGCAACCTCGCAGCCGCTCTCATAGAGCAGTCCTTTGAGCCGCTTGGCGAAATACGGCAACGATCCGACATCATCCTGTACCACGTCCGCATCGACGTGGATATCTCGTAGCCCGTGCCGAGATGGAGAGGGAGAAGGTTCGGATGTGGATGCGAATCGGGGCAGCGAGGTCGATATCTCCGAGGCCGGCAGGCTGTGCTGCACCATGGCAAACGGATCTACGATGTCCGGCCTGCCGTATCTGCGGTTATCCGTCTCTTGGACGCTCTGGCGGACAACTGGTTCTTTCTTTCCATAGCCCGGTTTTTCTCGCCCTGTTTTGCCGTCTTTATTCCGGTTCTTTGCCATAACTTCACACTCCCCATCCATGACGCATAGTCCATGGGTTCAATCGCATCCATATAGGGTGTGCGCTCCTGTTCCCACAGGTTCTCCGCGTAGGCATGCCGTGCGGGTACATCGGGCAGCTGCAGGTTCAGATGTCCTGGTTGGGTCGTACAACCTGCTGCTGCTCGTGTTTTCCATAGGCGGACGACGCCGCAGTTCCTTGACCTTGTTCCGGAAGCCCTGCGCAGCCCCGTCACGCCCGCAAGGAGGGCGGTGATGCCGCTCGTCCGTCGCACCGCTCCGTCCGTATCAGCGCGATACGGGCCGAGTGCAGATCGCCGCGCGCACCGCGATACTCCTGTGCGCGGAACTGTTCCAGTGTCGGCGGCTGCTCGCCGCAAGATGGCAAAAGTCGAGCCAGCAGGGTCCACCTCGTGTCCTGCCGCACGTTCCAGCGCACGCATCTCGTTCTTGACTGCGCCGCATAGCGCTCCTCTGCCATCTCGTAGCACAGAAAGAACGGGTATGGGGTGTTGCATGATGGTGATGCCGGCGCAGGGGTACGTGTCTCCATCAGGTGCTGCATCAGAAATGCCGAAAAACTCCACGGCAGCCTTGCCCGCACAGACGAAAGGTCATATCGTCGCCGCCCAGAACGATAGGACGAACGGGAAGGTGCAGAGCCCGTGCTCGTCTCTGAGATCGAGACTCGTCCTTGTACCGGTCAATATGCTCCACGATGTGTTTGACGAGTGCGGCAAAGGCGGCAAGTCGTGACGGATGCCAGCGAACGTCGGATGTATGCGGTCAGTGTTTCGCAGCCTTGAAATTTCCGCCCCATGTTGTTGCCGTCGATATGCACGACGGCAATATCGATCTTCGGCGTTTTCTGTCCAAGGCGGGCGAACTCGACGGGAAGTCATAGCGTCCGATAAAGTGTTCCTGCTCTTCGGGCGTGAAGACGGTCATGAGTTTGTCCATGAGTGCCTGCTGCACATCCGCCTCTCCACTCTCCGACGGAAATGTGGGATGCAGTTTGATGGCGACTTCCCACGAGCAGAAGCGACCGTCCACCCCATGCGTTTGCCGTCTCCCGGTCTCGCTGCACGAGGTCAGCCCGGTGTAGGTACGTTGACTGCCGGAAATACGGTGTCTCTGCCCCTCCTTGAGTCGGTCGAAGAGAGGGTTCCAGCCGCTCCGCTCAATGTAGCGTCCGTCCGCCGCAAGTTCAGTGTGCTGATTGCCGCACCGGTATGAAGCGCGCGCATGGATCAGGAGCTTTTCGTGAACGCAGCGATGACGGGCGGTCAGGATGTCGTCGTCCACATGCTCCGCAAAGAGAAGCAGTGCCTTGCCGCCGCCGATGTAGCCCACACGCGCCGCTGCCGTCATGGACGACCAATCGGTGTCCTCCGCCCGCTTCACGACATGTCATCCGAGTGTATCCGCCCTAAGATTTCGCACTGCCGGCAGAGTATCTCCTCGAAGACAGCCTCCACAAAGATAGGACGCACCGATGTTTGTCTTGAGCTGATTGCTCGAGAAGATGTACTTCTGTATGGAGCGCGTATCAAAGAGTATTGCCTTGTACTGCATAGCTCGACCTCCTCAATATAGAATACATTCTATTTTCGGCATTTCTACTCTTTTTCCCTTTATCTTTTATAACAATTCTATAAGACAATCCTTATTTTTATCCGAGTGCCACAGTGGTCTCCCCAGCCCGTGCGGTCAGGCGCTACGCCGCAGAACAGGGGCAAACTGCGTGAGCAGGGATGATTTCCGCTCCTCTGCGGAGAGTCGTCCGATGCTGAACGCAAACGTCCTGTGAGACCCCGGCGTCGTTTTGCGCTCACTCTGACGAATCCTGACACCCGCGCCCGCCAGTCCAGCGGTATAAGTTTCGCTCGATCGCGCGTACGATGTCTTTGTCCACGGCAAAAGGAGCCCCGCCATGTCCACTGTGTCCGCGAGGGAGGCGAAGATGAGCGCGGGACGTGGGACGGCACAGTCGTCCTGTCCACGCGAAAGACGGTCGGCGAGCGGAATGAAACGCGTATTTTCTGCGCATCCTCCGCCGAAAGTGCCGCAGCAGTTCCTCCTCACGATGACACCGTCTCCGTCCGTCGGCAAGGATTTCCTCGACGATGAGAGAGCTGGCCACCGCCAGCACCGTTCCGAGCGGAATCCGAAGGAGTGCCGCAAGTACGTTCTCGTCGAGTGCCGTCAGCCGCAGCAGCGGTTCCTCCCCACTCCGCATAGTGCGGTTCGTTGAGCTCCCTGTGTGCGGAGGACGGCTGTGCACCTTCTGCCGGTGCGCTGAAAATCCGATGGTGAAGGGTTTCATCTTCCCGTGCGTGGAGCTCGCTCGCGAACGCCGGATCGTATGCGGCAATGCAGCGAAAAGAGACGCTCCGTGCAGCAACGCCGGGGAACATGGAGTAATGACCGCCGCGCTCCGTGCGCAGGCGAAGGACAAGATGCCTAACATATTTTCCTCCTAGGGCACAGGTACTCTATGCAGAGTGACCTGCAATCAGTAAGCGCGGAAACGGCGAAATACAAAGCGTGACTCGCGTACGATCTCCCCGTTCTCATCCAGTGCGCTCGCGTACCAGGGCGTTCGCCGTAGCGCGGAGAGGACGGTCACTCTCGCTTTCAGCGGGCATACGAGAGCAAAGGTATGGTAAACTCGCCCTGCACAAGCACCGCCATCGGTTTTCGCGCGAGAATCTCCGCGCGTTTTCCTCTGCCAGACGGTGTACCGCCTGCGCGTCCCAGTCGGCGAGAGATGCGCGGGAAGGAAGATCGACAATGGTTCCCATACGCCTCTGCGGCCTGTCTTCGTCCCTCCTCCCAACGCGAGGAGGGGTGGTTCGTGTGGTTGATGAATTCCGTCATGCCGCGTCCTTTTGCCATGCGGCACGCGATCTCGGTATCGTTAGGATCTGCTCCATGATGTTCTTGAGGCTGTCCACCGCCATGCGCCCCTTCTCCGCGCGCGCATGATTGGTAAGGGTTGCGCTCATCCTTGATGACAAAAATACTTGTCGAGAATATCCTCTGCGAGATTTTTATCCTCGGCTCGATTCCTCCTCCTACAGTCGATATGCCCCGGTTTCCACTCAATGTCAGAGAATGGACATTTACTGTCTTACTGCCCAAAAATTCTAATGAGCTTTGCTACAACGAAATTATCTGTATTGTAAGTAAAGCATCCCAGTCTCCTTCGTGGCGTCTATGTATATCGGTTTGACCTGTTCCAGATACAGCTGCATGTTCTGTATGCTAAACTGCACTTTCAGGGCTGCACATCGATTCACAGCACAGGAGGAAGGCGCGAGCGTCTCCGCATCTTTCAGACGAACCTCGAAACGATCCGAAAGTCTCCATCAACAAACTCGTACACTTTTTATCTCGTCACTTCCTGCCGAAATTCCTTTTAAAAGAACCGTTGTCGTTTTTCTCGCCATTCATTTTTCGCTTTTTGAAAGTTCTTCATATTTTTGCACTTGAACTCAGTGACCAGAAAGACCTCTGTTCCGATGCATGGAGTCCTCTTTCCAGCTTGCATTCAAATAGCGCCTGCACCTCCTCCGGACGACAGGGATAGAAAGCCGGACGTTACGAGTGCCCTCCCGGGACGCGTTCGGTAACGAGCGTCATCGCTCGCTGGAGGAGTCATGTGCAATCAGTGGATGAGCGCGATGTCGTCAAGTTCCTCCTTCAGGATCTTCGCATAGTCCTCCTCGATGCGCCTGAGCATCTGACGCATGAGTTCATCACTCTGTTTTTGCTTCCACCGTTGCACTGCCCGTCGCGGCGGATGAAAACGCTGTGATCGACCGCTGAAGTTCCACAATCGCATCGCGCAGATCGCCATAGTGGCAGAGTTTCAGCCCTCGGCGAATTTACGCATCGACGCGAGCAGAGCTCTGAGTGCCTGACTTTTTCACGCTGTTCAAAGCATGCGGTTCATTACCGTGACTTCTCCGTGGCGGACGAACTCCTCCGCCCCCTGCGACGAGGTCGAAGAAGAATAGAGCGGGTTGACCTCTCGACTCGTTTTTTGTTGTAATCGGAGTAGAGGACTCTGCCGATGCGGATGTTCTCATATTGGGAGCAGCCGCATGAGCGCGACGAGGATCATGGAGGCATTGCGCGGCCCACCCGTGACGTCAACGTGGAGGATAATCTCTGTGTCAGGACGATCTTTTCGGACGTCCTTCGCATAGCGGCGCACATGGGAGGCGACGTCGATGAGTATCGTTCGTATTTTCCTCTATCGGCTCATTCTCCGTCAAAGTCAATCGCCTCAGCGATCTGCTCCGCGTGCGGCACGATATCCGATATCCGATGCAGAAAGTAGTCATAATGCGTCTGCTCCCAGTCAGCGCGTGGCGTTATAGCTGCGAATGGCACCAGCCACCTTGTTTGTCCGCACGAGAAAGAGGGCGCGACAGCTGATTTGCGGGCTCATGCGCTCCGCTCAGAAGATAGCGGACGGCAGATTCGTTTGTCGTATGGCATTCTTTTTCGCCGATGTTCTGGTAGTCTACAGCGGATATTGCACCCGTCTGCCGAACGAGTTTGACGTCGCTCAAGAAGCATAGCATGATGTTCGTCCGCATATTACCGCTCCTCCCTGTGAATCGATGCTGCCGCAGAAAGTGCTTCCAGTACATCGTCCAACAAGCTCGTCGATCTCCCTGCGCCCCAGTGTATTTTCTGCGGTCGCATGGTTGACCTGATTGCGCTGCTCACGCAAGTAGAAGTACGCACGCAGGCAGGACAGCATCGGCTCCCTGCCGCAGTCCGTCTGCACAATCCCATGGTCTCCAGCATCTTGGTCCATGTATCCGCCCACGCTGCCCAACGCCGATCTAGGTCGTCAGAACTTCCGGATGGGAATTTGCACTCTTGAATCCCCAGCAATCGGAATACAAGTGGATTGTTTTTCTTCTCTAAGATTTTGTTAAGCAGCTTCGATTTGATCCGATCCCATGCTGCGGCGTCCTGTAAAAGTTTCGGAACCGTCCACCTCTGCCCAGTGTTCTCCTTCTCAATTTGCGCACAGACAAGCTCATACAGCCACAAAACGTCCTCCGGAAGAGTCCGTATCTCCGCTGGATTTTCGCGCAAATGCTGAAAGGTTTGCCCCAACTTGCAATAAGAGAGGACAAGCGACGGTGCCCCCTCCGGAACAATCCCATGTTCCAACGCGTCCGTAAGTATAGGCTTGTAGGTATCGACGCACATCTTCTGTATCGCATTCCAGTACTGTATCGAATTTATGATAAAATTTTGCATCCAGCCGGGGTGCATCCGATCCACTGACCGTTCCGCGCAAGGCATGTACGCCGATACAGGATAGACGATCCCCTGCCGGACGAAGCACACGGGAATCCACTCGGTCGCGAGTGTCATTGCCTGTTGGAGCAGCCTCTTATCTTTGCACCAGCGAATAATCAGCACATACCGCGCTGCTTCATCCTCTGTCTCTCCGAGCAATTCGCCATAGCCCTCGGTGATTGTATCAATGAGCTGCATGAACATACGATCGTCAACCGTACGGTCTTCCTCGGGCACATCCAAAAATATCGTAATCGCTGTACTCAGTGCGGAAAGCGCCGGTGGATATTGCCCGTCTGACAGATCTGGATGGCATCCGAAAACGTGTGCATGGCACGAAGCACGCCCTTGAGAGCATCGCTAATCGGCTTGCCGGAGGTGCCGTTTTTCTGCATCGTAGTCAAAAACTCCTCAATCGTCCGGGAAATACCATAGGAAACGAATGCGTCCGCTCCCGCGACTAATTTATAGACATCAATGGTGCCATGCACATCAAATATGCGGTTCTCGAGCGACAATGTCTTGAAATCCGCATAGATCATTTTCTCGACACGCATTCTCGTCACACCGCAAAACTGCATGACGGATGTCATCATCGCGGTGACATAGCGTGCCCCGCCTGTAATCATCCGCAAGATGTACAGGGCATTCCATTCGGCGTATCCACCGGCATCTGCCTTGATGCGTTCGGTCAGAGATGCGACCTGACTCTCGATGTCCTCGATCAGTGTATCCCCGCGATAGTGTAGTAGTATCGGTATGAAGTCCGTCTCCGCGAGCGCAGGACGCAGTCGTTTCATCCGACTGCACCAGAACCTCGAACTGACTGGGGTATCTCGCTGCGCTCTCCGTGCTCCTCGACCACAAGTGGCTCCATCCTCGCCGCCCATCTCCGCCGAGAGGCACTGCGGCGTTACAAGGCAATAGACACGGTGTAGACGCTCCCCCTTCTGTGCCAGCAGATCGACCACATTCGCAAGCGGTGCTTCGTTCGTCTGGAATCCCGGGAACGGCTCACCCCCCACCTCAAGAATAAAATTCCCCTCTGTGACAATACAAATTCGTCGTCCCGTATCCGGGTCTGTTTTGCATCGTACCGGGCTGAAAAATTGATTGCAATATTCTGATTCGCGAACGCGCACCTCCTAAGTTGTCTCTTATTTTATCTAAAATTAACGCAATAGGCAAGAGATAGATTCTCATGTTATCTGCGTATGCCCTAGTGGTCGCAGTGCACACATTTGTCCCATTTTCCCTGCACCTTTTCGGGCAGCTTGTTGCTTCTACAGCAAACAACGGATTGCAGAACAGAGCGGTATCAGTAAAAATACTTCTGATGAAGCAAACGAAGGGAGATTCTGCATGAAGCAACGTTTTGGGATGGTCACCGCTTTTCCGCGCTCTCCTCCTCCTCTTTCATTTCGTCTTCCATCCCACGTACGCGGGAGAGTGGCAGCCGCTCTCCGCCGCTATGGAGGATGGGGCGGTGCAACGCCCCATTCTGCTCGTCCCGCTCGACACGCGTCCGCCGTGCGGGGCGTTTGTCGTAAACGGCGGCAAAATCATCGGACGGGAGGTCGCGACGCCGCCATCCGAGCTGATGGACTACTACTCCATGGCAGGCGACACGGCAGCGATGCGAAGCTGGTAGCTGCTCATATCCATGAGGCGGATGCCGCCATTCTCTCGGTCGATCAGCTGCTCTCGGGTGGTCTGCTCGCCGCACGCGAGGCGCATATCTCGGCGGAGGACATCAATGCGCTGGCCGCGTATCTCCGTGACCTGCACGCAGCGCATCCCGATGTCCCCCTGCACGCGTTCTATATTCTGCCGCGCGCGATCCCGCAGGACGGCATCGAGGGCTGGCGTGAGCGGCGCGCTCCTCTCCTATGCACGTCTCCTAGGGGCGCGCGGGCGAGGGCTGCCGGTCGATGCGGAGGAAATGGCACGTCTGCGCGCCGAGATCCCCGATGCGGATCTGCAAAGGTATCTTGCGCACTTCGACGAGAGCACGGCGCTCGCCGCCATGCTCATTACGCTCACCGAGGAGGGCACGCTCACGCGCCTTGTGCTCGGGCAGGACGACGGCGAGGAGTTCTCCGTCGGCAATCTGAAAAAGGCGGAACTCTCCGCCCTGCTGGCACAAAAAAATATCGCCCCGGAGCGGGCGATGATTGTGCACGGAGCGGATGAGATCGCGCTCTCGATGCTCGCGCGGATGGCCGTCGATGACCTGCGTGCGCGCGGCGGAACTCCTCCGCGCATTTCACTCCGCTATGCGCGTGACGATATGGCAGACGCCGTCTTTTCCCTTTATGGCGGTCTCGAACGATGTGACGGCACGAGAAAAGATCACCATGCTCGGCGGCACGCTCGCATCGGATGACGCGGGACAGCGACCTGATGCTCTTCATCGCGGCGAGCGACAGCGACGCGGATACGCTTGGCACACGCGTTCCCTCTGCCGCCGCGATCCATCGGCTGCTTTCCGCAGGAAAATCCGTCGCACTCGTCGATCTCTCGCGCCATTTCCGCGCGGAGGAGACGCTGCTCCCCATTCTGACTAAAAAAAATGTCCCTGTGAATGCTCTAACGGCATACGCGGGGTGGAATACGGCGAGCAACGCCATCGGTACGGCAGTCGCGGAGGCCGTTCTCTATCACTGCGCCATGAAAAATGCCGCGACAGCAGAGGAGCGGGAACGCGCCGCCGCTGCAAATCTCGCCTTTCTCACGGGACGCATGGCAGAGGACGAGTTCTATCTCAAGGAGACGATTGACCGCGTGAACGACGCGCTCCGGCGTGCGGGCTATGCGAACAGTGCCGATCTCGATCTCACGCGAAACTGGCGCTGGGCGAACGATCTCCTGATGAACGACCTGAGTCGGCGTATGCAGAGCTATGAGTCGACCGCCGCATTCCGCACGCCCGTGAACCAAAAACGGCATGACGCTGCGGGTCGTGCGGAGCATATCACCGCGTACTATCCGTGGCCGCGCACGTTCGAGGTGCGGCTGGAGTCTGCGCCCGTGGTGGAACGGAAGATGCCATGAAAGATAGGGGCTGCTGTACGAAGCAAAAATCGTACAGAGCAGCCCCTGTTTCTATTCCCTTACTGCGCCGCTAGTCCAAAGCGCGTAATCCCCGCCTGGCGGAAGCGATCCAGCAGCTCCATGACGCCGCTGTAGTTCATATCCCCATCCGCGCGCACGACGACGGCAAAGCGCGGATTTTTGTGACTCCATGCGTGCCTGCTGCACGAGGGTATCCGCATCAATCGGCTGATCCTCGAGCCAGAGCGAGCCATCCTTGCGCACCGTGACGAGATAGGGTCACGTTCAGCTGCAGTCTGTGCTGACTGCGCCTTGGGAGGTTGACATCCACGGTCTTGACGTTGACCATGTAGAGTGTACTCATGATGAAGAAGACGAGCAGGAAGAACATGATGTCGATCATCGGGATGATGACGACCTCAGGCTTTCCGAATGCCCTGCGGTCACGCAGTCTCACTATGCCGCCCCTCCGCTGCATCGTCCGCCGTGACGCCGGCAGCGTCGGCGAGAGCGAGACGGCTGCTCTCAGCAGCGGAAAAGCACATCTCCATATCCGTGACGATGTTCTCGATCCGCTGGGAAATACGCATGCACCATCAGGGCGACGAGGGCAACGCAGAGTCCCATCGCCGTCGCAATCAGCGCCTCACCGATGCCGCCCGTGATCGCCGCCGGCCTCGCCCGCCTGGATGTTGAACACGCTGAACGTCGTAATCATGCCGCTGATCGTCCCTAGGGAGGCCGAGGAGCGGCGCCATCGTCACGATCACGCTCAGGTAGTAGATGCGCCGCCGCATCTTGGAGAGGGCGATGCCGGACTGGATCTCCATGTAGGCGCTCATCCGATCGGCGCGGCTGCTGTTCTTGGTGATCGCACTGAACAGAATGCTCGGCAATCGCGCCGCGCTGGTCGCGTGCAAGGGCAAGCGCCTCCGCATAGCGAGCATTGGCAATATGGAGCATGAAGGCGTGCGCAAACGCACGTCCTGCATCCGCGCGTGCAAAGTAAAATGCGCGCTCGATTCCAATAAAGACAACAAAAAATGGACGCAATCGCCAAGAAATACATGACGATGCCGCCCTGCTTAAAAAATGTGATGCCCTGCGCGATAGAATCCATGGCAAGTCCTTTCCGCTCGATAACCATATAGTTGATACGGCTGTATTCTACTATATATTGATGTATCCGTCAATGATAGCATCTTTCATTTCCCGATGCGCTCCTTGCGGTTCTGATGAAAAAAATACTATAATAAATACCGTTCGTTCAAAAAGGAGGATACGGTGTGAAACTGCCCCTCATCCGTGGCTTTTGGCAACTGTTCAAGGGATATTGAGCTCTGCGGAAAAAGTGGAAAAGCGCGTGGACTGCTTGCATCCGTGATCGTGCTCAATCTCATCATGGTCCATCTGCTCGTCCGCATCAACGACTGGTACCGCAATTTCTACGATGCACTCCAAGCGTATGACTGGGCTTCCTTTTGGCCGCTCGTCGGCACGTTTACGGGGCTTGCCCTCCTCTACATCGTCATTGCCGTCTCATGCCGTCTATCTGCGGCAGATGCTGACGATCAACTGGCGCACATGGATGACGGAGGGCGTATCAGCGCGCTGGATGCGTGGGCAGGTCTACTACCGTCTGCAGGGTACTGCGCAGCGACACGGACAACCCCGACCAGCGTATCAGCGAGGACATCAATCAGTTCGTCACGCTGACGCTGACGCTTCTCGTCGGCGCACTGAAACAGCTCACGACACTCGGCGCATTCGCCGTCGTGCTGTGGAATCTGTCAGGGGCGCTCACTGTCCCCATCGGGAGTGAGACATTCACCATCTACGGCCATATGTTCTGGCTGTCCCTCCTCTATGCGGGCGTTGGCAGTCTCCTCGTCCATCTGGTCGGGCGAAAAACTCATCCGGCTGAATTTCGATCAGCAGCGCTACGAGGCGGATTTCCGTTTCAGCATGATGCGCGTGCGGGAGAACAGCGAGAGCATCGCGTTCTATCGCGGCGAGATGGCAGAGACACAGGGGTTCAAGGAGCGCTTTGCCAATGTCATTAAAAACTACTGGGGGCTGATGCGGCGGACGAAGCTGCTGAACTTCTATGTGAACGGCTACAGAGCAGCTCGCCATCATCTTTCCGCTCATCATGGCGGCGCCGCGCTACTATGCGGGCGAGATCGCCCTCGGCGGTCTGATGCGAGACCATCTCAGCATTCGGCCGTGTGCAGGATGCGCTGTCGCTCTTCGTTGACCTCCTACAGCTCCATCGCCGAGCTGTCCGCCGTCATCCAGCGACTGTCGGGCTTTACGGCGCATATCAACGAGGCAGCTGCCGTTCCGCCCATGATCGTCCACGAGGACGATGCGGAGGACGCACTGTGTCTCAGCGATCTACACGTCGCGCTCCCGCACGGTGCGGAGCTCTTTGCCGTCTCCCACTGACCCCTGTCGCAGGGCAGCCGTGCGCTCGTCACGGGGGAGTCGGGCGTCGGCAAGAGCACGCTCCTGCGCGCTGTCGCAGGGATCTGGTTCGCGGGCAGCGGCACTGTGACGATGCCGGAGGGCTCATCGCGCCTCTTCCTCCCGCAGCATCCCTACCTGCCGCTCGGCACACTCCGCCGCGCACTCTCCCTACCCGTGCACGGCGGCCGTCCCGATACGGAGATGGCGCGCGTGCTCGCGCAGGTCGGACTCCCCACCTCGCACCGCGCCTATCCGACACGGACGACTGGAGCCGTATCCTGTCGCTCGGTGAGCAGCAGCGTCTTGCCTTTGCACGCATCCTGCTCATCCGCCCTGACTGGATTTTTCTCGATGAGGCAACGTCCGCCCTCGACGAGCCGCGCGAACGCGCCCTGTACGAGCTGCTCCGACAGGAGCTTCCTGCGTCGGGCATCATCAGCGTCGGGCATCGCTCGACCCTCTATGCGCTGCATGAGACGGAGCTGCGCATCCACGACCACACGATCATTTCCCGGGAGATTCCGCATGAACCGTAGAGACTTTCTGCGCCGCATGACCCTCGTCGGCATCGGTGCAGCCCTTTTCCCCTTTTTCCCCGATGCAGCAGAAGCATCGCGGGTACATTCCCTCCGCCCTTCCGGGCGTGACAATAAAAGCCGACGTATCTCTCTTTGGCGCACTCGAAAACCGCTTTGTCACGGACTGCATCGTCATTCATCACATTGGCAACACGAACGCAGATGTCTCCGCCGCGACCGTCCACGAGTGGCATCTGCACAATGGCTGGGCGGGCATCGGCTACCACTTTCTCATCCGCAAGGATGGCACGATCGAGGAGGGGCGCCCCATGGGCACCGTCGGTGCACATGTCTACGGCGAGAATCGACATACCGTCGGCATCAATATCGTCGGAAATTTCGAGGACGCTGTCCCGACCGAGGCACAGAAACACAGCGCCGCGCATCTGATCGCCGCACTCTGCACCGTCTATCAGCTGGATCCCATCTGGGGCGTCACGGTGAAGGGGCACCGCGACTTTAACGCGACAGCCTGCCCCGGCCGCTATCTCTATGCAGACCTGCCGGAGATCGTGGAGGAGGCACGCGTCTACTATGGCTCGGACGAGCTGCAGACGGAGCGCCTGCGCATCATGCAGCAGGACGCGCGGAGCAGGAACAGCAGCGTGCACGCATGCGCGCGCGTATGGAGGCGGCGCAGAATAAGAACGGGCCGCCCGTCACATCCCACGCCGAGCGCGCCCAATCCGCCCGTACAGCCTGCGCCCGAGAAGCCATCACTGCGCCCAAGTAAGCGTCCTGACCTGCCGAAGCCCGGCAATCTGCCGACGCAGCGGCGCATCGCATCCAATTAGCCCGAACAAAACGATGGAGGTGAAGATCCATGGGGTTCCACTACCGATGGTTTGACCGCGATCAGGAAAAAATGGACGAGATGGGCATCCCGCTGACCCGCGCACAGATCGACGCGCGCGAGCGGGCGCAGGAGCCACAGCGTCTCTTCTCCCGCGGGGAGCAGACCGGCATCGTCCTCACGGCACTGATCTTCGCCTACGGGTGGACACAGGACGACACGGCTCTCGTCTTCTTCTGTCTGTCCTTCCTCATCTTCGAGCTGCGCAAAATCGCAGCACATTTTTCCGCCGCCTACGGCAAGAGCATCGCGAACGCCATGCAGGGCTTTAGTCTCGCCCTGCTCCTCGGCGCATTCGCTATGTTGTTTATGAACTGACCCCCTTTGGGAGGAGGTACTCACGTGAAACGACCACAGGGCATGGGCATCCTCAAACTCGGTGCGGCACTCGCCATCATTCTTCTCTTTGTCATCATCCATCTCATTGCACCGCAGTTTTCTCCCTCGCTCTTCAGGCTGCTTGCCAGCGGTGATATTCCGGCGACGGTGGAGTACATTCACACCTTCGGCGAGGGCGCAGTCCTCTTCGCCTTTTTGCTCACCCTCTTTACCAATGCACTTGGCTTTCCGCCCGCCGTCATCTTCTCGACGGCAAACGTCATTCTCTTTGGCATTGTGCCCGGCATCATCCTGTCCTGCGTCGCAGAGACCGTCGGCGTCACGGTCGCCTTCGTACTGATGCGCTTCTACTTCCGCGATGCGGCGGAAAAGGCGATCGCCAAAGAGCCCCTTTCTCGCGAAGGTCGATCACTACAGCGGCAGCAAGGGCTTCATCATCATGCTCATCGGGACGCATGGTGCCGTACCCTGCCCTCCGCTGTCATGAATGCCGTCGGTGCTCTCTCCTCGATCCGCCTGCGCGACTATGTCCTCGCCTCTCTCGTCGGAAAATTCCCCTCGACGGGCATCGAGGCAATCATCGGGCACGACCTCATCATGCAGCAGGAGGATAAGACGCGCCTGGTCATTGTCGTTATCTGTGCGGCCATTCTCATCTACACCGCCATCCGTTTCGAACGACGCATGATGCGCACAGAGACCGCCGTACAGGATGTGGAGAAAAAATCATGACACGACGCCATTTCCTTCAGACCGCCCTTCAGTCCATTCTCACAATGGGACTCGGCGGTCTCTTTTCATCCCGTGCCGCAGCCGCAGCAGACGGCATCCGCCACCTGCGCCAGATCATTACGGCACAGCCAAGCAGCACGCGTATGATCCAGTGGGACGCGTCCACTCTCCTGCGCGACACACATGTCGAGCTGCGCAGCGGAAGAGACGGACATATCACGGCATTCGTCCCCTCTTACACGCATTTCACGATAGATGACACAGAGCAGTTCGTCTACCACGCAGAGATCCCTCTGCCCGCAGGCGGCGGTGCCTACCGTGTCACGCATACGGCAGGGACATCCGATTGGATTCCCCTGTCAGCCCCACATGCAGTACGTACGCCCGTGCGCGCCCTGCTCTTTTTCGGACAGCCAATGCGGGGAGGATTACAGCGTCTGGAACGACGTCTATCAGGCAGCATGGCGGCGTCACAGCGATGCGGATTTTGCCGCACTCGTCGGCGACCTCACCGACAACGGCGAATCCACGTGGCATTGGGACAGCTTCTTCGCGGCGATGGAGGGAGTCCATCCCCGCTCGCTCGCATTCCTCATGTCCCCGTGCTCGGCAATCACGAGTATTACAGCCTCGCATGGACGGACACCCTGCCGCTGCGCTATCTCAAAGACCTTTGCCCTGCCCGAAAAACGGCAGTACGGCGTTTCGCGGGCACTATTATTCCTTTGATCTTGGTGCCGTGCACGTGATCGTCCTCGATACAGTTCCTTGAGGTGCGGCGCGCGGTGCGGCGCTGAATGAGAGCAGCTCGCCTGGCTGAAACGCGATGCAGCGACATCCTCCGCCCATGGAAAATCGTCCTCATGCACAAGGACATTCTCGCCTATGGAGAGTATCAGACTGTACAGGAGACGCAGCACGGCATCAGTGATGTGGGGCGCATCTTTATGGATGCATTCGATGCGTGCGGCATCGACCTCGTTGTCACGGGTCACGTCCACGCCTATCGGCGGCGTCAGATCCGCGCGGGGCAGACGGACGCTCAGGGGACGCTCTATCTCCTCGGAGGACCGGGCGGCGATGAGTACTGATGTCCCTCCCGAGCCCTACGACCTCGCCGCCTCCGCGAATCCCGCACCGTCAAACTACCTCTATCTGGAGGCGGATGCACATCATCTCCGCATCGCCTGTGAGGCGCTGGATGGAACGGTGATTGACACTGTTGAGCTGCAAAAAGTAGAAAAGGAAGTTCTCTTTCAGTAGTTAAGGGAAGCCGATGTTTTTGTGCACACTCGAGGGTATTTACTTTGTAGGTGTGAGTATGAGCAAAGAATTAGCAAATATAGACAGCAGTGATTTCGAAATACCGTCTCGGAAATCGATCGCGCAGAAATCCGAAAACACCGTCTCGGATTTTTGAACTGTCTCGACCAATTTACAGACGCCATCTGCGCAATTCACTTTGAGCTGGTCACACTATTTGTTTCTCATGCGCATCACAAATGACAAGGAACGCAAATTCTATGAAAATGAGGCTACAAACGAGCGATGGAGTCTCGCGCGAGTTGAAGCGACAGTTCAACTCTGCTCTCTATGAGCGGTTGGCACTTTCTCGTGAGATGTATGTGAACTACTATGACCGCAAGGTGAAACTGGCGACCGAGAATCCCACCGTTGCTATTCTGCTCTGCAAGGAGAAGAACAATGCTGTAGTGGAGATGACCTTGCCGGAGGACAATACGCAGATTTTCGCCAGTAAGTATGAGCTTGTTCTGCCGGACAAGGCTGCTCTTATGCGACTCTTGGAAAAATAAATTCAATGATGAGGAATAATATCCTTGTAATAGGGAATGAATGATTGATATGCCCGCCATGCGCCCCGTCTCTGCCCTGCATGTCACCGAGTCCGAAAATACGCATAGCCTCCACCTTGGACTGCGCGCGCAGTAGGCGTCACAGCATTGCAGAACTGACGGCGAGGGTCGAGAGACTCCCTAGACGCATATAGATAAACAGCCCTACAAGACAAGATAATCTTGCCTTTGCAGGGCTGTTTCATATCCTTAGCGACGCCAGGGCGTACGCTGATCGTAATCCCGCTTGATCTGCTTCACTGCACGGTCATGACGCCGCTGCTCTTCCTTCATCGCACGATCATACTTCTCCTGATCGCCGTCCCGACGGAACTCGAAGCGGATCTTGCGCACGTTCTGCTCGTGGACACGAGCCTCTTCCTTCATGCGGAAGCTGTACTCATTCGTCGCCCCGTTGATGTAATCGAGCGACTGAACTGCCGGCGCAGCCTCTGCACTCGGTACTGCTGCAATGCCGAGGCCCAGGGCAAGAGCCAGCGCTCCGGCGATATACTTCTTGTTTTTCATACGTGCTCCTTTCTTACTACTACAGTGCCTACAGTAACATAGCTGCGTTAAGGATGTTTTAGGAAATCACTGATAAAATGAAGTCCGTCGATTGATGTAGATTTTTCGTCCGAACGAGGAAAACCGGACGCAGAGTGGTGCTCAGGAGGATTTTTCGCCAAGTACGGGCGAAAAAGATGCGTCAGATGGCGTGGTTGAATTTATCAGTGATTCCTTAGATGCCAACAAAAAACCGCACCCGAAGGTGCGGCCATGCGATCCGTTTACTCCGCCGTAAACGGAAGAAGCGCAATATTACGCGCGCGCTTGATGGCAAGCGTCACCTGACGCTGATGCTTTGCGCAGTTGCCGGAAATGCGGCGCGGCAGGATCTTGCCACGCTCCGTCGTAAAGCGACGCAGCTTTGCGGCATCCTTATAGTCGATATGGTCTACCTTGTCCACGCAGAACGAGCAGACCTTGCGACGAGGCTTGCGGCCCCGATCTCGTTTCATCATGTTCGCTGTCCCTCCTCATTTCAGGATATTTCGATCATCTTCATGCTCAGAATGGAATGTCGTCATCGGGAATGACGGGTCCCATCATATCCGGTGCAGCTCCGCCGCCCGCAGCGGGTGCGGCAGAACGCGGCGCAGATGCGTCATAGCCGCCCTGCGAGCTGCCGGCATTCTTGGAATCAAGGAACTCCACATTGTCTGCCACCACATCCGTCGCGTACTTGCGCTGTCCGTCGCTGCCGTCGTAGCTGCGCACCTGGATGCGCCCCTCGACGCCGATGCGGCGTCCCTTGGTGAGATTGTTGCCGCAGATCTCGGCGAGTTTCTCCCAGCATGTCACGGGGATGAAATCAGCCGTCTGCTGGCCTTCCTGCTGTGCTGCACGCGAGAAGCGGCGGTCAACCGCCACCGTAAAACGGCAAAATGCTTTGCCGCTCTGTGTGTAGCGAATCTCAGGGTCGCGCGCAAGGCGACCGATCAGTATGACTCTGTTCATGGGTTTCTCTCTCCTGAATGAATCCCGTCACGCATACAGAACGTACGGATGACTCCGTACGCCCCTTACTCCTCGATGCCGTCTGCGCGGACGATCATGTGCTTGAGCAGATCGTCGGTGATCTTCATCACACGGTCGCACTCAGCGACACAGGCAGGCTCTGCATTGACGTACAGCAGAACGTAGTATCCTTCGGTCATGTCCTTGATCTCATAGGCGAGACGCTTCTTGCCCCAGCGGTCTTCCTTCTCGATCTTACCGCCGTTTGCCTGAATGAGCTTTGTGAACTTCTCGATGACGGCGTTTGTCGCATCTTCCTCCATCGGCTTCACAATAAATATGACTTCGTACAATCTCACGAAATCACCTCCTCTTTGGTCTATGGCCGCCGTTTTGCAGCGGCAGAGTTATTCTTCTGCGAGCGCGCACGAAATACGCACTCACGCGACAAGGGACAGTATACCATGTTTTTATGCAGTCCGCAAGTACTCGATGCGCATTATTGTAAAGGAATCCAATCAGCAGAAAGAGGACCGCTTCGAACGCATTATTTCAAAACAGTCCTCTTTCAATCTCACCGATCCTTCTTCAGCACGTCTTCCAGCGTATGCCATGCCAGTACAGCGCATTTGACGCGCGCGGGCATGTTGGAGATGTTCTTGAGTGCGATTGCCTCATCGAGCTCCTCCAGTGCGGCATCGTCCGTCACCTCGCGTTTGATCATCGACGTGAAGAGCTGGGCGAGGCGCTGTGCCTCCTCCACGGTCTTGCCGCGCATGAGGTCGATCATGATGTCCGTGCTCGCCTGTGAGATGGCGCAGCCGACTCCCGTAAATGCAGCATCCTTGATGATGCCGTCCCTCAATCTGGAGTTCGAGTGTGATCTCATCGCCGCAGCTTGGATTGTGTCCGCGCTCACGCACGGTCGCCGCTGCGAGCTCGCCCTTGTTCTCGGGCGAGCGGCTGCTCGCCGATGACCTCTGTATAGAGATCGCCGAGCGCCGTGTTTTCAGTCGGCATAGCCGAGCACCCCCGTACCTTTTTCAGCGCAGCGATAAACCGGTCAATGTCCTCATGCGTATTGTAGAGGTAGAAACTCGCGCGGCAGGGTAGCGTTCTGTCCGAGATAGCGCATAAGCGGCTGCGCACAGTGGTGTCCCGCGCGAATCGCAACGCCGTAGCTGTCAAGAATCGTCGATACATCATGCGGATGGACATCCTGACGTTGAATGTGATGATGCCCGTCTTATTTCCACGGGTTGAATCGCATCCATAGAGCTCCACAAAGGGCAGTTCACGCAGCTGCGGCAGTGCATAGCTGAGCAGATCGCGCTCAATCGCCTCGATGCGGTCGAAAGCCAATCTTGTCCAGATAGTCAATCGCCGCAATCGGTCCCGATGCGCCGCTGACGTTCTGCGTCCCCGCCTCGAATTTCGCCGGCAGTTCGGCAAACGTCGTCTCCTGCTCGCCGACATAGTCGATCATGTCCCCGCCAAAGAGGAACGGCGGCATCGCGTCGAGTATATTGTACTTGCCATAGAGGACGCCGATGCCCATCGGGGAAAGCATCTTATGCCCCGAGAACGCAAAGAAATCCGCATCCATCGCCTGCACATCCACCTTGATGTGCGGCACGCTCTGCGAGCCGTCGACAACGACAACCGCACCGACCGCATGAGCACGGTCGGCAACGGCGCGCACATCGTTGACGAGACCGAGCACGTTGGATACCTGCGTCACTGCGACAATCTTCGTCCGCTCTGTAATCTGCTGCGCAATATCCGCCTCGGAGAGATTGCCGTCCTCGCCCAGATAGATATACTTCAGCACAGCACCGCGCGACTTTGCCACGAACTGCCACGGTACGATATTGCTGTGATGCTCCGAGATCGTAATGACGATCTCATCCCCCTCACGGACGTTCGCAAGACCATAGCTGTACGCTACGAGGTTCAGTGCCTCTGTCGCATTCTTTGTGAATACGACCTCCTCCGGACGCGCTGCACCGATGAACTGCTGCGTACGCACGCGTGCCCGTTCATAGATATCTGTCGCCTTGACCGAGAGCTCATACGCGCCGCGGTGCGGGTTCGCGTTACAGTATGTACAGTAGTCAGCGACCGCGCGGATGACCGTCTCCGGCTTCTGTGTCGTTGCACCATTGTCAAGATAAACAATGGGACGGCCGTTCATTTTCGTCTGCAGGATGGGAAAATCCCGCAGATACTCATTCACCTTGCGTTCCACCCAACAGTCTCCTCTCCAAATAGTCTCCAATCTCCGTGCGCAGTGCCTCATCCGTGATGCGAGCCAGCACGAGGGGCAAAGGATGCCTCGACGATGAGCTGCTGTGCCGCACGCTCGTCGAGCCCTCTGCTCATCAGATAAAACAGCTTGTCCGCATCCATTCGCCCAATACTGACGGCATGGTGTCCGTCCACATCCCCCTCATGCGAGAGCATCAGAGGGACACTGCGGTTGCGTGCATGCGGGGAAAGAATGGTAACTTCCTCATCTTCCTTGCCGACTGAACCGCGCGCGCCTTGGATAAAGTCCAGCGTTCCACGGAAGTTCTTGACGCAGTGCCCGAGAAGCGCACCGCGCACCTGCATATTGGCATCCGTGTGCTGCCCCTCCTGACGGATGATATAGTTGAGATCGATCTTGCGTGCATCATCACCGAAATAGAGCCCCCATACATCCGCACACGCCTGATCGCCTGCGAGTGTCACCTGCAGTTCCGAGGCGGTATGCTGTGCGCCCGCCTCGACGAGGGTGCAGGAAAAGCGTCCGCCCTTTCCCACCGCCGCATGGATGCGGCTAGCGGCAGGCGCATCTGTCGGAGCCAGCTGGATATAGGTCAGCGACAGCTCTGCACCGTCGGCAACCGTCACCTCAATCTCCTGTGCACCGCTCTCACGCAGCTCCACCACATGATGCACGCGCTCCCCTGCCGCTGCAGAAAGCTGTATTGGTGCAGCAGGCAGTGTGAGCCCATCGGGAACAGGCAGGTCGTTGACCCCCAGCCAACGCCATGTCGGCATAGGGATGCGGCTGAATACATTGGCTGCTGCCATCATCCCATCGCCCCTTCCAATTCAATATTGACCAGATTATTCATCTCAACCGCATACTCAAGCGGGAGTTCCTTCGCAATCGGCTCAACGAAGCCACGCACGATCATCGCGCGCGCCTCCTCCTCGTCGATGCCGCGGCTCATCAGATAGAAAGATCGCCTCATCGCTGATGCGTCCGATCTTTGCCTCATGTCCGATGTCCACCGTATCGCAGGCGACATCCATCACGGGAAGCGTGTCGCTCCGCGACGCGGAGTCGAGCATCAGCGACTCACAGTTGACGGAGCACTTTGCCCCGACAGCACGCGGTGTCACCTTGACCCCACTGCGATAGATCGCGGCACCGCCCGACTTCGAGATCGAGCGCGTGCTGATATTTCGCTGACGTATTGGGGCGCATCGAGGATGACCGTCGCTCCCGTGTCGAGTTCCTGCCCTTCGAGGCAAAGGTGATCCCCGTGAACTCACAGGTCGCATTCTCGCCCTGCAGGATACTCGTCGGATAGAGCATTGATACGTGTGAGCCGAACGAGCCGGAGACCCACTCCACCGCACCGTTCTTCTCCACCTTCACGCGCTTCGTATTGAGATTCATCATGTTGCGCGACCAGTTCTCGATCGTCGAGTAGCGCAGACGCGCCCCCTCCTTGACGAACAGCTCGACACAGCCCGCATGGAGATTCGTCACATTGTACTTTGGTGCAGAACAGCCCTCGATGAAATGCAGGCTGGCGCCCTTCTCCACGATGATGAGCGTATGTTCAAACTGCCCTGCCCCTGCTGCATTGAGACGGAAATAGGACTGCAGCGGGATGTCCACCTGAATCCCTCGGGCACGTAGACGAAAAGAGCCGCCCGACCAGACCGCACCGTGCAGTGCAGCAAATTTATGTGCCTTCGGCGGCACAAGCGTCATGAAGTACTGCTGAACAATATCGCCGTACTCCTGCAGTGCCGTCTCCATATCCGTGTAGACGACCCCCTGCTTCACGAGCGACTCCTGAATCGAGTGATAGACCACCTCGGGGTCGTACTGTGCTCCGACGCCCGCGAGCGAGGACTTCTCCGCCTCGGGAATCCCCAGACGGTCAAACGTATCCTTGATGTCCTCGGGAACCTCATTCCAGTCGCCGACCATCTTCGCATCGGGACGGACATAGGTCACGATCTCATCCATGTTCAGCGCCGACAGATCCGGCCCCCACGCTGGCATCGGTGTTTCATGGTAGACCTTGAGCGACTTCAGGCGAAAATCAAGCATCCATGCAGGATCGTGCTTGCGCGCAGAAATATCGCGGATGATCTCCTCCGTCAGTCCCGACGCAGACTTATACGCAGAGCGATCCTCGTTCGTAATATCATAGATTGTGCGCTCGATATCGTCGATCTGGGTTTTCTTCTTTGGTACAAAATCCCCCATTCCTGCTCACCCCACTCTATCGTGCTCTGCAAGGATATGGGCAAAGCCTTCCGCATTGATCTGTTCCACGAGCTCTGCGCCGCCCTCACGAATGATCTCGCCTTTGGCGAGCACATGGACAAAATCCACCTTCAGTTTATCGAGGATGCGTGCGTTATGCGTGATAATCAGACAGGCATTCTCAGCCGTATGGAACTTTGCAACGCCCTCAGAGACAATCTGCACCGCATCGACATCGAGCCCAGAGTCCGTCTCATCGAGAAGCGCCAGCTTCGGCTGGAGCATGAGCAGCTGCAGAACTCGCTGCGTTTTTTCTCGCCGCCGGAGAAGCCGACGTTCAGGTAACGCTGCGCATAGCTCGGATCGATTTTCAGCTCGGCCATCATCGCACTCAGTTCCTTGCGGAAGGCGAGCAGCTTCTCCTTCTTACCTGTAATCATCTGACGCGCCGTGCGGATCATATTCTCGACCGTGATCCCCGGAATCTCCTCCGGGGTCTGGAAGGCGAGAAAAAGCCCGTCACGCGCACGCTCATAGGACGGCAGCTCCGAAATATCCTTCCCATCAAAGACAATGCGCCCGTGGGTCATCTCATACTTCGGATGTCCCATCATCACGTTCATCAACGTAGACTTGCCCGACCCATTCGGGCCAAGGATAACATGAACCTCTCCTTTACGTACCGTGAGGTTGACACCCTTTAGAATTTCCTTGCCCTCGACACCGGCATGGAGATCGGTGATCTGCAGCAATGTATCTGTCATAATAAAAACTCCCTTAGGTTTACATCTGTATTGAATCCTTACAAAAAAATACTCGGGATTAACATTTCACATTGTAGGGCTTTCATATAAAAAGTCAATAACTTCCAGCACGAACGATAAACAAAAACCTATAATTGAGATTGTCTTTCATTGATAGAATAAGAAAAAGCTGCTGTACGCAGACCATATTGTCATCGTACAACAGCTTCATGTTTTTGCGGCAACTACCTACTCTCCCACGTCGTCTCCAACGAAGTACCCTCGGCCTGTGGACGCTTAACTACTGTGTTCGGAATGGGAACAGGTGGAACCGTCCAGGCATCATCACCGCATCTTGTTGAATGAGTCTTGCTCACTCAAAACTTCACAGAAGAAACGTCAGCAAATTAAAAGCGAAATACTTGTTTCTACTTAGCGGTCAACGTCGCTAATCACACTTCGCTTTCGCTCGTGTTCGGGACGTTTTCGACGTTTCTAGTCACGTCGACATTTGCTACGTCAACGTCGATTGCGATTCGCAAAACTGCTCGTTCGCTCTCGCTCACGCAGTTTTGGTTCGCTACTTAAGTCAAGCCCTCGACCGATTAGTGCTGGTCAGCTCCACACATTGCTGTGCTTCCACACCCAGCCTATCAACCTTGTCTTCTTCAAGGGGTCTTACTTCCTTATAGGAATGAGATACTTCATCTCGGGACGGGCTTCACGCTTAGATGCTTTCAGCGTTTATCCCTTCCGGACGCAGCTACCCGGCCGTGCCCTTGGCAGGACAACCGGTACACCGTTGGTCCGTCCACTCCGGTCCTCTCGTACTAGGAGCAGCCTCCCTCATGTATCTTACGCCCGCGATGGATATGGACCGAACTGTCTCACGACGTTCTGAACCCAGCTCACGTACCACTTTAATGGGCGAACAGCCCAACCCTTGGGACCTGCTTCAGCCCCAGGATGTGATGAGCCGACATCGAGGTGCCAAACCTCCCCGTCGATATGGACTCTTGGGAGAGATTAGCCTGTTATCCCCAGGGTAGCTTTTATCCGTTGAGCGATGGCAATTCCACTCTCTTTCCACCGGATCACTAAGCCCTACTTTCGTACCTGCTCGACCCGTCAGTCTCGCAGTCAAGCTCCCTTCTGCCTTTATGCTCTTCGCGCGATTTCTGTCCGCGCTGAGGGAACCTTTGGACGCCTCCGTTGCTCTTTCGGAGGCGACCGCCCCAGTCAAACTGCCCGCCTGGTACTGTCCCGAACACTGTTAATATTCCGGTTAGATCCTTAGCATATAAAGGCCGGTATCCCAACGGTGACTCCGCCTCATCTAGCGATAAGGTTTCCCAGTCTCCCGGCTATCCTGTACGTTATATGCCAAAGACCAATGCCAAGCTGCAGTAAAGCTCCATGGGGTCTTTCTGTCCAGTCGCGGGTAACCTGCATCTTCACAGGTATTTCAATTTCACCGGGTCCCTCGTTGAGACAGTGCCCAAATCGTTACGCCTTTCGTGCGGGTCGGAACTTACCCGACAAGGAATTTCGCTACCTT
>BNJU01005640.1_pt1:0-25000 | contig 83106 bp, 116 predicted proteins | sample 8539281 | NCBI WGS metagenome assembly BNJU01 (sample SAMD00202456, study PRJDB9452) | human saliva metagenome | isolation source: human saliva | place: Japan | reverse complement strand
GAGCTGCAACACGTTCAGCATCGCAAAAAATGCGCCGCCATAGCGGCCATAGGCCATCTTCACCGCTTCCATGGCGCTTTTTCCACTTCTGGCACTGACCAGCCCGGTCAGGAAAAAAAGGACACCGCCAATCAGATGACCTAGTACAATGGCTGTCATGCCTGCTTCCCATCCAAGTGGTGCCAGATAGGTCCCTGTCAAAATTTCCGCAATAGAGACGCCCGCACCGAACCAGAGCAAGCCATGTCCAAACAAATTGCTCCTTTTTGCTTTCTCATTCATCCTTTACATCCCCTCTGCAAACCTGCCTTGCAAGTCAAATGCATGATTCATGGGGCCAGAGCCCCTTCCGAGGTCAAGCATAGCTGCCAAGGCTCCGGAAACATATTCCTTTGCCCTGCCTACAGATTCATGCAGGCCAAAGCCCTTGGCGAGGTTTGCGGCAATAGCGCTGGATAGTGTGCAGCCCGTACCGTGCGTGTTGTGTGTGTCGATTCTTCTTCCCTGAAACCACGTAACCGTCCCTCGCTCATAAAGGAGGTCGTTGGCATCATTGTGACTGTGCCCTCCCTTTACGAGAACACTGCAGCCAAAGGTCTTTGCTATGGATGCGGCAGCCTCACGCATATCCGCTTCCGTTGTGATCGCAAGCCCGCTAAGAACCTCTGCCTCCGGAATGTTCGGCGTAATCACCTCGGCAAGCGGAATCAAAAGATCCGTCAATGTCTCCACCGCCTTCTCCTCAATCAGTCTTGCCCCGCTGGTGGCAACCATGACCGGATCCAGCACGATGTGCTCCGCCGCATAATGGGTTAGGCGATCTGCGATGATGCGGATCAGCGCCCCATCGGATACCATGCCGATTTTCACCGCATCCGGCCGAATATCCGAAAAAAACGGCATCCAGCTCCCTGCCCCAGAAACTCCGGGGAAACATTCAAAATGCTGCGCACACCGCATGTGTTCTGGGCGGTGAGTGCTGTCACGGCACTCATGCCAAACACACCATTCATCGTCATTGTTTTGAGGTCGGCCTGAATGCCGGCGCCCCCACTGGAATCACTCCCGGCGATGGTCAGTACTGTTTTCATCCCGTTTTCCTCCCTATCTGCCCGTTGCTTCTTTTACCTTGTGCAGCAGGCGCTGCGCTGCAAGGCGGATGTCTTCCTTGGCAAAGATCGCTGAAATAACGGCGACGCCCGCAACACCGCTGCCGGCAAGCTGCATGACGTTTTCATCGTTGATGCCGCCGATTGCGACGACGGGAACTGCTGTCGCAGCGCATATTTCTTTCAGTGTTTCATAGTGAACGACTGCGGCATCCTCCTTGGAGTTGGTAGGAAATACAGCCCCCACCCCCAAGTAATCGGCACCGCACGCTATGGCAATCCGCGCCTCCTTTACCGTCTGTACCGAGACGCCGAGAATTTTGTCCTTCCCTATGCGTTGTCTGGCTGCACCTGCCTCCATATCGCTCTGTCCCACGTGGACGCCATCGGCGTCGATCGCCATGGCCAGCTCCACATCATCATCAATCACAAAGGGTACACGATAACGCCGGCAAAGCGCAAGGAGCTCGCGTGCTTCTTGCAGCAAGGAAGCGCGGGGCATTGTCCCTGCGCTTTTCTCACGCAGCTGAAGGAATGTCGCACCTCCTTGCAGCGCACGTTCTGCCGCATCATACAGTCTTCCCCCATGCAGCCAGCGACGATCGGTCACCGCGTACAGGAGAAGGTCTTCTTTCCTCACAAGCATTTCATTCATCTTCTTTCCTGTCGCCCTCTGCTCGTTTCGCATGGAGCCTTCGTCTGCACTCGCTGCCGTATCATCGGATTTCGATCCTTTCTCCTCGATTCATATGCTCCGCTGTTATATGATAGAGCGCGTCGATGATCCGATTCCGATATGTGGCGTTTCCATCACCTTCTGTCATATACTCCATCGCAATCTCGCCGGCGAGTCCCATGGCAACAACAGCGGCGGCCGCAGCCGCCAAAGCATGGCCGGGATTTGCCGCCAGAAAAGCAGTCATGACACCGGAGAGCTGACACCCCGTTCCCGTAATGCTGCTCATTTCTTTGCGCCCATTGCGGATGACATAGCAAGCATCTGCGTCAGCGACCAAATCAATGGCACCGGTAATGGCGATAACACTCCCGCATGATTGGGCACACGACTTTGCAAACGCAATCATATCTACCAGATTCGCTTCAGTGACCGCATCCGCAGCATCTGCGTCCACGCCCTTTGTCGTCGTGCTGCCAAGACATAGTGCCTTGATCTCCGATATGTTGCCACGAATTGCCGTAAAGTGCAGTTCCTCCATAAGAGCGGCTGCCGTCTCGGTGCGCAGCTTCGATGCGCCCGCGCCTACCGGATCCAAAAGCAGTGCATGACCTAGCTCCATGGCGCGTTTTCCGGCCAGATGCATCGCGCGGATGGACTGTTTATGCAGTGTGCCGATATTGATGTTCAGCCCGTCACAAATTCGTGTGATGTCGGCGACTTCCTCCGGCTCATCCGACATGATGGGGCTTGCACCAACCGCCAGAATGGCATTCGCCACATCATTTGCGGTCACATAGTTGGTGATGTTATGCACGAGCGGTGCATTCTCTCTTACATTGTCCAAATAGCTTTCCAGCATGACTGCTTCCTCCTGCTGCATCGTTTTCCCAGCCCGTTCCGTCCCGAATCACACATAATCCGCCTTACGAGGCCTGCCTGCACAAAAAGAGCGCCACCCAAAATGAAATGGATGACGCTCAAATGCGCTTAAAAATAAAGGCCTATTTCCCTACGTTGGCATTATCCAAATCAGGTTATGGGTCAGGATCGAATCCACTCTCAGCCTTTCGGCTCCCCTTGTGCTTTTATTATACTTTTTCTTCCATGCTGTGTCAACTTAGGGAATCACTATACTATCCCTCATAGACAAAGTTCAATTCACTGCGCTCTGCAAGGAGCGGAGCGTTGGCGTCCTTCTCCGAGAGGACGGTCGGTGTGAGTGGCCATGCGACACCGATTGCCGGGTCATCCCAGCGGATGTTGCCGTCACAGTCCGGTGCATAGAGATTGTCCGCCTTATACTGCACCTCCACATTGTCGGTCAGCGTGATAAATCCGTGGGCAAAGCCGCGCGGGATGAAGAGCTGGCGATAGTTCTCCGCAGAGAGCTCCACCCCCACCCACTGTGCATAGGTTGGGGAGCCGCGGCGGATGTCAACGGCAACGTCGAAGATCGCACCGCGCGAGGCGCGCAGGAGTTTCGCCTGCGCCATGGGGTTCAGCTGATAGTGCAGGCCGCGCAGCGTCCCCTTCTGTGCCGAAAAGGAGTGATTGTCCTGTACGAATGCGACATGAATCCCCGCATCCTCCATTTTTTTTGCCGACCAGCTCTCCATAAACCAGCCGCGCGCGTCGCCGAATACCTGCGGCTCTATGATGACAACGCCGGGCAGTGCCGTTTCAATGACTTTCATGCTATCCCTCTACATTTCATCCACAATGCGTTTCAGATACACACCGTATTCGTTCTTTGCCAGTGGCTCTGCGAGACGGAGCACCTGCTCGGCATCAATATAGCCCATGCGGTAGGCGATCTCCTCGATGCAGGCGATCTTCAGTCCCTGACGCGCCTGGATGGTCTGGACGAATGCCGCCGCCGACAGGAGGGACTCATGCGTCCCCGTGTCCAGCCATGCATAGCCGCGCCGCAGCCGCTCCACACGGAGTTTTTTCGCCGTAAGATAGGCGATGTTCACATCGGTGATCTCAAGTTCCCCACGTGCCGACGGGCGTACTGCGCGTGCGATGTCGACGATGTCATGGTCATAGAAGTAAAGGCCCGTCACAGCGTAGTTGGACTTCGGCTGCTTTGGTTTTTCCTCAAGCGAGAGTGCTTTTTCCGTCCGCGTCAAAGGAGACGACGCCGTACCGCTCGGGATCGGACACATAGTAGGCGAACACGGTCGCCCCCGTGTCGTGCTGTACCACCTGCTGAAGTACCTGCGCAAAATCCGAGCCGTAGAAGATATTGTCCCCCAGCACGAGCGCACATCCCTCGCCGCCGATAAAGTCTGCACCGATCAGAAATGCCTGTGCCAGTCCGTCAGGGCTTGGCTGTACGGCATACGAGATGGCGATACCGAGCTGGCTCCCGTCACCGAGGAGGCTCTGATAGAGCTCACTGTCGCTCGGCGTCGTGATGATGAGGATGTCCCTTATGCCCGCAAGCATGAGCGTGCTCAACGGATAGTAGATCATCGGCTTGTCGTAGATCGGCATGAGCTGCTTCGATACGACCTTCGTCAGCGGATAAAGTCGCGTCCCTGAGCCGCCTGCCAGGATGATTCCCTTTTTGATCATTCCGTCACCTCTTCAAAAAGATTCATGATGTTCTAATTCGACAATGCAGACAGATCTCCTTCATAAAAAAGGCACGCAGAAAGCGAATCCTTCTGCATGCCTTTGATCCGTGATATGAGATTTACCCCGCAAACATTTCCATAATATGCGCGACGAGAATGCCGAACGGTGTGCCGATCACGTAACCCATCAGCGCCATGAGGATGCCGACGGGAACCAGTGAGCCGGAGTAGGTGCCGGCAAGTACAGGCGCGGATGCCGTCCCGCCGATATTGGCGAGTGAAGCCACGCACGCCGTGAACATATCGAGGTGGAAAAGCCGTGCGAGGAAGAACATGAGGACAAAGTGAACACCGAGGATGATGAACCCCGTCAAAATCCAGTACGGCGCATCGCCCAGTTCCAGCAGGGAGGCGCGCGATGCGAGGAGGGCAATCACGGAGTAGAGGAGAACATTCGAGATCTCCGCCGAGCCCGCCACGCGTCCGAGCGGCGAGACAGCGCCGATCAGACCGAGCACCGTGATAAAGAGGATCGTCCACGTTGCCTTGTCAAAGAACGGTACGGCTGCATTGAGCGTCTTTCCGACGTTCGCACCGAGTGCCGAGACAACGAGAGCGACGCCGAGCAGGAGGATGATGCTCTGGAATGTGATCTTCCCCGTGTTCAGCTTGGCGTCCTCCTCAAGGCTGCGCGAGACAGCATCGAGCTGTGTCGTATCTGCCTTGTTCCACACGTTGAATCGTGCGGCGAGCGTAATGAGCCAGAGCAGGAACATAACCCAGATGGAGTAGTCGATGGAGTCCACCACGAGGGCATAGCCCATATCCGCCTCTGACACGCCGAGCGCCGCCTGCACGGCGACCATATTGCCCGAGCCGCCAAGCCATGAGCCGCAGAGCGCGCCGAGTGCCATCCACGAGTCGACACCGATCAGCCCCTTCATCACCAGATAGGCGACGACGAAGCCGATCATGATCGTGAGTGACGCGGAGAAAAAGCCAAGCAACATCCGTGGGCCGAGCTTCAGCACCTTGCGGATGTCGCAGCGCAGCAGCATGGTAAAGACCATCGCGTACGTCAGCGAGTTCTTCAGTGCGCCGTAGGCGGGCTTTGTCGCCGCCATATCCCATGTACCGAACGTGCAGAGCAGCATGGAAATGAGGGTGAGACGAGGACGACAGCGGGAAGATAGCGGAACAGTGCCCAGCCGGTTCCCTTCTCAAGCGTTACCAGCCCGCCTGCGAGGAGGATGAGCACAGCAACATAGGTGAATCCATCCGTAATCATGACAATACACTCCTTCGATGATATATAATTCCTTGAAGAATTATAGTCTCGATTATATAATAAACCAATAAAGAGATACAATGGACTTCTTTCCTATAGTTCTCTTTATTTATGAAAGAATTCTGTATACAAAAGGAGGATTCCCATGAAAATTACGAACGTCGAACTGGGCATGCTTTCTGTTCCCCTGCGTGTTCCGTTCAAAACAGCACGCCGCCGCGTGGACAGCGTCGAGGATGTCATCGTTCTCATCCGTACCGATACGGGTGCAACGGGCTATGGCGAGGCACCGCCGACGGGCGTCGTAACGGGTGACACGACGGGCGGCATCATCGACGCGATCCGCACGCACCTTGCCCCGATGCTGATCGGACGGGATGTGAACGAGTTCGAGGATCTCATCCGTAATGTGCAGACCGCACTCATCCACAACACCTCGGCAAAGGCCGCTGTCGATATGGCGCTCTACGATCTCTACGGGCAGCTCTGGAACATTCCCGTACACAAACTGCTCGGCGGAGCAAGGGACGGCATCGTGACCGACATCACGATCAGCGTCAATGCGCCCGAGGAGATGGCGCGCGACGCACGCGATGCCATCCGTCGCGGCTACGACACGCTCAAGATCAAGGTAGGAATTGATCCCTCGCTCGATGTCGCCCGTCTCGTCGCCGTCCGCGACGCGGTCGGCAAAGACGTGCGCATCCGCATTGACGCCAATCAGGCATGGCGTCCGCGCGAGGCCGTCCGCATCCTCGCCCAGATGGCAGAGAAGGGGCTCGATATCGAGCTGGTGGAGCAGCCCGTCGCTGCCGCCGACATTGACGGACTCGCCTACGTCACGAGAGAGAGCGACGTCCCCTGTCCTCGCTGACGAGGCTGTCTTCTCCCCCGCCGATGCGCTGCGCATCATGCAGCTCCACGCCGCTGACATGGTCAACATCAAGCTGATGAAATGCGGCGGACTCTACCCCGCCCAGCAGATCATCGCTGCCGCAGAGATCTACGGCATGGAGTGTATGCTCGGCTGTATGCTCGAGGCAAAGATCTCCGTCAATGCCGCTGTGGCACTCGCCTGCGCCAAAAAAATCGTCACGCGCATCGACCTCGACGGTCCCGTGCTCTGCCGCGAGGATCCGATTGAGGGCGGCGCACAGTTCAACGAGAAGGACATCACCGCCTCCACCGCACCGGGGCTTGGCATCAAGGGTGTGGCCGGACTGAAGATGCTGTAAGGAGACCGCATGAGTACATCGACCAACTTCGCCGTCGGCGAACCGTTTCCGCTGCCCATCCGCGCCGAAGCAGACGGCGGTATGTTTCAAGCGGATAAAAACGGGATGATGTTCCTGCTGCAGCTCTCGCGCACGGATGCCATTGCTGTGGAGGCATTTCGCACGGGCGAGATCGAGCTGGCGCTCACCGAGGTGGACGGCATACTCTTTTTCCTCTATCGTATCGACGGCATCTTCAAGGACGGCTGGGGCGACGCACCGCTCTCCCTTGCCCTCGTCAAAGAGGAACTGATGCCGGACGAGGAGAGCCTCGCCGATCCGACCATCCATCTCTATCTCGTCGATACGAAGCTCAAGCTGCTCCTCGCACAGCGGACGGCGCGTGTGCCCGAGGAGTTCGCGGACATCATCCGACAAAACGTACGCACAAAAAAATGCACCGCTCTCGATGCTTGCCTTCCAAAAGAAAGTCGCTGCCGTATGGGCGAAGAAGTCCCCCGCGGACCTTCGTGCCGCGGCATCGGCGTCGCATACGCTGCCAATGACACTTAGCGGCACTGTTCACTAGAGAAGCGCTGATAGATACTCTTTTCATTCGTTCGTGGGACTGCTCTATCCGCAGCTGAAAAAATCCCCTTTTGCCGCAGATGATACGGCAAAGGAGGATTTTTTGTTATCGTTTCAAAAGCTCTGCAACGATGCGGGCGACCAGCGGCGTTCGCGAAAATGGCGTGATGATGTAGTAACCGTCAATATACGGCTCAATGTCATGGGCAATCTCCAGCGAAAGCCTGACGGCGAGTTCCTCCGCCGCCTCCCGATCGAGCCCGTGATACGCATTGATGATGCGTTCCTCGACGTGGATGCCCGCAATCTCGCTTTCCATAAACCGTGCGTTGCGCTCGCTGACCACGGGCATCAGTCCGCCCATAATCAGGGCATCTCCCAGCTCCTCACGCGCCGTGCGCAGGTTCTCCTTCGCGCGTTCGCTCAGCACGGGCTGGGTAAAGAATCCCGTCATCCCCGCTTCCAGCTTTTTCTTGGCAAGTCCAATCTGCGAGGGAAAATGTTTCGCATTGATGTTGAGCGCACCGAACACATGAAACGGCAGAACGTCGCCATGCTCGCCGAGACTCTTGATGAATGCGGACAGCTTGCGCGAGTTGAACTGATAGACACTCTTTACCTCATCGCGTTCCGCCGTCGGAATCGGGTCGCCGGTAATGGCAATCATATTGTGAATGCCCTCGGCGCTGAGCCCGAGAAGGATGGACTTGATCGCGTTGAGGTTGCGGTCGCGGCAGGTCATGTGCGGAATCGGCTCGATTCCGAGCTCACGATGGACACGCGCCGCAAGCATCGCCGCATCCATACGCGCCCGCGCGACGGGGTTATCCGCAATCGTAATGGCATCGACCCCCGCCTCGCGCAGCTCACGCGCCCCACGGAGAAATTTCTCCGCGTGACCGGTCTCAGGCGGGTCAAGCTCTACAGCAATGACTTTCCTGCCATCCCGCAGGGCGGCGAAAAAGGGGCTCTCCGCCTGTATGACAGGCTCCTGCTCAGCGACTGCCTGCACATCAGCAGTCACTGTGCCCTGCGTCCCGAGCGCTGTGCAGAGAGCGCGAATATGCGCCGGTGTCGTGCCGCAGCAGCCGCCGAGGATGGAGACACCGTCCTGCACGAGTGCCGCCAGTGTCTCAGCAAAATACTCCGGTGCACTCTCATAGAAGGTGCGCCCATCGACGACCATCGGATGCCCCGCGTTCGGCATCAGCGCGAGCGGCAGCGACACCGACTTGACATGATGCAGCAATTCCTTCATCTGACGTACGCCGTTGACACAGTTGAAGCCGACAGCATCAACCTGTCCGCTCTCTGCCACGGCGCGGACGAGATCCTCCGCAAAGAAGCCATCGCGCGTATAGCCCCCCGGAAGTGCCGTAAAGGAAATCTGCACAAAGGCATGAGGGCATGCCGCCTTGATATAGGCGGCCGTCTCCGTCAGCCCCTCAGCCGAGGAATTCGTCTCAAAGAGGAAATGCGTGGCACCGCAGGAAAGGAATGTATCCGCCAGAAAGCGATACTCCGCAGCAATGTCGCGCGGCGGCAGTCCGATCACCGGACCGATATCAGCAAAGACGTATGCGCCAAATGGCTCTGCCGCGCGTGCGGCGAGCGCCCAGCCGGCACGGATGATCTGCGCAACGAGTTCGTCATCACCTTGGTAGACAATGCGGTTTGCAGCAAATGTATTCGTCTTGATCGCCTGCGCACCGGCGTGCAGGTACTCTGTATGAATCCCTGCAACCACGTCGGGTGATTGGAGGTTAGCGAGTTCCACGCCCTTGCCGCGTGTATTGGTTTTCTGTGCGTAGTACGTGCCCATACCGCCGTCAAAGACGAGCGGCTCATGCTTTAGATGTTCGCGTATATCCGCCATCCTGTCCCTCCCTCAGCCGAGAACACTGCGCGCGATTTCGACGGCACTGCGCGCATCGGCGGCATAGTAGTCTGCGCCGATCTCACGCGCATAGTCCTCCGTCAGGACAGCACCGCCGACCACCGTCTGACACTCATGACCTGCCTCGTGCAGCGCGTCGATCGTCCGCTTCATCGCCGTGACGGTCGTCGTCATCAGCGCAGAGAGCCCGATCAGTCCGACCTTCTTCTCGATGGCGACTTCGACCACGCGCTGTACGGGTACATCGCGTCCGAGGTCGATGATCTGATAGCCGTAGTTCTCGAGGACGACCTTGACGATGTTCTTGCCGATGTCGTGGATGTCGCCCTCAACGGTCGCGAGGATGACCTTTCCCTTTGAGATTCCCTGTCCATTTTCGGCCAGCTTTGCCTTGATGAGTTCAAGCGCCGCCGTTGCTGCATTTGCCGCATTGATCAGCTGCGGCAGGAAGATGATCTCCTTTTTCATAGCGGTCGCCGACAATGTCGAGCGCAGGAATGACTTTATCCTGGATGATGTCCATCGGAGCCGTGTTCGCCAGCAGCCGACGCGCAATCTGCTCTGCATCATCGCTGAGACCGCGCATGATGGCATCCATCAGCGGATCGATTTCCGCATCCCCCTCCACAGTTGGTGTATCCGACTTCACGTCTGCCGCAGCATCCGTAATACCGAGCTCCTTGCGGCGGCGAATCTCTGCCTGCTCGGCAGCAAACCGCTCAATATAGGCGGCACAGTCCGCATCCTCACCGCTGACGGCACGGAAGGAGACAACGGCGTCCATGACCTCCTTCGTGTTCGGATTGATGATCGGAAAATCCAGACCAACGTGCATCGCCTGAATGAGGAAGTTCACCGTCATGTGCACGCGTGCGGGAAGACCAAACGAAATATTGCTGACCCCGAGTGCACAGTGCAGTCCCAGGCGCTCATGCACCTCACGCACAGCGCGCAGTGTCTCCATCGCCTGCTCCTGCTGTGCCGAGATGGTCAGCGTCAGGCAGTCGATCACGATATCCTCGCGGTCGAGCCCATAGGTCTCCGCCTCTGCCACAATGCGTTCGGCAATAGCAACGCGCTGCGCCGCTGTTTCGGGCAGACCGCTCTCATCCATCGCGAGCCCGAGTACTGCCGCCCCATAGTGTTTCGCAAGCGGAAAGATCGCGTCCATGCGTGCGCGCTCCCCACTGACCGAGTTGATGATGGCGCGCCCGTTCGTCACGCGCAGTGCCGCCTCGATCACTGTCGGATTCGCCGAGTCGATCTGCAGCGGCAGATCAACAACGCTCTGGACGGCCTTGACTACCTGCGGGATGATCGCAGCCTCATCGACGCCCTGTGCACCGACATTGATGTCGAGCACCTGCGCGCCCGCCTCCTGCTGTGCAATGGCGAGTTTCTTGATGTAGCCCATATCCTCCTCAAGAAGCGCCTGCTGCAGCCGCTTCTTGCCCGTCGGATTGATGCGCTCTCCGATGACATTGACCTTGCCATACTCTGCGACGCGTCCGGGCGAAGCGAGCCCCTTGCGTTTCTTCCGTGTGGGACGGTCTGCTGCCCCACCCGCCACCGTCTCCGCGAGGCAGCGGATAAAGTTAGGATTGGTGCCGCAGCAGCCGCCGAGAATGAGTGCCCCGCTTTGGGCAAAGTGCAGCATCTCCGCCCCGAACATCTCCGCCGTCATCTCGTACGCACCCGTGCGCGGGTCGGGGAGACCTGCATTCGGCTTGACGATGATCGGCAAGTCCGTCCACTCCATCATCTCTGCGACGATGGGGCGAAGCTCCGCAGGACCGAGCGAGCAGTTGACACCGAGTGCAGCGATGCCGAGCGCATCCAGCGTCACAGCCACGGAGGACACCGCAGCACCGAGGAAGGTGCGGCCGTTCTCCTCGAAGGTCATCGTCACCCAGATGGGCAGCTTCGTATGTTCCTTCGCTGCAAGCACGGCTGCCTTTACCTCATAGAGATCCGTCAGCGTCTCAAAGACGACGAGGTCGGCACCTGCCGCCTCGCCTGCCGTGACCATCTCGCGAAAGAGTTCATACGCCTCCTCAAAGGAGAGTGTTCCCAGCGGCTCAACAAGTTCGCCGATCGGACCGACATCGAGGGCGACGCGTACACCTTCTACGCCGGAATGCTCCGCCGCACGGCGTGCCGTCGCGACATTTGCCGCGATCACCTCGGCAACGCTCTTCCCCGTACCGATCAGCTTATGTCCATTGGCACCGAACGTATTGCTGTAGATCACGCGGCTGCCCGCCGCAATATAGTTGCGGTGCACCTCCTCAACCACATCGGGATGCTCCATCCCGAAGAGCTCGGGGCGCTCCCCCGGGGCAAGGCCGCGCGCCTGCAGCTCCGTGCCCATACCTCCGTCCAAAATAATAATATCGTTCATTTTCCTATTTACTCCCATCTATTTCCCCGTCTTTGCCCCTTCGCGGCACCTGCGCCCCGCCTTACGGAACGGGCAGGTGCGGAACATGAGACAGTGCTCACAGTCCGGTGGGCGGTGCGGCTGCGGTGTGCGCGCAATCCCCATGATCGCCGTCACGGATTTGCGCGGCACCATGATCGTCGTCGGCGTCAATGATACGCCGATGCGCCGTGTCATATCGAGCAGTGAAAAGAACTTCGGCTGCTCCGTGATCGGCAGATCGCCGTAGCCGGGGCTGAAGCGATCCGTCAGATAGCGCCCCTCTGCCTCTACAGCCGCGCGCATATCCGCCTCAAAATTATTGCAGATATTCTCGATCGCCGTGCTCGCACACGCATCCATGATGACGGCATCCGCTGCATTCGTCACCTCGCTGCGCATCATCAGCCGCTCTACACCGGGACCGAGTGTCGCTCCAAAGAGCACTGCCTCCTCGCACGGCGCGAGCATCTGCGGAATATCCTTGCCGGCAAAGGCAACGCCGAGCACTGCCCCATCCTCAATGGGCACCTGCCGATAGGTCAGGCGCGGCGTCGACGCCGCCAGCACCTCATCACTGCAGCGATGAATCTGCGCCGCAATCTCCTCCGTCAGCTCCTGCCCGCGAAAGCCGAGATATTTCAAAATTTCATTGTCATTCAGCGCGGTAAACCGCGGTTCAATCATCGTCGCTCCCATTCTCTTCCGTCACCACTCCCTGCTGTCAATGCTTCTCGCGTCGTCAAGTGTCCCCGATTATACCACATCCATCATATCCGTACAATGACATGGATTCCTTTCTTCTAATAGTATATATTTCTATAATATTATTTTATTTTGATTTGTAAATGACAAATTGACGTGACAAGGGGTCCCGTGTCCGCAACACTTGGCAAGGAACCATCAAAAAAGCTCTATGGCAGTGCAGTTCATTTTGTGTTATAATACTGCCTTATCACCGTACCCATAATTTCTCAAGGAGGAAATGGAATGATAAAAGAGGCGATCAAGAAAATTGTCGATAAGCAGGATCTGACTTACGACGAAGCATACGCCGTCATGAATGAGATCATGTCAGGGCGAGACGTCCGCGGTGGAGAACGCTGCCTATCTCGCGGCACTCTCCACAAAGAGCAGCGGGATGGAGACAATCGACGAGATCTCGGGGTCGGCAGCGGCAATGCGTGAACACGCACAGCCCGTCACGCACGAGATGGATGTCATCGACATCGTCGGCACGGGCGGTGACCACTCGGGCAGCATCAATGTCTCGACGACGGCATCATTCCTCGCGGCGGCGGCAGGACTGAAGGTGTGCAAGCACGGAAACCGCGCCGCATCCTCAAAGAGCGGTACCGCGGACTGTCTGGAGGCACTCGGAGTCAACATCGACCAGCCGCCCGAGAAGGTACGTGAGGAACTGGGAAGCATCGGGCTCGCCTTTCTCTTCGCCCAGCGTTATCATCAGTCGATGAAGCACGTCGGTGCGATCCGCCGAGAGCTCGGCATACGTACGGTGTTCAATATCCTTGGACCGCTGACGAATCCAGCACGCCCTGCATACATGCTGCTCGGTGTCTACGGAGAGCATCTCCTCCGCCCGCTCGCACGTGTGCTTCCGGGACTTGGCGTCAAGCGCGCACTCATCGTCCACGGGACAGACGGGATGGATGAGATCTCCATCGGCGCCCCGACCAAGGTCTATGAGGTCGAGAATGCGACAGAGCGTGCCTATGAGATCCGTCCCGAGGATTTCGGCATCACGCCTGCCTCAAAGGAAGCAATCCGCGGCGGCACCCCCGCCGAGAACGCTGCCGTGACGCGCGGGATTCTCGCGGGAGAGATTACCGATGCGAGGGCCGACATCTGCCTGATGAATGCGGGGGCTGCCATCTATATTGGGGGGAAGGCAGACTCGATTGCGGAGGGCATCGACACAGCACGGCGCGTCATTGCCGACGGCAGCGCTCTGCAGAAGCTGGAGGACTTTATCCGCATCTCTCAGTGATGCACAGGGGAAATGGAAGGACTTGAAGTAAATGAACGCACTTGAACAACTCAGTAATTTTGTCTCACGCTATATGGCGGTCTTTGTTGTCGTCATCGCAGGCATCGCTCTCTTTCAGCCATGGACGTTCCTCTGGAGCGTTCCATGGATCACGATTCTGCTCGGCATCGTCATGTTCGGTATGGGAATGACGCTGCGTTTTGCCGACTTTAAACTCGTTCTGCAGCGTCCGCGCGACGTTTTTATCGGAACGGTTGCCCAGTTCGGCATCATGCCTCTCCTCGCATGGGTCTTGGCACAGGCATTTTCCCTTCCGCCGGAGCTTGCCGCCGGTGTCATTCTCGTCGGCACCTGCCCCGGTGGAACGTCCTCGAACGTCATGACCTACCTCGCGCGCGGTGATGTCGCCCTTTCCGTCAGCATGACCATGGCGTCCACCATTCTCGCGCCGATCATGACACCGCTCCTCACGCTCTGGCTCGCAGGGCAGTGGATTGACATTCCTGCGGGCAAGATGATGATCTCCATCGCACAGGTTGTCATCGCCCCGATCCTCCTCGGCCTTCTCATCAACCACTTCTTTGAGCGTCCTGTCCAAAAGGCGGTCAAGGTTCTCCCGCTCATCTCCGTGACGGCAATCGTCCTCATCGTCGGCGGTGTTGTCTCGGCTAACGCAAGCCGCATCATCGAGACGGGTGCTCTCATCATGGTCGTTGTCATGTGCCACAATCTCTTTGGTTATGCCCTCGGCTTCCTCGTAGCAAAGGCACTCCACATGGATATGGCAAAGGTCAAGGCGGTCTCCATCGAGGTCGGTATGCAGAACTCGGGGCTCGCCACATCGCTTGCCCTGCTCCACTTCGGTGCGGCAGCTGCGATTCCCGGCGCGCTCTTCAGTGTCTGGCATAATATCTCCGGCTCACTCGCAGCGAACTACCTCGCTGCACGCATGAAAAAGCAGGGCTAATGCGATCCCCCTTCCCCATGATAACGGGGAAGGCGTTGGATAACGCATCGTAGCTCTCCCTCAAAGTACTGAGCGCAAAGGCAACGTAAAGCAGCTCCTGTTTTTATGATAGACGAAGCCCCCGTGAATGGCTCTTCACGGGGGCTTTTTCTATGCAGTGTATGCAATTAGTGGTTGAACATATTGCGCAGGGCCTGCTTGTTGACCTCGCGGTTCAGCTGTGCAAGATGCTGCGTGAGCTTGATGCTCTTCGGGCAGACACGCTCGCAGTTCTGGCTGTTTCCGCAGCTCGTGATGCCGCCCTTTTCCATCAGCGCATTGAGGCGCTTCGGTGCATCGAACTTCCCGAGCGGATGCAGGTTGAAGAGCAGCGTCTGTGCCGTCGGCGCAGGTCCGATGAAGTCGGACTGCGGGCCGACGTTCGGGCACGCCTCGAGGCAGCAGCCGCAGGTCATGCAGTGCGACAGCTCGTAGCAGGTCTCTGCCGTGTACGGGTTCTGGATCGGTGCATCCTTGACGCCCCACGTACCATCCACCTCGACCCAGCCGCGAATGCGCTTGAGGCTCTCGAACATGACCGAGCGGTCGATGAGGAGATCGCGGATAACGGGGAACGTACGAGCCGGCTGCACGCGGATCGGCTGCGAGAGGTTGTCGATCAGCGCGCAGCATGCCTGCTGTGCACGGCCGTTAATGACCATCATGCACGCACCGCAAACCTTCTCCAAGCAGTTGCACTCCCAGACAGGGGGCGGAACGCGCTTGCCGTCAACCGTCACGGGGTTCTTCTGAATCTCCATGAGGGATGCGACGACATTGAGGCCGGGACGATAGTCAACTTCGAACTCCTGCGTGTAGGGATTCTCGTTCGGTCCATCCTGACGCTCGATGATAAAACGAACTTTTTTCTGTTCTGCCATGACTTCTATCCTCCCTTACTCTTTCTTGGCAACGGCGTAGTTACGCGCACGTGCCTTGATGAGCGAATGCTCGAACTCCATGTAGCTGACCTGAGGCTCCTCGGTCTTCGGATCATAGTCCACGATGGAGGTCTTCATGAAGCGCTCATCATCGCGGCCGTAGAACATGAGCTCACCATCGGCATCCGTCATGCGCTCGCCCTTGTCGTCGAGAAGGATCTTGGCATGTGCGCCGCGGCTCTCATCGCGGCAGCGTGCCGCCTTCGTCACAGCCATCGCGTAGAGGATCATGTTGCGGAGCTGGCGGACAAACATGGCTTCCTGGTTCGCCCATGTGCCGTGATCCGTCACGCCGATGTCGTCCCAGCGCTTCAGGATGCCCCTTGAGTTTCTCAAGGCAGATGTCGAGGCCCTTGTTGTCACGCTCAATCGAGACGTAGTCATACATGATCTCGCCCATCTCCTGATGGAGCTTATGTGCGTTCTCGGAGCCCGTCATGTTGCGGATCTTATCGAACTCCGCCACGGCCTCCTTGCGTGCACTCTCGAGTTCTTCCTCGGTGAGTGCCGTGCCGAGCTCGCCGCTGCGCGCCCAGCGCAGTGCCTCGGGGCCAGCAATAAAGCCGGAGTAGGCAGCCGAGAGGAGCGAGTTTGCACCGAGACGGTTTGCACCGTGGTACTGATGATCGCACTCGCCCGCAGCCATGAGTCCCGGAATGTTCGTGTGGTGGTTGCGATCGACCCAGATACCGCCCATCGAGTAATGCACGGACGGGAAGATCTCCATCGGCACCTTGCGCGGATCCTGACCGACGAACTCAGAGTACATCTCGAGAATACCGCCAAGCTTGCGCTCGAGGTAATCCGCAGGGATATGGGAGAGGTCGAGGTAAACGCGGCGCTCATTGTTGATGCCGAGTCCCATGTGGACGCAGACCTTGAAGATCGCACGCGATGCAACGTCGCGCGGGACGAGGTTGCCGTATGCAGGATACATCTCCTCGAGGAAGTACCAGGGCTTGCCGTCCTTGTACGTCCAGACGCGTCCGCCCTCACCGCGGCAGGCCTCGGACATCAGACGGTTCTTATCCGATCCCGGAATCGCCGTCGGATGAATCTGAATGAACTCAGGGTTGCCGATATGTGCGCCCTGCTGATAGGCGGAGGAAACAGCCGAGCCGTTGCAGATCGTCGATGCCGTGCAGCGGCCGAACACCTGGCCGGGACCGCCCGTAGCGAGCATGACCACGTCAGCCGGGAATGCCTTGATCTCATTCGAGTTCATGTTCTGTGCAACAATGCCGCGGACGATGCCGTCCTTGTTCTTGATCGCACGGATGTATTCCCAGAACTCATACTTCGTGACCTTGCCCTTGACCTCCCAACGACGCACCTGCTCATCCAGTGCGTAGAGGAGCTGCTGTCCGGTCGTCGAGCCTGCGAACACGGTGCGCTTGTTCTTCTGTCCGCCAAAGTTGCGCAGATCCAGCACGCCCTCAGCCGTACGCGTAAACGGAACGCCCATGCGGTCAAACATCTTGACCAGCTTCGGTGCTGCCTCAACCATGCCCTTAACGGCGAGCTGGTCAGCGAGGAAGTCGCCGCCGTAGACCGTATCGTCAAAGTGCTCGTAGACACTGTCATGCTCGCCCTTGGTGTCCATGCAGGCGTTCATGCCGCCCTGTGCGCAGAGCGAATGCGAACGCTTCACCGGGCAATAGGAAAAGAGGTCGACCGTACCGCCGCCCTCACAGACCTTCATCGTTGCGAGAAGACCCGCCAGGCCGCCGCCGACGATGATAACCTTATTCTGTGGTACTTTAGCCATTCTTAGCTCTCCTTTGCTGCGGTTCTCACATGAAGTAGCTGCCCATGAAGGCAAGCGTTACAAGCGACATCAGCACGCAGAGTGCCATGGACAGCGCATTGATCACCGACTGTGCGCGCGGTCCCTTTGCGATGCCCCACGTCATGCAGAACGTCGAAATGCCGTTGCAGAAGTGGAAAATCGCTGCGATCATGCCGATGGTGTAAAGCACAGTGTGCAGGATCGCATAATCGCCGGTAACGAAGTAGGTGTAGAGCAGGTCATAGTTGATGTGCGTTCCCATGACGCCCTTCTCCCACACGCGCATAAAGCCAACATGCCAGATGAGGAACGGAATGAGCAGCCACGCCGTGTAGCGCTGCAGCGCAAACTGCCAGTTGCGGACATAGCCATAATTGCCGGGGTTGTTCTTCGCCTGCGCAGCGATGTAAATGCCATAGATCGCGTGGAAGAGGATCGGAACAGCGATGGCGAACACCTCAAGCCCATAGAACACGGGGCGCGGGATGAGATCCATCATTGCCAGCGCATCATTAAAGGCCTTTGCTCCTTGGAGCACCGTCGAGTTCGTAAAGACATGCTCGAAGAGGAACACGCCGATAACGACGAGTCCGACCAGTGAATGAAGGCGCCGCATGTAAAAGGTTGTGTGGAACATTTCATACCTCCTGAAATATGTTGACCTTAGGAGCCGCAGCCCCGGCACCGTGCCGGAGCCGCGCCCCCGAATGATTTGTCATGCGCCAAACCATCGGCATGAACACGCATATTAGAGTCTGCGATAGGGCTTCTGTCCCATTTCATAGAAGTTATTTCCCTCGGAGTCGATGACGACGATGCAGGGGAAATCCTCGACCGTCAGCTTTGCAACGGCCTCGGGACCAAGCTCGGGGTAGCCCACAACTTCATACTTCTTCACGGACTTCGCGATAAGGGCTGCGGCACCGCCGACAGCAGCGAAGTAGGTGACGCCATGCTTCTTCATTGCCTCGACGACCTCAGGCGAGCGCGAGCCCTTGCCGACCATGCCCTTGATGCCCTGTGCGAGCATCGTCGGCGTGTAGGCGTCCATACGGCCGCTCGTCGTCGGCCCCGCCGAGCCGATCGGATCGCCCGGCTTTGCCGGCGTCGGTCCGAGGTAGTAAACAATCTGATCGTGCCAGTCCACGGGCAGCGGCTCGCCCTTTGCGAGGGCTTCTGTCATCGCCTTGTGTGCGGCATCACGCGCGCTGATGATCGTTCCCGTAATCAGAACACTGTCGCCCGCCTTGAGCTTACGGGACATTTCCTCCGTAAACGGAGTGGTAATACGGATACTTTCCGCCATTGAGTATTCCTCCCTAAAGATAATACACAGAATCTGCTCCTCAGAATGCAGCGATTCGCTTAGAGGACGCGGTGCGCATGCCGGAGCGCATGGCAGCAGATCGTGACCGCAACCGGGAGACCTGCGATATGCGTCGCGCCCCACTCAATGTTTACGGCGAGTGCCGTCGTCGTGCCGCCCAGCTGGGGCCCGATGCCGGTCTTGTTGATCATCTCGAGGAGCTCTTCCTCCAGCTTTGCATACTCGGGCATGGGATGGCGCTGATTGATCGGGCGCGTAAGGGCCTTCTTCGAGAGGAGTGCCGCACGATCCATCGTGCCGCCGATGCCGATGCCGACGACCTCCGGCGGGCAGGGATTCGGGCCGGCGTGCTGGATGATCTCCATGACCGCCTTCTTCACACCCTCGACGCCATCAGCCGGAACGAGCATTTTTACACCGGACTTATTCTCCGAACCGAAGCCCTTCGGTGCGATCGTAATGCTGAGGCGGTCACCCGCGACGATCTGCGTGTAGATGACACCCGGCGTATTGTTCTGTGTGTTCTTACGATTAAAGAGAGGCTCGGCGACGACGGACTTGCGCAGATAGCCTTCCGTGTAGCCCTTTGCGATCCCCTCGTTAATCGCATCCTCCAGAAGACCACCCGTGATGTGAAGATCCTGTCCGACTTCGACAAACACGATGGTCATGCCCGTATCCTGGCAGTACGGACGATCCTCTGCGCGCGCGATCTCAGCGTTGCGGATGATCTGATCCAGAACGACCTGACCGACGGGCGACTCCTCTGTCTCCCGGCCCTTCTTGAGGCCTTCATAGACGTCGTCGGGGAGATAGTACGCCGCTTCTTTGCACATCTCGGCGACGTTCTCCGTGATTTCTTTTGCGGTTAGCTCTCGCAAAATAATCCCTCCTATAAATATAACTTATACACAGGTTAAGTAGACTATATCATATTTTTTTCTTGCTTTCAAGTCTTTCAGACTTCTTGTAACCCCTTGAGAAAAAGTGAATCTCATTCAATTTCTAGCCGCCGATTTTTTTCCGTGAAACAAGAGCGCATTTTCTTATTTTATATCATTGTTTTTTTCTTTATTGTTTTATCGTTTAATTAGAATCAATTTATTGTTTTTACTATCCTTGTTATCACATATAAATCCCATATCGTATGATATGGGATTTATATGATAAAATTTTTGAAAAATTTTTTATCTGAGGCGAATGAGATTCATCGTTGGCTCTTCCCCTGCTGTGAGACTTATCGTCATAAAGGATCCCTGCGCCGCATCACGCGGACGAGCCACACTCCCGGGGTTGACTACCGTCACATCCCCCTGCTGCTCATAGAGGGCAATATGCGTATGCCCATAGACGGCAAGATCCGCCCCTGCCTCACGCGCAGCCGCAGCGAGCATCGCCGTATCAAACCGCACGTTGAAGAGATGCCCATGTGTGAGAAAGATGCGATGCCCGCCGGCCTCAACGACAGTCTCGTCATACGTGCCGTCCATGGGAAGGTCACAGTTGCCGAGGACACGCGCGACGCGCTTTCCCGTCAGCTCTTCCAATGCATCTGCATCGGCGGCATAGTCTCCTGCATGAAGCCACATCTCTGCCTGTGCTGCCTCGGGATACCGCAGCATCGCTTTCAGGCTCTCAATATCCCCATGACTGTCACTGACAACTCCGATAATCATGCTCTACCTCGCGATCCTAAAAATGATTGGACGAAAGCCTTCTATGGCGATATCTCCCGCTGCAGCAGACGACGAATACGGCGCACTCATGCACCGCCAAGGAGCGCACGCAGCTTTTCCTTCATCTGATCGAGCGCCGCTCCTCGATGACTGATGGCGTGTTTTTCCTCACGCGAGAGCTCCGCCATCGTCCGTCCGTCAGCACGATAGAAATATGGATCGTAGCCGAACCCCTCCGTGCCGCGTGCTTCGGGACGAATAAAGCCCGTACACCTTCCCTCTGTCGACAGTTCCCGTCCGTCCTCAAGCGCGAGGACGAGCGCGCAGTGGTAGGCGGCGCAGGCGTTTTCCTCTCCGCGCGCGCGAAGCTCCGCGATCAGCTTCTGATTATTCGCCGCATCGTCGCCGTGCACCCCCGCATAGCGCGCCGAGTAGACGCCCGGGGCGCCGTCCAGTGCCTCCACCGAGAGCCCCGAGTCGTCAGCAAGCGCCGAAAGCCCCGTCTTGTCACGGTAGTACCGCGCCTTGATGCGCGCATTTTCCATGAATGTCGCGCCATCCTCGACCGGCTCTTCGATCGTGCCGAGCTCCGGCTTCAGCGCATCGAGACGCGACAGCGGGACAAGGCGCACGGGCAAGCCGCGAAACGCCGTCTCCATCTCCCGCACCTTCCCCGCGTTGGACGTGGCGATCAGTATCGTCTTTTCCTTCATATTATCCCTCCCGTCCCGGCAGCCATGAGAGCACATCGCCAAGAGCGACCTTCTGCTGGTCGATCAGTGTGCGAATGCCCTGCTCACCGAGATCCAGCAGAGCATTCAGCTCCCTCCGTGCAAAGGCGCGTCCCTCGCCTGTCCCCTGCACCTCGACAAAGGCACCTGCCCCCGTCATGACGATGTTCATATCGACCATTGCCGCAGCGTCCTCCTCATAGCATAGGTCAAGGAGCGGCTCATTCGCCGCATTGATGCCGACGCTGACCGCTGCCACGTAGTCGCGTACGGGGAAGATGCCGCGCTTCGCATAAAACGACGCACACGCCTCGACAAGAGCGACAAACGCCCCCGTCACCGATGCCGTGCGCGTCCCGCCGTCCGCCTGAAGGACGTCGCAGTCAATGTGAATCGTACGCTCACCGAGTGCCTTCGTATCGACCACGGCGCGCAGCGCACGCCCGATGAGCCGCTGGATCTCCTGCGTCCGCCCCGACTGATGGCCGCGCACCGCCTCACGTGCCGTACGCTCCGCCCCCGCGCCTGGGAGCATGGAGTACTCCGCCGTCACCCAGCCCGTGCCCGTCCCCTTCAAAAAGAACGGCACGCGCTCCTCCACCGTCGCCGCACAGACGACGCGCGTATGACCGGTCTCAATGAGCGCAGAGCCGTCCGCATAGCGCTGATAGCCGCGTTCGATCCGAACAGGGCGCAGCTGGTCGGCACGCCGCAGATCTCTTCTTGGCATGAAACAATTTCTCCTTTATTGCGTTGACCAAAAGAGCGGGAAAAAGGCTCTCCTCTTCCCGCTCCGTTTCTCCTGTGCTGTTAGTGGCTCTCCTGATACTGCCGGTAGTTCTTGATGATGCAGATCGGGGTCTTCTGTGACGCATTGCCGAACGGGTTGTCGAGCAGCAGCTTTGCCGCAAGCTCCCCATTGAGTCCATTCGATACGCCGACCACACGCGAACGCTTGAGATCGTTGACATCCGCCACCATCGCGCCGAACGCCCCCCACGCGCGTCCGTATACGGTCTGCCACCTGATCCGCATCCGCAGGACCATAGACAATCGCCTTGTCAAACGGCGGCATCGTGCCGGTCACATCGTCGATCAGCGCCGTTTCTCTGCCGCCCCAGCGATAGAACATGCCGCCTTTTCCGACGAGCTTTGCGAGGAACCCGGCAAAGAGTGCAAAGAGCACACGCCCCGTCCCCTCCACATCCATCAGGGACTGCATCCCATGCGGACTGGCAAGACTGCCGTAGTCCGGAATAAAGCGACAGGCGAAACGCGCCGCACGAGAAATATGCAGCTGCTCGGGGAAGACAAACCGCCCCTGCGTAATCGCGACCACACTCTCAGCACAGCAGACCAGATCGTCCGCCGTCACCTGCTCTCCCGCATAGTACTCAATCGCATCCACAATGTCATCGGCATCTGTCAGGATGCGTGTCGGCACGGGAAGAATCTTCAGTTCAGCCATTCTGCACCTTCCCCTTCCCGTACAAGCGCAACTCCGGCGAGCGCGGCAATCTCCGCCGCCGTCATCTTCATCAGCACCTTGGAATAATGCGCCGGCGTCCGCCCCGTCTCCAGATAGATCAGATCCATGCGAAAATCCACCATGTGGGCAATCGCATCATCGAGTGTATGCCCGTTCCGCCCCTCAATGGAGAGCTTGAGGGCAAGATTTATGCGCTGCTTTTTCTCTATCAGCGCCGCCTCGAAGTAGTCATCCTCGCGCGGTACCCCATTAAGCTCCACCTTGCCGCGCACCAATGCGCCGTCGTACTGCTCATAGGGGAGCTGAACACGCAGGATCGCATCCATGATCGTCCCGCACTGTTTCCCTCGTTGGCAAAGGGGATCGTCGCACCGATCACCAGACGCTCGGGCGTCCGTTCCACGACGGAAAAGGGCGTCATCTCCTCTGTCTTCGGCACGATCACCTCTGTACCAAGATAAGCGAAGAGAATCTTCACGCCCACATACACAATAAAAACGACTGCGATCAGCAGATGCAGCCACCACGAAAATTCAGATCCCAATGTCCCGTCCTTCTTTCTCCGCCGTCATCGCCGCTTCCATCGGCACATAGAACTCCTTGGGCAGGCGCGTAATATGTCCCGTATCGCGGTGCGTAAATACATTTTCTGAGAAGCCGCTCACCAGCAGTGTTCCCGCCTGATTGAGAATGCGGTAGGAGAACACCATCTTAGCCTTTGTGAGCGCCGTCGCCGTCGTCTCGATCACCAGCTCATCGTCAAAATGACCTGGTGCATGGTACTCCGCACCGACCTTCGTGATCGGGAATACGTACCCCGCCTCCATCAATGCGCCCAACGTGATGCCGATGCGCCGCAAATACGCGACGCGTCCGATCTCAAACCAGCGGATGTAGTTCGCATGATGCACGACCGCCATCGCATCCGTATCGTAAAAATTCACCCGATGTGTTACCTCAACCGGCATGAAAACTCCTTTCAAACAATCTCTTCCATTCGCGCGGCACGCGCGAGATCCGCCTCCATGTACGCCAGCTCCTCCGCACGCACAACGGGACGCCCCGACGCAAAGAACGTGCAGTGTGCGGTCTGTGCACCGATTGGCTGCGTTCGCAGCCCCGTCCGCCGCGCGAGCTCCTCCACCGTTCCCTCATTCCCATCCACGAGGCGCACATTCTGCGGCAAAAGCTGCCGCATCGTATCCTTGAAATAGTTGAAATGCGTACAGCCGAGCACGATCGCAGAATAATCCGCAAAACGATACGGTGCAAACGCATCCCGCAGGTACGCCTCCACCGCCGAGGAGACGAACTCCTGCCGCTCCGCGAACTCCACCAGTCGCGGCAGGGCCAAGAGATCCACCAATCCGTTCGGATCGCAGGAGGAAATCAGTCGTTTCAGCTTCTCCCCATGCACCGTGATCGGCGTCGCCGTGACGAGCACGCGATGCTCCGCATCGTGCGTGAGCGCCTTCTTTGACCGCCGGCTCCATGCCGATGATCGGCACATCGTAGAGGCGGCGCATCTCATCCACGGCAACGGAGGTCGCTGTATTGCAGGCAACGACCACGGCATCGGCGCGCTGCTGCTCGATGAGAAAGCGAAATGCGGTGCGGACAAAGCCGCGCACGGCGGGAACAGATTTCGTCCCGTACGGCACATGATCGCGGTCGGCGTAGAAGATAAACTCCTCCGACGGCAGCACACGGCGTGCATGACTGAGCACCGTCAGACCGCCATAGCCCGAATCAAACAGCGCAATGCGCATCTGTCCATCTCCTCTTCTTGATCGAAACCGACGGCTCTATTATAGCAACTTCTTCTCTCTTTGGCTAGCTTTACGTTACGGCAAGATGATATGATAGGGATGTGTTTCTTGGTTTAGATTCCTTCAGCCGCGGTACAGAAGAAAATATGGATACCACTCGAAAGAATCTTTTTATGGAGGTGAATGAACGCCTTGGAGGAAACATATGATCCTTTAAATCTCACTATACATATTCAGCGTGTACCATGATTATAGTGATAGGTATGTGGGGGGTTATAGAAACGCACCGCCTTTTATGACGTACCGTGTAAAACGTGCCCATAGACACCTCGTAATGGGCAGGTGTTCTTGCCTCGCTATGGAGAGTTTCTGCTGTTAGGCATCGGCAGCACGAGGCATTCCTTTGTCCGTCCTCCCTTTATCTTACCGGGATTCTAGCGATTTTGAGGCGAAAATACGCGCTCACTTTCGAACTGGACAAGATGCCC
>BNJU01004809.1_pt1 | contig 83116 bp, 97 predicted proteins | sample 8539281 | NCBI WGS metagenome assembly BNJU01 (sample SAMD00202456, study PRJDB9452) | human saliva metagenome | isolation source: human saliva | place: Japan | reverse complement strand
AATAATTCTAAACGAAAATGCTCATATTCAGCATTCTAACAAGCAAAAAGAGAGCCGAAACTCTCTTTTATCTTCTTTTACTTTTATGGACCGACATGAGGGTAATGTCTCGCAAAGCTAAAGTATGCTAGGAAGAGCATGGCGATTGCGATAAAGAATTCTGTCGGTAGCTGAAAGATTTGCAGGACAGACAGCATCAGCAAAATCAAAAGTGCTACGAAAGCAAAGACGACAAGGACGATATTGACTGTCCCTTTAATGCTTTGTGGTGTCGCAAATACATAGAGTAGTAATAAGAGGATTCCTATGATTAAATAAACCATCTTTATCTCTTTCTAGCTCTTATTCAGCTGATTTTTTCTTCTTGTTAGCTTTCTCACGCTCGGCCTTGTTAAGGATTTGTTTACGCAAACGGATAGACTCAGGAGTTACTTCCATATACTCATCGTCGTTCAAGAACTCAAGAGACTCTTCAAGTGTCAAGATACGAGGTGTCTTGATAACAGCTGTTTGGTCCTTAGTAGCTGAACGAACGTTGGTCATTTGTTTTGCCTTAGTGATGTTAACTGTCAAGTCGTTTTCACGAGAGTTTTCACCGATGATCATTCCTTCATAAACCTCAGTACCTGGGTTGACAAAGATTGTTCCACGTTCTTCGATAGACATGATTGAGTAAGTTGTAGCCTTACCAGCATCGATAGAAACAAGGGCACCACGGTGACGACCACCAATTTCACCTGGAATCAATGGCAAGTATTGGTCGAAGGTATGGTTCATGATACCGTAACCACGAGTCATTGACAAGAACTCAGTTGAGTATCCAATCAAACCACGCGCAGGAACTAAGAAGACCAAACGAGTTTGACCATTACCAGTTGAAATCATATCCAACATTTCACCCTTACGTTCAGAAAGGCTTTGGATAACAGAACCTTGGTATTCTTCTGGAGTATCGATTTGAACACGTTCAAATGGTTCACATTTAACACCGTCGATTTCTTTTACGATAACTTCTGGACGAGATACTTGAAGTTCATATCCCTCACGACGCATTGTTTCGATAAGGATTGACAAGTGCAATTCTCCACGTCCTGAAACTGTCCATTTATCTGGTGAATCTGTTGGGTCAACACGAAGGGAAACGTCTGTTTGCAATTCTGCCTGCAAACGTTCTTCCACCTTACGAGAAGTCACCCATTTACCTTCTTTACCAGCAAATGGTGAGTTGTTGACCAAGAAAGTCATTTGAAGAGTTGGCTCATCGATGTGTAGGATTGGAAGAGCTTCAACTGCGTCTGTCGGAGTAATGGTTTCACCGACAAAGATGTCTTCCATACCTGAAACGGCAATCAAGTCACCCGCTTTAGCTTCTTGGATTTCACGACGTTCCAAACCAAAGAAACCGAAGAGTTTAGTAACACGGAAGTTTTTAGTTGTACCATCTAGTTTAGAAAGGGTAACTTGGTCCCCAACCTTCACAGTACCACGGAAGACACGACCGATACCGATACGACCAACGAAGTCGTTGTAATCCAAAAGTGACACTTGGAACTGCAAAGGCTCATCTGAGTTATCTACTGGAGCTGGGATATGGTCGATAATTGTGTCAAAGATTGGTGCCATCGTAGCTTCTTGGTCAGATGGATCATCTGACAATGAAGAAGTTCCGTTGATCGCTGAAGCATATACCACTGGGAAGTCAAGCTGGTCGTCATCTGCACCAAGCTCGATGAAAAGTTCTAAGACTTCGTCCACTACTTCTGCTGGACGAGCTGATGGTTTGTCGATTTTGTTGACAACCACGATTGGGACAAGATCTTGTTCCAAGGCTTTTTTCAATACGAAACGAGTTTGTGGCATTGTTCCTTCGTAGGCATCTACGACCAAGACAACACCGTCAACCATTTTCATGATACGCTCAACTTCTCCACCGAAGTCCGCGTGTCCTGGTGTGTCCATGATGTTAATACGAGTTCCGTTGTAGGCAACGGCTGTATTTTTAGCAAGGATGGTAATTCCACGCTCTTTTTCGATATCGTTTGAGTCCATAGCACGCTCTGCCAATTCAGTACGTGAATCAAGCGTTTCTGATTGTTTCAATAATTCGTCAACGAGGGTTGTTTTACCGTGGTCGACGTGGGCGATAATCGCAATGTTACGGATATCTTCTCTTAATTTTGTCATGATTTCCTCTATAATATTCAAAATTTATTTTCTAACTGAACGATTATACCATATTTTCAAGTAAATAACATAACTCAAGCAAGTGTAAATGTTTTCACTGTGCTTTTCTTTTCACGTCAAGCCTTTTCAAAGCAAGCGACTTATGATAAGATAGGCACAGTATGCGTTTAGATAATTTATTAGCCCAAGAAAAAATCAGTCGAAAGGCCATGAAACAAGCCTTACTAAAAGGAGAAATTTTAGTCGATGGTTGCCCAACCCGCTCCCTAGCCCAAAATATCGATACAGGACTACAAGAACTCCTTTTTCAGGACCGAATCATTCGAGGTTATAAGCACACCTATCTTATGCTTCATAAGCCTACTGGTGTCGTTACAGCCAACAAAGACAAGGAATTCCAAACCGTCATGGACCTGCTGTCACCTGACATCCAGTCTGACAAACTCTATGCCGTCGGCCGACTGGACCGAGATACGACGGGCCTCCTCCTCTTAACCGATAACGGCCCCTTGGGCTTCCAGCTCCTCCATCCCCAATATCATGTTGATAAGACTTATCAAGTTGAGGTTAATGGACTCCTGACACCTGCTCATATCCAAGCCTTTCAAAAAGGGATTATTTTTTTAGATGGTACTGTCTGTAAACCTGCAAGACTAGAGATTCTATCTGCAAGTCCTTCCCACAGCCAAGCCTCCATCACCATTTCAGAAGGAAAATTTCATCAAGTCAAGAAAATGTTCCTCTCTGTTGGTGTCAAGGTGACCTCCCTCAAACGCACCCATTTTGGACCTTGGAGCTTGGATGAGAATCTCCAAGAAGGAGACTATCGCCCTTTAAACTCAGAAGACTTGACAAGTATTCGTGACTTTCTCAGAAAAAGTGGTTAAAAAATGAGCTCGGAAACATCCAAGCTCATTTTCTTATTTCTCAACTTTGACTTTTCCTTTCCAAGAATCCAAACCATAAGAAAGGATATAAATCTCAGAAAAACCTTTTTCAAGTAAAGGGCTGCATTTGTGACACGTTGCGCACGTTGGTTTTCGTAAAGAAGGACAGGTTTATCTTTACGAAGGGCTGCAAGACTAGTTTTCAACTGGCTTGAAGGAATATTGCGTGCACCAAGGATATGTTTTCTGTGGAATTCAGCTGGATCTCGCAAATCAATCAATTGACCCGTACGAATCAAGGCTTCAAACTCCCCATTGTCCACAATTTTAGCCGCACGGCGAATACGAAGATAGTTAAATCCCATCCACGCTAACATTGCTAGTATAAGTGCCCACAAAATCCAAGTAACCATTAGTTCTTTTCTCCATTTTTCTCAATATAATCCAATTCTACCTTGTGCTCTCTGCGAAGGACCGCTTCTGCCTCTAGATAGTCTAATTTATCCATCAACCCTGCATCGTAAATCCGTGAGAGTTCCAGCTTCATCAGTTCAATATCATATAAGCGTTTTCCCATGTAAACAATAATACCAAATTGTTTGAGGAATTGCTGCACATCATAGAATGTTTTCATAAGACTCATTCTAGCAAAATTTTGTGTTTTTTTCAAGAAGAGACTCACACAATGCCCCTGATTTTCCTATCTTCTTTGGCGATTCTGACGCAAGTGTGGTACAATAAAAATATGAGAATTCAACAATTACACTATATTATCAAAATCGTCGAAACTGGCTCCATGAATGAGGCAGCCAAGCAACTCTTTATCACCCAACCCAGTCTTTCCAATGCTGTGAGAGATTTGGAGAATGAAATGGGCATTGAGATCTTTATCCGCAATCCCAAGGGGATTACCTTGACTCGTGATGGCATGGGTTCCTCTCTTATGCCCGTCAGGTTGTCGAGCAAACTCAGCTTCTGGAAGAACGCTATAAAAATCCTGTCGCCCACCGCGAACTCTTTAGCGTTTCATCTCAACACTATGCCTTTGTGGTCAACGCCTTTGTATCGCTACTCAAGAAAAGCGATATGGAAAAATACGAGCTTTTTCTTCGTGAAACGCGTACTTGGGAGATTATCGATGACGTCAAGAACTTCCGTAGTGAGGTCGGCGTCCTCTTTTTGAACAGCTACAACCGTGACGTTTTAACAAAAATGCTGGATGACAACCACCTGCTGGCTCACCATCTTTTCACAGCTCAACCCCATATCTTTGTCAGCAAGACCAACCCTCTGGCAAAGAAAGACAAGGTCAAACTGTCTGATTTGGAAAACTTCCCTTACCTCAGCTATGACCAAGGGACGCACAATTCCTTCTACTTCTCAGAAGAGATTCTTTCCCAAGAACACCACAAAAAATCCATCGTGGTCAGTGACCGTGCTACCCTTTTTAATCTCTTGATTGGTTTGGATGGTTACACCATTGCGACGGGGATTTTAAACAGTAATCTTAACGGAGACAACATCGTTTCCATCCCATTGGACATTGACGACCCGATTGAGCTGATCTATATCCAGCATGAAAAAACTAGCCTATCTAAGATGGGCGAACGCTTTATTGACTATTTACTAGAAGAAGTCCAGTTTGATAGTTGATACTCTTCGAAAATCTCTTCAAACCACGTCAGCGTCGCCTTGGATTATGTATGTGACTGACTTCGTCAGTCTTATCTACAACCTCAAAGCAGTGCTTTGAGCAACCTACGGCTAGCTTCCTAGTTTGCTCTTTGATTTTCATTGAGTATGAGAATCACTCTAAATCGAATAACCTAAAAACCTCAAGAACCAGTTTTCAAACCTAGTTCTTGAGGTTTTTTAGTTTTTACAATCCGTGTCTATAATTAAATGCATGTGCTTCAATTTCTTCGATAGTATCTGGGAAACGTTGCACTAATCTAGCTTTTAATAATTTTTTCAAACTTGCTTGTGGTGTCAATTCTCCCACTTCTAAAGCATGTCTTATATACTCCCTAATTTTCCAGTATTGTTTAGCGTCTTCTATCAATAATCTTTGAAATTTTTTAGGTCGTGCAAATATCAACCTAACTACAAAAACAAACGCTGAAAAATCCTAATACTGAACCAATATCTGATAAACCAATTGGAACACTTAATAACAAGATGATAAAAAGCTGTAAATAATGGATGTCTTTTAATAAAGTTTCACTAATTTCTCAGCATTAAATTCCTTTTCGTTAGATATTGAATATCCTTTTGCAAATACTGAAACATTTATTACACTAGCTTTTCTCAGGGAAAGGGATAGCTGTTTAGCTCTTAAATGACCATCGATTTCTAAATGACACAAATCTTCACGTACAATTGGGTCAAAAAATCTAGCTTGATAATTTTTAAACTTTGTAGCTGCTCTCTCCTCAGCTGCTGACAATGTTTTTTGGATACCTATTTTTGTTGCTGCATGTCCCTAGTGTTAAACCAGAACTAACTTTTTAGTGAGTCTGTAAATAATCCCATTTTTTTCATTTTTCCTTTTCTTTTTTTCCTTATTTCACCCACTTACCTAAGCCATCTACTTGGTAACCATCTGGGGTACGTTCGCTAACTGCCATCTTACCATTTGACTTGAGATAGTAGTCGCCTACCCATGTGTTACGAGCATAGCTGCCTTCTGATGTTAGGTAATAGTAAGATTGGTAGCTGCTATCATAGATCCACTCACTCTTAGCCATTTTACCATCTGATTTAAGGTAGTAACTTCCAGCCCAGGCATTACGTGCATAGCTACCCTCTGCTGTCAAGTAATAGTATGATTTATAGTTATTGTCATAAATCCACTCGCTCTTAGCCATGTAGCCACCTGACTTGAGATAGTAGTTACCTGACCAAGCATTCTGAACAAAGTTACCTGAAGCATTTAGGTAGAAGTATGAATTGTACTGAATATCAAAAATCCATTGATTGACGACTTTAACACCAGCTTTATAGTAAGAAGAACCTGACCAGCCAGTTTGACCTGAGTTAGAGTTAGTGGTTTGTTTTTGAGTTCCAGTAGCTTTTGGTGTCTCTACCTTCTTAATAGGATAATATTCCTTATCTGATATTCTAAAAATTTCTGAACGTCCAAAATAACGTTTTCCAAAATCATCTACACTATATATATCTAAATAATAATTGCCATCCTCTACTAGAAGTAAATTAATACCCGACTGTAATCTATTCTTACCATCAAATTTACCAAAATAATGCGATTCAGTCAAAGTTCCAGTACTCTCATTAACTATATCAAAATAAAGAGAAGTGCTATCATTAACGTTGGAACTTCTTTGTAGGTCAACTAAAAGAGTAGCTGATGTAGAACCTCCCGCTGTCGGTATCAAGGTGATTTTCAAAGGATTTTGAGTATCCTTGACACTCATATCTGTTAAGGCGTGAACCTCCATTGGTTTAGAAGTCATAAGCCCCACTGATAACAACGAACCTGCTAATAAAGAACTAACTAATATTTTTTTATTTTTCATGATTTAAATTTCCTTTTCTCATCCTTATCCTACCCACTCACCGTTGGCATTGACCTCATAGCCATCTGGTGTAGTGGTGTTTACTGCTAAAGCTCCTGAACTGTAGGCGTAGTACCATTTGCCAGAAACTGTAAACCAGCCTGTTTTCATAGCACCTAACTTGTCAAGATAGTACCATGAGCCATTATCTTTAACCCAACCTGTAGCCAGTGAACCTGACTTGTTCAAGTAATACCATGTGCCATTATCTTTGATCCAACCTGTAGCCATTGAGCCTGAGTTGTTCAAGTAATACCATGTGCCACCAGTTTTGACCCAGCCAGTTTGCATCCAACCTGCGTGGTCAAAGTAGTACCATGTACCCTTGATTTGTTCCCAACCGTTGGTTGTGTACGAACCATCAGCATGTTTGTACCACCAGCGATCAGCTGACTCAATCCAGTTGCCAGCTTGTGAAACTTTTGAGTCTTCTACTTTCTTGATTTCTGTATCTGTTTTCTTATCCGCTTGTTTCCCTGCAAGATACTCCAGATACCAACCTGATAAATTGTAGTCGTCCTTGCTTTCAGCCTTAACTAACTTATCAAACTCTTCTTGGATTTCAGCTAATTTAGCTTGTTCAGCTTTCAATTTAGTTGTAATTGCGTCCAATTTTTCTTGTGCCAATTTTGCAGAAGATTTTGCTTGAGTCAATTTTGTTTCCAAATCAGCTATTTTTGCTTGCGTATCTGCAAGATTTTTGTCTGCATTTAGATAAGCACTCAATTCTGTCGCAATTGCTTTAGCATCTGACACTAATTTGTCTTTTTCTGCATGGAGCTTCGCTTGTTCATCTTGAAGTGCAGTCAACTTGTTTTCTTCTGCTTGCAATTTTGCTTGCGCATTTGTAAGACAGTTTCAGCATCTTTTTGAGCAGTTTTGGCTGTAGCTAGTTCATCTTTAGCTGTTTCAAGAGCAGTTTGTTTTTCTGCTTGGCTTCTTGAGAAGTTTTCAACAGCTGTTTCAGCAGTTGCTTTACGTTCTTGTGCATTTTTCAAAGCAAGGTTTGCCAATTGCAAGTTCTTTTCAGCAACTTCTGTTTGAAGTGGTGTCTCTGATTTGCTTTGCCAATTCTTTTTCAGCGTCTGTTTTAGCTTCATGTGCAGAAGCATATTTGCGTGAAGCTTCTGCTAATTCTGCTTTAGCATTTGTAAGAGCAGTCTGAGCTTGGCTGTTTTGTTTTTGTGCTTCAGCTAGTTTTGCTTCGAGTTGGGCGAGGTCTTGGTTAAGGTTGATTGGTTGTTTTGTTTCAGTAGCAAAAGTGTTTACAAACCAGTAATCACCATTGATGTTAGCAATGGTCATCGCAACACTATTTTTAGCATTTAGATTATTAGCTAAGTGTCCCCACTTAGATTTTTGCATCAAAGAATGAATACATTCTAAATGCTGTTATAATAGAGTGTTTCAAATCAAACATATTGGTTGCATCTTTAGAACCAATTACTGGAGCTAGATTTTTCTCCATGTTCATATAAATCATTACGTTTTTTTCAATTGGTTTTTTTAACGCTGTAAAGTAAATGTCCGTCGGTAAGTGGATTTGTACCACGTTTTTCATATTCTTTAGCAATTTGTTTTACTGTAATCAATGGCATCTTGGTCAAGATGAGGATGATTTTCTTGTCCTACTAATTTTTACAAGTTCAGTTGTTAGATTAGCATAAAAATTACTAATTTCAATAATTTGATCATTTGTTAAATTATCAATATCAACTTTACGTTTAGAATCGCTCTCATCAATTTTAACATTAAACTTCTTAGTGACTTCGATAAGCTAACTTTTGTAATAATTCACTAGCGTCTTCAGTCCAATTCTTTTTCCAGTATTCGTAAGCGTCTTTAAAAGTCACTTGGTCTTTATCGAATCCAAATTTGGCTTTTTTCTTCAGCTGTCAAATTGTGAGACAACATTACTTGTAGTAATTTTCTCTTTTGATAACTTAGCTTTTTCCGCATCCAAGGCAGTTTGGGCTTCTTTTTCTTTAGACGCTGTAGCATCTGCTTTTTCTTGGATAGAATCCACTTTGTTTTGGTCTGCGTCCATCATTTCTTTAGCTAATTTCAATGCGTCATTTTTGACATTCACATTGTTCTCAGCTTGTTTGATGGCATCTGCGCGGTTGCTATCTGCTTTCTTAGCGGTTTCGACAGCTTTTGTTGCACTTGAGATATTGGCATTGGCTTGTTCAATATCTTTTTCAGCTTGTGCAAGTGAGGCTTTTGCTTCACCAAGTCCTGAACCATTTAGCGCGTCTTCAGCTGATTTTACATTAGCTTCTTTAGCGGTTACTGTTTTATCCGCTTCAGCTTTCTTACTTGTTGCGCTTGCAACGTTAGCTGTTTCACTTGCTACAGTTTCAGTTTGAGCTTTAATCGCTTCAGTAGACGCTTCAGTTGCTTTTTGATTAGCTTCTTGAGCTTTTACATTAGCGTCTTGTTTAGCTTTTGTAGCAGTGATATTTTCTTCTGTAGCATTTGCTTTAACAGCTTCCGCTGACTTCAAGTCCTCTTTGGCGCTTGTCAAAGCAGGTTCGGTAGTTGTAACAGTTTGGTTAGCAGAAGTAGCTTCAGCTTTTGCTGTTTGGCTTCAGCTTCAACTTGCTTAACAGTAGACGCTTGAGCATCAAGAGCAGGTTTGACATCAGAAGATTTCTTCACTTCTGGTTTTGCATCAGCTACAGGTTTTGAAACAAGAGCAGGTTCGTTTACAGCAGTTGCAGTAGTTGCATCAACTGCTGTTGTAGTAGTTGCTTCCTGAGCAAATGCAGGCACACCAACAGATGCAAGCGCAATAGCTGTTGAAGTTGTTAGGATTTTCAGTTTCTTCATCATTTTCTCCTTTGATGGCTGATAGAATAGGATTGAGTGGTAAGTCAATCCTTGTTATACTAGTATAACAAGCCAGCTTTGTTATCTATTCTTTCCTTATGATACCATAATAGATATCTAAATTTTTCGTCATTTAAACTATAGTTTCAATGTTATTTAAAAAAATCCAAAAATAGCATAGAATTCTAATATTTTGTAACTATAGTTTTCTTTTCCTATTTTTCTCTAAATTTTTGTATAATAGTTTTAGAAGTATGTAAGGAGATTAGTTATGGAAAATTTATACCCATTTGGAGCTACATTTAAGTACCTGCGCGAAGCACGAGGACTCAGCCCTAAAGGAAGCTGCTTCAGATATCGTATCACCACAGTTCCTGAGTCAATTTGAAAAAGGAGACAAAGGAATTTCACTTGAAAAACTTTGCCAAACTGTTAATTGTTATCGGAGTTGAATGAAATGATTTTGTTCTCGCCTATGCAAATAAAGGTGGAGACTGCTTAGAATTACCTGCTATTGAATTTGGCAAGCATGTGGTCCATGAAGAAGATATCCTCACTTACATTGAAGACTACGAAAAAAATTATTTGATGTCTATCTAAAAGACAATCCACTTCAAGCAGAGATGATTTTTAAATCTATTAAATTAAGACATTATCCAACCATATCAAAGAGTCCAGAAACTGTTGCCAGAATTCAAAACATTATCAATCATTTAATGAAATCGGATGTCTTTAATAGTATCGAACTTGAAATTTATCGCGTCATCGTCAATCATTGTCCGATGGAACTCATTGACCATATGAGCAAACAATTACTACTTATGTACAAAGAAAGTGCCAATACTGACACCTACATCCGTATTTTTAAATGCTCTCACTTTCTCCGCAAAAATACTTCTCAGAGCTGGGATACTATCAAAAGGCTGATGATATTATCAAAAAATTAAATCACTTCAGACCTTCGAACGAGGCTATCTGGCTATTCCCCTCATGTTCCTAGAAGTTGAACATGTTTACAATCAATTTAGATGGAACAAACCTGAGGCTATTCCCTTAGCCAAAAATCTATTTAATTATCTTCAAAGTGCAAAATTCATTGATCAGCAATACTACTCTAATTTTATCAACGCCTTTACTTATCATTGCCACGCATTAAATAAGACTGGAATTGATTTGTTCTAATCGTCAAAAAAGTTGCTCCATTTTAGGAACAACTTTTTTTATTTATAATTAAAAGTCTCCCTGCCAACTTATCAGCTAGCTTGGGAAGAGAGTATAAAACTTATGGGCTAGGTTCAACAACATCGGTAGATTGAGTTCTCGTTTGTTTTTTCCTATAATCTTGACAATCTTTTTAGCCACTGCATCTGGTTCCAACAGAAAGCGTTCAACCGATTTGAGATAGGTTCCATCTGGGTCGGCCTGGTCGAAAAATCCTGTACGGATTGGACCTGGATTGACTGTTGTCACATAGACTCCATTGGGAATCAGTTCAAGGCGTAAGGCATTTGAAAAACCAATGGCCGCAAACTTGGTTGCTGAGTAGAGACTGGACTTGCCAGTAGCGATTAAACCTGCCATGCTAACAATATTGATGATATGGCCTTTTCTGCTTTCCTTCATACGAGCTGCAAGGCGACGAGATAGATTCATCAGAGCAAAAGTATTGACCTCGAACATCTGATGAATATCTTGGTCAGAAATCTGCTCAAATTCCTCAAAAATCCCATAACCAGCGTTGTTTATCAAGACATCAATCTTGCCGTAGCGGAGATAGAGGTCTGCAACCAGAGTTTCTAGGGCTGAATCATCGGTAATATCGATTTCAATCAATTCTGCATGGGGATGATTTCCGTAGAGTTGGGCTAATTTTTCCTTATTTCTACCAAACAAGATGAGTTGGTCATTTGGCAAAAGTTTGACAAGTTCTTGGGCTAGACCACCACTAGCTCCGGTAATGAGAATAGTACGCATACTTATCCTTTCTCAATCTTTTAGATTTCCACTTCTTCCAAGTCTTTGACCACATGGACATTTTCAAAAATCGTTGCCGCATCTTTCTTGAGCTTACTAATATCTTTTGATAGAAAGCGGGCGCTGATATGGTTGAGCAAGAGTCGCTTAGCACCTGCTTCTACTGCCACCTGCGCTGCCTGCATATTGGTTGAGTGACCATGATTACGAGCAATTTTTTCATCACCCTTGCCATAAGTGGATTCATGGACCAGGACATCGGCATTGACAGCCAGACGCACACTGGCATCCGTTTTTCGAGTGTCTCCTAAAATAGTGATAATTTTACCCGGACGTGGGGCTGAGATATAGTCTGCTGCCTTGATTTCAGTCCCATCTTCGAGAACAACATCCTGGCCGTTCTTGATTTTCCCAAAAAGTGGGCCAAATGGGACACCAGCAGCCTTGAGTTTTTCAGCATCCAGCGTTCCTTCTAGATCCTTTTGCATGACACGATAGCCAACACAGAAAATAGTGTGGTCCAGCTCCTCTGCATACACCGTGAATTTATCGGTTTCAAGGATTTTTCCTAGAGAATCTTGGTCAAATTCATGGAAATGAATCTTATAGGGCAGGCGTGAACCTGACACACGAAGGCTGGTTAAGACAAAGGACTTGATTCCTTGAGGTCCATAGATTTCCAAATCTGTCTGCTCTTCATTGGCCTGAAAGGCACGGCTAGAAAGGAAACCTGGCAAGCCAAAAATGTGGTCTCCATGCAGGTGGGTGATAAAGATTTTGCTGATCTTACGTGGTCTAATTGTGGTTTCCAGAATGCGATTTTGCGTACCTTCTCCACAGTCAAAGAGCCAGACTTCGTTAATCTCATCCAAGAGTTTCAGGGCGAGACTGGAAACGTTGCGGGCTTTAGAGGGCTGACCAGCCCCCGTTCCTAAAAATTGAATATCCATTCGATACTTTCTAATTAATCAATATATAACATAGCTGTGCGGTTTTCCGATCGGAAATAGCGCTTGCCAGAAAAAGCTCTAGCTTCTTGCAATAAATCCTCTTGACTGTAGCCTTTGAGACGTTTACGACCATCAGCCAAGCTTTCCAAATCAGTCAAAGCTGTGAGACTCTCCATGCTAACAACTTCCTCGTCCCCGACAGCCTTCATGTAAATCTTGTCAGACTCTTCAAAGACTAGTTGATGGGGGAAAATTTGCGCAATTTCAAAGAGCAAGTCATCCGAGATTACTTCCTTATTTTCAGAAAAAATCCGACCAAGACCCTCACTCTCATAACAAAAACCAAAGGATTTGCCAGATAGGTTAAGACGAATAAAGGGCTTGTTTTCTAAGGTGAAACTTGGTTCAGCATTGTAAAGATTCAGTTCCTGACTGAGTTCTGCAAAATAATCAGTCGCAGCTTCAGGACTCTTTTTCTGGTAGAGTTCTGCAAAATAAGCATTGACCACGCTAGGCGGAGGTGTAATAAGTGCGAACTGCTCCTGCTCTGTTTTACCCGCTAAAAGCTGATCCAGATAGACCTTGTCTAGACTTGTGTAGCCCCCATATTTTAGAGCCAACGTTTTAATATCAGTCATAAAATTCCTCTAACCTCCATTTATTTTTCTCGGAAATGTAGCCTCTAATCACTTCGCCGTCTTCCTGATAATCACGTTCTTCAAGAATCGCAACACTTTCTAAATCATGAATCTTGTAGGACTTTGAAAAAAAGGCACGCGCAGGGTAAACCTCTCAAAAAATCTCCTTGATTTTCTCTAAAAATAGTGCCTGCAAATTCTCACGACTATCCTCAGACTTGGCAGAAATGAGGGCATAAGGCGTTTGGGTCGGCGTAAAGTCCTCCACCAAATCCGCTTTTATTATAAAGGGTCAGGCGAGGAATGTCCTCCATGTCCAAATCTTTCATAATAGACAGGACTGTTTTTTTCATGCTCCTCGTGGTAAGGATTGCTGGCATCGATAACATGAACCAGAAGATCCACATGCTTGCTTTCTTCCAAGGTTGACTTGAAACTGGATACCAACTCTGTCGGCAAATCTTGGATGAAGCCCACGGTATCTCGTCAAAGTTACCTGAAGATTGCCCCCTAGATGGATACTCTTAGTCGTCGCATCCAGAGTTGCGAATAGCTCGTCTGCTTCATACTGAGTCTTACTGGTCAAGGTGTTCATAATAGTTGACTTCCCAGCATTAGTATAACCAATCAAACCAATCTTAAAGATGCTAGACTCCAGACGTTTTTCTCTGACAGTCGCCCTATTTTTTTCTCAACCACCTTGAGCTGGCGCTCTATATCCGTGATTTGATTGCGAACGCTACGACGATTCAGCTCCAACTGGCTTTCACCAGGTCCACGGGATCCTATTCCCCCTGCCTGACGGCTGAGCATAATTCCCTGACCAACCAAGCGAGGCAAGAGATATTTGAGCTGGGCTAGGTGAACTTGGAGTTTTTCCTTCATGGCTTCGAGCCCGCATGGCAAAGATATCCAAAATCAATTGCATACGGTCAATGACCTTGACTCCGAGAACTTCTTCTAGATTGACATTTTGTCGCGGAGTCAAACGGTTATTGACAATGACAGTTGTAATCTCTTCTGCATCCACCATGAGCGCAATTTCTTCCAACTTACCAGAACCAACAAAAGTCTTGGAATCATACTTTTCACGTTTTTGTCTGTAACTATCTACTACGACAGCTCCAGCAGTCTTAACCAGACTGGCCAATTCTTCCATGGAGAGGTCAAAATTGTCCATGCCCTGGAGTTCAACTCCAATGAGCAGGACTCGCTCCTCTTTTTTTTCCGTATCAATCATATAAAAACTCCTCTATCTGACTTAAAATGCGGTCTTTACACCAGACTCTGCGATCTGATAAAAGGTCACCTGCATGCGATTACGGAACCAGGTCAACTGACGCTTGGCAAAACGACGGGTCGCTTGTTTAAGGCTCTCACTTGCTTTCTCCAAGGTCTGCTCCCCACGGAAATACGGAAAGAGTTCCTTATAGCCAATTCCTTTAGCTGCCTGCACATCAGGGTAATGGTCAAAGAGCCACTTGGCCTCATCCAAAAGCCCAGCCTCAAACATCAGATCCACGCGGCGGTTAATGCGCTCGTAAAGTTGACTACGTTCATCATCCAAGCAGATAATCAGCGGTTCATACAAGGTCTCTTGATTTTCCAAATCCTGACCAAAATGAGCAATTTCCAAGGCACGCATAGCACGACGACGATTAAACTGGGGAATTTCAAGTCCTGCTTGCTTCACAAGATGAGCTAATTCCTCATCTGTATAAGGATCCAAACTAGCTCGATAAGCTAAAATCTCCTCATGAGGAGTCTCCCCACCAAGATGATAACCTTCTAGCAAGCTCTGGATATAAAGTCCAGTCCCACCAGCGATAATAGCTAGCTTACCCCGACTGTGAATATCCTCAATAGCCATCTTAGCTTCTAAAACAAAATCAAAAGCCGAGTAAGACTCGGTTACCTCTCTAACATCGATTAAATGATGGGGAACAGCTGCCTGCTCTTCTGGACTAGCCTTAGCAGTTCCAATATCTAGACCTCGGTAAACCTGCTGACTATCACCGCTAACAACTTCGCCATTAAAACGCTGAGCAACTTCAATGGCTAGATCTGTCTTTCCAACTGCAGTCGGTCCAACTATCACAATTATTTTTGTTTTCATCTTTTTTCCTTGAAAAATTCCCATTTTTTCGTTACTATTATTATAACACAAAAAGGTCAGTCAGAAAAATGTGACCTCTTTAGGAGGCTGGCTGATTAAGAAGATAAAGGAGGAAGACTCATGGCAAAAGGATTCGCTAAAGGTCTTGTAACAGGTGTCGCAGGAACTGTCGCTGCAGTTGCAGGTGCAGTATACGCATTCAAAAAGAAAGTAATCGAACCAGAAGAGCAAAAAGCAGCTTTCATCGAAGAAAACCGTAAAAAAGCAGCTCGTCGCCGCGTATCACGTTAAGAAACAAAAGAAGTTGGGATTTATTTTCTCAACTTCTTTTTTCTATTCTTTGGCTCTATAATATTTGTGGTGGGTAAATCCCCTATAGACATTATGGAGCCTATTTTGGTGTAGAAAAAAAGTCCCATAAGATCTATAATGAAAAGCAACCAAACCATCATTAGAAAGAATCATATGGAACAATTACATTTCAATAAGCATATTTCAACTCACATTTTTCGTCACACACATATCAACTTTTTAAATGAGCTAGGAATTCCTCTCGAAGTAATTCAAGATTGTGTTGAACATACACGAGGAAGTCGTGTTGCAGATATCAATCTGCACTTTACACAAAAAACCCACCCTCATAGGCAGGTTTCATCTGTATTGTTCAGCTAGATTAAGCTTTACCTTCTGAACCGAATACGTCGATACGTTCTTCAACTGATGCTTGGATAGCTTTTACACCGTCAGCCAAGAATTTACGTGGGTCGAAGAGTTTTTTCTTGTCGTATTCTGCTTCGTTTGCTTCGTAGTCACGAGCAAATTTACGAGTTGCGTTAGCGAATGCGATTTGGCATTCAGTGTTAACGTTAACTTTGGCAACACCAAGTTTGATAGCTGCTTGGATTTGCTCATCAGGAATACCTGATCCACCGTGCAATACGATTGGGAAGCCAGGAAGAGCTTCTGTCAATTTTTGCAAGTGGTCAAGGTCAAGACCTTCCCAGTTTGCTGGGTAAGGACCGTGGATGTTACCGATACCAGCTGCCAAGAAGTCAATACCAGTTTCAACCATTGCTTTAGCGTCTTCGATTGGAGCCAATTCACCTTTACCGATGATTCCGTCTTCTTCACCACCGATAGTACCAACTTCAGCTTCTACTGAGATACCTTTAGCGTGTGCTTTTTCAACAACTTCTTTAGCCAATTTAAGGTTTTCTTCAACTGGAAGGTGTGAACCATCAAACATGATTGAAGTGTAACCAACTTCGATACACTCAAGTGCATCTTCGTAGTGACCGTGGTCAAGGTGGATAGCTACTGGTACAGTGATACCCATTGATTCAACAAGGTTAGCGATCAAGTTACGAGCAACTTTATAACCACCCATATATTTAGCAGCACCCATTGAAGTTTGGATCAAAACTGGAGCTTTTTTAGCTTCTGCTGCACGCAAGATAGCTTGAGTCCACTCAAGGTTGTTTGTGTTAAATCCACCAACTGCATAACCGTTGTCACGAGCTGCTTGGACAAATTTTTCTGCTGAAACGATTGCCATTTTATCAGGCCTCCTGTATATTTTTATGGGTCATCCCATTTACATTGTTCATTTTATCACTTTTTGACAAAAAAATCTAGTTTTTCCCGCAGTTTCGATTGAATTTCTTCTAGCTTCATCTATGTAAACCCTTTCTCTCCCTAGTCTTGGGCTACTTTTGGAAAAGCTATAAAGAAAGTTAAACGATTCTCCTCCATCTCGAAACGATAAGCTAATTTTTCATGTTCCAATAGACTCTTAACCACAAAGAGCCCCATCCCAGAACCCTTAGCCTTACGACTAGCATGATCAGAAAAAGATTGGGCTAGTTTTTCTTGTTCTTCTGGACTGCAGCTATTTTCTATAAAGAGTTCTCCTTCTCTCTCTCCAATGCCAACCAAGCTACCTGAAACAGAGTGCTTGATAGCATTGCTGATGAGGTTAGACAAAATCAACTTCATGACAGATGGGTTTAGATAAGCCTGCTGATGAGTCAAACTATTGTCTATCTGGAGCTCTCTTTCCTTGGCTAGCAAGGCATAATCCTCAACCAGACTTTGCGTCATCTGGTATAAGTCAATTTGTTCCCTATCATCTCGTAATTCCTGCACAGACGAGAGAGAAAGTATCTGGAGAACGTGGTGATTGAGCTCATCCACAATTCCTAAGGCAACTCCCAGATAGCGGTCTCTATCCTTATAACGACCGACATTTTCTTTCATGTTTTCGATCAGGATTTTCAAACTAGCCAGAGGTGTTTTCAATTCATGAGAAGCCCCCCGTAGGAATTCGACCTTCATCTTTTCCAGCTGGAGAATGGCTTCATTCTTGTCATGCAAGTCCGCAATGACAGTCAAGAGGTGTTGGTAGAGGCTATTGATTTGTTCCTTGAGATCACCAATCTCATCCTTAGAATCCACGCACAATCGCACTTGGGCATCCAGCTCCATCATCCGACGGGTCACCCGCTTGATTTCCAAAATCGGGGCAACAATGGTCCGAGCATAGATATAGGCTACCAAGAGGGAAATCAGAAAGGATGCCAGCAAGGTATAGGGGAGAAACTGGAGACTGATCTGCTCTGCTTCCTTTTGCAAATCCATGGAAGCTAAAAATTGCAGAGTCATGGTACCACCGTCTTGCGTTTTCACCTCACGCTCCTCGATAAAGAGAGAGGTAGTCTGGCGGTCTGTATCCAGAGGAAGGCTGTCCTTGACTTCTAACTTGTCCTCGGTCATCTCTCCCTTGACTGCCCCCTTGATATCACTAGTCTGGGAATACAAGTTTAACACTTGCTCGATACTCTGCCTATCCTTCCCTTCTAGGGACTGGGCAATAGCTGTCGCTTTCTGGCCAATGGTTTCCTGACGGTGGCTCAGATAAGTCGAGGGAAAAAGAAAATAAATGGCTAAATGTAGACAAATAACCAGAACACTAAAAATCGAGAAGGTATAGATAAATATCTTTGTAAATAAACCTGTTCGTTTCATTTTCGCTCCAATTTATAACCAACATTGCGCACAGTGTGGATGCAGTCCAAGTCTAGCTTTTTCCGTAATTCCTTGATATAAACATCAATAACACGGTCAAAGGGAACCTCATCTGTCGCTTTCCAGACGGCATCGATTATCTGAGATCGGGTCAAGGCCCGGCCTTCATTTTTCACCAGATAGTCCAAAATTTCCAACTCTTTAGCATTGATAGCCACTTCTTCTCCTGCTAGGCTTGCACTGTAGCTCTCAAAATCCACCTTGGCATCCTTATAAGAGAAGATTCGTCCTGTATCGTAGTAGCGCTTGAAAATCGCATCTACCCTCACTTTTAAAGGGAGAGGGAGAAGGGCTTTTCCAGATAGCCATCTGCCAGAGAGGCAAAGGCACTCATCTTGTATTCTTCATCCTGAAAGGCGGTCAACATCAAGACAGGGACTTGGCTGGTTTTGCGAATCTCAGCTAGCACTTCCAGACCATTGAGTTTGGGCATCTGGATATCCAGTAAAACCAAGGCAACTTCATAGCTGGAAAATTTTTCTAAGGCTTCTTGCCCATCTGCTGCTTCAATGGTTTCATAACCGCAATCTGTCAAATAGTCACTGACCCCCTCACGGATCATCTCTTCATCTTCTACAATTAAAATTTTCATAGAAAAATCTTTCACATTCCTTTAAATTTCTTATAAATCATCTCAGTTTCATCCTGAAAGGAAGAGACCTTATCAAGATGAAATAGATAAAAATGCTACCTATATTATACCCCATTTAGGGGAGAATAGGTAGCAGGTTTGTTATTCGCTATCCAGCAGAAGCTCTTTTGGTTGTTTTCTGAGGAGATTGCTTGAAGCAAGTGCCATAACGAGAACCACTAGAACCAAGGCTAGGACAAAGACGATGATAAAGTCTGATGTCTGAATGGAAATATCTAGGCTCGACAAGGTCTTGCTAAAGCCATCTACTTCTGCACCACCACCAAGGTTAGAGGCTTGAGCAGCCTTGCTGGCTTGCTTGGCAACACCTGAAGTAACATTGGCAAGAACAGTATTTCCGATTGCACGCGCTGTGTAAGTAGCTAAGAAGTAAGCAGAAACAAGAGCAGGAATGGCAATCAAGATGGATTCAGTGATAAATTGACCCAAGATACTTGCCTGCTTGAGACCGATAGAGAGGAGAATTCCCACTTCCTTGCGTCGAGCGTTGATCCAAAGGCTGAGTAAGAGGGCAAGGAGAAGAACTGAGAAGCTCAAGCTACCCCAGAAGAGGAGGTTGGCCATCTTATACATACCAGAGATGGATTGCTCAAGAGCTGGGTAGTTAGATGAGCTCTTAACGAGTGTATAGCTCTTCCAGTTGATACCACTGATGCCATTCAACTCTTTCATGACATCATCCAAGTTCTTGTCCGCTGTTACAAAGAAGGTTGCGTCCCCATAAATAGCTGTGTCTTCTGTGTATCCATAAAGTTTAGCAGCCGTATGGATGTCTGTGATAGCAGTATTTTCGTAGAGTTCTTGTGAGTAGGTGACTGCCGACTTATTATGACCATCAAAGAGTCCCTTGATTGTCACTTCAACTGTTTCCTTGGCACCTTTTTCATTGTCTGCATCGTAGACATTAGAGTCTAGTTTAACCTTATCCCCTACTTTCCAGCCGTGTTTGGCTGCCAAGTCCTTGTGCATGAGAATCTTGTCTTTGTCATCGTTGGTTAGGTGCTCGCCTTCGACCAACTTATAAGAACCAGAGACAAACTTGTCTTCTTTAGAAGAGTCATTGACACCTGTAATCATCAAGCTACTTCCAAAATGTTTAGCACGGTCAGGTGTCAGATTTTTCTTGGTTTCTGGAGTTTCGATAAGTTCATATCCAGTCAAATCTCCGATAGCGTTGATGCGTTTCACATAAGACTCGATGGCCTTGTTTTCGGTGATTTTTTTGATATCTTCACCCTTAATATTCCCAGCACCACGTGGCGTTCCTTGATTGACGCGACGGTTAATCTGCATGGAAAAACTATTGGTGATATTTTTAAAGGTCTCTTGAGAAGCCTTGGCAGTAGCTCCCTTTATTGACAAGCCGACCAAACTCAAGCTCGCCATGAGGAGAATAATCAGGAAGATAACAATCGATTTGAAAAACTTCCTTGTAACATAGGCAAATGCGTTGTGTAACATAGGTTCCCTTTCTAGATTTTGTTCTATTTTATAGTTCTAACAGAAAAAGCTCATATTATTTCGTAGTATTGCGAGTTTCAGTCAGTTTCTTATCTTTCAACTCAAGTGTAATATCTGACGCTTGTGCCACTTCTTTGCTGTGGGTTACGACGATGACACATTTACCTGTTTTCTGGGCAAGTGATTTGAGCAGTTCGACAATATCTCCAGCAGTTTTAGGGTCCAGATTTCCTGTTGGCTCATCTGCTAGAATAACTGGAGCTTCTGAGACCAAACTACGAGCAATGGCAACACGTTGCTGTTGACCACCTGATAACTGGAGAACATTCCGCTTAATCTGACTTTCATCCAAACCAAGTTCAAGCAGTGTATCCTTGCTTGCCTTTTTATTGACCAAGCGGATATTTTCCAGTGGAGAAAGATAATCTATCAAGTTATAATTTTGAAAGACCAGGGAAATATGGTGCATGCGATGGTAGGAATAGCCCTTCTTACGAATGTCTTCTCCTTGAAAAAGGATAGAACCTTCAACAGGACTATCTAGACCAGCAAGCAGGGACAAGAGAGTGGATTTTCCTGCTCCTGATTCCCCAATAATACTGTAAAATTTCCCGGGTTCAAAATGATAATTGATCTGATATAGGACTGCTTCAGCAGTGTTCTTATAACGGTAGGTAACATCTTGTAATTGTAATAAAGTCATGATTTCTCCTTCTTAACTAATAGATGATAAAATTTCCTTAGGTGATTTTCTAAATAAGAATAGGAAACAAAGGGCTACAGATAAGCAACTAAGCAGAACTAGAAAAACATAGGATTCTGCAAAAGATAAGATGCTGGTTGATAAACTGCTTGCTTTGGCTAGTGTATCTTGTAAGCTTACCTGATCTCCACTTGCTAGTAGAGTTTGGAGTAGATAAGATGTAATGGCGTTTCCTGCAACAAATGCTGGAAGCAAAGCGCCGAGGGATACCAAAACAACCTCTAAACAGAATTGTAGGAAAATCGAGCTCTTGCCTTTTCCAAGTGCAAGCAAAATTCCCACTTCGTAGACCCGTTCTCTCAACCAGAGAGACAAAACCAGAATTAAGGCTCCTGCTCCTGCTATCATAATCCCATAAAGGAAAATAGTCAGGAAGGTTTGGAAGGTTGCAACTGAGTCTTTGATTTGTTCAAAGGCCTTGTTTTCCTTCTCGACTTGGTAGCCTTGACTTTCCAAGGTCAAGTTTTCCACCTGCTTCATGAGCCCGTCCATTTCCTTAGGATTTTCTACATAGAAGCGAGCTGCACTGACTTGAGCTTCACTATTTCCTAAAAGAGTTTGGCTACTTTCATAGTCTGTAAAGACCTGGTTTTCACTGAAGTCAGAAGATAAGCCCGTGAATTTCTCCTGTTTTTTACCAGAAAAGATGCCGACAATCTCAAACTCTACTGTTTGTCCTTTGACAGATTCTGACTGTCCAGCTTCTAAGCCAATCTTGTCATGAAGCGAAAGACCGTTCTTCTTGGCCAACTCTTCGTGGATCAGGATTTTCTTGGAATCCCCTTTTTGAAGGTGTCGCCCTTCTTTTAGATTGAAAGCCGAGCTGGTAAAGATCACATCCTTAGATGAATCCTCAAGAGCCGTTAAGCTAACCAAGTTCTTGTCTGCAGCCGACAAATCATCACGCTCCACGCTCTGCTCTCCACTGACCGCTTCCTTGTCTTTTAATTTTGCGACCGTCTCGAGTTCAGGAGAAACAGTTTCCAGTCCCTTAATCTTGCTGACAGATGCTAGGTCCGACAACTTAAAAGTCTGACCATTTTCTATCTTCTTAATAGAAAAAGATGTGTTGAGTGATTTGTAAAGATTGGTTTCCACTGTTTTGTTGGACTTCATCAGAGTCAAACAGGCTGAAATTCCGCCCAATAGGACAAATAAAATCAGAAATAAAATAAAACTTCTCAGCCGCTTTCTGCTGACATAAGCCCAAGCTCTTTGGATTGGATTCATTTGTCACCTCCATATTTGTAAGACTATTATAAAATCCAAATATGAAATGTTTATGAAATGCAAAAAAAGAGCAACAATTTTTTGCTCTACTCGAATTAGATAAAAACAAAAGAGCTAGCCTAAGCTAACTCTTGTCCTATGCGGAGAGAGGGACTTGAACCCTCACGACCTAAAGCGGTCACAGGATCCTTAGTCCTGCGCGTCTGCCAATTCCGCCATCCCCGCGTCGATTACTTTACTAGTATACCAACTTTTGGGATGCTTGTCAACACTTTTTTTCAATTTTTTTCATTCATCAACTAAATTACTCTGAAATTTCATTTAGCTTCTCATCTACTAACTTAGCTCCGAGTGTATTTTTGAAATGACCTAGAGCAAATTGATGATTTTCAGGCCAGATGGAAGCAACGGCTGGTTGAACAATCTCGATATCATATCCTAGATTATAGGCATCTATAGCTGTATGTAGGACACAGATATCGGTCAAAACTCCTGTTAAGATAACTGTAGACACTCGACGCTCTCTCAAGCGGATATCCAGGTCAGTCCCTGAAAAAGCTGAGTAATGGCGTTTATCCATCCAAAAGACACGACTGTCTGAACCATGCTCTTGATAAAAAGTCCCCAAATCTCCGTATAAATTGCGTCCACTAGTCCCAATCAAATTGTGAGGAGGAAATAGCTTGCTTTCTGGATGGAAACAATCGTTTTCTTCATGAGCATCGATGGTAAAGAAGATGTAATCTCCGCGTTCAAAAGCTAACCGAGTCACCTTACTAATGGCTTCCGAAATAGCTTGAGCTGGAGCACCTGCTGTCAATTTACCACTGTCGGCAACAAAATCTTCTGTATAATCAATCGAAATCAAAGCTTTAGTCATTAGTAATCTCTTTTCTTCACTTCTTCAAAAATATCTGAAATCAAGACCTTAAGATAGGTTCCCTTCATTCCAAGTGAGCGACTTTCAATAATTCCCGCAGACTCAAGTTTACGAAGAGCATTGACAATCACAGAACGGGTAATACCGATACGGTCTGCAATCACAGACGCAGTCAACTGCCCTTCATTTCCGTTTAACTCCCCTAAAATTGCTGAAACAGCACGGAGTTCTGAGTAAGAAAGGGTATTGACCGCCATGGTAACAGCAGTACGGCGGCGAATATTTTTCTCATCTTCTTCACGCTGGAAATTAAGGAGTTGAATCCCAACAACGGTACTCGCAATCTCAACAAGAATCAAGTCCTCGTCTTCGAATTTTTTATCATTGCGCCAAATAATCAAAGAACCAAGGCGAATACCTGATACATGAATCGGTGCAATGGTTGTCAAGCCATCTGGAAAATCCGAACGACTCTCTACAGGGAAAATACTCAAATCATGATCAACTGTCAGATTGGCTTCTGTATCGTAAATCATGTTCGCACCTTGAATGTAGTCATCCGGAAAAATCTTAGTTTGGAAGAACTGCTCTACACGATCTGTATTGGTTTTATAACGCATAAAATAGCCAAGGAGACGTCCCTTGCTATTGACAATACAAGCATTACAATCAATAATATCTGCCAGTTGACGGGTAATCGCATTGTAGGGAAGTTCTTCCTGCAACTGCTCCTCCGAGCGCTTCAGGATAGAAGTAATTTTTCTTGTTTTTCTAATAAATGTGCCATTTTTTTCACCTCGAATTTAATCGCTATCATTATAACATAAAAAGCTTGAATTTTTCAATTATTATCTGAAAAATTGCTTATTTAATTGCAATTTAAACTAGCTGAAATATTTTAGAAAAAAATAGATTTTTATCATTGACAAACTAATTTATTTTTTTGATATTATATTATCATAAGAAGATGGATGGATAATACCTTTCCATTTCACCTATCCTTTGCTATCACCATCTTCTTTCACCCTTGGTCTCCTTATATAAAAAAGCGATTCATTTTGAACCGCTTTTTCTTATTTGTCGCCCTTGTTACGAATAACAAAGCCTGTTTGCTTTTCGCTTGAAGTATTGCGTGGTTTTTTATTGTCTTTACGGAAACGTTTTTCCTTGTCAAAGCGGTCGTTTTTGCGACTGCCTTTTTTGAAGTCATCTCGACGTTCACCACGACGATTGTCGCGACGGCGATCTCGATCACGACGGTCATCTCCACGACTACCTCCCTTACCTTTACCACCGAAGCCATTGCCTGATGGTTTAAACGGCAGTGGTTTTTCACGCGCAATCTCCACTTCAGGAAGACTATCTGGATCCTGAACTGTTAAGCTGAGAATATACATGGCCAATTCTTCTGGAGTAAATTCGGCAGCCAGCTTACGAGCATCCTTGCCAAATTTCTCAAAGTTGCCACGAATGGTTTCATCTGCAAAATCACGTTCGATTTTCTTGAGAGCTACCTGTTTTTTAGCTTGGAAGGCTTCTTCTGCACTTGCAGGTTTGAGACCTTTCATGCGTTTCTTGGTCAAGTTTTCAATAATTTGAAGGTAGCCCATTTCATTTGGAGCAACAAAAGTAATAGATTGACCTGACTTACCAGCACGACCTGTACGACCGATACGGTGAACATAACTTTCAGGATCTTGTGGAATATCGTAGTTATAGACATGTGTCACACCTGAAATATCCAAACCACGCGCTGCCACGTCTGTCGCAACCAAAACATCAAGATTGCCATTTTTAAAGTCACGAAGGACACGAAGACGTTTGTTTTGGTCTAGGTCGCCATGAATTCCTTCTGCACGGAAACCACGGATTTTAAGACCACGAGTCAATTCATCCACACGACGTTTTGTACGACCAAATACGATAGCAAGCTCTGGTTGCTCCACATCCATGAGACGGATCATGGTATCAAATTTTTCTTGCTCCTTAACACGGAGATAGTATTGGTCAACCAATTCTGTTGTCAATTCCTTGGCAGCAATCTTGACATGCTCAGGCTCTTTCATAAACTGAACACCGATACGTTTAATGGCATCTGGCATAGTTGCTGAGAAGAGTAGGGTTTGACGGTTTTCAGGGACACGAGAAATGATAGCTTCGATATCTTCAAGGAAGCCCATGTTGAGCATTTCATCCGCTTCGTCAAGGATAAGTGTTTCAATATCTTGTAATTTCAAGGCCTTGCGTTTGATCAAATCTAAGAGACGACCTGGAGTTCCCACCACGATATGGGCACCCGATTTAAGAGCCTTGATTTGTTTTTCAATGCTTGAGCCGCCATATACTGAGCGGACTTTGACTCCCTTACTACGACCAAAGCGGAAGAGCTCCTCTTGACTTTGGACAGCTAGTTCACGAGTTGGAGCGATGACCAAGGCGTGGATAGTCGCTTCTTCTGTACGGATTTTTTCAAGGGTTGGCAAGCCAAAGGCGGCAGTTTTTCCTGTACCAGTCTGAGCTTGACCGATAACGTCCTTGCCTTCTAGAGCCAAGGGAATAGTTTGTTCTTGGATAGGACTGGCTTCTACAAATCCAGCTTTTTCAATCTCTGCTAGCAAATCAGCAGACAAGTTTAATTCATTAAATTTCACGTTATTCTTCTTTCTAAAGGTGGTGCGAAGCCACCCTATAGGGCTTAGTTTATACTTTTCTTTTTATGACGTATTTTCATATACTAGATATAAAATCGTGTTGCTTCTTTTCCACAAAAGAAAAGTACTGTTTTCTTTGCAACCTATCTAGTATAACACAAGACCAGAGCAAAAGATAGCCCAATCCATCGATAAAGTCATGTAAACGATTTTTTGAGAAAATGAGGCTGAAATTTCCACTATTTCATAAACTTTTTTAAAGCGTAGCAGAATTGTGCAAAAGTTTTTTTCTTGTGCTAAAAATGAAAAATCAAACAGGAGGATTTAAAAATGTTAACATACGATTTAATTGTCATTGGATTTGGTAAAGCTGGTAAAACACTAGCTGGTAAATTGGCTTCAGCTGGCAAAAAAGTTGCTCTCATTGAACGTAGCAAAGCTATGTACGGTGGAACTTGTATCAACATCGGTTGTATCCCAACTAAAACCTTGCTAGTTGCTGCTGAGAAAGACCTGTCTTTTGAAGAAGTCATTGCTACCAAAAACACGATCACTGGTCGCCTCAACGGTAAAAACTATGCGACTGTTGCTGGTACAGGCGTGGATATCTTTGATGCGGAAGCTCACTTCCTTTCAAATAAAGTCATTGAAATCCAAGCTGGTGATGAAAAACAAGAACTGACTGCTGAAACAATCGTCATCAACACTGGTGCTGTTTCAAACGTCTTGCCAATCCCTGGACTTGCTACAAGCAAGAACGTCTTTGACTCAACAGGCATCCAAAACTTGGACAAATTGCCTGAAAAACTTGGAATCCTTGGTGGCGGAAATATCGGTCTTGAATTTGCTGGTCTTTACAACAAACTTGGAAGCAAGGTGACTGTCCTAGATGCCTTGGATACTTTCCTACCTCGTGCAGAACCTTCAATCGCAGCACTGGCTAAGCAATACATAGAAGAAGACGGTATTGAATTGCTTCAAAATATCCGCACTACTGAAATCAAAAACGACGGTGACCAAGTTCTACTCGTAACTGAAAACGAAACTTACCGTTTCGACGCCCTTCTCTACTCAACTGGACGTAAACCAAATGTAGAACCACTTCAACTTGAAAATACAGATATTGAACTAACTGAACGTGGTGCTATTAAAGTAGACAAACACTGTCAAACAAACGTTCCTGGTGTCTTTGCAGTTGGAGATGTCAACGGTGGCCTTCAATTTACTTACATTTCACTTGATGACTTCCGTGTTGTATACAGCTACCTTGTTGGAGATGGCAGCTACACACTTGAAGACCGTCTCAATGTTCCAAACACAATGTTTATCACACCTGCACTTTCACAAGTTGGTTTGACTGAAAGCCAAGCAGCTGATTTGAAACTTCCATACGCCGTTAAGGAAATTCCTGTTGCAGCAATGCCTCGTGGTCACGTAAATGGAGACCTTCGCGGAGCTTTCAAAGCTGTTGTTAATACTGAAACAAAAGAAATTCTTGGAGCAAGCATCTTCTCAGAAGGTTCTCAAGAAATCATCAACATCATCACTGTTGCTATGGATAACAAGATTCCTTACACTTACTTCACAAAACAAATCTTCACTCATCCAACCTTGGCTGAGAACTTGAATGACTTGTTTGCGATTTAAGTTAAAATCTCATCTTAACTGACAGCCCTCTTTGGGCTGTTTTTACTTCTTCGAAATCTCAAATCTGTCTTTTCCCTCTTTTATGATATAATAGAAACATGAAATTAAAAACTACCTTGGGCCTTCTTGCTGGGCGTTCTTCCCACTTCGTTTTGAGCCGTCTTGGCCGTGGAAGTACGCTCCCAGGAAAAGTCGCCCTTCAATTTGATAAAGATATTTTACAAAACCTAGCTAAGAACTACGAGATTGTCGTGGTCACTGGAACCAACGGAAAAACCTTGACAACTGCCCTCACTGTCGGCATTTTAAAAGAGGTTTATGGTCAAGTGCTGACTAACCCAAGCGGTGCCAACATGATCACAGGAATTGCGACAACCTTCTTAACAGCCAAATCTTCTAAAACTGGGAAAAACATTGCCGTTCTAGAAATCGACGAAGCCAGTCTATCTCGTATCTGTGACTACATCCATCCTAGCCTTTTTGTCATCACTAATATTTTCCGTGACCAGATGGACCGCTATGGTGAGATTTACACAACTTATAAGATGATTTTGGATGCCATTCGTAAGGTGCCTACAGCTACTGTCCTCCTTAATGGAGACAGTCCACTTTTCTACAAGCCAGCTATTCCAAATCCTGTACAGTATTTTGGTTTTGACTTGGAGAAAGGACCAGCCCAACTGGCTCACTACAATACCGAAGGTATCCTCTGCCCTGACTGTCAAGGTATCCTCAAATATGAACACAATACCTATGCAAACTTGGGTGCCTATATCTGTGAAGGCTGTGGATGTAAACGTCCTGATCTCGACTATCGTTTGACAGAACTAGTTGAGTTGACCAACAATCGTTCTCGCTTTGTCATCGACGGACAAGAATACGGTATTCAAATCGGCGGTCTCTACAATATCTATAACGCCCTAGCTGCAGTCGCTATCGCCCGTTTCCTCGGTGCCGATTCACAACTGATCAAGCAGGGATTTGATAAGAGCCGTGCTGTCTTTGGACGCCAGGAAACCTTCCATATCGGCGATAAGGAATGCACCCTCGTCTTGATTAAAAATCCAGTTGGTGCAACCCAAGCTATCGAAATGATTAAACTAGCTCCTTATCCATTTAGCCTATCTGTCCTCCTCAATGCCAACTATGCAGACGGTATTGATACTAGCTGGATCTGGGATGCGGATTTTGAACAAATCACTGACATGGACATTCCTGAAATCAACGCTGGCGGTGTTCGGCATTCTGAAATTGCACGTCGTCTCCGAGTGACAGGCTATCCAGCTGAGAAAATCACTGAAACAAGTAGTCTGGAACAAGTTCTTAAGACTATTGAGAATCAAGACTGCAAGCATGCCTATATCCTAGCTACCTATACTGCTATGCTGGAATTCCGCGAACTGCTGGCAAGTCGTCAGATTGTTAGAAAGGAGATGAACTAATGGTTTATACTTCACTTTCCTCAAAAGCTGGCAATTACCCCTATCAGCTCAACATTGCCCACCTCTACGGTAACCTCATGAATACCTACGGGGACAATGGAAACATCCTCATGCTCAAGTATGTGGCTGAAAAACTGGGGGCCCATGTGACAGTTGACATCGTTTCACTTCATGATGATTTCGATGAAAATCACTACGACATCGCCTTTTTCGGTGGTGGCCAAGACTTTGAACAAAGTATCATTGCAGACGACCTACCTGCTAAAAAAGAAAGCATTGACAGCTACATTCAAAACGACGGTGTGGTTCTGACTATCTGCGGTGGTTTCCAACTATTGGGTCAATATTATGTTGAAGCTTCAGGGAAACGTATCGAAGGGCTCGGGGTAATGGGGCACTATACCCTCAACCAGACCAATAACCGTTTTATCGGTGACATCAAGATTCACAATGAAGATTTCAATGAAACCTACTATGGTTTTGAAATCATCAGGGTCGTACCTTCCTCTCTGATGACCAAAAACCACTGGGACAGGTTGTCTATGGAAATGGAAACAATGAAGAAAAAGTCGGTGAAGGAGTTCATTATAAGAATGTCTTTGGTTCTTACTTCCACGGTCCTATCCTCTCTCGTAATGCCAATCTGGCTTATCGCTTAGTCACTACTGCTCTCAAAAAGAAATATGGTCAGGACATCCAACTCCCTGCCTATGAGGACATTCTCAGCCAAGAAATCGCTGAAGAATACAGCGACGTCAAAAGCAAGGCTGACTTTTCTTAAAGAAATAAAAACTATATCAAAGAACTTCACATCTTGTCGGAGTTCTTTTTGTCTGTTCTTTTACCCTTCTCCCTTGCATTTTCTCTCATTTTTTGCCACAATAGAGGGGTAGAAAGAAGGTAGCATATGTCTAAATTACAACAAATCGTAACATATCTTGAATCAGAAAAACTAGACGTCGCTGTCGTATCTGACCCCGTCACAATCAATTACCTCACTGGCTTTTACAGTGATCCCCATGAACGCCAAATGTTCCTTTTTGTCCTAGCGGATCAAGAACCGCTCCTCTTTGTCCCAGCCCTTGAGGTTGAGCGTGCAAGCAGCACTGTTTCCTTCCCAGTTGTGGGCTATGTGGATTCTGAAAATCCATGGCAAAAAATGAAACATGCTCTTCCACAACTTGACTTCAAACGTGTCGCTGTCGAATTTGATAATCTTATCTTGACCAAATACCATGGTTTAAAAACTGTCTTTGAAACTGCTGAGTTTGAAAACCTCACTCCTCGTATCCAACGCATGCGCCTCATCAAATCAGCTGACGAAGTGCAAAAAATGATGGTTGCAGGTCTCTATGCTGATAAGGCTGTTCATGTTGGTTTTAACAATATTTCTCTTGATAAGACGGAGACAGATATCATTGCACAAATCGACTTTGCCATGAAACGTGAAGGTTATGAAATGAGCTTTGATACCATGGTCTTAACTGGTGATAATGCTGCAAATCCACACGGCATTCCAGCAGCTAATAAGGTTGAAAACGATGCACTTCTCCTCTTTGACCTGGGTGTTCTAGTCAATGGCTATGCGTCAGATATGACGCGTACAGTCGCTGTCGGTAAGCCAGACCAATTCAAGAAAGATATCTACAACTTGACTCTTGAAGCCCAACAAGCTGCTCTTGACTTTATCAAGCCAGGTGTGACTGCCCATGAAGTAGACCGCGCTGCCCGTGAAGTCATCGAAAAAGCTGGTTACGGCGAGTACTTCAACCACCGTCTCGGTCACGGTATCGGTATGGATGTCCACGAATTCCCATCTATCATGGAAGGAAACGACATGGTCATCGAAGAAGGCATGTGCTTCTCTGTTGAACCAGGTATCTACATCCCTGGTAAAGTTGGTGTCCGTATCGAAGACTGCGGTGTTGTCACTAAGGATGGCTTTGACCTCTTTACTAGCACCAGCAAAGATTTACTTTATTTTGATTAATACTCTTCGAAAATCTTCCCACAGTAAAACGCATACTATCAAGGTTTTTCAACACCTGATAGTATGCGTTTTTCATATTTAAAAGACTTTTGCCTCAGCCTCTTTACTTAATCTTCTTGATACTTTGACTAAGGATAAATCCTAGAATCATCCCTACTATATTTTGCATGAAATTTGGTAGAATTTCTGGTAGGGCTGCTGCCCAGCCATTCATCAAAGTAGAACCCAAGGCGTAGCCCCCTACCATGGCAATCGTTGCTAAGATAAGGCCTAACCACTGAGTTTTTCCTTTAAATCCTGCGAAAAATCCCTGCAAGCCATGGTTGACCAAGCTAAAGAACATCCACTGAGGGTAGCCTGATAAGAGGTCAATCAAGAAACCTGCTAGTCCTCCGACTACAGCCCCTTCACGACTACCAAAATAGAAGGCCGCAAAGAAGACACCCGCATCTAAAAGAGTTAGAATACCTGTCGGTGTTGGGATTTTTAAGAAATAACCTAGAACTACAGAAAGGGCTGTTAATAAGGATACAAAGGCGATTTTAGTTGTTTTTGTCTGCTTCATATTGTCTCACTCCATACTGATCTGCTTGTGCAATGGCACGATAAACGAAAGCCTTAGAGCTTTCTACTGCTGGTAAAAGTTCATCACCTTTGACTAGGTGACTGGCAAGGCTAGAGGCAAAGGTGCAACCTGCACCAGCATTTTGGCCTTGAATGACAGGATTTTCTAAAACTGTAAAGGTTTGTCCATCATAAAAGACATCTATAGCCTTGTCCTGACTAAGGCGATTACCTCCCTTGATAATGACTGCTGGTACTCCTAAGGCATGCAATTTCTGCGCTACAACCTTCATGTCTTCCAAGGTCTTAATTTCCTGACCAGCTAATAATTCTGCTTCAGGAAGATTAGGCGTAATCACACTGACATGAGGGAAAAAGCGAATCAACTCTTGACAGAGCTCGCTTACAGCTACATCATGCGTTTCCTTGCAGACCAAGACAGGATCCAATACCACAGGCACTCCTGGGCGTTGTTTGATAAAGTCCAAGGCCTTCTCAGCCACACTGACAGTTGGTAAAAGACCAATCTTAATCCCCCCAAACTCCACATCACGCAAACTATCTAATTCATGTTGAAAAATGGTATCGTCAGTTGGAAAGACCTCAAATCCCTTTTCTGTCAAGGCTGTTAAACAAGTCACTGCTACAAAGCCATGCAAGCCGTTCAAGGTATAGGTCGCCAAATCAGCGGACAGGCCACCTCCACTAAAAATATCATTTCCAGAAAGTGCTAAAATACGATTATTCTTCATAAGTAATCTCCTTCAAATATAAACCATTAGGTGCTGCAGTGGGACCTGCAAGCTGTCTGTCTTTTTTCTCCAAGATCAGGTCAATCTGCTCTACTGGCATGCGGTTGTTTCCAATTTTGAGCAGTGTCCCCACCATATTGCGAATCTGCTTATACAAGAAACCATTTCCTGAAAAGGTAAAGGTCAAAAACTGGCCTGTCTCATCGACTGTTAAACTCGCTTCTGTGATGGTTCGAATCTTGTCCTCTACACTAGTCCCAGAGGCTGTAAAGCCGGTAAAATCATGGGTTCCCTCAATCTTTTTGATTGCCATCTGCATTCTTTCCACATCAAGCGGATAAGGAAAGTGAGTAGCATAGTGACGGCGCATAGGATTTTTGGGACGCCCTCTATCCACGATAAACTCATAGGTCTTGCTATGCTTGGCATAACGGCAATGAAAATCATCCGCCACAAGCTCAATCGAAATCACATCAATATCTTCAGGGGACTGAGTGTCCAAAGCAAAACGGAGCTTTTCTTCATCCATCTGATAGGGCAGGTCAAAATGAATAACCTGTCCCAAAGCATGAACCCCACTATCTGTCCTACCAGCACCATGAACAGTAATGGCTTGCCCTTTATTTAACCTGGTCAAGGTTTTTTCAATTTCTTCCTGAACGCTACGCGCATGAGGCTGGCGCTGAAAACCGGCAAAGGCGTAACCATCATAGGAAATAGTTGCTTTATATCTTGTCATAACTTCTATTTTATCAAGAAAATAGTCTCATAACAAGCTAGAAAATCCATAATTGTATGGGTACAAGATCCTCAAAAAGAAAAACTTAGGAAATCAATCCTAAGCTCTCTTTTGAAGTAGGTACATGACAAAGATAGAAGTTACAATCAACCAAGCTCCTAAGATGGTAAAGACTAGCATCCCGTTTTGAGTAACCATGCCAATCGCACCGAGAACGAATGGAGTCGTAAAAGCTCCAAAGCTACAGCCTAAAACCGCAAATGAGGTTGCTTGATTGAGGAGTTTAGCCGGAATTCGTTCAGAAACAAGTTGAAAGACCGTCGTCAAGGCTACACTGTAGGCAAAACCAGCCAGAATGCTTCCTGCCACTACTACCCACAAGGATGGAGACAAAGCAATCACAATTTGCCCTAAACCGAAGGTAATACCTGACCAGAGGAGCAGTTTCTCTTTAAAAATAGAAATCAAGAAAGAAAAACTCACACCAGCCACAATCCCGATCAACTGCATGACACTAAGAACAAAACTAGATAACTGGGCATCTCCAAGTCCTCTTTCCACCATCAAACTTGGAATACGGATGGTAATAGCCGTATTGGTACAAACTACAACTGCTGCTTCAATAGCTAGGATAAAAATCAAGCCTTTCATTTCCCCTGTTAAGCGACTTGCTTCCTTCTCTTTTTTCTTGACTTCTTTCTTTTCTTTGCCATAAGGGACAAAGAGTAGATAAAGGGTCAGAACTAAAAATCCAGCACTATAGGCTAGGAAGGTAGCTGTCCAACCAAAGGCCAACAACTGACCGACTGCCAAGGTAATGAGAGATGCTCCAACTACCTCTGCAGAACCGCGTAATCCCAACATCTGAATACGCGTTTTTCCTTGATAACGTTCACTGATAATAGAAATGGCCTTGGCATTGATCATCCCAACACCCAAACCAAAAAGAATCCGTGTCCCAAAGACAAAGGGATAGGCTTGATACCAAAAGGGAGCTGTTCCACTCAGTGATAAAATCAGCAAGCCCAAACTAATCTGTAAGCGCTCAGGAAATATTTTTTCTAAGAAACCATTTAGCAGTAACATAATCATGATTCCAAAGGATGGCAAGCTCGCCAAGAGCTCAATTTGTTCCTTAGGATATCCTTGATAATAGTCAAACATGGCTGGCAAGGCACTCGAGATGGAAAAGGAGGTGATCAAAACGAGGGAGAGAGCCAAAATACTGGCCCGTTCTAAAAATTGTTTCATGAAATCTCTTTCTAAATTTTTCTTAATCTTCTATTTTTGATACTTATCAAACAAGCAAGAAAAGAAGAAGTCTCATTGGTATATAGACTCCTTCTTAAACTAGAAAATGAATCCCTGTATCTTAGGATGACTTTCTCTTGATTTGCTTAATAAAGTAGAAGATAAATCCTGCCACCATATAGGCAACAAAGATAATCAGACACCACTTAAACACGACATCCCAACCCTTGTTCACATTCAAAAAGAAGTAAGGGAAAGGACTGACCTTAGAATTAGGAACATCTAGTTTCAATACCAAGCCATTAAAAAGAGCAAAAATCATATACAGCAAGGGTAAAATCGTCCACACAACTGGATCCCAAATTTTGTATTGACCCTGTTTATCAAAAAAGAGGGTATCTGCTAAAAACCAGAGGGGAACGATATAGTGGCAAAGGAAATTTTCTAGAGTATAGAAATTAGTCGCAATGGGCGCTAAAAGGAAATGGTAAATCACACAAGTAATCATGATACTCATGGTGACCCCACCTTTTAAGCGCAGGAGACTTGGCCTTTGCCAGTTTTCACCTAAACGGCTCATAACCTTTAGGAGATAGAGCGTAAAAATCGCAACTAAAAGATTTGACAGAACCGTGTAATAGAGAAGCATCCCAAATCCACCATGCTTGGCGATTTCAAGATAAACTCCCGTAAAAGCCGCTAGAAACAAGAAGATACGGCTATAAAATACAAGTTTGTAGTGCTTTGACATGCTTAAATTTTCTTCACAAACTCTGATTTGAGCTTCATAGCACCGAAGCCATCAATCTTACAGTCGATATTGTGGTCACCTTCTACGATGCGGATATTTTTCACGCGCGTCCCTTGTTTCAAATCTTTTGGCGCACCTTTTACCTTCAAGTCCTTGATGAGAGTTACTGTATCACCGTCAGCCAATTTATTTCCGTTGGCATCGATAGCGACACGACCTTCTTCTACATCTGCAACTTCAGCAGGATTCCACTCATGAGCACACTCTGGGCAAACCAGTAGGGCACCGTCTTCGTAGACATACTCTGAGTTACATTTTGGGCAATTTGGTAAGTTGTTCATAGTTTCTCCTTATCATCATTCACTATTCTTTGAAAATCAAAATTTCTCGAACAGCAACTATTATACCCTAAAATCAGCATTTTGACAAATTTAGAAAAAACCGATATCAATCTATCGGCTTTTCTACATCTACATTCTTTTTTCAGCTTCTGCTTTGATTTTTTCAACTACTTCTTGAATGTTCAAGCCAGTTGTATCAAGGTAGACAGCATCCTCTGCTTGTTTGAGAGGCGAAGTCTCACGATGACTATCCTTGTAGTCACGCGCAGCAATTTCCTCTTTTAAGGTTTCAAGATCTGTCTCAATTCCCTTGGCAATATTTTCCTTGTAACGGCGCTCTGCTCTTTCATCTACCGAAGCTACTAGGAAAATTTTCAATTCTGCTTGTGGCAATACAACCGTTCCAATATCGCGACCATCCATGACAATCCCACCTTGCTGGGCGATTTCTTGTTGGAGAGAAACCAGTTTCTCACGAATTTCAGGAATTGCCGCAATAGCTGAAACATGATTGGTCACTTCATTTTCACGGATAGGATGGGTAATATCCACATCTCCTACAAAGACAAGCTGTTCTCCAGTTTCTGAACGTCCAAAACTGATTGGATGCTGGTCCAATAAGTCTAAGAGTTCTTCAACTTCTTCAACTCCTAATTGGTTCCTGAGAGCCATGTAAGTCGCTGCACGATACATAGCACCTGTATCTAGATAGGTGTATCCAAAATCCTTGGCAATAATCTTTGCGACCGTACTCTTACCGCTGGAAGCTGGACCGTCAATAGCAATTTGAATTGTTTTCATAGTAACTCCTATTTGATTTTGACAACATCACCTGGATTAGCAAACCAAGAGCCTGTAGCCATGTGCCCAGGATTCAAAGCCTCTAACTGCGCAATCGAAATCCCAGCGCGAGCGGCAATGGCTGCTTCTCCTTCTCCAGCCAAAACTTTTGTAGTTCCTTCTGGATCAGTTGGATGTTCTGAACTACTAGATGACTCTTCTACCTTTTCCTCCGAACTAGAAGATGCCTGCTCTGAACTACTAGAAGATGAAATCTGTACTACATTTGCATCAGAATCATGAAAATCTTTCAAGGCTGCTGTACGATTACTCCCACCCGATGACAGATAAATCAGAACAATAATCATCACAACTACAATCACAAAGAAAATACTTGCTAAAATAGTTAAGATACGATTAGCAATAACTCCCCCACCCTGTGATCTCGAACGACGGCCTGATCTTGTTTCTTCTTGATTTTCATAAATATCTTCTTGCCACGGTTCTTTGCCATACCTTACTCCTTGTTTTTTTTTACTTTTCTTATTACAATATAAATATGAACATGAAAATCACACTTATACCCGAACGTTGCATCGCCTGTGGGCTGTGCCAAACTTATTCTGATTTATTTGATTATCACGATAATGGAATCGTACGTTTTTTTACGATGATCCTGATCAATTAGAAAAAGAAATTTCTCCTAGCCAGGACGTCGTAGAGGCTGTTAAAATTGCCCAACTCGCGCCCTGATTGGAAACCAGGAATCCTAAATCAATGTCGGTAATCCAAATCCACTCCCTCTAGTTTAGCATATTTCCATGTAAAATTATAGTCTTTTCTCTCTATTTTTTTCAGTTAAAATAGGAAGATCACTTTTTTCTTTGATGAGATAAAGTGGTCTTTTTTTAGTCTCTAGATAGATCTTACTGATATACTTGCCGAGAATCCCAATGGTCAAGAGTTGAATGCCTCCAAGAAAGAGAATAACAGCCATCAGAGAGGTCCAACCTGATGTCGGATTGCCCAAAATGAGGGTTCGAATCACGACAAAAAAGGTCATAAGCAGAGAAATAAAACAAGATAGGAGACCTGCCACAAAGGCGATAATCAAGGGAAAATCTGAAAAATTGACAATCCCTTCAATGGAGTAGAAAAAAAGTTGCCTAAAACTCCAACTGGTCTTGCCAGCCTGTCTTTCGGCATTTGGATAGTCCAGATAGTGGGTTTTAAAGCCGATCCAGGCAAAAAGCCCCTTAGAAAAACGATTGGACTCAGTCAAGCTTAAAATAGCATCGACTACGGACCGTCTCATCATGCGAAAATCACGGACACCTGACGGCAGGGCTACTGGACTGATTTTTTGCATAAGGCGGTAAAATAGACCAGCACAAAAACTGCGAAAGAAAGGTTCCCCCTCTCGACTGGTTCTCCTTGTTCCAACACAGTCCAAGTCTGCATTTTGGTCTAGTAAAGCTTTCATCTCAAGCAACATACTAGGAGGATCTTGGAGGTCTGCATCCATCACCACCACTAGGTCTCCTGTCGCATATTGCAAGCCTGCATAGAGAGCTGCTTCTTTGCCAAAATTTCGTGAGAAAGAAATATAATGAACTGCCGAATTTTGCTCCCGATAGGACTTTAAGAGTTCCAAGGTCCCATCACTTGATCCATCATCGACAAAGACATACTCAATTTCTGTTTCCAAATCTGGAAGTAAAGCTTCCAAAGCCTGATAAAAAAGAGGAAGTACTTCCTCTTCGTTTAAACAGGGGACAATGATTGACATCACCATCTTAGTCTTCAAATCCGTTTGGATGCTTGCTTTGCCAACGCCATGCGTCTTCACACATTTGAGTGATGCCGAGTTCTGCTTCCCAACCAAGTTCTGCTTTGGCTTTTGCAGGATCTGAATAGCAAGCTGCGATATCACCTGGGCGACGGTCTACAATGCGGTAAGGAATTGGACGTCCCACTGCTTTTTCCATGTTTTGGATAATTTCAAGAACTGAGTAGCCTTTACCTGTTCCAAGGTTATAAACGTTTAGACCTGAACCTTTTTGAATTTTTTTCAGAGCTGCAACGTGACCTTTAGCCAAATCGACAACGTGGATATAATCACGAACACCAGTTCCATCTTCCGTATCGTAATCGTCTCCAAACACTTGCACTTGCTCTAATTTCCCAACTGCTACTTGAGTCACATATGGCAAGAGGTTGTTTGGAATACCGTTTGGATTTCTCCCAGATCTCCACTCTCATGGGCTCCGATTGGGTTAAAGTAACGAAGTAAGACCACATTCCATTCTGAGTCTGCCTTGTAAATATCCGTCAAAATTTCCTCTAGCATGAGTTTAGTACGGCCATATGGATTGGTCACTGACAGTGGGAAATCTTCCAAGATTGGCACTGTATGAGGATCTCCGTAAACTGTCGCAGAAGAACTGAAAATGATGTTTTTACAGTTATTTTCTTCCATGGCTTTCAAAAGGCTAACAGTTCCAGCGATATTATTGTCATAGTAGGCAAGAGGAATACGAGTAGATTCACCGACAGCCTTCAAACCAGCAAAGTGAATGACCCCTGTTGGTTCTTCTTGTTTGAAAATGTCTCTGAGGTTATCTGTATCACGGATATCAGCCTCATAAAAAGGCACTTCAACTCCTGTAATTTTCTCAACAACTTCTAAACTTTTACGGTTGCTGTTGACAAGGTTATCCACCATAACAACTTGATGACCTGCTTGGATTAACTCAATAACAGTGTGAGTTCCGATAAAACCAGCTCCACCTGTTACCAAAATCTTTTCTTGCATCTGTTTTCCTCGATTCTCGGATTATTTTTTCTTATTTTACCATTTTTGATAGGGAATGTCATTTGCCATCCTAGAGGGTAGCTAAAAATTTCAGTAAAATGCTTATTCACTTTTTACTCGTTTGACATAGTTTTCAATTGGGTAGTTTAGAGGGTCCAAGGTCAACTCCTTGCCTTGAACCAATTGAGCTAGATGGTAGCCAATGATAGGACCAGTTGTGAGACCTGATGAACCTAGTCCACTAGCAGCATAGACACCTGCTAAGCCTGGGACTTGCCCAAAGAAAGGAGAGAAATCACTGGTATAAGCACGGATTCCCACACGCTCAGCTCTTGAAGTCGCTTTAGATAAAACTGGATAATGGGGTAAGGCGTCCTCCTCCATTTGTTGGAGCAAGGTTTCATCTACCGTCAAATCAAATCCCATATCATTTTCATGAGTAGCGCCTAGGGACAATTTCCCACCTGCAAAAGGAATCAAATCCCACTCCCCTTCTGGCATGACAACAGGGTAAGATTCCATGTCTTGGCCAAGCTGATAATCTCGTAGTTGCCCTTTTTGGGGACGGACATCCACAGCATAACCCAAGGGTTCTAACATATCCCCCAACCAAGCTCCCGTTGCCAAAACAACCTTATCAAACACCTCTTCGCCAATCTGGTAACCTGATGCTAAAGGTGTCAGAGCCACTTTTTCTTTGATCAGCTTGACGTGACTAGATTCCAGCAAACGAGTCACTAAAAGTTGGCCATCTACTCTAGCTCCACCAGAAGCATAGAGCAGGTGGTCAAATCCCTGCAAACCAGGGAATAATTCATTTGCTGATGCTTGGTCTAGAATGGCTAATTGCCCTATCAAGGGAGATTCTTCTCTGCGCTGGAGGGCCAGTTGGTAAAGTTCTTCGAGTTTTTTTTCATCCTTTTTCAAGAGAAAAACTCCCGAACGCTGGTAAAAGTCGATTTCTTGCCCTGATTTCTCTAAATCAGCCAACAAATCCACATAAAAGTCAGCACCCAAGCGCGCCATCTTGTACCAGGCTTTATTACGGCGTTTTGAAAACCAAGGACTGATAATTCCTGCCGCTGCCTTGGTAGCCTGACCCTGTCCATGGTCAAAGACGGTCACCTCTATGTCACTTTCTTTCGAGAGGTAGTAGGCAGCTGTTGCACCTACAATTCCTGCTCCGATAATGGCAACTTTTTTCATTGTTTTCACTTTCTAATACTCAATGAAAATCAAAGAACAAACTAGGAAACTAGCTGCAGGTTGCTCAAAACACTGTTTTGAGGTTGTAGATAAGATTGACGAAGTCAGTTACATATATCTACGGCAAGGGGAAGCTGACGTGGTTTGAATTTAATTTTCGAAAAGTATAACTAGATATGATGGAAAGGATTGGTCGATGCTTGACTAGCTACAATATCAATAGTCCAACTTTTTTCCTCTTTCCATTGATTAAGAAGCTCTGCAATTTTTTCTACAAAAAGCACTTCGATATAGTGACCTGGGTCCAATGCCAACAAGCCATCAGACAGCATATCCTGGGCAGTGTGGTAGTAGATATCACCAGTTATATAGACATCTGCCCCCTTTGCTAAAGCATCCTTATAGAAAGACTGCCCGCTTCCACCACAGATGGCAACTCTTGAAATAGATTTCTGCAAATCATTCTCTTGATAATGCACCATTCGAAGACTATCTAGACCAAAGACTTGCTTGACATGTTGGGCAAAATCCCCAAAGGTCTGAGGCTGAATATTCCCAATACGACCAATTCCACGTTCAGGTCCTGTCTCCTGCAGATAAGTCGTTTCCTCAATTCCTAACATCTGACAGAACCAGTCATTGAGACCATTTTCAACGATATCAATGTTAGTATGGCTGACATAGACTGCAATATCATGCTTGATGAGGTCGATGTAAATCTGATTTTGCGGACGGCTAGCGACCAAATCCTTGATCGGACGAAAGATCGGCGCGTGCTTGACGATAATCAAGTCCACTCCCTTTTCAATGGCTTCAGCCACCGTCTCTTCACGAATATCCAGGGCAACCATGACCCTTTGGATATCCTTGTCCAGAGTCCCGATTTGCAGTCCACGACTATCTCCCTCCATGGAAAATTCCTGAGGGCAAAAGGCTTCATAGGCTTTGATTACTTCACTTGCTAGCATGGAGCACCTCCTTGATGGCTTGGATCTTATCTGCTAGAACTTGACGTTCCTCTAGATTTTTTTCTGGGATTTGTCCGAGGGCGAACTCTAGCTTCTCAGCTTCTTTTTGCCATTTTTGGACAAATACTGGACTGACTTCTTTGGACAAGAAAGGTCCAAAGCGGACATCACTGGCTGATAAGGTCATATTTCCTACTTCTACCACTAGAATTTCATAAAATTTACCAGCTTCCTCTAAGATGCTTTCTGCTACAATCTGAAAATCATGATTTTGCAACCAGATGCGCAAGTCGTCTTCACGATTATTTGGTTGGAGAATCAAACACTCTACATTAGCTAACTTGTCCAAGCCCTCTTCTAAAATTCTAGCAATCAAACGACCACCCATGCCAGCAATGGTGATGACCGACACTTGGTCACTCTCTTCAAAAGCTGCCAAGCCATTGGCTAAACGGACTTGGATTTTCTCCTTTAGGCCGTGAGCCTCAACATTTTTGACCGCAGACTGATAGGGACCTTCCACCACCTCACCTGCAATGGCACTTTTGATTTGTCCTCTTTCGATCAACTCGATAGGCAGATAAGCATGGTCACTCCCCACATCTAGTAAAATGGCCCCCTGTGGCACAAAGGAAGCCACTAATTCTAATCTCTTTGAAATCATCTTCTCTCACTTTCCAAACTCTATTACCTCTTATTATACCACATTTCAATTCTCAACTTTCCAGTAATATAAGTAGCTCCGGCGAAAGAAGTTTCAATGCGTAACTTCTCAAAGTAACTTCCACCTCTCTCCCAAAACTGGAAGTTAGTCTCAGACGACGAATGATGCTAGAATTAAGTCTGAGACTTTTCGTAAGGAGGCACCTCATGACGAAAAAACAAAAACATCTCACTCTAGAAGACCGTATTGACATCCAAACTGGAATCAGCCAACAGGAGACTTTCCGTTCCATCGCTGAGAAAATAGGAAAAGACCCGTCAACCATTTCAAAGGAAATCAAGCGCAATCGCATCATGCATCCAACATCCGTCAAATCTGATTGCACGGATTGCCCACTTCTCAAAAAAGCTCCTTATGTCTGTAACAACTGTCCAAAAAAGAGGACGGATTGTGGCTTTAACCGCTATCTTTACTACGCGAAAAAGGCGCAGGAACAGTACAAGACTATGTTGAGGGAGTCCAGAGAGGGCATTCCCTAAACAAGGAAAGTTTTTATCAGATGGACAAGGTCTTAACCCAAGGCATCCAGAAGAAACAAAGCATCTACCATATCATTCAGACACATAACCTACCTGTGTCGAAAGCTACGGTGTATCGGCATGCCAAGCTGGGCTATCTGACAGCCAAGCCCTATTGATTTTCCCTCGAATGGTCAAGTTCAAGGCACGTAGAAAAATCCAGAAAAGTAGCTATTCCCAAAGAGCTGAAAATTGGGCGGACCTACCAAGATTTCCAAGAGTTACGAGAAACAGATGATTTCTTCAAATGGTTGGAAATGGACACGGTCATCGGCAGACCTGGTGGAAAGCTACTGCTCACCTTCAACGTTTCCTTCTGCAACTTCCTCTTCGCCTTGCTTTTGGACAACAAGACTGCTCTGGAGGTCGCCACTAAATTCGCATCTTTGAAAGAAAGAGTCATGGATGGAGGGTATGCCTTCCATCAGCTATTCCCTGTCATTCTCACGGACAACGGATCTGAGTTCTCCTATGTGGAGGAGCTTGAGCGAGACATTGATGGGAAGTCTCACCTCTACTTCTGCGACCCCTAGCCGTCCTGACCAGAAGGGGCGGATTGAGAAGAACCATACGGTTTTTGCGAGCCATTCTTCCCAAGGGCACTTCCTTTGACCAGCTGACTCAGAAAGACGTCAATCTAGTCATTTCCATGTCAATTCCTTGAAACGAGAAGAGTTTCAAGGAAAAATCTGCTTACGACGTCTTCACCTTCACCTTTGGCGAGGATATCGCTGCTCTTCTGGGTTGCCAATTTGTCAAACCAGAAGACACACACTTATCACCTGGCTTATTGAAATAAAGGGAATTTTTCCCTCTAACTACACATCTTATCACCATCGAAAAGTCTCACACTAAACGCTAGCAACTGGAATTTACTCTAAGACGACTCTGTTTTAGGGCTATTTGTCGTGCACTTTTTTTCTGAGTCTTTTCGCTTTTTGAATCCTTATATATCAAGAAAAAGAAAACCAGCAGAAGTTAGTATAAGACGGATTTCCACTGATTTCACGCGTTTTTCTCATACTAAAGGCTAGGTTGTGGGAAACTGGAAGTTAGTTTTAGAAGTTACCATAGATGGATTCACTTGAAAGATTGACACTCAAGAGAAACTCTGTATTTTAGCATGGCTATCAAGATGCAATTTATGTAAGATAATACTCTTCGAAAATCTCTTCAAACCACGTCAGCTTCGCCTTGCCGTACTCAAGTACTGTCTGTGGCTAGCTTCCTAGTTTGCTTTTTTGATTTTCATTGAGTATAAGTCTATTCTTTTCCTATAAAATCTGATAAGATAGAGGAAAAGAATGATTAGAACTAGAGGTTACTTCAATGACGGTTCCCGATAGACTACCTGCTCGTATGAGAATGGATGGACGAACTATTTTCCAACAGATAAAAAACTATTTTGATACTGAAAACAAAGAATATTTTAAGCATCCCAATACCTATAATGGCATCTCCATGTATCTGGAACCCAACATCCTGACCAGTATGGAGCACTTCGATTTGACTGGCTTTCATTGCGAATGTAATGATTTCCAAAATCAGGAAGTCTGTAAACACTGGGTTGCCATGGATCTCTACTTTCGTAGTCTCCCCCAAGTTATTCAAGAACGCATTCGTAAATCTAGTCATAAACCAAGTTTTGCCAGCCAACTGATTCCTACTTTGCCATCTGAAGAGCTCCAAGACGAACTGCTAGAAGAAAAAGCGGTGGCGCCTTCACTTGCACTTCATGGACAATTCGAAATCCGAAATCATAGCCTATCCTGGACCTTAAAACTACAGGTGGAACAGGCTCCTCGTGCCTATGTTATCAAGGATATAGCTCACTTCATTTTTCTCATTTTCCAACAGGAAGATTACTTTGTTTCACAGAAAATCGGGACAATCAACTTATCATTAGACCAGTTTAATAAAGCTTCTCAAAATCTAATCCTCTATATCAAAAAATATTTCATCGATAGAAATGAACCTTCTTATTCCAACTTCAGTTATGGCATTAGCCCTAGAGATTGTGGACGCTATTTAGAGGCTCCTGTTAGCTATTTAAACGACCTCGTCCCACTTTTTCAAGCTTTGGACGTCTTTCAATATGTAACCTCAAAAGCCGAATACCCTCTTATATTCTTAGATGATAATCCCTTTATCCCAGAAGAAGAAATTTTTAAAGTTGTCAAATCTGATAACCATTATGAAATCATCAATACAGCTTATTTTGGTTTCATTATTCAAAAAAACTTTGGATTCGGCACAATCACTTCCACATCATCAAAAAAGAGCACCGTTACTTTTTAGATAAATTAGCTACTTGGATCTATCATTATCAAGAAAGTTCTCCTCTTATCTTTCCACAGGAAAATAAGGCTGAACTCATGCAAATCTGTAATATCATCTCAAACTATGTTCCTATCAGTATCCCAGATGAATTACAAATCCATGACTTCATCCCCACCTTTGCCTTCTCCAAGACTAGAAATGAAATTGCCCTCAACATGGTGTGGTCCTTTGGAGAAAAAGCAAGTCCATTCTAAACAAGATCTCCTAACCCTCCCCTATACTTACCAAGCTAGCAAAGCTAGAAAAATCTATCATCAACTGCTTTCTGCTGGTTTCAAAGAGGAATTTCATAGTCTTTCCAAAATCAAAGTCGTTGATTTCTTCCTAAAAGAACTACCTCGTTTTCGTACTCTGGGTCAAGTTCAACTAGATGAATCGCTTGAAAAACTCTTAGTAGAAGATCCTGCTGTCATTGACATTTTTGACGACGAAGGCTTCCTTTCAGTTCAGTTTGATTTTTCTATGATTTCAGAAGATGAGGTTGAAAAAGCTATCCAAGCTTTATGGAATCAAGAAAGCCACTACCAAACCAAGCAAGGAAAGGTTCTAGTCTTTGACGATGAAAGTCTCAAGGTTGCCCAAAGTCTCCAAGATCTTCGCGCTAAATTTTCAGACGGAAAAATCAAGATGCACAAATCTCGTGCCTTTAGCCTTTCTGAAACCTTCAAAGACAATGAACATGTCAATTTTTCTCGTGATTTCAAAAAGATGGCTTATGACCTGACCCACCCTGAAGAATTTGATATCAAGCCTTATGAAGTCAAGGCCAAACTCCGCTCCTATCAGAAAGAAGGAGTCAAGTGGTTGAGTATGTTGGATCATTATCATTTTGGGGGAATCCTGGCTGACGATATGGGGACTAGGGAAAACCTTGCAAACCATCACTCTTCTGGAAGCCAACCTTAAACCAGAACAGAAAGCTCTTATCCTAGCTCCAGCCAGCCTTCTTTACAATTGGAAGGAAGAATTCCGAAAATTTGTACCTCACAAACAGGTTGAAGTAGCCTATGGCACAAAAACTGAGCGTATCAAACAAATTGAAAAATCTGCCACTATCACTATTACAAGCTATCCATCTTTTCGATCTGACCTTGAACACTATCAAAAGCAGTCTTACGACTACCTCATCTTAGATGAAGCACAGATGATAAAAAATAGTCAGACCAAAACAGCACAAGCTTTAAGAGAATTTGATGTCAAAACCTGCTATGCCCTATCTGGAACTCCTATCGAAAACCGTCTCGAAGAGATTTGGTCTATTTTCCAGATAGTATTACCAGGACTCCTACCAAGTAAAAAGGAATTTTCAAAATTGTCACCTCAACTCGTTGCTAAACTGATTCAACCTTTTGTTCTGCGTAGGAAAAAAGACGAAGTTCTGACAGAATTGCCTGAACTGAGCGAGCACCTCTACAGCAATGAACTCAGCAGTTCACAAAAAACGCTCTATCTAGCTCAACTTCGACGTATGCAAGAAATGGTTGCAGGAGCCAGCGCTGATGAGATTAAACGTCATAAAATTGAAATCTTAGCAGGACTGACCCGACTTAGACAAATCTGTAATACCCCAGCTCTCTTTTTAGAAGACTACACAGGGGATAGTGGAAAAATGGACAGCTTATTCGAACTCCTGGACACCATTCGTAAAAAAGGATCACGACCACTTATCTTTTCACAATTCACCTCTATGCTTGATCTCATTGAGCAAGAACTAGAGAAAAAAGGATTGTCTCACTTTAAAATAACAGGACAAACCCCTTCAGATAAACGTCAAGAGATGGTCAATCTCTTTCAATCAGGGAGAAAAAGACTGCTTCCTCATTTCCCTAAAAGCAGGTGGAACAGGACTTAATCTAACAGGAGCTGATACCGTCATCCTCTGTGACCTCTGGTGGAATCCAGCAGTCGAGATGCAAGCCATCGGACGAAGCCACCGCCTTGGCCAGACCAAACAAGTCGATGTCTATCGCCTCATCACCCTTGGAACCATAGAGGAAAAAATCCAAGAACTCCAAGAAAGTAAAAAAGAACTCTTCAACACCGTCCTTGAAGGACAAGAAAGCAGAAGCAATCTGAGCGTTGATGATATTAAAGAAATCTTGGGTGTTGAATAAACGAAAAAGAACTAGAGTACCACACTAAGTGGATCTATCTAGTTCTTTTTTATACTCATCTGTTTTCAAAAAGCATAGTAGGTCGAATCTAGAACAGTACACTGTAACTGCTAAACTATTTCTAGAAATTATTTTTCCTTTCCTAATTGATTTGTTCATATCTTATTTCAATCTGCTATAGATGAGTATAAAAGTCGCTCTTAGGTTCACCTATAGATATAATAGACACGTAGATCTTGCACATCAGATCTACGATAGACTCGCCGTATAAAAAAAACGCAATCCACAGATTGCAGTCTTTCTTCATTTTCTAGCTTGATAGCGACTAGTCAGGATGAAAATCACGGTAAAGACCAACATCATGACACCATAAACAGGCAATGTTTGCCCTGTCAAGGTCGAAATTTCAAGCAGTTTTTGAATTCTTGGGAAGAGAGCTGTGGCTAGGAAGCCTCCTACTGACCAAACAATCAATAGGACACGCCATAGGGTAAATGGCATGCAGGCTCTAAATACGGATAAGAAACCAATTGACCCCAAGAGATAATAGAGTAGAGTTGAGATTTCTAACTCAGACCAACCTTGGCTACTTCCAAATATTTTCACAAAAAGAACGCTGAACACAACCATGAGAGCACTTGGTAGGGCACGAAGCATGGATCTTTCTGAGGAAGTTTTGGCTCGACAGGTTTGATATTTCGCTCAAAAGTCAGAACGAATGGTGGGAAACCTTCCACGAACTGGTCAATCATGGTAATCTGGATCGGGAATGAATGGGAAAATCAAAGATCCACTCAGTACCGTCCCTAGTAAAGCACTGGCGATACAGATAACTGCTGAGCAAGAAGGAATAGATGGTCTTTATCAAGAAAATCGGTGCGATATGGGCAATGTTATTGACCACACGACGACCTTCAAAGAGAATCTCAGGAACATCATTGAAGTCAGAGTTCAAGAGAACCAGATTGGCAATCTGACGAGTCGCTGGGTCTCCCTCAGCCATCACGATAGAACAATCTGCCTCACGAAGAGCTAGGATATCATTGACACCATCCCCGTCATAGCTGTTGTATGACCCTGCTTTTTTTCAGCGTTTGGATGATGAGTTTCTTTTGATGAGGGGAAACCCGTCCGAAAATGGCAGTATCCTCAGCCATAGCAACCAATTCCTCATCCGTGATTTTCGAACAATCTACATAGCTCTGATAGTCTACAAAACCTGCTTTTTGGGCAATACTTGAAACAGTGACTGGATTATCACCAGAGATAATTTTCAGTCCCACTTCCTGAGAACGAAGATAGTCCAGCGTCTCTGCTGCTCCCTCTCGAATGGGGTCCAAGATTTCCAGCAAGGCTAGAGCCTGAATATCAGAAGGTTTCTGTGGTTTGTGATGGTCAAGTTTTCTCCTGACTGAGAGCTAGAACCAAGACACGTGAACCTCGTCTCCAAGGCCTCCCTGGCTTCTGGTACCTCAGAATCCAGCAACATCTCAGGCGCCCCTAAGAAAACTGTTCCCAAACCTTCTAACTCCATGGCTCCCCACTTCCGGTCGCTTGAGAAAGGCAGATTGGAAAGCATAGGGTAGGCTACTTCTCCCACAAAACGCTGGCGAATGGCTTGAGCTGTTGGATTTTTATCCTCGCTATGGGCCATATAGCTGGCCAAGATGCTAGCAAGCGCTGACTCTCCATACTCTTCGGTCAAAGGAAGAACAGCCTCCACCTGCATCTTTCCTTGGGTGATGGTGCCTGTCTTGTCCAGACAGAGCATATCCACGCGCGCCAAGGTCTCAACAGAATACATCTCCTGCACCAAAACCTTTTTCAACCCAAGCTTGATAACAGCAGTTAAGAGAGAGGTGATGGTCAACAGGGCGATTCCCTTGGGCAACATTCCCAAAAGAGCTGTTGACGAATTTACAACGGATGACTTGAGAGGCAGGCCTTTTAAAAGCAAGGCTTCTAGCAAGAGAGCTAGACCAAAAGGAATGATAATCTTTCCCAGTAAAACCAGCTAACTTGTCCAGCGATTTCATGATACGAGAGTTGATTGGTTTAACTGTCTTGGCTTCAAGCATGAGTTTGGCAGCATAGTTGTCTGCACCCTATCATGGTGAACTTGAGCTAAAACTGACCCACTAGCTAGAAACTTCCTGACAAACAGCAAGTCGTCAACTTCCTTTTTGCACCAAAGTCACTTTCACCCGTCAACATGGCTTCATTGACTTCCGCAAAAGCCTTCCAAATACCACGCATCACTAGGAATCTGCTCTCCTGCAGACAAACGAATGACATCTCCTAACACCAATCTCTTCAGGATCTCAGAGCAACTCTCTTGCCATCACGAATGGTCTTTGACCTTTTCCTTGGTCATGAGATTAAGCTTTATCAACCATGTGTTTGGCCCGTAGCTCAGTCACAATTCCCAGAAAAAGCGTTAAAAGCAGATAACAGCAAAGAAAGACCAGATTGCTCCAAGCCTGAACAAAAGGCAAGGGCCAAAGCAATAGCAAAGTTTCAAAGCGTTAAAAGAGGGTAAAGACATTTCGTTTTAACGATCTGCCAAGTACTAGTACTGGCTGATGCTGTAAAATCATTGACCAAGTCCCTTAGTCTGTCGTTTCCTTGACATCTCTTTGGGCTAATCCCATAATCTTATTTTTATCCATAAATTCTATCATATCATTTTTCTAAAAGAATTCTAATTTCATCCCAAAGATATGCGACCTAAATCAAGGGAAAAGTTTGCTAGTCCCTCCTATGATAAGGTATAATAATAACAAGAAAAATAATCGAAGGAGATACGCATGTTTTTATACTTATCTTCGTGGGACTGGTTATGTTGATTCTCATGGTCCATCAATGGCAATGCCCATTATCATAATACTGATAAAATTCCTAATCAAGATGAAAATTATATTTTGGTTGCGCCTCACCGTACCTGGTGGGATCCTGTTTACATGGCCTTTGCGACCAAACCAAAACAATTTATCTTTATGGCCAAAAAAGAACTCTTTACCAACCGTATCTTTGGTTGGTGGATTCGTATGTGGTGCCTTTTCCTATCGACCGTGAAAATCCTAGCGCCTCAGCCATCAAATACCCTATCAACGTTCTCAAAAAAAGTGATCGCTCTCTTATCATGTTTCCAAGTGGGAGCCGTCACTCAAACGATGTCAAGGGTGGCGTAGCTCTGATTGCCAAAATGGCCAAGGTCCGTATCATGCCTGTTACCTATACAGGTCCCATGACCTTGAAAGGTTTGGTTAGCCGTGAGCGTGTCGATATGAACTTTGGAAATCCAATTGATATCTCAGATATCAAGAAAATGAATGACGAAGGCATTGAAACAGTCTCCAATCGCATCCAAGCAGAATTTCAACGTTTGGACGAAGAAACGAAACAATGGCACAATAATAAAAAACCAAACCCACTCTGGTGGCTTATCCGCATCCCTGCCCTCATCCTTGCCATTATCCTCGCTATCCTAACCATCATCTTTAGCTTTATCGCAAGCTTTATCTGGAATCCAGATAAAAAGAGAGAAAACATTGGTTAAACAAATACAACAATCCCTTGGCAAAAGTCAAGGGATAAATCTTTTATTCGATTTTCCATTTTTGAGCCAACCAACCGGAAAAGACTAGAAAGCGTTCAGCTACTTGTTCATGATGCCCATAAGAATCAAAGACAAACTGACCGTTCGGATAATGTTTCTGAAGACTGGTATGGAGCTGTTCAGCATAGGCTGGTGCTTGAGCCAAGCGATTAGTATGGTGTGCTCCTTCTGTTTGACCATTCTGTAAATACAGCAAACAGTCTAGATTTTTCACTGTCTCTGCCTTGCAGTAAGTCACAAAATCAGGATACCAAAAGGAACCGCAGATGGAAAAGACACAGGAAACCTTGTCAAAGCTGAAAAGACTGTAGACTGCCGCCAGTCCACCTAGTGAGTACCCTCCATAGGCGAGGTGTGCTTCATCCAGTCGATAAAACGACTGCAACTTGTCTAAAAGACCTCCAAATAAATGATCATGATAGACCTTGGCCTTACCTCCAAAATCTGGAGCTCCATCTCTCAGAGCAACTGCCTTCCATGGAGTGTAGTCATCTAGGCGATTTTTAGAGGTCAAGCCCACTAAAATCACAGATTCGGAAAGGGACGATAGGAAATCCAAGTTTCCATCATTCAATAAAATAGCCGGATAGGTTTGATTGGGGTCGTAGTTAGAAGGAAGGCTGATTTTGACTTGAATTCCTTCCCAATCAAACTTATTATTTATTGATAAAGTCATTGATTTTCTCAAGGGAATCAATCACTGCTGGACCATAATCCATCAACTCATCGTAAGAGATGGTCATGATCTTTTGATTCTTAATAGCAGGAACGCTTTCCAAAACAGCATTTGCCTTCATCAACTCTACTGCTTTTTCATCCAATTTTTTATTGCGGTCGCTGGTTACATAGATAAGCAATTCAGGATCCATTGACACGAGATTTTCCAAGGTCAAGCCTGATGTCCCCGTAGCAACGTTTGTATAACCAAGTTGGTTCAGCAAACTTTCTTGCAAAGCAGACTTGTAGGCACCGAAGGTTTCATCATTATAAGCAACCATAATCAAAGCCTTTTTCTTTTCACCTTGGCTTGCTGGATTTGCTTTCTTAACAGCGTCAATTTTAGTTTGTAATTTTGCTGCGTATTCATTGGCCTTGTCCTGAACATTAAAAATCATTCCAAGATTTTTAACATCTTCTACGATATTCCTCAAATCTTGCTGAATTGTTGAGAGAGAAGCTTTTTGCGTATAAACTGGGATTTTATTTTCATTCCAAGTGCTAACTGTCCCCAAGGACTTTTCAGAAAACATCATGTTTCGACCCATCAAAGCGTCTGGCTCATAAGAAAGGACTGTCTCTTGTGAGACTGTTTTTTTATCCCCAATTTGAGGAATAGTCGCAATCGCGTCCTTGTATTTGTCCGTCACAGCATTGTCTGGATTGAGCATGCCAGCAATTTTATCCTTCAACCCCAACTCCAATAAGATTTCAGTGGTTGAAAGATTGTTGGTGATAACTTTTTCAGGTGCCTTGTCAAAGACTTGTTCGACTTCATTTCCTTTAGCATCATAGGTCTTGACCGTTAACGGATAAGTCGTCTCTGTGCTCGCCTTTTGACTTGTTTCTGTGCTAGACTGTGTGGTAGCTTTTTCTGTAGTAGTATTGCCACAAGCTGCCATGGTTAGGGTAGCTACTGTTACGAGTAAAATGCTTAGTGTTTTTTTCATCTTGTTTTCCTTTTCATTCTTATAAATAGTGAATCATAGCTTGCTGATCCTCGGTCCAAGTAACCTGACTTTGAACTCCGTATACAGTTTGCAATGACTCAGGGGTGATGGTCTCCTTTGGAGTCCCTTGGTAAAGGATTTCTCCCTCTTTCATCAGATAGAGATAATCCGAATAGCGACAAGCAAGTTGAATATCATGCAGGACAGCTAGAACATTGACCTTAAGCCCCTTCACAATGGCTAACAAGTCTAGCTGATACCTGATATCCAGGTGATTGGTTGGTTCGTCCAGGAGCAAGAGAGTCGGTTCTTGCGCCAAGGCGCGGGCTAATAAGACTCGTTGTTTCTCCCCCTGACAGAGAAGAATAGAGACGAGTTTTCTTCTCAAGCATATCCACCTTAACGAGAGCATCTTGAACGAGGGCATAATCTCTTTCCCTTTCCTTCTGTAAAAAAGAGAGGTGGGGAGTTCTTCCCAGCAAGACGATTTCTTCAACTGTACAATCAAACTGCAGCTGGTTAAACTGGGTCACAACTGCCATTTGCTTGGCTGTTTCTTTGAGCGTCCATTGTTCCAGAGGCTTTCCATCTAGACTTATCAAGCCTTTATCCGCCTTTTCCTGACGATAGAGGAGTTTAAGTAGACTGGTTTTTCCACTTCCATTTGGTCCTAATATCGTGTGAAATTGATGCCCTTCAACCTTAAGAGAGACCTTTGAGGATCTCACCCTAGTCCAAAATGGATATCCTGACAAATCAAGTCCATATCAGACCCTCACCTCCCTTCGCCTACCTCCAACAATGTAGACAAAGAAGGGAGCACCTACTAAGGCTGTAAAAATACCAATAGGAAGCTCTGCGTTTGGAATGATGATACGAGAGAGTACGTCTGCCCAGATGACAAAGAGGGCACCCAGCAAGGTTGCAACAGGAAAAAGCCTCTTGTAATTCGTTCCTACTAATCCTCGAGCTAAATGTGGAGTAATCAGACCGACAAATCCAATAATCCCACAGGTTGCCACTAAGACTGCTGTCAGCACAGCCACCATGGTCACATAAAGATACCAATAAAAGCGTAAGGGAATCCCCAAAGTTAAAGCAGCCTCATCTCCCATCATCATCGCATTGAAAACACGATACTGAGTAGAGAAAAATAGAAAGGCTATTCCTACTACTATAGTTGGCAGGACCAAGTCTGCCCAGGAAGTCCCAGCGAGCGAACCCATTGTCCAAAACTTAATGGTCATCACACTGTCCGCATTAGCACCGACTGAGATAATAAAGTTTGAAAAAGCCAGAAAGAGAGCGTTGACCACCGTTCCTGATAAGATCAGACTGGAAGTCGTCATCCTTCCCTGCACAGAGGCAATGATGAGGACAGCAATTGTTGCCAAAATAGCTCCAATAAAAGCTCCAAGGCTAATCATCACTTTTAAACCAAGAATGATGCTCAAGGTTGCCCCTAGAGTTGCACCAGCAGAGATGCCTAAGACATAGGGCTCTGCGATGGGATTGTTTACCGTGGACTGCATCACGCTACCACACATAGAAAGGCCTGCTCCTACTATCAGACCTAACAATATTCGAGGGAATCTCATGTTCCATACAATGGCAAGAGTGGACTTGGAAACCTCTCCTATCTCAAGAGGAAATCCTAACCTGCTCAAAATAATCCGATAGGTATCTCCTAGATCAATCGCAACAGATCCCATTGAAACTGCTAGAAAGAGAGAAATCCCTAAAATACCTAGCAAAACAACTAAAAGTAACACAAATTGCTGGTCTTGTCGGCTTCCAGAAAATTTGGAAAGCATGCAAACCTCCTTTGATAGAATCTTAAAAATTTAGAAAATTCTCATGAAAAGTATACCATATTTTCAACAATGGAACAAGATGAGAAAAATAAATATAGTTGGTCTTATAGTGCTAATAATCGTAACCGAAGATTATACTTGAGTATATCGAGGTAAAGTGACAACATAAAAAGCCCTCTAAAATTAGAGAGCTGATTTGAGCTCGGGATAAAATCCTAGTGAAACAAAAAAATCTACACGGTCAGAAAAGTCTCTATCGTGCCATTTTCATACATGATATATAGTCCAAGTAGAATGAATACTAAGGGCACAATGATTCGCTCGTATTTTTCAATTGTCTCGAATATTAACGGAATAGAGGATAACACCCGACTAATCTCGCATAAGATAATTATGCCGATTACAAACACAAGCAAGGCCACGAGGGTCTGATGACCAATCTAATCGAAGCAAAATAAGGTATATAGATACCCTAAATTATCTCCGCCAGACGCAATTGTCAGCAATGTAACTGTCCAAAACAGTTGATTTGCCTTGCTTTTGTCTCTAATCTTTCAATAATTTTCTTCCTCTTCTTCTCACCTTCTCCAACAATTGCAAAAGCGAATCCCTAAATAGAGATTAAACCAAGCAATCCAACCATCCATTCTCTTCAGGCACGAAATTAACGACATAAGCAGCAACTAAACTCTGCCCCTACAAGTAAGCCTGTGCCTAGATATTGCCCCCGCATAAATATGCCATTTTTGTTTATTCTGTGATAGCTGTGCAAATAAAATAAATAAAATAATTAAATAATCGATACTGGTGGAAATATAAACACCAATAGCAGATATGATTGTCTGTCCCATAAAAACCTCCTGTATTGGTCAGTAATAAATCAGCAGATTTTAGGAGAGCACAGACATTAATTTAGCTATCGCTAGTGGGTAATTTCGAACATAGGAAAGCATTTTACCCTCCTCAAAACGTAGTTACAAAGTAATTTCTAACTGAATTCGGTGACTCACTTCCATGTAAAATATAACATACTATACTTTATAGTGAAATGAAATAAAAACTGAACAAATTGATTGGGAAAGCCAAGCTAATTTCTAACAATGTTTTAGAAACAACAGTGTACTATTCCAATTTCAATCTACTATACTTCGTAAAGTGTGGGCTCTCCGAAGGGGCTAGCAGACAGCTACTCGGCATTTCAAGCCGAGTAGCTACGCACCCTTATGGTGTAATTAGCTGATACCATTTGAGGTTTTTGTGGTCTCCAAAATTGTGACCGATAAAACCTCAATAAAAAAGCCCTCTGAAGTCAGAGAGCTGATTTGAGCACAGGCTAAAATCCTAGTGAAAAAGATGAAACTCCTTGTATTCATCGAACACGGTGTCGTTTCCCTATTTTCATACGGATTTCTTACACCCTTAGCATCATGATTCTTGCTGGATAAAACGTTTATAGACTAGGCGATGAGGCGAAGATTGTACAAAATTTTAGTGAACATCTCCCCTGAAGGAAGAAGATCTGGTTTATTTTACCTTACAGCGCTAGGAACCGTAACCGAAGATTATACTTGAGTATATCGAGGTAAGGTGACAAAAGTAAAAAAGCTACCCTATTTAGAGTAGCTTAATTATCAAGATATGCTCAATTGAACACGGCCTAAGCACTTGGCAAAAAAGATAAAATCTCCTAGAAACTGAAGTTTCTTCGTCAATTTTCCCATTTTTGCTTTGTGCTTTTGACGCCTTTGTATCTTGAATTAACGACGAAGTCCCTAGAGCGGATCAACTCCACGGTAACGGTTAACGTCGTTTTTACGCAAGCATGCAGCAGTTACGACGGCGACCGATTTTTCTTCATCAATCCACGGTAAGTAGCGTGGTCTTTTTGTGTTGTTTGATGTGTTCGTTAAGGTGGTTGATTTCCCAAGTAAGGACAGCAACTTGAACCTCTACTGAACCTGTATCACCTTCGTGACGTGCATATTGTGCGATGATTTCATCTCTTTTGAGATTGCCACGTGATATAGCTCCTTTTATTTGGCTTCATCCGAGTGACAGGTTGGCATGCCTGTAACCAAGAAGAAGTTATTTGTCTTTACGACAATCCCCACTACCAATAACCAACATCTTTGTCAACAGATTTTCACTTTCTTCTTTGCTTCACTAACACAATTAAGATTGTCAATTTCTGCTAATATTACCATAGCTGATTACCAACGCCTTTCCAACAAGGAAATTCATCTACAAATATCTTGAAAATTTTCACAATCATGCTATAATAATCCATAGAGACAAGTCACTTAGTCCCTTTCTACTAGAGAGTGCGTGGTTGCTGGAAACGCATAGAGAGCCTAAACTGATACTACTCTTGAGTTTTTATGAAAACATAAAACGGTGGCCACGTTAGAGCCAATCAGAGGTGTCCTCTTTTGAGGAACATAAATGAAGGGTGGAACTCACGTTGCGACGTCCTTTCGAGGATGTCGCTTTTTGTTTTCAGAAGGAGGAAGAATGAGTGCTTTACATGATTGGTGGATCGCCTATGGTGGAAAAGTCAACAATTGCCTCACTTCTTGCTAGACAATATCAGCTACGTCATATCAAACTCGATGATTTGGTAGACGAGATGATGAGTCAAGCAAGTGCAGACTCCCAACCAATTTGCCTTCTTAGACAGGATAGAAGTCCGGAACAAATCTGGATGAGAAATCCAGAAGAGATGGCGGATGAAGAATGGCACTTTTATGAGGAGATTTTTCCTTATGTAAAATCTTACTTGATAAAAAAATCAAAACAGGCATCTCTTTGGTGGAGGGAGCAGGACTGTTGCCTCACTTGGTTAAGGAGCTTGAATGCCCAGCGTCTTCCTATCTATGCTTAACTCCGACAGCTGATTTTTCAGAAAAAGTATTATAGACAGAGAGATGGGTTCCTTATGTCTTGGAGGGAACAACCAACCCTGATAAAGCTTTTTGAAAACTGGATGCAACGAGACATTCTCTTTTTGCCCAAATGGTTTCAGAAGAAGCAATGGAATTAGGATATTCTAGTCTCTTGACAGATGGTAGTCAATCAGAAAAATCAGACTATGAAAGAGGTTGCTCGGCTCTTAAAATTGTCCAACAAAAATAATAAATATTTAAGGAGAACATCATGATTAACATTACTTTCCCAGATGGCGCTGTTCGTGAATTGAATCTGGCAGTTACTACTTTTGAAATTGCCCAATCTATCAGCAATTCCCCTAGCTAAAAAGCCTTGGCTGGTAAACTCAACGGCAAACTCATCGACACTACTCGTGCTATCACTGAAGATGGAAGCACTCGAAATTGTGACACTCTGATCACGAAGATGCCCTTCCAATCTTGCGTGCACTCAGCTGCCCACTTGTTCGCACAAGCAGCTCGTCGTCTTTTCCCAGACATTCACTTGGGAGTTGGTCCAGCCATCGAAGATGGTTTCTACTACGATACTGACAACACTGCTGGTCAAATCTCTAACGAAGACCTTCCTCGTATCGAAGAAGAAATGCAAAAATTGTCAAAGAAAAACTTCCCATCAATCCGTGAAGAAGTGACTAAAGATGAGGCCCGTGAAATCTTCAAGAACGACCCTTACAAGTTGGAATTGATTGAAGAACACTCAGAAGACGAGAGTGGTTTGACCATCTACCGTCAGGGTGAATATGTAGACCTTTGCCGTGGCCCACAGTCCCTTCAACAGTCGTATCCAAATCTTCCACCTTCTCCATGTAGCTGGTGCTTACTGGCGTGGAAATAGCGACAACGCTATGATGCAACGTATCTATGGTACAGCTTGGTTTGACAAGAAAGACTTGAAAAACTACCTTCAAATGCGTGAAGAGCTAAGGAACGTGACCACCGTAAACTTGGTAAAAAGAGCTTTGACCTCTTCATGATTTCTCAAGAGGTTGGACAAGGTTTGCCATTCTGGTTGCCAAATGGTGTGACTATTCGTCGTGAACTGGAACGCTACATTGTCGACAAGGAGTTGGCTTCGGCTACCAACACGTTTACACTCACCGCTTGCTTCTGTTGAGCTTTACAAAACTTCTGGTCACTGGGATCATTACCAAGAAGATATGTTCCCAACCATGGATATGGGTGACGGTGAAAGAATTCGTTCTTCGTCAATGAACTGCCCGCACCACTCCAAGTCTTTTAAACACCATGTTCACTCTTACCGTGAGTTGCCAATCCCGTATCGCTGAAATCGGTATGATGCACCACTATGAGAAATCTGGTTCCTTACTGGTCTTCCAACGTGTGCGTGAATGTCTCTTAACGACAGTCACCTCTTTTGTGACTCCAGAACAAATCCAAGAAGAATCTCCAACGTGCCCTTCCAATTGATTATCGATGTTTATGAAGATTTCAACTTGAATGAATACTGCCTGTCTCTCTCTTCAGACCCTCAAGATACTCATAAGTACTTTGACAACGATGAGATGTGGGAAATGCCCAAACCATGCTTCGTGCAGCCCTTGATGAAATGGGTGTTGACTACTTTGAAGCCGAAGGCGAAGCATTTCTCACGGACCAAAATTGATATTCAAGTTAAGACTGCCCTCGGAAAAGAAGAAACCCTTTCTACTATCCAGCTTGACTTCTTGCTTCCAGAACGCTTCGACCTCAAATACATCGGAGCTGATGGTGAAGAGCACCGTCCAGTTATGATTCACCGTGGTGTTATTTCAACTATGGAACGCTTCACTGCTATCTTGATTGAAAACTACAAGGTGCCTTCCCAACATGGTTTTACACTCACACCAAGTAACCCTCATCCCAGTATCTAACGAAAAACACGTGGACTACGCTTGGGAAGTGGCGAAGAAACTCATGACCGTGGTGTCCGTGCAGACGTAGATGAGCGCAATGAAAAATGCAGTTCAAGATCCGTAGCTCACAAACCAGCAAGATTCCTTACCAATTAATCGTTGGAGACAAAGAAATGGAAGACGGAACAGTCAACGTTCGCCGCTATGGCCAAAAAAGAAACGCAAACTGTCTCAGTCGATGACTTTGTTCAAGCTATCCTAGCTGATATTGCCAACAAATCACGAGTTGAGAAATAATACTCTTCGAAAATCTCTTTTCAAACCGCGTCAACGTCGCCTTGGTTTTTATATGCAACGACTTCGTCAGTCTTATCTACAACCTCAAAGCAATGCTTTGAGCAACCTGCAGTCAGTTTTCCTAGTTGGCTCTTTGATTTTCATTGAGTACAAGAGATAAAACCTGGGATAAAATCCTAGTTACCTCAAAAAGCAACAACTGAAAACAGCTGTTGCTTTTTATATTATGTGACTATTAGTCCGTCCTGCTCCGTTAGGTGCGAGATAAATCATGACCACCGTCTAACGGGTGGTCGCATTTTATTTAACCTGAGCTAGTAGTGATTGGTCAAACCACCACAAATAGTAGTATCCTCATCAACAATCCTTTCTATCCACTAACTTTTGGATATAGGATATCCTCCCAAGGTTTGCTTTTCATGAGTTAGATAAGTTCAATATCCTCAATCCTTGTCTGCTTCATTTTCTTTTACGAGATCGTTTTTGTGAATCTTTTTCAGAGAGTTTTTGATCAATATACTTGTCAATCGTTTTCATAAAATTCCTTGGTCGCTTCACTATCTAATGTTGGCGAGTTCTGAACTTGATTCACTTTCAATGAACAGATTGAATACCGTAAGAGGCTTGTTTTTGGTGGAGTGTTTCTAATTCTTCTTCTGAAATCGGATCTCCAACAACCGTCAAGACCAATTCATTGTCCCTTGACTTGTAGACTTGATTAATCAACCGTATAATTAGCGAACTCTTTTCCTCACAAACTGTTTGATCCCTTCTTTGCGCGCTTGTTCTATTGTCAGAGTAACTGCCGAATAGCAGCTGGAAGAATCAACAATACAATCGAAAATCAAGCCAATTCTCATTTTAATGCTCAGCTCTTTAAATGAAGTTAAAGGAGATTTTCTCATCAAAATTCTTGTTCCAACAATGTTGGCTAGCATGATAAAAGACACAGTTGATCAAGAAAAAGATAGAGAGCCCTCAATAAAAATCGTACATTCCCATTAGCTAAACCATAGCCAGCAGTACAGATAGGCGGCATCAAAGCTAGCAGCAATGGCTACTCCTGGCACGATATTGTTTGCTTTCTTTTCCTTGAACCGATCACACCAGCAATCCCACCAGCAATAGCAATGAGAACATCCCAAATGGTTGGAGGAGGTTCGTGCGATCAACTCGCTACTTGCATAAGACAAGGGAGAAATCCAGAAATACAGAGTCGAGACAAGCAAACTGACCAACACTCTGAGTCAATAAAACCTCTAGAGATTGCTTGATTAAACGCGTATCAAAAGATAACTAAACGAGTCCCAGTCCAACAATCGGTGTCATGAGAGGTGAAATTAACATGGCTCCACTACATAACAGCTGTTGAATTCATATTTAGACCGATAGAGGCAATAAATATATGCACACATCAAAAATCGCTGTATCTCTCAATCGAACATGAAGGTCATCATAATTTCTCACGGTATTCCCGTGTTGAGATAGTTCTGTCATTGGTTACTCCTATTATTTCATATAATTTTGTTTACGCATGGATGATGGTGTCCAATCTTGCATATTTTTACTTTTCACCTGTTATTCTTTTGAAAATTATCCTTTAAGTATTCATCAGGCTATCTTGACATTATATCACAAATGTTACAGTTTTTCTCTGAAGAAATCAATTAGTTTAAAAAGATAGAGAAAGGAAGAAAATTCCTATCCGAAGAATAAAAACGTTTTGAGTTGCAAAAATATTAAACTTTTTCACACATCTCCTCTTTCTCATTTTTAAATTTTATCAGAAATATTACTGTTATATCGTACAGTTATCTTACATTTGGAATAGTAATCTTACATTTTTGTGAGGAAACCATATTTCTACTAGATAAAAATAATTCACTCGATATACGTTAAAGATAGCCCAGTTGTTTTATCCTGGACTCTTATCTACTCTTTCTCACTCAAGGACTAGGTTCACTTGAGCAAACTGAATCCGCACTGTCGTTCCTTTTCCGACCTCAGACTCGATACGAATCTGATGACCTAGTTCTTCAGAAATCTTCTTAGATAGGTATAGACCAAGTCCAGATGACTGCTGGGTCAGACGTCCATTATATCCTGAAAATCCACGTTCAAAGACTCCGGAGGACATCACTGTTTTTATCCTGATTCCCGCATCTTTGATACAGAGCTCTTGCCTGTCCATATAAATCTTAGACCACCTTCCTTGGTGTACTTGGAGACTGTTTGAGATAATTTGCTCAATAACCACTAGTAGCCACTTTTTATCCGTCACGATTTCTTTATCAAGGTCATGTAGATTGACATTTAAACCTTTTTGAATAAAGAATAGAGCATATTTACGAAGTATTTCCTTGACCAAGTCCTCAATTTGAACCTGCTTTAAGACCAAATCATCATGGAAACTTTCTAAACGCAGGTACTGTAAAACCAAGTTTGTATAGGAGTCTCATCTTGAAAAATTTTCTGTTCTAATTGCTGCTTCAATTGGCGGTTGGTTACTTCTGCAACCACAGTTGACTAGCTGCAATCGGGCTCTTAATCTGATGGACCCACAAGGTATAGTAATCCAGCGAATCCGTCAGTTTTCTTTCTGCATCTGACCTCTGCTGATAGAGTCTCCATCCTCACGCGCTTAACTTTTCTGCTAAAGCTATTTCCAAAGGAGACTCATTTCCCTCTCCATAAAAGAAGTTCCTTGCGATAAACCCGCATTTCCACCAATATGTCCCAAGTGAAAAAAGAGATGGTTACAAAGCAACATAAGAGGAAAAATAGAGAAAGTAAATTCCCAAACTGGCAAATAAAACTGAAAGAGCAAAAACAGAAACATCAAAGAAATCAGATAGACAAAACAGACGACTCACAGGAGCGCAGATAGACAGGAAAAATTGTTTCCAATCAAGATAGCTTTTTAATCCGTACCTCTATTCCTTTCTTGTCCTCGATAAATCCTATCAAGCCCTGCTCTTCCAACTTTTTACACGCAAACGAGCCACATTAACAGAGAGCGTATTATCATCAATGAAAAAGTCACTGTTCCAAAGCTCCTGCATGAGGTCGTCACGCGCTACGATATTACCCGCATGCCCAAACAGCACTCTGTAAAATCTGGAATTCGTTCTTGGTCAAATTCAAGACTCTGCCTTGATAATGCAAGTCCATGGATTTTGTATTGAGGATAACACCGGCATATTCTAGTAAACTCTCGTCACGCCCAAACTCATAGGAGCGGCGCAACAAGCCCTGAACCTTGGCTAAAAGAACCTGCTGGTCAAAAGGCTTGGTCACAAAGTCATCCGCCCCCATATTGATTGCCATGACAATATCCATAGCCTGGTCTCTCGAAGACAGAAACATGATGGGGACCTTGGAAATCTTGCGAATTTCCTGACACCAGTGATAGCCATTAAACAAGGCAGACCAATATCCATGGAGGACCAGATGAGGTTCCGACTGAACAAATAGACTCAAACTTCCATAAAGTCTTCTACCAGGACCACTTCAAATCCCCTATCTGAGAGCACTTTTTCCGACTTGCTGACGAATAACCTGATCATCTTCTACTAGTAAAATCTTGTGCATGCACCCTCCTTTTCTATTATTATAACAGATTTTTCCATGCTAGAAGGTCTGAAACTGAATTTGAAAGAGCTTGTTTTAGCCAACAAAGGCGACAAGCCCTACTAGCTAATTCTATGTAAATATGGTAGGATAAACATAGAGAAAGGAGCTCTTATGGTCAATATTTTGACTCATCTGAAAGATGTCGCACACGATTCCTTTTACGACCTTCCTTTGAATGAGTTAGACATTCTAGCCCCAACAGAAATCACCTACCTCTCCTTTTGATAATCTGGTCTCCACAACCCCTCAGCGACTTTTTAGATCTGGCCTCAGGTTCCAAGGGAGCCCAACATGTTGACAACAAAATAGGCTCCAGTTATTAGACAAACTGGCCCAACACAAACGCTTCAAGAATTGCAAACTCCCATTTCATCAACGACATTGACCCTGAACTGCAAAAAGCACTTGGCTACATGACCTACTGTCTCACTCGATACCTATCTGATTGTCTTCGTGGAACAGATGACAGTATCATTGGCTGGAAGGAAGATTTCCACCTGACCTATATGAAGGAAATTCCTGCTCAAAAAGCACGCCCTCCACTATTTAAAAGAACTTTTTGCCCACCATCCTAAGCAAAAGGTCATTCTGGCAGGGCATTCCAGGGAGGAAATCTGGCTATCTATGCTGCTAGCCAAATTGAGAAAAACTTACAAAAATCAAATCACAGTAGCTTTATACCTTTGAGTGCCTGGTCTTCATAAAGAACTGACACAGACCGAGGGCTATCAAAGGATAATGGATAGAACTAAGGTATTTATCCCACAAGGTTCCATTATCGGTATGATGCTGGAAATTCCTGCCCACCAAATCATTGTTCAAAGTACTGCCTTAGGTGGTATTGCCCAGCACGACACCTTTTAGTTGGCAGATTGAGGACAAGCACTTCGTTCAACTAGATAAGACCAACAGTGATAGCCAACAAGTAGACACAACCTTCAAGGAGTGGTGGCCACAGTCCCCGACGAGGAACCCAACTCTACTTTGACCTTCTTTGGAACTATCCTAGATGCTGGCATTAGCTCCATCAATGACTCTGTCTTCCTTCAAGGCGATTGAACATATTCATCATCTCTTTTGTCCAAGCGCAATCCCTCACTCCAAAAAGAAAGAGAAACTATGGGACGCCTCTACCCAATTATTAATTGATACCTGTTACCAAGCCTGGAAAAATAGATAGTGTCTTGAAAATCAAATAGTATAGAAATAAAAGACCTAGAATACATACTTTCATGTGCATTCTAGGTCTTTTATAAATGTACTTTATTACCAAAGAATTCCCTTATAGGAAAATAGCAGGGCTAAGAATAATAATCCGTAGAAGAGCATAAAGAGCCACTTTAATTTTACACACAAGGCTACATATTCACGAATAAAAGCTGATGGAATGTAGTAGCCCGCTGTCCGACAACCTAGACCATCACCTTTCATTTTTAGCTTGCGAGCATAGGTACTAGTTCTAAAGACATGATAATCATTTGTCACAAAGAGAAATTGAGGTTTGGCTACCAGTTTCTCGCCAAGTTCTTTAGAATAGAGGAGGTTTTCGTAGGTAGTAGTTGACTTATCTTCTAGGATGATTGCTTCTCTTGGCACATCTGTTTCTTCTAGTAAATAGTTAACAATCGCCTGTGCCTCAGATATCTTTTCGTCCGCCCCTTGTCCACCGCTCGCTATGATTTTGATATGAGAATTCTTAGAATTGTGGTAAGCTTCTACCGCCTTATCGATTCTCCTCTTTAGCAAAAAGAGTGTTGCCTTTTCCCACCTAGTAAACCTGCACCGTGAATGATAATAAAATCATAATGCTTTTTCTTAGGAATAAAGAGATACAAGATAGAGTACAACATAAAACCTGCAAAGGTAAAACCAAAAATAAAGTAAGAATAGGCAATGAATACAAATAGAATTTTGATCAGATGGTTATTAGAAAATAAATCGCCTCTATCTACAAAGCGAAATAACATCAAGGCAAAATACCAAAATGACTATTCCAAAGAGCATTGAGAGATAATTAGCCTTTTGAACGTCCCTCTCCCGGCTTCAGCAGGATAACGCCATTATAGATTAAAAAGATGCCACTTAGAAAAATCAAAAAGGAAGTAAGACAAAGGCAAATACATAAAAAGCTAACTGGACATTCTCATACCCTGTTTTTATAAAAAAGGTAGGATAGATAAATATAACTTGAAATGAGAGATAATAAAAATAATACTGGATTCCACTAAACTTCTATTATTCATCCAAAATGACAGTATAAAGGCTAATACAATTCCTATAACGAGATACATTTCTTCCTCCTTTAATGACCACATTTTATCATAATTAGCTAAAGAGAAAAAGAGGGCATCTCTCCCTCTTATTCCTTCATTTGACTCTCTGCATCTGCCACGACTTGCTCTAGACTGGTCTGACCAAGTTCAGCCTCCATAGCCAGCTGGATTCTCTCCAATTTTTGATCCAAAACATCATGAATATGAGCTCCAACCGGGCAAGCTGGATTGGGATTATCATGAAAACTAAAGAGTTGGCCTGTCTTTCCTAGACATTCAACTGCTTGGTAAACATCTAAAAGACTAATGTCTTTTAGGTCCTTGACAATCTCTGTTCCGCCTGTACCACGCGCTACTGAAATCAGCTCTGCCTTCTTTAACTGGGACAAGGTTTTTCTGATAATGACTGGATTGACCCCAACACTAGCAGCCAGAAAATCACTGGTCACCTTGCTTTCCTTCCCCTCGAGGGCAATGATTATCAGCATATGAGTCGCAATGGTAACTCTACTTGGAATTTGCATCCTCTTCTCCTTTTTGCGAGGCTACCCTGCCTCTACTCTTCTTTTTCTATTATTATACACTTTTCAGTTGTAATGTCAATCGTTACCACTTCCCAGACCAGGCATCTAATTCCTATCATATCCTCTTTCTGGGCCAATTCTCAAAAATCCTTGATTATGAGTATGGTGGATACCATTGACCAGACTTTCATAATAAACCTCAAAATAAAGGGAAGTTTGAGGTCTTTTAGTACAATTCAGCTGCCACATCATAGTCTCACCCGTCGAAGTCCATATACTCACCAAGCCCTTGTCATCAAACCCAAAAATCATATACTGGGCCCGCAAGTCCTTCCGTAACTGGGCATCTAGAAAGAAAGGTTGCCCAATCGAACCCGGATTGACAATCAATTGCCCACCAGTCCCGTAACGAAGCAACTGCTGGTGAATATGACCATAAACAGCAATATCACAAGGCGGATTGGTCACCAAGCGGTCAAAATCCTCTTTGCGCTCACAGCTATGAATCAACTCTCGCCCCCAGTTCTTATCAGGCAGATGATGGCTAATTCCTACCGTCAAATCCCCAAACTGACGATGAAGCTGGAGAGGTTGATTGTGAGCATTCGATTTCTTCTAGGAAATTTCCTCTAAAACATACTGGCACTGTCGCAAGAGATAGCGTTGGCTGGGACGAGTACTATCCAATTCCTTGCGGACACCATGCCAAAGACTGTCTTCCCAGTTTCCCAAAACTCTAGCGGTAATCGGTATTTCAGCCAACAAGTCCAATATCCTTCTACGCCCTGTTCCTGGCATGAGAATATCTCCCAAAGCCAGTATTCATCCACCTCGCTGCCGAGCATCGGCCAAAACAGCCTCCAAGGCGGTGGTATTTCCATGAATATCTGAAAGAAGAGCTATTTTTGTCATATTCATCTCCTCGTTTTTTCTCTTGCACAAGTATAACATAAAAAGTCAGCAGCTAGAGAAATCTAGCTGATATACTAGATAGAGATAATGAACAAGAGGAAACGAATGACCCCAAACAAAGAAGACTATCTAGAAGTGTATTTATGAAATTGGCATTGATTTGCATAAGATTACCAACAAAGAAATGCGGCTGTGCAAGTCCCCTCCCTGCTGTAACTGAAATGATTAAACGGATGAAGAGCGAAAAATCTCATCCTCAAGGATAAGGAAAGGGTTATCTACTGACTGACCTCGGCCTCAAACTGGTCTCTGAGCTCTATCGTAAGCACTGTTTTGATTGAGAAGTTTTTCTAGTCCATCATTTAGACTATACGAGTGACCAGATTCACGAGGAAGCCGAGGTTTTAGAACATACTGTCTCTGAGCTATCTCGTGGAGAGACTAGAAAAATTACTTGATTCCTAAGACATGCCCCCTACGGCGGAACCATTCCTGCTAAGGGAGAACTCTTAGTTGAAATCAACACTCGCCACTAGCTGATATCAAGGAGGCTGGCGCCATCGCCCTAACTCGGTGCACGATAGTTTTGACATTCTCAATTATCTGACAAGCACTCACTTCACATCGGTGAGACCAGCTCCAAGTCCAGCAGTTTGATGGCTTCAGCACACCTTCACTATCCTCAGTAAAAACGAGGATTTACAAGTAATATGGACATTGCCAAACAACTCTATGTCGAGAAAAATCGACTAATTTCTCCAGTCTCTACCAACCCTGAAAGTTCGATTTTTCAGGGTTTTATTTCTATCATTTGATTTTTCTCTCATTTAGTTGTAGAATATTTGAAAAAGAAAGATATTTTAACATATGAAAAATCACTAAAAATTTTATGCACATCCAAATGGTTTGACCTCTTCGGGTTGCTTTTGGTCGTTGGAATTGCGATTGCATCTGGTTACCCAACTCACGTCTCGATAAATTTGTAGACTCGGGGACCGTGGACTGCACTTGTTCCTTTGGATTGATTTCCGTAACCAACGTTGGGATTTCCCATGTTGTCCACTCGTTTTACAGGAAAATTAAGCAAATGGGGAAATTACTTTTGGCATTGTCAATACGATTTTTGTCTGGCATCATTGATTATATCCTTGGAAATATACGGCCATTATCACTATCCTGTCACCTTCCTCATTTATACCTTTGCCATAAAGAAATGGGAAAGCTTCTGCAAGAAGGCAGACCCAACCAAATGAGTCAGAAACAGCTGAAATTGGCAGGCATCATTGTTTCAATCATCGCCTTCCTCTTTGCCTTTGCGACCAACTATATCGGGATATGGAGGCAGATGAATCTCCTTGCCTACGTGACAACTATTGCCTTTGCACTGTCCTCATTGCACAATGCTTTGAACGCATTGAAACCAACAACTCAGTGGGGCTTTTTGTTGATTTTATAATTTCGTTCAGCTGACAAAGGCTGGCATTCAAGGAAACTTCGCCAATATCGGAAAATACATCTTTATATCCTCAATGCAATTGGAGCTTTATTTGTCTGGAACGATGAAGAAGTGGAACAATAAGAAGGAAATCAAATATCTAACAGAATCTCCTTACTAAAATTTTTATCATTTTACTTGTAACTCCCATTCTTTTGGAGTAGAATGAAGCTAGATAAAAGAGGGAGGTCTTGTCATGAAAAACTCTCATAGAATCCATTTTGTAGCAATTGCAGTCATTGATTTGCTACTATTTGCATTTTTTACCACTAGACCCGAGAGACAGCTTTTAGAATGGCTTTCTTGCTCTCTGGTTTAATTCTTCTTCCTTGCTCAGGGACTCCTGCTATTTCGCTTGGTTGTCCGACTCAAACATCAATTCATTGAGATTTATCCTCAAATCAATAAAAAGATTCGCTTCTACTATTTAGGGGTTCTCTCCATTGATTTTCTATTTTTTGTCCTTTTAGCCTTCGTTAGTTCTCAGCGTTTTTACTCTCCCTCTCTTATGCCAATCATCACTGCTTGCCATTCTACTTTATATTATAGGACGGTGGACTACCTAAGAGAAAACTATCTAGACTTTTACAACAAACATATCTCTTTGTGGAATGTTCTCATGAAAAGGAGGTTTTGGCATGAAAAAGTCATCTACATCAAAACCACTCAACTCCTTGTCATTGATGGAATCATGCTGGCATTTTGACATTTAAAGGGAGGCTTACTTGGGACTGATTTTTGATTTATAGCGGTTGGCTCATTTTCTTTCATCCTGTGCTATTGACCTATCTTTCCAACCAGCTTTGTGACCACTTTAGTCAACTCTATTCCCAGATTAGACCGAGATTTTGGCGCTTTGCCTTACAAATCCTCCTATGGGATATCCTGATCATTCTCTCCTTGATATGTTTAAGTGGTATCCCACTTTTCCTTCATGGCACTCTCCTAATCCTAGGACATTTCATCCCTTCCTATCGCATAAATCAAAGCCTGAAACAAGATTTCAAGGCCTATCAGGAACAGATTGCATTTGGAGTATTTTATGATAGATGAGAAAAACCAAGCCGTCCGGGCTTGGTCTTTCTTATCTATTTTTAGTATCTAGGATAATGGTAACTGGTCCGTCATTGACCAGCTCAACCCGCATATCCGCTCCAAAGATGCCTGTCTGAATGGGTACTTCTTGCGCTAATTTTTGATTGAAATCGTCATAGAAGTCTGATGCCATATCAGGCTTTAGCTGCATCTGTAAGAGCTGGACGATTGCCTTTTCTTAGTGTCCGCAAAGAGGGTAAACTGAGAAATAGAGAGGATTTCTCCTTCAATATCTTTGACAGACAGGTTCATCTTTTGCCTTCTGCATCTGAAAAAATCCGCATGTTGACAAGCTTTCTCACGGCATAGTCCAAATCTTCCTCTTGGTCCTCTGGTCCAACACCAACCAGCAATAAGAGCCCCTGATTGATTTTTCCATGAACCTGACCTTCGATACTCACTTGGGCTTTTTGTAACCCGTTGGATAATGATTTTCATAATAGCCTTTCTAGTAAGAGCTTGGGCACTAACTGTTAGTCCGTTTGACGAGAGTAAACTTCTGGCACACTCTTAATCTTGTCCACGACCGAAGTCAGTGTCGAAAGGTTAGCAATACCAAAAGATACATGGATATTAGCAAACTTCTATATCCTTGGTTGGTTGGGCATTGACTGTTGAAATATTCTTGGTTGTATTTGAAAGAACTTGCAGTACATCGTTCAACTAGTCCTGTACGGTTGAGGCCATAAATATCGATATGGGCCATATCTCCTTATTTGAGCTAGAGTCACTGGTCTTCCCATTCGCACATCAAGGAGACGTTGTCTCGTAGTTTTTGGGCGCGCAGGTTCATACAGTCCACACGGTGAATAGCCACACCACGCCCCTTGCAATGTAGCCGACAATATCGTCACCAGGCACGGGATTACAGCACTTGGCAATCCGCACTAGGAGACCTGAGGCACCTTCACGTACCACTCCACCCTCATGCTTAACCTTGAGGGTCTCTTTTGTTCTCAACCTTGACCTCGCCACCTTTGACAAGTTCTTCTGCCTCCGCCTTGGCCTTGGCACGTTCTTCCTCACGGCGTTCCTTTTCAGTCAGACGGTTAAAGACAGTAATAGCACCGATTTCTCCAAAAACCAATGGCCGCAAAGAGGGATTCTTCTGTCTTGTAGCTGGTCTTTTGCAGAACTTGGTCCATATGGCGCTTGTCCATGAATTTTATTGGCCACATAGCCATTTTTCTTGAACCGCCATCAGCATTTCACGACCCTTGCTGACAGACAATTCCTTGTCTTGGTTTTTGAAGAACTGATCGAATCTTTGTTACGAGCCTTGCTGGTCTTAACTATATTGAGCCAGTCACGGCTAGGTCCAAAGGAGTTGAAGGTTATGACAATTTCAACTCTGATCCCCTGTCTTGAGCTTGGTTGTCAGTGGAACCATGCGACCATTGACCTTGGCACCAGTTGCTTTTTCACCGACCTTGGTATGGATCGTAGGCAAAATCAATCGGTCCTGGAATCTTTTGGAAGAGAACGGACAGCACCATCTGGAGTAAAACGTAAATTTCCTCTGCCAGATAGTTTTCCTTCACAGAGTCCACAAATTCCTTGGCATCATCAGCCTGGTCTTGGAGCTCCATCATCTCCTTAATCCAGTGTCTATCCCAATGGCTGATTCCTTGCTGTTAACCTGCCCCTTGATACCTTTCTTATAAGCCCAGTGAGCCGCAACCCCGTACTCAGCCACCTCATGCATGGCCTTAGTTCGAATCTCGAATTCAATCGGCCCTTTTGGACCATAAACAGTCGTATGGATAGACTGGTAACCATTAGCCTTGCGGTTGGCGATATAGTCTTTGAAACGACCAGGCATCGGTTTCCAAAGCTCATGCACATAACCAGCATGGCATAAACATCACTTTGGGTATCCAAAATACAACGAATGGCAATCAGGTCATAGATTTCTCAAACCGTTTTCTCTTATCCTGCATTTTTCGGAAAATCGAGTAAATATGCTTGGGACGACCATAAATCTTCCCTTTCAAGTGACGATCTGTCGTATAGTTTTCTAATTTTGTGACTACCTCATCCACCAAGGCTTCCCGCTCTCTGCGCTTTTCCTTCATCATATGGGTAATCTTGTAAAACTCTGTTGGGTTGAGATAACGGAAAGATAGGTCTTCCAATTCCCATTTGACGCTAGAAATCCCTAAACGATGGGCAAGTAAGTATAGATTTCCATGGTTTTCTTTGGAAATGCGCTCCTGCTTGTCTTTTTCGAAGATGTTTTAGGGGGTCCGCATATTGTGCAAGCGGTCTGACAGTTTGACCAAGATAACACGGATGTCCTCAGACATGGCCATGAGCATCTTGCGATGATTTTCCGCCACTGTTCCTCGATCGATTTGTACTCGACCTTACCAAGCTTAGTAACCCCATCGACAATCACGCGCACATCAGGACCAAACTCTTCCAAATCGTCCAAGGTCGCATCTGTATCTTCCACCACATCATGCAAGAAACCACAGGCAACCGTGACGGCATCTAGCTTAAGTTTGGCTAAAATCCCTCGCCACTTGGATAGGGTGAATAATGTGGGGTCTGCCAGATTTCCGATACTGGCCACTGTGGCAATCCACCGCATAGACCAAGGCTTTATGTACAAAAAGCAACATCCTCTTCCGTTAAATATTCTCTGGTTAAAGCGACAACTTCTTCGCCTGTTAAATTCACTTTCTTTTGGCATCTCTACTCTCCAATTCTTCCTACCATTTTTATCACTAAGAATATGAAAACTAGAAAAAGAGGATTCTAAAGTTTATTCAGTTCGTTAGTAAGGAGGATAACATAAGATTCGCACTAAAAACAACAAATTTATCTAGCTCTTCATCTAACTTTTGTTTTGATATTGACTGCGTTAAAAAGTTAGTGAAATGAAAATACATTCTTCCTTTTTCAATAAGAAAAGATTTGATATTTTGGTAATTTTCTAACCTTTTTAGTGTATAATGGTAATAAGAACAGTACGATAATTACTGAAATTTCATTTCTAGAAAAGAGTAAACAACATGAAATCACACAAAAGACTGACACTTTAGCTTTTGGCTTTTCTTGACTAACAAACCAAGTCGTTTTGGCTGATGATACGAGTCATTCTACTAGTAACCATATTAGTAGTTCTACAACTACTTCTGCTAGCAGTTACAAGCCTAGTACAGAAACTTCGTCACACAGCTAGTTCAAGCGAACAAGAAACCAAGCCGTCTCTTTCTAAGGAAACCAAACCCAATCAACCTATACAGACTGGTTGCAAAAGAAGGAAGCTAAGTGGACGTTTTATAGTCAAACTGGGGTCAAGTTTACAGATACTCTATGATGGTTATCTCTTTGATAGTCATGGCTATTTGCTTGAAAAAGTAGCTGGTATCAGATGGAAATAATTGATACTATATCAATGGGTCAGGTAAATATTTATCCAACCAATGGAGCCAAATCAATGGTAAGTGGTGGTGCTTTTTGATGGCTACGGTAGAATGTCAGCCAATGCCTGGAAAGATTACTACCTCAAATCAGCGGTGCTATGGCAGATAAGGAATGGGTCTATGACCAAAACTACTCTAGTTGGTTTTACCTAAAAATCTGGCGGACGCTATGCCCAAAAACAATGGATTGGTTCTACTATCTTAAATCTGGTGGCTACATGGCCCCTTAAGGAATGGATTTATGACCCAGACTATCAAGCTTGGTACTATCTTAAGGACGATGGTGTCTATGTCACAGGAACCCATGGGATGGCGAAAACCAGCCTTCCAAGGAAAAATGGAAAATGGCTTCGTGAATTAGCACCAAGGTTTTCAAAAAGGACATTACTCTAAAACTATTTTTCTAGATCCAGGAACATGGTGCCGTGATTCTGGTGCTTATTATTATGGCATAGCTGAGAAAGAATTGAACCTACAAGTTTTACCGTAAAATTACGTAAACGATTAGAAAGGTCTAGGCTACACCCGTTCTTACCTCGAGATAGCGATGTAGATGTTGATTTTTGATTACCGAACGTTCTCGCATGGTAAAACAAGACCAATGCTGACTTTTCATCAGCCTTCATTTCAATGCAAAAGGGAATGATACAACCGTGAATCTAGGTATCCAGACCTATTCTTACAAGGAAGAACCTGGTTTTCCTAGCAAGATTAACAGAGGATTTTGGCATAATAATCCTGAACGGATAAGTGAAAGTAACCGTCTTGCTGCCGATATCCATTCTTCACTGCTACGTGAAACTGGAGCTAGAGATGCTGGCCTCTTACAAGCTACCTTTTGTTGTCCTACGTGAAACAGCCAAACCAGCTGTTTTGCTAGAGATGGGTATATGGATAATCCAGAAGAAAAAACATCCGTAGTAGTGAATACCAAGATAAACTGGTTGAAGGGATTGTCAAGGAATCCAAAAACACATGCAGGAAATTAAAGCAGTCTAAGCCTCCCGAACTCATTCGGGGCTTATTTTTCTCTATCCAAAACCGTATTCTTCTTTCTAGAATTATTTCCTTTTATGCTTATTCTCCCTAACTATGCTATACTTAATTTAGTACATTCTTTGAGATTGAGCCACATGAAAATCCATAAAACTGTGAATCCTGTTGCCTATGAAAACACCTATTACCTAGAAGGTGAAAAGCACCTCATCGTTGTCGATCCTGGCAGCCATTGGGGAAGCTTGTCTGTCAGACAACAGAGAACATCAACAAACCTATCTGCTGCCCATCTCCTTACCCAGCCCATTATGACCATATCATGAGTCTGGACCCAGTTCATGCAGACTTTTGGCAATCCTCCTGTCTGTATCGCAGAGAGACGAAGCCAGCTGGCTCCACACTCCTGTCGATAATCTCTCTGGTCTCCCTCGCCACGATGATATGGCAGATGTAGTCCAAAACCAGCTGAACACACCTTGTCTTTCACGAAGAATACCAACTAGAGGAATTTCGTACTTCACTGTCTTGCCAACACCAGCACCTATCGGCAGTGTTTCTATCGTCTTCCTGATGCTCACCTAGTCTTGACAGGAGATGCTCTTTTTCCAGTGAAAACCATCGGACGAACAGATCTTTCCAACTGGTAGCATGGAGCAACTCCTCCATAGTATTCCAAACCAACTCTTCACCCTACCAAACTATGATGTCTATCCAGGGGTCATGGTCCAGCATAACCATCGCTCACGAAAACTTTCAACTCTCAGTAAAATGATTACAATCAATTTTCGCAATTTAAACTCAATGAAAACAAAGAGCAAGCTAGAAACTAGCATAGGTTAGTCAAAGCAGTGCTTTGAGGTTGCAGATAAAGCTGATGGATGAAGAGATTTTCAAAAGAGTATAAGTAACCATTATAAAAGGCATCCTATCAAGATTTTCACACCTGATTGATCGCCTTTTTCTGATGACTAGATTTTTGCATTACCAAATAATCACGCGCTCTTCTGCGAACGCCACATACCGTCGCCTTCTTTGACATCATAGGTTGTAAAGAAACTCATCGAAGTTTGGTACTTGCACATTGACACGGAGTTTAGCTGGCGCGTGCACATCAACGCTAGCCAAAAGTTTCATAAATTCTCATGACCTTTCATGCGCCAATACGGCCAAAATTATGGAAAAATTCTTCTGCTGAGAAGTCTGACTCTCTTAGCTGCTTCAAGCGCTGCAAAGGACTCCTCCCAAGTCAGCCACGTTTTCTGACACAGTCAATTTTACCGTTAATGGTTGCTCCGATAAGAATCCTGTCCATCAAACTGGTCAATAACTTTTTGTGTTTTCTCCTTGAAGGCAGCATAGTCACTCTCTGTCCACCAACCTTGAGGCTACCATTTCATCAAAGGAAGCTCCGTTGGTATCAAAGGCGTGGAAATTTCATGAGCAATAACTGCCCCAATACCACCGTAGTTAGCAGAAGATGACTGATGCAAATCATAGAAAGGTGCTGTAAATAGCTGCTCGGGAAGACAATCGGGTTCTTCTGTGATTGTAGTAGGCATTGACCATATGAGCAGGCATGCCCCATTCCTTGTAATCTACAGGCTGGTTCCACTTGTCCAACTGTGCTTGATTTCAACACGCGCAAAAGGCTAGAGCAGTGTCAAAAAGACTAGCAGTCCTATCCACTACCTTGTCCTTGTAGCGTGCTGGCAATTCTCTGGGTAACCGATATAAGGCTTAATGACATTGAGTTTGACGATGGCCTTTGTCACGAGTTTCAGGAGTCAGCCAGTCATTCTTAGCTGTGCCCTTATAGACATCAATCATAGTTGCCCACTTTTTCTCTACATCCGCCTTGGCTCTGGAGAATCATGGGCATACCAGAGACCCAAGGCTTGTTTGAAAGGACCTTGTGCTAGCTGGTAGGCTGCCTTGACCTTGTGCTTTAGCCTCTGGGACTCCAGAAAGCGCACGTCTGATAAGCACCTGACAAGACACGGATTTCTTTCTGTTAAATAGCTGGTTGATAGATTCACAACACTCAAAAGTCAAGGTTGCTTTAAGGAGAGCCAGGCCTCTCACTATAGAATTGGGTCTGCTGCTTGCCAGAAACGTCTGTCGTCTACAATAACCTTGTCTGGTACTTGTCCAAGAACGACTTTGGAAAAATCATCCAAAGGTAGAGCAGGTGCGAATTTTGAAAATCTTCGTAAGAATATGGATGGTAAAGTTTGGCATATTCTGAAACTTTCTTCATTAGAGAGCACCACTGCGCAATTAGCGGTCCACCTCAGTCTTTTCTCTATAGTCTTCAATTTCTACATCAGAGAAATCAGTAAAGCCTTGAGGAGATTGGCGCTGCTTTTCTTTCCAAAGAGTCAAGAGCTCTTCCTCGCTGAGGATGGTCTTCGCAGGTAGGTGTATCTGGCAAAATTGTGCTTGGAGCGCTAGCCCATAGAACGATTGGATTCTGCATCCAGAAAATCTGGTGATACACCAAAAGGAAGGAAATTAGTAGTCCTGCAAGCTCAAACTCTGCATAGTTTAGCTGTAAAATCCGCAAAAGTCTCCAATTCTTGGAATTTTTAAGGAGTGGTAAGACAGGGTGTGATACTGTCAGTCTTTCTCTCTTGTCAAAACATCAGTACGAACTAGGACGGTGGTATTTGGACAGTTTGCATAAGATAGTATCCCAGGCACCTCTTCTTCACCTGCCAACCACTTCTGTCTCGTTGTCGCTAGCATTCAGGCTCAATTTCCCTGGTCTAAACTAACAAAACCTCCCGTTGGAGACTTATCTGCTGGAATTTCAGCTGTTTTCTCGCCACTCCACTACTGCATCATAAAAATCGTCTTGATAACGTGATGTCTTGTTCTCGCTTTCACTTTGTACTTTCTTGCTTTTAGCGTAACAAAATTACCTGCGAAATGTCCAATTAAAACGAACTGATATTTCCTATTGTGGTTATTATTTTAATTTTATTAACTGACTTACTAAGGTATATTAAGAGGCAGAGGAGATACAGTTTATGACATGTATTGAAAACCTCAGTGTCTCTCTAAGCAAAGAAAACGTTGGCACTTAAGGATATTTCACTATGCTCCAAGTGGACCAACAAATACTGGTACTGGCTGGTCCTGAACGGTGCTGGAAAACTGGCCATTATTAAAAGGTATGCTGGGAATTATCCACATCACTGTTGTCAGGCATTTTCGATGACAAGGAAGTTACTTTACACGAATCGCCTATGTCGAACACTCAGATCGACCACAACTTTCATCACACGTCAAGGAATGTGTCTCGCTAGGACTATTTCCTCTATTCCTCTCTTTTCGCAGTTTAAATGCTAAACATTGGAAAAAGTAGAAGCCCTTGAAATCGTCGGCCTAGTTGACCACTACGCTGAACGTCAAATCAGTCAACTGTCTGGAGGTCAATTCAGCGGGTCTTGATTGCCAGATGTTTGGTGCAGGAAGTCGATTATATCCTCTTGGATGAACCCCTTTGTTGGGATTGACCTGTCAGTGAGGAAACCATCATGATACGCTGGAGAGATTTGAAAAGCTGGTAAGACGGTTCCTCACCGTTCACCACGACCTCAGCAAGGTTTCCCACTACTGATCAAGTCTTACTTCGTCAATCGAGAAGTGATTGCCTTTTGGTCCAACCGAAAGAAACCTTTACCGAAGCCAATCTCAAAAGAAGCTTACGGTAATCGACTCTTTTTCAATGGAGGTGACCTATGATTGCAGAACTTTATCGATGGATTGCAAAATTCCATTTCCTACAAAATGCCTCTGATAACAGCTATTGTCGTCGGGGTCGTAGCTGGAGCTGTGGGGATGTTTCATCATTCTACGGGATGTCACCATGGGAGATGCTATTTCACATGCTGTCTTACCAGTGTAGCCCTCTCTTTATCTGGAGTTGACTTTATCGGAGCCATTGTCTTGGATTGCTAGCTCCATCATCATTACCTACATCAGTAAACTCGATTATCAAAAGCGATACCGCCATCGGCATTACTCTTTTCTTCTTTCATGCCCTCGGTATCATCTTGATTAGTGTCGCTAAAAGTTCAACTGACCTTTTCCATATCCTTTTGGTAATATTCAGCCGTCCAAGATACGATATGTTTATCACTATGGGCGTAGGGTCATTCTCTTGTTAATCTGGATTTTCTTCAAGCAACCCTGATCACTCCTTTGATGAACCCACTAAAGCCATGGGAATGCCTGCTCGACTTTCTATCACTACCTCCCTCATGATACTCTGACTCTCGTGTCTGTGACAGCCATGCAAAGTGTTGAACTATCCTGATTGTAGCCATGCTGATTACCCCAGCTGCAACTCAAGCTTATCTGCATGCTAACAGCCTGAAAAGTATGATTTTCCTCTCAACCTTTGGAGCTACAGCTTCAGCTCTGGGGCTCTCTATTGGCTATAGTTTAAACTCAGGCAGCTGGTTCTAGCATCGTACTTACAGCTGCGTTAGCTTTTTCTTAATCAGTTTTATCTCTCCTAAACAACGATATATGGAACTGAAACCGAAATAAACATTTGTTAAATATAGGCAAACCCTCAATAAATTGGAGGATCTGAGGCCGAAAATTAGGTACATTACTTTCGTTCTTCTTTCCTGTTATTGCCTTTGTAGTACATGAGCTAGCGGAGATGCAGCTTCTGGCTCGAAAAACCAAAAGTTGTTGCTACAAACTCAATCATCGCTGATATTACTAAAAATATTGTCGCAGACAGATTGATCTTCACAGTATCGTTCCTGATTGGACAAGCACCTACACGAAATACGAACCACCCTCATGTTGCAGAGATGTTAAGAAAACTTCTGAGGCTGGGACCTCATTTTCTATAACGGCATCAACCTTTGAAACAGGTGGCACATGCTTGGTTTAGCAAATTGCAGAAAATGCTAAGAAAACTGAAAACAAAGACTACTTTGCAGTCAAGCGAAGGCGTTGATGTTATCTACCTTGAAGGGAAAAATGAAAAGGTAGAAGACCCACACGCTTGGCTTTAACCTTTGAAAACGAATTATCTTTTGCTAAAACATCGCCAAAACAATCTGAGCGCTAAAGACCCTAACAACAAGGAATTCTACGATCTCAAAGAATATACTGATAAGCTTAGACAAACTTGACAAGAAAGCTAAGCAGAAATTTAATAACATCCTGCTGAAAAGAAACATCATCGTAAATCCAGCGAAGGATGCATTCAAATACTTCTAAAGCCTACTGGTGTCCCAAGTGCCTACATCTGGGAAATCAACACTGAAGAAGAAGGAACACCCTGATCAAATCAAGACCTTTAGTTGAAAAACTCAAACAAAAAGCTCCTTCACTCTTTGTAGAATCAAGTGTGGATGACCGTCCAATGAAAAACTGTTTCAAGACACAAACATCCCTAATCTATGCTCAAATCTTTACTGACTCTATCGCTGAAGAAGGTAAAGAAGGCGACAGCTATTACAACATGATGAAATACAACCTGACAAGATTGTTGAAGGTTTAGCTAAATAATACATTTTAAAACGTCAGTTCACCTTGAATTGACGTTTTTCTGATTCAAAATCCGGTCAAATTATTGGAAAAATTCTGAACTATTTAATGTAGAAATGAAGAGAAAAAGATTGGAGTAGCTATGACTACATTCCTCGAAACCCTGTTAGCTTTTACGGGAAAACAACTACAAGTAGAGACAGCAGTTGATCTTTTCTCTCACAACGACTGACCTTCTAAAAACACTAGCTGATTTTGACAGGCAAGAAAGTCTTGAGTATCGTCCTTCTATCGATACAGGTATCTCGCTCACTCAGACTCGTCGTTTTAACCAAGAATTAGCTGGCTTAGATAACACAGTCAGTACTACAGTATCAATGGACCTACATTTGCTACAAAAAGCGTTGGTGGCGCTGAGAGGAATTGAAATGCCATCATGCTCTCAGACTACTTTTCGACCACCCTTTGGACGAGATTATGCCCTCTTAATCAATGAATGGCACCTATTGCACGCGCAGTTTTTGTTCCTCGATACCGACAACACCATATCCGCTATGTCGAATACGTGACACACATCAATTCTGAACCAAACTTCGAAGCCGCAATTGCAGCAGCTAGTTTCCTATAGATCTCTCTCGTCGCAGAGAGTCTCTACCTTTGAAACGGAGGATTTTGATTAACAGTAAATACAAGTCCAATCTGATACGACCACCTCACTCTATGCTAGATTTCAAGGCTTTCAAGCATATCAACCTTTCTCAGATGATAAATTGACAAAAGAAACCACGCAAGGTCAAAATGACACTTACTGCTGCCACTGAACGGTACATAGACTCCCAGCCTACCTGCGGATAAAAGAGAGAATGGGTCGCAGGCGAAATCATTTGAATCAAAAATTGCGAAAATAGGAAACCTGAGAGCAGACCAAGCTACGATTCCCATAAGGGACAGCACAATCAATGTCTCAATACGGTAAAATGTAGAGTGTGACTTCATTATTGGCGAAAACCGAGAACCTTGAGAGTGGAGAGTTCACGGATCTTCTCAGCCACGTTGATATTGGTTAGATTGTAGAGGATAACAACAGCCAACAGAACCGACACTGCATGACCAAGATGGCTCATGGTCCGATTGAGTGAGCTTGGCGATTTCAGTGCTCAAAGAGTCGAACAGCTGAAGCATCTCTGGATAACGCCAGACACCGCAGCTTGATTCACAAGCCTCGCCTGTCTTTCGATACTCAGTAGCACCGGGTATCCTCAGTTTAGACACGTGACAAGGCTGGCTTGGGGCACTTGTCCGCAAATCTGCTCACAGCTAGCCTGACCCATATAAACAAAGGACTCAACGTAATTTCAGTAATGGCAGCGACCTTTAGCTCCTTGGCCTTCAATTTCTAGAGTCTGGCCTAACCTTGACACCTGCCAATCAAGGAGTTTAGTTGAAATAACGACACCATCTTATCGTCAGCTCCTGCTGATGATGTTGAAGATGATAAAAGGAGTCAAATCTCTGTCATCATAAGAGTAATAGTTTGAAGACCAGCCTTACCTTTTGAAATCTTTTGTCTAGCGTTTTAGAATAGATTTTCTGGTAGGCTTGGACATCTTCCTTTCTGGCTACTTCTTCTAGCTCTGCCTTGTCCTGATCGCCGTAATTTAGGATTTTCAGACAATCATCTGACACTGTTGAATTTGTTGGAAACTGTCTAGACGGAACTCCTGCCAAGGAGTGATTGACTCCCAAACCTGCAAAAGAGAAGAGCTACAGAACCTGCCACACTAAAGATCACCGTCAACAACATCCGCGTTTATAACGGAAGATATTGCGGCTGTTACCTTATGAGCAAAACTGAGACGACGCCAGATAAAACTGATGTGCTCTAGAAGATTTTAGCCTTAACAGGAGGTTTAGGTAGTAAAAGCTGGGCTGGTTTTACCGTGAAGTTCCTACGGTTTCAAACCAGATAGCTTGCAACACACTGCCAGCCAACTTAAAACAAGAGCCAGTAAGCCAGGTCCAATAGAACTGGAATCTGGGTTTCTCCCACCACCATGCCTTTGTAATGACACTTGAAATCACACTAGCTAGTAAATAATGGCCAAGAGCCCCAGAGCTGTTCCAACAGTCCCAGCTACTAGACCATAAAGGAGAAATTTAGCGATAATAATATCCTACTACGATAGCCCAAGGCCTTAAAATCTCCAGCGTGTCTGCCTTCATCTACAAAACGAGTCATGGTTGTAAAGGTCACTATGGCTGCTACAGGCATAAAGCAGGAAAGAGATATTGCCCACTGCTCGAATACTGGGCTGAAGCATTACTATACATGATAGCCTCTGACCACCTGGTATGCCTATTGGACAGACCTGATACCTTGCCTGCCAAATCATCCAAGACTCATTAGATGTCTTCTAATTTTTCCTTTCTTGGCTAGATTTTGTTCAGCCTGCTTTAGTTTCCATCCTCTTCCTTGCCTGCTAACTCCTGCTTTGGCTTGGGGTGCTGGAGCACTGGCCTGCTTCTCTGGAGCTTGGAGGAAGCAAGGCTAGTTGACTTTCCTGGAACCTGTAAACGAGCTTGAGCAATTGCTAAATACGCTGCCTTCCTGCAAATTAGCTTCAGCCTTAAGGGTCTCTTGGCCCTTTTTCAAGAGTTGCAGAGACGTGCCCTACACATCTGACAGAGCTTGTTCTAACTCTTCCTGATGCTGTTTGATTTTTCTTCATAAGTTGCTGAGAAAGCATTTAAACCCGACAAATCTTGATATTTCAAACGAGCTTATTGTAGACTTTGATCAAACTGACTAGGTAAAATCACCCATAAGCTTTTGCCAGAGTTCCACTTCCACTCCTGTAGCCCATATCTCTGAGAGAGAATTTCAGCTGAATCCACAAAACCAGTAATGGCATAAGCATGGTCTTTTGGGGAGGAATGACTGCCTTCTTTTCTTTTAAAAGATAACTCTGTCCTACACGATATTGGCCTTGCAAATGACTACTAAAGCAATTTCCTGGTCTGACTGCGTAGTCGCCCTTCTGTCACTTGAAGGTTGAACTACCTGGCTTGAGTACAGCTGAATGGCATCCTGCCCATTGTCCATAGTCAGCATCTGTCAACAGCCAAACTCAACCTCTGCGCCCCTGTGTCTGTTCTAGTTCTTCTTGATCTGGGTTGATCAACATATTATTACAACTGCCAAATCCAAGGTTTGAGCAGTTGTTAACAAGCATTGGCTGTCGCCCATATTGGGACTAGTTACTTTGAGGCCCATTAGGGCTAGAGATCCCAACATCATCAAGGCTGGTGATGGATAAAATGCCCCTTGGGATTTGTGAAGGACTGAATCAAGTCCTTCCAATAGGTTTTCGCTTCATCATGCTAGTACTCCAAATGTATCGATATCCTGAGGATGCCTATTGATTTTCGTTACGCTCTTAACAGTGGTGCACGCATGTGAATCACCCATCAGCAATGGGCTTCTGTGTTCATTATGAGTCACGATGATAAATCCGTCGCCTCCCTTGATTTGTACATATCTTGGAGAATCTTCAAACCTGCTTACCCGTCTGATAATCCAAGGCTCTGCAGTCGGTTCATCACAAAGGAGAATTTTAGGATTTTAGCCACTGGCAGGTGCAATGGAGACTCCGCTGTTGCTCCCCTCCAGAAAGCTGGGGCAGGAAAGCACAATGAGAGCCAATCACATCTGTCAAGACCTGCTCAGACCTGCATCCGTCACGATTTGAGGCCAGTTCCATATTTTCCTTAGCTGTCAGATTGGAAACTAGATTATAAAACTGGAAAACAAAGCTGACATCATTTCTACGATAATTGGTTCTTCAGGAAACCATAGTCTGCAATATATTGGCACCATCAATCCAAATTTCTTCATCACTGGTATCCATTCCCCAAGAAGGTTAAGAACTGCTGACTTACCTGCACCCAGATGCACCTAGAATAATAAACCAATTCACCCTCTCAATCTCAAATTCACATCACGATTGGCCAACTTCCGTATCTCAACCTGATAACGCTTGTACAGTGTTTCATCCTAACATAGGTTTACTGGGGACTCACCTCAAACAAATTACTCCTACTACTATTATAATCGCTTTTCAACTAGTTGGAAACCAGAAGAATACAAAAACCCTAGGATTTTAGACTTTGTCTATAAATTATTTTCCAAGGTAGTATTCAGAAACTACGGGTTCAATTTTCGTCAA
>BNJU01001208.1_pt1 | contig 83135 bp, 102 predicted proteins | sample 8539281 | NCBI WGS metagenome assembly BNJU01 (sample SAMD00202456, study PRJDB9452) | human saliva metagenome | isolation source: human saliva | place: Japan | reverse complement strand
ATTAACAGGGGTTTGTGAATTTAGATAAATATGAAGAATTATTTAAAAAAATTGAAATTATTAATTTATAATCAAAAATTTTTTTAGTGAAGATACTATAGTTATTAAAAAAATTGCTTCCAGCTTTCAAAAATTTAAAAATATGATTGAATTCCTTCACAAATAAAAAAAGCTAATAAATTAAAAAAATTTCTGAAAGCTGGAAAACAAATTAAAGTTCAGAGTACTGAAATAATGACTGTATAAAAAAATAATATTTAACAAAAATACAAGTATTAACAGAAACTATTAATATTTTTTTAGGAGGAAAAAAACATGAAATTAACAGATCAAAAAAAGAAAAATATTTAGAAAAATTTAAGTGATGAAAATGGATTTATATCAGCTTTTAGCAATTGACCAAAGAGGAGCTTTGAAAAATGTTGAATAAACATCAAGCTTCAGAAGCAACAGCTGAACAAATAAAAGAATTTAAAGTATTAGTTTCAAAACATTTAACAAAATACTCTTCTTCAATCTTGTTAGATCCTGAATATGGATTGGATGCAGCAAAAGCTAGAGATAAAAATGCAGGATTGTTATTGGCTTATGAAAAAACTGGATATGATGCAAATGCAGTTGGAAGATTGCCAGATTGCCTTGTTGACTGGTCTGCAAAAAGATTAAAAGAAGAAGGAGCAGATGCTGTAAAATTCTTATTATACTATGACGTAGATGAAAGTGATGAAATCAACAATCAAAAGAGAGCATACATGGAAAGAGTTGGAGCTGAATGCGTAGCTGAAGATATTCCATTCTTCTTAGAAATTTTAAGCTACAACTACAAAGATGCTGACAACAGCACAGCAGAATTTGCAAAATTGAAACCAAGAAAAGTTATCGAAGCAATGAAAGAATTCTCTAAACCAAGATATAACGTAGATGTATTGAAAGTAGAGGTTCCTGTAAATATGAAATATGTTGAAGGATTTGCTGATGGAGAAGTTGTTTATACTAAAGAAGAAGCAGCAAGCTATTTCAAACAACAAGATGAAGCAACAAACTTGCCATACATTTATTTAAGTGCTGGAGTTAGTGCAAAATTATTCCAAGATACATTGAAATTCGCTCATGATTCAGGAGCTAAATTTAATGGAGTATTATGTGGAAGAGCAACTTGGGCAAATGGAGTAGAAGTATTCGCAAAAGACGGAGAAGAAGCTACAGTAAACTGGTTAAATACAGTTGGAAGAAAAAATATTGAAGAATTAAATGAAGTAGTTGCAAAAACTGCTACATCTTGGAAAGAAAAATAAAATAATATAAATTATATGTAATAAAAAAATTAAACAGTAGTATTAGCAAGGGGAGTCTACCCCTTGTTACAAATAAAAACAATTGTATTTTGCAAATACATATAAATGACCAAATAATAATTGAAAAGGAGAAAATCACTATGACTAAAGAAGATGTAACAATGATTGGATTTGAAATTGTTGCTTTTGCAGGAGATGCGCGTTCAAAATTGTTGGAAGCATTAAAAAAAGCAAGAAATAACGAATTTGAAATGGCAAGAACTTTAGTAAAACAGGCTGAAGAATGTCTTGTTGAAGCACATAATTCACAAACAAAAATGATACAGCAGGAAGCAAGTGGAGAAAATATTGAGATAGGATTTATTGCCGTTCATGCACAAGACCATCTTATGACAACAATTTTGTTAAAGGATATAATAGAAGATTTTATAGAACTTTACCAAAGAAAGGGGTAAAATATTATGACTGGAGTAATAAAACAAATTGAAAAAATGAAACCTTTTTTTGAAAAAGTATCAAGAAATATATACTTAAGAGCTGTAAGGGATGGATTTATTGCAGCGATGCCAGTAGTTTTATTTTCAAGTTTATTTGTATTAGTTGCATTTGTTCCTAATATTTTTGGATTTAAATGGCCTAAAGAAATAGAAGATGCAATTATAAAACCATATAATTATTCAATGGGAATTTTAGGACTTTTAGTTGCAGGAACAACTGCAAAAGCGTTGACTGATTCATTTAATAGAAATTTAGAAAGCACAAATCAAATAAATAATGTCTCAACAATGCTTGCATCAATAGTAGGATTTTTAGTTTTAGCAGCTGATCCATTAAAAGATGGATTTGCTAAGGGATATTTAGGGTCAACAGGATTAATTACAGGATTCTTTGCAGCATTTATAACAGTTGGAATTTATAATTTTTGTATAAAAAGAAATATTACAATAAAAATGCCAAGCGAAGTTCCACCTAACTTATCACAAACATTCAAAGATGTAATACCATTTAGTGCTGTAATTATATTTCTATATATTATCGACATTATCGTTAGAAGAGTATCAGGACATGGATTTGCACAAAATGTAATAGAAATCTTTAAACCATTATTCTCAGCAGCAAATGGATATGTTGGAATAACAATTATTTATGGAGTTATTGCAATGTTCTGGTTTGTCGGAATACATGGACCATCAATTGTAGAACCAGCAATCTCAGCAGTTGCATTTATAAATTTAGATGCTAATTTAAAATTATTTCAAGCTGGACAACATGCAAATCATATAATAACACCAGGGACACAAATGTTTGTTGCAACAATGGGAGGAACTGGAGCAACACTTGTAGTGCCATTTATGTTTATGTGGCTTGCAAAATCAAAGCAAAATAAAGCAATAGGTCGAGCTTCTTGTATTCCTACTGCGTTTGGAGTAAATGAACCAATTTTATTTGGAGCACCGATAGTTTTAAATCCAGTATTCTTTATTCCATTTATTCTAGCACCAATTGTAAATGTATGGCTATTTAAAATATTCGTTGATATTCTTAATATGAACAGTTTTTCATACTTCTTGCCATGGACTACGCCAGGACCAATCGGAATAGTTCTAGGTACAGGATTTAGTTTTTTAGCTATAATTTTAGCGTTACTATTAATTGTAGTCGATACAGCTATTTATTATCCTTTCTTTAAAGTCTATGATGAAGAAATATTAGCTAAAGAAAAATTAGCTGCTGCTGAAGAAAATGAAAATAGTAAAAAAGAGTTTATGACAAATGATAAAGTAGAAACTAAAGAAGAAATTAAAGTTGCTTTAAAAACACCAGAAAAAGAAACTAAAACTGAAGAATCAGCAGGTGGACCAAAAATAAAAGAACAAAAAAATGTACTTGTATTATGTGCTGGCGGTGGAACAAGCGGACTTCTTGCTAATGCCTTGAAAAAAGCTGCAAAAGAGTACAATGAGCCAATTGATGCAGCTGCTGGAGCTTACGGAGCACATTATGATATGATGAAAGATTATGATTTAATAGTTTTAGCACCTCAAGTTGCTTCAAATTATGAAGATATAAAAAAAGATACTGATAAATTAGGAATAAAATTAGTAAAAACACAAGGTGCAGAATATATTAAATTAACAAGAGATCCAAAAGGAAGTTTAGAGTTTGTAAAAAAACAATTTGAAAAATTAAATATTATTAATGACAAGGGGGGAAAAATTCCTCTTGTTAAAAAATAAAATAGGAGAAAATAAAAATGAAAAAATTACCAGAAGATTTTATTTTTGGTGGAGCAACAGCAGCATATCAAGCTGAAGGTGCAACAAAAACAGATGGTAAAGGTCGTGTGGCTTGGGATACTTTTTTGGAAGAAAATTATTGGTATACAGCTGAGCCAGCAAGTGATTTTTACAATCAATATCCAGTAGATTTGAAACTTTGTGAAGAATTTGGAATAAATGGAATAAGAATTTCAATTGCATGGTCTAGAATCTTTCCAAATGGATATGGAGAAGTAAATCCTAAAGGAGTAGAATTTTACCATAAATTATTTGCTGAATGTAAAAAAAGAAAGGTTGAACCTTTTTATAACGCTTCATCATTTTGATACACCAGAAGTTTTACATTCAAATGGAGACTTTTTAAATCGTGAAAATATAGAACATTTTTTGAATTATGCTAAATTTTGTTTTGAAGAATTTACTGAAGTAAATTACTGGACAACATTTAATGAAATAGGACCTATTGGAGAAGGACAATATCTTGTTGGGAAATTCCCTCCAGGAATAAAATATGATTTTGAAAAATTATTTCAATCACATCACAATATGGTTTTAGCACATGCAAAAGCAGTTAATTTATTTAAGAAAAATGGCTATCACGGAGAAATAGGAATGGTTTGTGCATTGCCAACAAAATATCCTTATGATCCAAATAATCCTGGAGATGTTAGAGCCGCTGAATTGGATGACATCATTCATAATAAATTTATTTTAGATGCTACTTTTAAAGGTGAATATTCAAAAGAAACAATGGAAGGTGTAAATCATATTTTAAAAGTTAATGGTGGAAAATTAGATTTAAGAGAAGAAGATTTTGAAGAATTGAAAGCTGCAAAAAGACTTAAATGATTTTCCTTGGAATAAATTATTATATGAGTGATTGGATGACTGAATATGATGGTGAAAACTGAAATTATTCATAATGCCACTGGAAATAAAGGAAGTTCTAAATATCAGATTAAAAAGGTATAGGGACAAAGAAAGAGCTAACGAAAGTATTCCTAGAACTGACTGGGATTGGATAATTTATCCAAAAAGGTCTTTATGATCAAATCTTTTAGAGTTAAAAGAGATTATCCAAACTATAAAAAAATCTATATCACTGAAAATGGTTTAGGATATAAAGATGTTTTTTTGAAGACAATACAGTTTATGATGATGCTAGAATTGACTACATAAGACAACATCTGGAAAGTAATTTCAGACGCTATAAGAGATGGAGCTAATGTAAAAGGATATTTCTTATGGTCGTTAATGGATGTATTTTCTTGGTCAAATGGATATGAAAAAAGATATGGATTATTCTATGTTGACTTTTGAAACACAAAAAAACGTTATCCTAAGAAAAGTGCATATTGGTATAAAAAAAGTGGCAGAAACAAAAAGAAATTGAATAAAAACTGGGGATAGTTTGGGTTATCCCCATTTATAGTAAAAATTTTTGATTGAATAAATGATTTTTTTGCTTTTTATTATACAATATATTCATTATAAGTTTATTTCTATATCTTTTAAAAAAAGTTCTTACTTTTTGGTGTATTTTTATTCAAAAAAATCTTGATAAAATAAAAAAATAAAAATATTATAAAAATTTTTAAATTAATAGAAAGGAGGATAAAATGGCTACGATCAGAGAAGTTGCAAAAAAAGCAGGAGTTTCAATAACAACAGTTTCCAGAATATTAAACAATGACGATAGTTTTTAATGTGAGTAAAAAGTACAAAAGAAAAAAAGTTTTAAAAAAAGCTATAAAAACAACTAAATTATGAAAAAAAGAAAAATAAAAAATAGAAATTTCACAGTCAAATATTTGCAATAATAAAATGTTTTGATGAAAAAAATTGAAAAACGAAGATCCTTATTTTGTCTCTTTGAAAAAATAAATTTGGAAAAATATTAAAGAAAAAAATGTTTTCTAAAAAAGTGAAAATTTTTAATCTGATAGAAATTGAAAAAAATTGATAAAATACAATGAAATATCAAACTTTTTTTCTTTTGACAGATGCAATTATTTTTCGTTGGAGAAATAAAGTAAGGAAAAAAAGTTAAAATTTTTTTAAAAACTTTAAATGAAAATATTATTTGTGTAGATGTATATGACACGGATAATATCACAGATTATATCAAAATTTGATACAAGAAATTCAGTTGAAATAGTTTTTAAATTATATGTTTTAAATTAAAATCATAAAAAAATAGGGTTACTAGTAGGAAGAAATAAAGTTGTGGAAAAATTTAGTGGATTTTCGAGAAAGATATTTTAAGGAAATAATGATAAAAAAATGGACTGTATAGAGAAGAATATCTGCAAAATTGGGCGATTTTTTTCGATGGAAAGTGGCTACTATTATGATGAAAGAAATTTTAAAATTGGAAGATAGACCAACAGCAGTTTTTTTGTGGAAATGATTCGATTGCAATGGGAGCATATAGAGCAATTAGGGAAAAAAAGCTGAAAAATCCCAGAAGATATGTCAATAATAGGATTTAACGATTTGAAAATTATCACAATATTCTATTCCGCCTTTGACAACTATAAAAATATGATACAAAAATTAATCGCTCAAGAAACAGTAAATTCTCTGGTTGAATTATTAGAAGGAAAAAGAGATTACCACAAAAAAAGTCTTTTTACCTATTGAATTAATAGAAAGGCAAAGTTGTCAAAAAAATATAAATTAAAAAAAAATAAAAAAATGAAAAATGGTTTTTTTATATTTTAGTATTTAATAAATAGGTAATCAAATTTTTATCAGATTACCTATTTTATATTAATTTCTAAAGTTTTGTTTAAAAAAATCCCCAACCTTAACTAAAGCCAATAAAATCGTAAGCAATACAATAATCGAAGGGCCTGACGGAATATTTCAGCGTATAGGAAAAAAATATAATCCTGATAGTATTCCGATGAAATGAGAAAAATTATGGATAGAATTATGATTGTCGAATATCGTTTGGCAAGTGAGGCTGCGATTGCCTGCGGGATTGTCAGGATTGAGATTATTAGGATAATTCCTATTGTTTTTATGTTTATTATTATGACGGAGGATATTAGGATTATCATAAAGTAGTTTATGAAGGTTACTGGGACGCTGTGGATTTTGTAAAAGTTTTCATCAAAACTGGTGTAGACGATGCTTTTGTAGAAGATGATGAAAAATGTGATTGTGATGATGTCCAGTATTAGCAGTAAAATTATGTTTAGGCTGTTGGATAAAAGGATATTTCCAAATAAATAAGTTGACATATCGGACTGATAGCCTGGCGTCAAGAAGGAAAAAATAATTCCGATAGCCATTCCCATTGACATAACGATACCTATTCCCAAATCACCGTCAACATGAAGAGTGTCTTTTAGAATCAAAATCAGCACACCTGACAATATTGAGAAAATCAGTCCAAAAAATAATGGATCTTTTATTGGCAAGTTAAAGAAGTAAATCAGGTAAATTCCTATTCCGATACCGCCGTAAGAGGCGTGGCTAATACTTGATGAAATAAAGACCATTTTTTTATTTACAATATAAGTTCCTATTATTCCGCAGCATATACTTGAAAGAAGCCCTACAATAAGGGCATTTCTCATAAAAGCGTATTCAAAAATTTTTATAAATTCCATAATTCCCCAATCTTTAATAATTTATCTTTAATTTTGTAAATTTTATTTGTGTGAGTGTAAATAAGGATTGTTGCACACATAATCTTCCTTTTTCTCGTAAACTCGAATATTGCCTTCCACGACAAAAATTGAATCAATGTAATCGTAGATTTTTTCAAGTTCGTGAGAAATTACAACTATTGTTGAATCTGACAATTCCTTTATTTTTTCAAAAAGTTTAAATTCAAATTCCTTATCCAGAAATGATTCTGGCTCATCAAGAAAAATAAGTTCTGGCGAAGAAATTAAGGCACGTGCAATTAATGCCCTTTGAAGCTGTCCACCAGATACTTCGTTTATCAATTTATTTTTTTAAATGAAAAATATCAAATTCCTTTCAAGAGTATTTCAGCACCTTTTTTTCTTCGTTGTTAAATCTTTCTGAAGAGATTATTTTTTTATTAGTCAATCCCTGATATTACCAAGTCAAAAATGTTAATGGGAAAGGAAGTGTCAAACTCCCTTTATTTGTGGCAAAGATAACCCAATTTTGTTTTCATTTGTAAAAAACTTTAATACTGCCAGAATTTTTTTCAAAAAAATCCAAGCATAACTTTTACTAAAGTCGATTTTTCCACCACCATTTCTTCCCTAGAATTGCAACATTCTTTTCCTTTAAAAAATATCTAAATTTATATCATTTCAAAATATAGTCATTGTTGTATTTAAAAATTAAGATTTCATGTACACTCACAAGTTTTTTTATTCTGTCCATTAGCCATCAAATTTTTTTATCCTTTCGTTTTTCTTCTCGTTCTGTTTTTTTGAATAAAAAAATTTTTTTAATTTAGATAATCTACAAACTGTTTTTAGATTTTTCAAAGACATTTTTCCTTGTCAACATTAAATTCAGCAACTTTTCGAGTTAGGAATTTCTTTTGAAATAGCTTCAGCACTTTGTTTTGGAAATTGAGGCTGAACTAAGATTGTAGTTACGTTATGTTCTTTTTGCTTCATCAATAATTTCCTTTATTTGCTGTGCTGATGGTTCTTTTCCTTCCTGTTCGATTGAAATTTCTTCAATGGCATAATTTTTTTAGGAAATAGTTTAATGCAGGGGTGATAAATCATAAATGACTTTTTAGTTTTTGAAGCCATTTTTTTGAGAAAGTTCTTCTTTTACTTGGTTAAGTTCTGTAATGAAAGCATTGTAATTTTTTTCAAAAGTTTCTTTTTTTGTCAGGGTAAAGTTTTGACAATTCATTTTTTATATTTTCAGCAACTTTAGGCATCATATCAAGCGAAAACCAAACATGTGGATCAATTCCTTCATGCTCTTCATGCTCGTGTTTTTTTCATTTTTTTCCCATGTTCGTGCTCATGTTCATGGTCATGATCTCCTTTGATAAACAAGTTTTTTTATCAACACCATCTAAAAACATTAACAATTTTATTTTTATCACTCAAACTATCAGAAATAGTTTCTTCAAATCCCAACATATCATAAGTAAAAAAATACTTTTGAATTTTTCCAAAAATTTTTCAAGTCTGAAGGTTTTGGGTTCAAATAACTCATGATTCATATTCGGTTGCACAATTGAAATAACTTCAAAGTCATTTCCCTGCAATTTTTTTGAGCAAGCCATTTTAGAGGTGGCACGCTTGTCACAATTTTTTTCCTTTGTTCCTGCAGTTCCTTGCTCTTTTTAGTTTCTGATTTATTTCCGCAAGAAAAAAATAAACAGAGCTGATAATAAAAAGTAATGATAATAATTTTTTTCATTTTAATTCCTCCTATATGTAATTTTTTTTTAAATCATAAATTTAATCACAATCGTTGCATTTTCCTTTAAAAAAATCGAAAGATGTGACAATAGTGAAAAAAAGCCTCGTTTTTTTAATTCGCTTTTTTTCCTTTTTCAGTTTCTTCATTTGAAAAATTCTGGTACAGTTTCAATATGCTTGCAAGAATCACAAATAAAAAAATTGGCATTTTCTTCCTTAAAGTAATATTTTTCATTTTCAAAGTCAAACGAAAAAAATATAATTATTTTTCTCTAAAAAAATTCCAAAAGCCCGATAAACTGTCGATAAGTCAAAAATCTACTTTTTGATTTTAAAAAAACTTGGCATTTATTGGAGTGTCTGAAGACTGTATAAGATTAAGTATTTGTTGCCTTTTTCTTAGTTAATTTCATAATAACATCTCCTAATAATAAAAAAACGTTTTTTTATTTCAATAAATTGCAAATCATTCGCAAAAATATAATTTATTATATATTAAAAAAACCCTATTTGTCAAATGAATAGGTTTTCATATATTTTATAAAAAAACTTCAGATTATACGGACTAAAAAAATTATTGTTCTGTCATTATAATAACTTTTCCATTAGCACTATTTGATTCTAAATATTTATGTGCCAAAGAAATCTCATCTAATGTAAATATTTTTTTGAAATGCATGGTTTAATATTATATTTTTCAATAAATTCAAACATTTCTTTTATTGTATCTTTATTGACATTTGTACTATCAAATGAAGTTAAATATGACTCTGAAATAATATCAACCAATGGCTCAAAATCTTCAATTATCCAGCCTCCAAGACATCCTGTCATACAGACGATTCCACCTTGCTTTACTGATTTTAGTGACGATTTCAAAGTTGGTCTTCCAATTAATTCTAAAACTTTATCCACGCCATCTGGGAATAATTTTTTTCAATTTTCATCAAAATTTTCATCTCCAACAATCACTTCATCTGCACCTTTTTCCTTCAAAAACTGCTCTTTAGATGCACTTCTGCTCGTAGCGATAACTCTCACATTGATAGCTTTTGCCAACTGAATAGCTGCTAATGCCACCGACCCTGTTCCACCTCGAACTAAAAGTTTTTCTCCTTCCTTTAATTTCAAACTTTTAAAAAGTGAGCCATACGCTGTATAATAAAGTTCTGGATACGCTGCAATTTCTGACCAGAAAATATTTTCTTCTGTAATTTCCAAATTTTTTTGAAAAATTTTTTTCTTTTAATTGCTCCTTATTTTTTAACTCGATATTATCAATATTCTTGAAGAAACTTTTTTCATTAGGCAATCTATAAACTTGATTTTTCGGAATCAAAATATATTCTGCATAACTTCCGTCAAATTCTCTTCCCATGCCATTCATCATCGAAAAAACTTTGTCACCTTTTTTAAAATCGCTGTTAGACGGATCTTCCACAATGCCGACACATTCGATCCCAATTACTCTTGGAAGTTTTACCGATGGCGAATCTCCTTGACGAGTAAAAAATTTCAGCTCTATTTATTCCAAATGCTTTTATTTTCACAAGAATCCAATCCTTTTTCACTTTCTGGAATTGGAACATTTTTTTATTTTCATTTCTTCAGCACTACACGGTTTTTTTCAAAGCACCATTGCTTTCATAAATTTTTCTTTTCATAAATTTTAACTTCCTTCCTTTTTGTTTTTTTATTTTTTTAAAACATTTTATCATTTTTTTATAAAAAAATATTTGACTTTTTTTAATTACTATATGGTAATATAAATTTACGATATAGTAATATCTTTTATGTGAATATATTATCATATAGTAATAATTTTTGTAAAGGAGGAAAATACTATGAAATCAAACTCTGGATTTTATATAAGCAGAATAAAAACAAGTAAATACTAGACTTTTGAATAAATTTTTTTGGCACAAAAAAATATAACGGCGTTTAATGGGGAACAAGGTCGAATCTTTGCATGTGCTTTGGGAAAAATGATGGGATTAGTAATAGAGAATTGTCGAAAAAAATCTGGTCTTGCTATGAGTTCACTTACAACGATGCTTGAACGGATGGAAGAAAAAATTATTGATACGAAAATTTTTGTCCGACTGATAAACGGAAAAGTTTAATCTTTTTTTAACGGATTATGCTAAAATCCTTTGAAAAAAGTGAATATGATGAAATTTCTGATAAAATGACTGAAATCTCTTTTGAAGGAATTTCAAATGAGGAGAGATTAGCTTTTGAGGCGACTTTAGAAAAAGTTTTGTATAATTTTTGAGAAAAAGCTGAACAGAATTTAATAAAAAAATAATTTAAAAATACTGAACAAAATTTGAAATTTATAAAATTTATAAAAAAATTTATTTGGTATTTAACTGGAGGTAAATGAATGATAGAATTTATCAATGTTGGAATGACTTATCCAAATGGGAATGTTGGATTAAAAAAATATAAACTTGACTATAAAGGAGTCTGAAATTACGGTTTTTATTGGACCATCTGGGGAGCAGGAAAAACTACGCTTTTGAAAAATGATTAATCGATTGGAGGATAATACGACTGGGGAAGTGAAAATTAACGGAAAAAATGTAAAAGATTACAATATTCACAAAATGCGTTGGGATATTGGATATGCTTTGCAGCAAGTGGCACTTTTTCCGCATATGACGGTTGAAGAAAATATTGCGATTGTGCCTGAATTGAAAAAATGGAAGAAAGAAAAAATTGATGCGAGAATTAATGAGTTATTAAATATGGTTGGGCTTGAGCCTGAAAAATATCGAAAGAGAAACCCTTCAGAATTATCTGGTGGAGAAGCACAAAGGGTTGGAATTGCAAGAGCTCTAGCTGCTGATCCAAAAATTATTTTGATGGACGAACCATTTAGTGCATTAGATCCCATTACTCGTGCAAATTTACAGGAAGATGTGAAAAAAACTTCAGAAAACAAATTCACAAAAACAATTGTTTTTTTGTAACTCACGACATTGAGGAAGCATTTTTATTGGGGGATAAAAATTTGTATTATTCAAGATGGCGAATTAATTCAATCTGGAACAAAACATGAAATAATATCAAATCCTAAAAATGATTTTGTGAAAAAATTTATAGCTTTTAAAAAGAAAGAAGGTGAAATTTATGAATAAATTAATTTTGACTTTTTTAGAAAAAAAGACGAACTTTTTAGTGGAATTGTGGAGCATATTCAAATTTCTTTTATTGCACTAATAATCGCTCTTATTATCGCCATTCCACTAGGAATTTATTTGAGCTATCATAAAAAATTAGCAAATATTGTTATTGCGATTAACGGCGTTATTCAAACTATACCATCTTTAGCAATTTTAGCACTTCTAATTCCTATTGTTGGAATTGGGAGAAAACCTGCTATAATCGCCTTAATACTTTATGCTCTGCTTCCAATTTTACATAATACTTACACTGGGATTACTGGCGTGGATCCAATGTATATGGTAACTTCAAGAGCTTTAGGAATGAATAAATTTCAGCAACTTTCAAAAGTTCAGCTTCCACTGGCTATGCCTGTAATAATGACAGGAGTTAGAACGGCTGCAGTTTTGATTATTGGGACTGCCACATTGGCTTCACTTGTTGGAGCTGGAGGACTTGGAAAGTTGATTTTACTTGGCCTTGATAGGAATAATAACTATTTGATTTTTGTTAGGAGCGATTCCTGCCGCTTTACTTGCGATTTTTATTCGATTTTCATCTTTAAGCAATTGGAAAAAAATTGAGTATCAAAAAAATATTAATTTTTCCTAATTTTAATCACGTTTGCGTGTCTTTTTGGGGTCAATTAGCAGTTTTAATAATACAAAAAAAGACAAATTGATAATTTCTGGAAAACTTGGTTCTGAGCCAGAAATATTGATAAATATGTATAAAATTTTGATTGAAGAAAAATAGTAAAATTGGCGTTGAGTTAAAACCTGGACTTGGAAAAAAACTTCATTCGTATTCAATGCTTTGAAAAAAATGGCGATATTGATATTTATCCTGAATTTTTCAGGAACTGCCGTTTTTACTTTTCTTGAATGAAACTCCTGTGAATAACAATGCTGAAGATGTTTTTAATCAAGCACAAAAAGGAATGGAAACTAAATTTAAAAATGGTTATGTTAAAAACCTATGAAATATAATAATACTTATGCAATCGCTGTTAGCAAGAAAGTTTGCTGATGAAAAATAATTTGAAGACGATTTCTGATTTGGCGAGAGTGAAAGGATAAGATAAAAAGCTGGATTTACAAGAGAATTTAATGACCGTGAAGATGGATATCCTGGACTTAAAAAAATTGTATCAGTTTGAAATTCCAAATATTAAAGAGTTTGAGCCAAAAACTTCGTTATGTTGCTGTTCAAAGTGGCGATATTAACTTGGTTGACGCATACTCTACTGATCCCTGAACTTGCTCAGTATAATATGGTTATTTTTAAAAGGATGATAAGCATTTATTTCCCACCATATCAAGGTTCTCCAATGATGCGTGAGAAAACTTTGAAAAAAATATCCTAAATTGAAAAAGATTTTGGAAAAAAATTGAGTGGCAAAAAAATTTCAGATGAAGAAATGTCGACAATGAATTACCGTGTTTCTGTGAAAGGTGAGAAAGCGGAAGATGTTGCTAGAGAATATTTGAGAAATGCTGGAATTATTAAAAAAATAAATAGAAAATTAGAAAATTAATTAAAAAAATTAGCCAAGTGAAAATTTGGCTTTTTATGAAAAAAATCAAATCTATTTTTCTTATTTGTTTATTTATTATGACAGATTATTGTTTAACAATACAATAAAAGATTATAGAAGAAATATCGATATTAAATTTTTTTAATTTTTTTATTATAATAATCAAATTAAATTATCGGACGTTTATTATTTATTATTTTTATTATTTATTATTTTATTTCTCTTAATACCAACTAACAAAAATAATATTTTTTTCTGTCTGCTTAAATTACAATATAAATGCTGATTTTCATATAATAAATAAAAAAAGATTACAGTAGATCAGATAGACAGAAGTGAAAAAATGTAAAAAAATAATTAATAATAAAAAGAAAAAAATGACAGTCTTAATAAATTATAGTTCCTATTTTTTTATAATTTACAAGATTGCCATTTTTGAACTTAAATAACAGTAGAGAGAGTTAATATAGAACTGCCATTTTAAGTTGTGAATATCAAAGATTATATATTTGTTAGCATTAATTAGTTTAGTATGATCATGTTAGAGTAATTAACTTTTTAATTTAAAGGTGCATCATCAGGTCTAGGTCCTTTAGGTCTATGATTTAACATTTCTATTAATTTAGCTGCTTCATCTTTTGTAACTTTTCCGCTATTTAATGAATCTGTTAATGATTGAATTTCTGTGTCAGTCAATCTTTTTGGGAGCATCTTTTTGGCTTACATTTATCATTTTGGTTTGTGAGGGACCTCTTCTATCTAGCATTTTTGTGATTTCAGCTCCTTCAGCCTTTGTAATTTTTCCATTGTTTAATTTTGTCTTTAATTCTTCAATTCTAGCTGGGTCAGGTTTTTTTATAATATTTCCATTTTCATCTACAAGATTTCCATTTGAATCTTTTTGTAATTTATGTGGCGGTCTACATTCATCATTTACTGTGTTATTTGTTGTAGTTGCTGTTCTGGTAATATTATTTGCTGTTGTACCTGCAAATATAGATAACGATGTTAATAAAAGCGATTCCTAAAATTTTCTTTTTTTCCTATTTTTTTTTCATAATAATTCCTCCAATTTATTTATAATTTTATTTTTTTTATGTCCTTTCCTTATCGACAAGAATATAATATCAATAAATTTTTGACAAAATTATGTAAAATTTGTGTCTTTTTGTGAAGTTTTCAAAAATTTTTTTTACTTTGATAATAATAAGCCAATATAATTGAATAAAAAAAGATTTTTTTAGTATAATTAAGCAAATAAAGTATCCTAAATGTATGAAAGAGGAAAAATTATGTTAAAAAAATGCAAAAAAATTATATGAAAAAAATATAAAAAAATAAAAATTACAGCAGAAAGATCTGAAAAAAAGCTGGAAAATTGAAAAAAATAATTTAGGGAGTAGTTGCAACGAAATTTGAACTTCTTGTGAGAATGGTGAAATCAGATAGAAGAGGAGAATTTAAGATTCCAACAATGGATAAGGTAAAAGATTGTGGGAGCAATTATTTATGTTATCTCAACAATTGATGCAGTGCCTGATATTTTTGCCAATTATTGGATTTGGTGATGATATTGGTGTCGTAGCTTATGTGATTTCTAAATTAGGCAACTTAATTTCTGAATATGAAAAAAATTTGAAATGCAGAAGAAAAAAAAAGAGAAAAAAGTGAAAATACTGATTGGGATAACCTGAGAGTTGTTAGTGAAGATTAATAATGAAAAGAAATATTTTTTTCAAAAAAATTTTTTTTATCATAAGAGAAGAAATTGATAAAAAAATATTAAATAAAAAAATAAGAGAAAGTTTCCATTAATAACTAAAAAAATATTTAACGTACATAGCAAAGAAAAAAATTATAGAGTAGTAATATTTTTTTTATATTTTTGTTTTTGAGTTAATTAGAAGTAAGTTGAAAAAAATGGAGATAAAAGCGAGAAGTGGAGTGAAAAATAAAAAAAGGAACATAAACATCGTAATGTAAATTAGGATAATTAAATTAGGATAATTAAATTAGGATAATAATAAGAGCAAATCAATGTATAATTGACTTAATTGATTAATTTTTATTATTTTTTTAAAATTTAAAAACAAAAATTATCGGACGCTATATTTTTTTTTATTTAATTTATATATTATATACCCTTATACCTATACTATACACAATAACTTAACTTACTAATTAATAATTATAACTATTATTGTGTAATGCTTATATATTGTATTATAAACATTTAAATAATAAATATTATAATATTTAAATTAAATAAATAAGTAAAAATAATAAGCAATAATGAGCGAAAAAAATAGAAAAATTATATAAATAAAAATTAAGAAAGGGAACAACAAATGAAAAAGAAAACTTTTTAAAAACAATTTCCAAAAGAGCAGGAATATTTGGCTAGTAAATTATATAACTATTATGAAATCGCACAAGATTATGAAATTATTAGTTTTACAGAAGAATTTTATACACCAAATTTTTTTGGAAGAAATTAGGGAAAGAAATTTGGAGGAGTGAAATATTATTTGTGATGGAATTTTTGAGGATAGTGATAGAAGACAGATTGCATTTGTTCCTGATAGTTTTATAGATGGTATGATGGTAATAATTTTTGGATTTGAGAATAATGAGAGTGACTTTGAAAAATTTTTGGACTTAATCGAAATGAACTTCAATTTCCAAATAAATTGTTAAAAAAATATCAATAGATTCAAGATTTCAGAGTATTTGCATAAGGATTTTTTTGGGAAGTCTTATGGGGCTTAATGTAAGAAGAGAACTTATGGGAGACTTTGATTCTTGAAAGATGATAAAAAAAGATGGATTTGTGGATATATTCCAGTTTCTGAAAAAAATTTCGGATTATATTGTTTCAGAGTTGAAGCAGATTGGGAAGGTGGCTTTGTGAAATTGAGATTGTGGATGTTAAAAAAATAAAAAAACGATCTTCCTAAGTATAGATATGATGATAAATTAATTACAGTTCCATCAAAGCGGTTAGATAGTATAGTTTCGACAATCACAAATCTATCTCGTGCAAAAAGTAATTGATCCGATTGAAAAGGGAAAAGTTTTTTTGTTGATTATGTGGAAGAAAAAAGATAAATCTAAATTGCTTGAAATTGGGAGTTTGATTACGATTAGAGGGTTTGGGAAATATAAATTGTTTTTAGATAAAGGGGAAACTAGGAAGGGAAAAGAACGGATACTTGTAAAAAAATATATTTGATTTTTTTTATTTAAAAATATAAAAATAAATTGATGGAAATTATTAGACCTGTTCTTCGATAACTATACAAACTTAGAATTTAATAAAAATAAATATCTTGAAGCAAGGGGTTTTGACCCCTTGTATAGAATAAAAAAACTTAGGGTTATCGAACATATCTATTCTATTAGCATAAATATATTTTATTCTAAAGAATTAAATTATTTGTAGAGTAAAAAAATTTTAGAGGAATTTAAATTTTTTTAAATTTTTATACAATAAAACTGACTTAAAACTGAACTCAAAAAAATTATGACTGTAGATTTATATAATTTTTTTAGTAGCAGTTCTATTTTAAATGGATTTGAGTATAAAAAAATAATTTTCAAAAATAACTGAGATTATATTTGTCTATAATCTAAAAATAAATAAGAAAGAAGGTAAAAAAATGAAAGATGTAACACCAAAAAAAGTAATTTAGAAATATTAATAAAAATGTTTGGGAATAGCGATTGGGATTGTGGCTGTGATTGCGTTGCTGAAATTGGCACTTAGAATATTTTTTTATCCGTTGCGATATGGATAATTCCGATTACTTTAATATTGTTTATTTATCAAAAAAATTTAATGACAGATATTGAAAAAAATTTATAGGAAGGGAATTTTAAATTGAAGATGGAAAATATAAATTTTTTTGAAAAAAATCATGTGATGAGCTTTGATAGAATATGAGCCTGAATTAACTGAAAAAAATTGAAAGTATTTTTGGAAATATTGTTAAAGGCGGAAGCAAAAAAATTTGACAAATAGGAAGTCAAAGGTGCATTTGTCAGCAAGTGCAGCAGTTTTTAAAAAAATGAAAAAAATGCTATTTTATAAGACATCCTTATTTAAAAAAACAATTTTGTTGCCAGCAGGACATGTGGAAAAATGAAGAGATGCCTTTGGATACGGCTATTCGTGAGTTTTTGAAGAAACGGGATTTAGTGCTGTGGTTGATAAGAAGATGAAGAACTTTGGGCTGATTGATGTTAATGTGATTGAGATCCCTGAAAAATCCTTTTGAAAAAAATGAGGGAGAACATATTCATATTGATTTTCGGTATAAAGCTTTTTGTTAGATGAAAAAAAGAGAGACAGGAAGCTGAATTGGAATGTTTTTTTACTGGCTGAAGATAAGGCTAGTGAGGAATTTAAAAAGATATTATAGGTATTTATAAATTGTAAATTTTTTTGAATTAGTTTTTATTAGATTTGTTCAGAAATAAAATTCAATAAAGTAAATAAATACCACGACAAACGCATGAAAAAAAGATTTAAAAAAAGAGGTATAATATTATTGACATATCGTAGGAAAGAAGCTGGTAAAAATGTCAGAAGATAAACCAAATCTAAAAAGAATTGTTAATATACATTACCCAAATAGAGGATAAGCGACAAATTTCTAAAAATAAAGCATAAATTGAATGATATTGTTGTGATTACTCTTTTTGCCATGCTTGCAAATATTGAATACTGGGAAGAGATTGAAGAATTTGGAAAGATGTATTTCAAGGCATTAAAAAAAGATATCTGGAACTACCGAACGGCATACCTTCGCATGATACGATTCAAAGAGTTATGGCTACAATAGAGCCTGAAGTGACAGAAGTTCTCTTGAGAAAATGGATGGATCTAAAAAAATTTCCGGAGAAGATAAAAAAATAAGAAAAAAATATTAAATATTGATGGGAAAATTTTTAAATGGGATGAAGAATAAAAAAATAATAGGCTATTAGACATAGTATCCGCATATTCCAAAGAAGATGGGATCTGCTATTCACAAGTGGCGGCTGAAGGAAAAGGGAATGAAATAGAAGCAATATTAAGGCTGCTTGATAAAAATTTCAGTAAAGGAATGTATAGTTACAATAGATGCGATAGGAACCCAGAAAGAAATCATAAAAAAAGATAAGAAAGAAGAAGGGATATTTCTGTCTTCAGGTAAAAGGGAACCAGAAGGCTTTTAAAGGAAGATATAGAAGATTACTTTGCTGACAAGGGATTCAGGAAAAAAATTAAAGGGCGAAGGGATGTACAGTAGGAAAAACAGAAAAAGCAAAGAGGACGGCTGGAAACGAGAGAATATTACTATACTGAAGAAATAGAATGGTTTATCAAAAGAAACAAGGAATGGAAAAGAAGTAAAGGGATAGGTGCATCAATTTTAACAACAGAAGAAAATGGAAAAAGCAAGAACAGAAAAAGGTATTACATAACGAATATAACAGGGGAGTGGAAGAATTTGTAAGAGCGGTAAGAGGACATTGGGCAATAGAAAGTTATCATTGGATATTGATGTAACATTTAGAGAAGATGCAAATAAGACATTAAACAAAAAAATGCGGCTAGAAATTTAAATATTCTAAGAAAATTAGCGATATCAATACTGGAAGAACTGCCGTTCAGAAAGAAATTTAGTAGAAGGATAAAAAAAGATATATTATATCGCTAGATGTAAGGAGATATTTAAAAATTATTTTTTTGATATATAGAAATGTTAATGTAAAAAAAGATTGGTTAAATACAAAGAAATAGTTTAAAAATATTCATGCGTTTGTCGTGAATAAATACATAAAAAACTTCCTTTTTTTGTGATTATATGGTAAGATAATTATATAACAAGATAAAAATAATAAAAATAATGCATGTGGAAAGTGAGGTAGATTGTGAAAAAAATTATAAAAAAATTTGAGCAAGAAAGACTTAATATTGTTGGATATACGTAAAATGTATGATTCGTATGGGTATAAAAAGGATTTCACTTCCTAGTTTTGAGGAATATGATTTGTATAATGAAAACAAGGATTTTATTGATAGAAATGTTTTTGACTGTGATGAGTCCGAAATGGGAAGTTGTTAGCTTTTAAGGCCCTGATATTACATTGTCAGTTGCTAAAAAAATTTCTAAGGATCAGTCTTTGAAATATAGTAAAATTTATTATCAGGAAAAATACATATAATCTGACAAAAATATGTGGGATATGATGAAGATGAACAGCTAGGGATTGAGCTGATTGGGAAAGAATCTACATTTTTAGATTTTGAAATTGTGGATCTTGCAATAAAGAGTTTAGATATTATAAATGAAAAAAAGTATGATTACTTTGTCACATGCTCGATTTATTTCTTCGATTTTTGATAATCTTAATTTAGAATATGAAATAAAGGAAGAAATTTTTGATTGTATAAACAAGAAAAAAATAGTCATGATATAAAAAAAGATACTGGAAAAATAATAAATTTATTTCTGAAAATGTAAAACAATTGATTTATAAAAATTCTGAATTATCTGGAGATTTAGAGGATATTGAAAAAGAACTTTTGAAATATGAAATGAATGATGATATAAAGGAAATTTTGTTTGAACTTAAACAATTAAATAATTTACTGTTTAAATTTCATAAAAAAATCGAAAATTGTATTTGATTTTTTTCCATCGTAAAAAAATTTAAATTACTACAATGGAATTATTTTTGCAAGGATACATTGAAGGATTTCCAAACGTGATTTTTGACTGGTGGAAGATATGACAAATTATTTGAAAAAAATTTGGAGTTGACACAGGAGCAGTTGGATTTGCAATTTTAACTGATAGTTTGAAGGGTTATTATAAAGATGAAGATAAAAAAATGATTTTTGAAATATTGATTGCTTATGACAATAGCGATTTTGAAAAATTGGTAGAAATTGTAAATGATTTTTCAGGAAAAAAAGGACTTCGAGTGAGAACTGAAAAATATTGAGAATTTCAAAAGAAAAATGATAGCGAAATTTTTAATTATGATGAAAAATATTTATTTAAAAAAACGGAAATTTAACAAAAGATAGCAAGAAGTCTCCGACTTTCTATAAGTGGGAGATGAATTGCTTTTTTTTGTAAAAAAATTGAAAAAAAGGATACTCTTATGATACAATTTTTTTGTATAAAAATATCGAAGAGAAATCATTAATTATAAAAATCTCTAAAGAAATAATTAAAAAAATAATATTCAAAAATCAAAAGGAGGTGTAATTTTATGAAATATAATTTGCATTCAAATACAGAATTTATCCAAATAAAGATCAGGAATTATTGATAAATAAGACTTTTTGGATGTGTTCGTTTTGTTTACAATACGATTTTGTATACTGCGAATAAAATTTATGAAGAAACTGGAAAAAAATAAAAATAATTACACCTGCTAGTTTGAAAAGTGAAAAATCAATTTCTAAAAAGAAGTAGACAGTCTAGCACTTTCAAATGCTCAATTGAATGTAAAACGATCGTTTATGAATTTCTTTCAAAAGAGAGCGAAAGTTTCCGAGGTTCAAATCTAAAAAGAATAATGTTAAAAGTTATACGACAAATTGTGTGAATAATTCAATACGAATTGAGGAAAACAAATATTTGGTTTTGCCAAAATTGAAAAAGAATAAAATTAAAAATATCATAGAGAAATACCGAAAGGATTACAGAATAAAGTCGGTAACATTGACAAACAGTAATAGAAATTACTATGTTTCTATTTTGACAGAATTTGAAAAAGAAATTCAAAAAGGTAGCTAGTAATGATAAAAGTAATTGGACTTTGATTTTTCAATGTCTGAAATTATTTGTCAGTTCTGAAAACCAAAGGGCTGATTATCCAAAGATATTTTTAGGATGTTGGAGAAAAAAATTGAAAGAAAATTACAGAAAATCATTATCAAGAAAAGTAAAATTTTCTAAAAAAATTGGTATAAGCAAAAAGTGAAAAATATCAAAATTACATGAGTATATCAAAAATTGTCGAAGAGATTTTTTGCATAAATTATCGAAAAAATTGTCTGAAGCATATAATGCTGTAGTTGTTGAGGATTTGAATATGAAAGGGATGAGCCAGGCATTAAATTTTGGGAAAAGTGTAGGAGATAATGGATGGGGAATGTTTTTGAGAATGCTTGAGTATAAACTGATGTTTTTAGGAAAGCAATTTTTGAAGATAGATAAGTGGTTTCCATCGTCGAAAACTTGTAGTAAATGTGGAAATGTTAAAGAGAAACTGGAATTATCAGAAAGAAGTTATAAATGTGAGTGCTGTGGAATTGAAATTGATAGAGATTACAATGCTGCAGTGAATATAAAAAACATTGGAAAATTGATGTTGGAATATTAGGAAAATAAAAAAAGATAGGGTAGGAACTACCCGAAGAGCTTGGTAAATATATTTGGCTAGCAAAAGCAGATACTTCCCAAGAAGCTCCCGCTTCTAAAAGCGGGAGTAGTTCACTTAATGAAAAATCAATGTAAAGAATGAAAGATGAGCTTTTTATGATAAATATTGCTCTTCCTAAAGGAAGATTAGGAATAAAGTATATGATTTGTTTGAAAAAAATAGGTTATGAAAGTTCAGAAATAAAGGAAGATAACAGGAAACTGATTTTTTTGAAAAATCGAGAAAAGAAATATTAGGTTTCTTTTGGTAAAACCGTCAGATGTTGGGGTTTATGTTGAAAAGGGAAGTGCAGATATTGGAGTTGTGGGAAGAGATGTTCTGCTTGAGGAAAATCCTGATATCTATGAGCTAATGGATTTGGGATTTGGTAAATGTAAATTTGCAATTGCGGGCCTGTGAATTTTAAGGAAAAATTTTGATAGACCATTGGTAGTAGCGACAAAATATTTAAATGTTTCAAAAAAAGATATTTTGATTCAATTAATAGAGATGTGGAACTTATAAAACTAAATGGTTCTATTGAAATAGCACCAATTTTAGGACTTTCTGATGTAATTATGGATATTGTTGAAAACTGGAACAACTTTAAAGGAAAAATAACTTGAAAGTATTGAAAACTATTGAAGATATAAGTGCTAGATTTATTGCTAATAAGTCAAGCTTTATAGATTTAAAAAAATGAAGAAATAGAAAAAAATTGTTAAAAGTATAAAAAGAAATTTTATAAAAATGGTTAGTATTATTTTTGTTTATCATAGATTGTACAATTTAAAAAAATTTATATTTTTTTAAAAATAAAAAAATGAAATGGAGTGATCTGTTATGATTAAAAACTATAAAATATTCAAAAGATGTTGATTTGGAAAAGGAACTTGCTAGAAGTCAATTTTCTTATGATGATGTAAATGAAACTGTGGAAAGTATCTTAAAAGATGTTAGAGCAAGAGGAGATAAGGCTTTGATTGAATATACTGAAAAATTTGATGGAGTGAAACTAGAAAATTTGGAAGTTACAGAAGAAGAAATTAAAAAGGCTTTTGATTCGATTGATAAGGAATTACTGGAAGTTATTCAATATTCTCACGATAATATTAAAAAATTTCACGAAAAGCAAGTTAGAAATGATTTTTTAATACGACAGGAAAATGGAGTAGTTTTGGGGCAAGTTATTAATCCTATTGAAAAAGTTGGGCTTTATGTTCCAGGAGGTACAGCTGCTTATCCATCAACTGTTTTAATGAATGCAGTTCCAGCGAAAATTGCAGGATGTAAAGAAATCGTAATGGTAACCCCTCCAACGAAAGATGGATCAATTTTACCATCTCTTTTAGTTGCTGCAAAAATTTCTGGAGTTGATAGAATCTTTAAAGTAGGTGGAGCCCAATCTATAGCCGCTCTTAGTTATGGTACAGAAACTATTCCAAAAGTTTATAAAATTGGTGGACCAGGGAATATTTACGTTGCAATGGCTAAGAAAATGGTTTACGGAGAAGTTTCAATTGATATGATAGCTGGGCCAAGCGAAGTATTAATTATTGCTGATGAAAGTGCAGATCCAGTTCATACAGCGGCAGATTTATTATCACAAGCAGAACACGATAAATTAGCAGCCAGTATACTAGTTACAACATCACAAAAATTAGCAGATGAAGTAGCAGTAGAAGTAGAAAAACAACTAAAGGAATTACCTAGAGAAGAAATTGCTAGAACTTCAATTGAAACTCAAGGTAGAATTATAATTGTAGAAAATATGGATGAAGCAGTTTTTGTAAGTAATTTTATAGCGCCAGAACATTTGGAATTAGCAGTAGATAATCCTTTTGAATTATTGCCAAGAATAAAAAACGCAGGTTCAATCTTTATGGGACATAATACACCTGAACCAATTGGAGATTATTTGGCAGGTCCAAATCACACATTACCAACAAGTGGAACAGCTAAATTTTCATCACCTTTATCAGTAGATGATTTTATTAAAAAAATCTTCATTTATTTATTATTCTAAACAAGGATTGGAAGAAGTTAAAGATAAAGTAATTAAATTTCGCTGAAAATGAAGGACTTACAGCACATGCTCGTTCAGTTTCTAAAAAGATTTGAGAAATAAAAAAATATAATTTGTCTGAAAAACTGATTTTTAATAATTTTTTTGATAAGAAAAATTATAAATTTCTAGTTTTCAGGCTTTTTTTCAAAACATTGGAATTTTTTTGTTTCAGAGAAGAAAAAAATTTGTAAAATTAGAAAGTTTTTTTGAATAGAAAAATAAAAAAACCTAAGATTTTTTTGAAAAATTAAAAAAATAACTAAAAATGAAAAAACTAATAACAGAATAATGGGAGGATAAATGAAAAAAATACTACTGGGATTATTTATTTTAGGAACGTTAGGAATGGCACAGCAGAATTATGAAGTTTATGTGAAAAATGGGATTAAAATTTCCCAAAGTGAAGCAGATAGAGATAGCAAAAGAGATTGAAAAAAATTATTAATGATAAGATTATTTCAAAAATATAACAATGAGGGAAAAAAAGTTATAATGGAAAAAGTCAAAAAAACTTTACAATGAATATCTGAACGATTTGATTGATAACATAATAAAGGATGTTCCAAAAAAATCAACAACAGGCATTAAAAAGAATTTTTAAGAAAAATTAAGTGGTATTTTAGCACAAAAATGGTTTTTAATGAAATTAACAAAATGGAGATTTCTGTTAAAGAAATTTCATTTTTAGAAAAAAATAAAAGCTAAAGTTAATGTATTAGTTAGATATAAAGATTTGGATGATATTGATGTTGATGAAATTTTTGATGAAACATTTAAAGAATCTGGTATTACAAGCAAAGAAACTGAACATTTTGAAAAAAATTAATAAAGTAAAAATTGATAAATTCTATAACTATTTTGAAAAATAAAATAAAAGAAGAAATAAAAAAATTCAGATTATAATGAAGACACTATGGAAATGGAAATTGAAAAAAAGTCAATGGAAAAATGGCAATTTGATTTTGATTATGACTATTTTATAAATGAAATTACAAAAAAGTTTGGAAAAATAATTTTAAAAAAATGCAGAAAAATGACTTTGATGATTAAAATTAAGAATATTTTTTTATTAAATAAAAAAATTTTAAAAAAATTTATAGAATTTTAAAAGTGAGTGTGTAAAAAAATTTTTGTTTGAATAAAAACAGCAAAAGTATTGAAATTTAATAGAGTTATCTATTAGTTTACACAAATTATTCTAAACACACTCGAATTTTTTTAAAGTACTTAAAAGGAGGAGTTACAATGAGCAAATTTTGGAGTGATAAAATAAAAAGAAATAGAGCCTTACACACCAGGTGAACAACCAAAAGACAAAAAAATATATTAAACTTAATACAAATGAAAATCCTTATCCGCCATCAGCAAAAAGTTATAGGAAAAAAATAGAATCTATGAATTTGGAAGATTTGAAACTATATCCAGATCCAGATGTAACAGAGCTTAGAAAGGTTATCGCTGAATATTTTTCTAATAAAAATAAATGATAAAATTACACATAAGCAAGTATTTATTGAAATGGATCGGATGAAATTCTAGCATTTATTTTTTTATGACATTTTTTTAATGCAAGAGATAAAGTGTATTATCCAGATATTACATATAGTTTTTTTATCCAGTTTATGCTGATTTGTTTAATGTGAAGGAAATCAAGATTCCATTAAATGATAATTTTGAAATTGAAATTCAGAAATATTTTTAGATTGATGGACATATAATTATTACAAATCCGAATGCACCGACTTCAATTGCTTTGAAACTAGATGAAATTGAAGAAATAGTAAAAAAATAATCCAAATCAATTAATTATCGTTGATGAGGCATATGTTGACTTTGGTGCAGAAAGTGCTGTAAAATTAATAAATAAATACGATAACGTTCTTGTTGTTCAGACATTTTTCAAAATCACGTTCAATGGCAGGAATACGGCTTGGATATGCACTTGGTTGTGAAAGTATAATTGAAGGATTGAATAGATTAAAATTTTCATTTAACTCATACACAATCGACAGAATTTCAATTGAAGCTGGAATTGAATCTTTTAAAGATAATGAATATTTTGAAAAAAACTAATGCCAAAAATTATTCAAACTAGAGAGAAAAACATCTGAAAAATTGAAAAAAAGTTAGGATTTAAAGTATTAAATTCAAGTGCTAATTTTATTTTTTTATTTCACATAAAGATATCTATGCAGGTGATTTGTATAAACAGCTAAAAGAAAATGGAGTTTTAGTAAGATATTTTTCAAAAGATAGAATTGATAATTATTTGAGGGTTACAATTGGAACTGATGAGGAAATGGGGACTTTTTATTGAGAAATTGGAAAAAAATTGTTGCAAAAAAATAATATAAATTAAAAAAAAATAGACTGAATATGCAAGGGGTAATTCCCTTGTCAGAAATAAAGATCATTAAATTTCTAAACATATATTTAATACAGAATGCTATAGCCAACCTTTATATTCATCTACAAAAATATTTTATAAGTTCTTTTTTTGATGGAATATCGTATTCTTTCATCTCCATACCATTATTTTCTAAACTAATAATCCATATGCCATCAATTGCAACTCCCATATCCATATCAATTTTATATTTTTACTTTTTCTAATAACGGAACATCAGAAATATCGCCTAGACAATACAAATATCCACACAATACACGTAGACATTCGGAACTATCATAAAAATTTCTTTCTTTTCTGTAATTGCTCTTTTCAAATTCTTTTATTTAGAAGAAAAATTATTTTCATTTTTATCAATTTTATCAAAAATCAAAACCTAATTTTCTTATAAAAAAATTTTCAGCTCTTTTTCATCAGAACTACAAAGCATATTTTCACCTCCTATATTTTAAAATACGTTAAATTATCCAGTAAATTATACCACAATTTTTTTAATATGTCAAAATAAATTTCTTGTTTTTTTGTTTAATCTTGAAAAAGAGAAAAAAATAGATTATACTATTTATAAATAAATTTGCAAATGAAAGGATAAAAATTATGAGAAAAATCTAAAAATTGAAAGAAACACATTTGAAACAAAAAAATAAAAAGTTGAATTGAATATTGATGGAACTGGGAAATATGAGAATAATACAGGGGTTGGATTTTTGGATCACATGCTTGACTTGTTTGCAAAGCATGGAAGATTTGACTTGAAGGTTTATTGTGATGGAGATACACAAGTTGATGATCATCACAGTACGGAAGATATTGGGATTGCGCTTGGAAAATGTTTTTATGAGGCTTTGGGAGATTTAAAAGGTGTTAAGAGATATGGAAACTTTCTTTTGCCAATGGATGAGGCGTTAACATTGGTTGCAGTTGATTTGAGTGGGAGATATTTTTTGAATTTTGATGTAAATATTCCGACTGAAAAAGTTGGGACTTTTGATACTGAATTGGTGGAAGAGTTTTTTATTGGATTTACACGGCATTTAAATGCGACATTGCATATAAAGAATATGGCAGGGAAACGAATTCACATCATATAATTGAGTCAATTTTTAAGGGAGTTGCTAGGGCCTTGGCAGAAGCGGTGAGTATTGATGAGAAATATAGGGATGAGATTCTTCTGACTAAGGGAGTTTTTGGTTTAATCAAATTTATTAACAACAATTTTTTTTATCTATTCAAAATATAAAATAGAAATTGTTAAAAAAATCTTGAAAACAATAAAAAAAATAGATTATACTATTTATAAGTAAAAATCATAAGAAAAGGAAAAAAATTTGAAAAAAATATTGTTATAGAAAAAGATATTTGATGTTGTAAATTATAAAAAAATTTTTAAAGGGATGAGATTTAAATGGAAATACAAAAAAAGAATTATTTTTCACGTCAAGATAAAGAATACATGAAATTTTTAAGTAAATTGACGCCAAAATGTATCGGAGGATACAATTATCGGAGTGAGAATTCCTGAAATAAGAAAAATTGGCTAAAAAAATTGGTAAAGAATAATGAATATGAAGATTTTTTTGAAGGAGTTGCCACATAAATATTACGATGAAAATTTGTTGCATGGAGCAATTATTTCAGAGAGTAAAGATTTTGAGAACTGTATTGAATCGCTTTGATAGTTTTTGCCATTTGTTGATAATTGGGCAGTTTGTGATACAATTTCTCCGAAAAATTTTTAAAAAAAGCATAAAAAAAGAACTGATTGAAAAAAATAAAGGAATGGTCTCAATCAGATAAAACTTATACTTGTAGGTTTGGTGTAGAAATGTTGATGACACATTTTTTGGATGAAGACTTTAAAAAGGAATATTTGGAAATGGTGGCGAATATTCATTCTGAGGAGTATTATGTGAAAATGGTAATTGCTTGGTTTTTTGCAACTGCACTTACGAAACAGTGGGATTATGCGGTGATTTATTTAGAAAAATAATAGGTTAGATGTTTGGGTGCATAATAAGACGATACAGAAGGCTCGAGAAAGTTTGAGGATTTTGGAAGACAAGAAGGGGTATTTGAAGGGGTTGAAAAGAAAGAAAGAAGGAGAATTAATTTAATGAAAATCACAAAAGTTATGTTTGTAGGATTGATTTCTTTGTTGTTCTCAATAAATTCATTTACAAATACAAATTCTGAAAAATGATTTTAAAAAAAGTATGTACTAGAAAAAAATTAGAAGAAATAAAAAAATTGATATTTATAACAATGATACGACTACTAAATATCACAATAGGAATGAAGAAAAATTCAAAAAGGTCTAGATTAAAAAAATTTATAATTGATAATTTTCCTGAAAAAAAGTAGCGAATTATTAGAAAAAAATAATGAAAGTTGGGATGCTGTTTGGAAAAACAATATTTCTTTTCTTGATGATTTAGAAATAAAATATGGCTTTTAATACGAATTTGTATGAATTTTATAGAGAAGAAGATAATAAGAAAAATAAAAAAATTAATGGAGTTAGCTATAAAATTAAAAAAACAAAAAAAGTTTATCTTTTGATCAATTGAGAAAGTCAAAAGAAGAATATGAAACAGAGAATAAAAAAATGAATGATAAGTATACTGAATTACATGATTTAATGGGAGATGAATATGTAAATTATGGTGGAACGATTGGTTATGGATGCTATCCTAGACATTATTATAGCAATTTAGAAAAATTTTCAAGAAAAAAATGGTTAAAATTTAGGGAAGATGAAGCATTATTTTTATTCTGAATTGGAAAAATAAAAAAAGATGAGAAAAAATTTATTTTGGAAAAACTTTTTGAAATAACAAAAAAACAGAACGAATACTTTGAGGATATTATAGATAATATAAAAAAAGCGATAGATATAAAGAAGAAAAAAATATAAAAAGACAAAAATATGGAAATTTGGGAAATAAAACGAATACTAGTAAAAAAAGATTATGCAATAGACAAGGAGAAAAAAATGGAAAAAGAGTTAGAATCTGAATCTTTAACTTTATTTGAGAACATAAGAAGACGATTCTAGATTTTTTTAAGAAAAAGAAAAAGTGAGAATTGATTTTTCATTGTAATGTCAAATTTTTTTGATATAATTTAAGCAATTAAAGGGAAAGTAGGGATTAATTATGAAAAAAAGAAAAAAAGGACTAGCAATTGGAAATTTGATTTTAAGGAAATTATACAAGAAAAACGGATATTATGTCGATAAAAACAAAGTTCATAGAAGATTTGTTGGAAGATTTATCAAAAAGTTAAACTTTTTACAAGACCCAGAAGATTTGGAAAAACTTTAAATTTGTCTATGTTAAAGTATTTTTTTGATGTTAGAAATGCAGAGGAAAATAGAAAATTATTTGATAATTTGTATATTTCAAAAAGTGAGTATATGGAAAAATCAAGGACAAAATCCTGTAATTCTTATGAGTCTGAGAAATGCCGAGGCAGAAAAATTGGGAGGATAGTTTTTTTAATATTAAGAACCTTGTAAAATCATTGTATAAACAATTTCAATATATTAAAGAGAAATTGGATGAATTTGATTTGGAAGATTTTTTTTAAAAGCATTGTTAAAGATAAGGATAATGCAGATTGGGAAAAATTCATTAAAGAATTTATCAAGATATTTATATGAATATTACGGTAAAAAAAGTTATAATTTTAATAGATGAGTATGACACTCCAATGACAAGTGCTTGGAACGAAGGATATTATGAAAAAGTCACGAAGATTTTTTTTAAAAAGTTTTTATTCAAATACATTGAAGGATAATGAATATTTACAATTTGCAGTTGTGACTGGAATACTTAGGGTAGCAAAGGAAGGGATTTTTTTCTGGATTGAATAATTTGAAAACTTATACTGTTTTTGAATAATAAATATGCAGAAAGTTTTGGATTGATTGAAACAGAAGTGAAAAAAATGCCTTAGAATATTATGGATTAGAGCAAAAATATTGAAAAAGTGAGAAAATGGTATAACGGCTATAAGTTTGGAAATATTCAAATTTATAATCCGTGGAGTATAATTAACTATCTTGATGAAAAAGAAATAAATGTTTATTGGATAAATACATCAGATAACAGGTTTATTCATTCAGCAATAGAAAAATGCTGATAAAGATCTATTTGATGAATTAAAAGATTTATTCAATAATGGGACAACAGAGCAAATGGTAATGGCTTCATCGAATATGGATAGATTGAAAGATCCACAAGAAGTTTGGCAGTTATTACTTTTTTTGAGGGTATTTGACTGTTGAAGAAAAAAATTGCTATGAATGAATATGCTTTTAAAATTACCAAATTATGAAGTTAAAACATTTTTTTAAAGATATGTTTGTCCAAAATTTAGGAGGTTTTAGCAGATTTAGAGAAATGATAAAAAGCATTTAAAAAAACTTTCGATTTTGACAGATTTGAAGAACTTTTAAATGAAATATTTTTTTAGTGTCAATGAGTTATCACGATACTTCTAAAACAGAAAAAACCGTATCATACTTTTTATTTTAGGAATGATGTTGTATCTTGATAATGAGTACACAGTTTTATCAAATAATGAAACTGGCTATGGAAGAAATGATTTAGCTTTAAATCCAATAAATAAAAAGAGATGTTGGATATATATTTGAATTTAAAGTGGCTAAAACTGAAGAAGAGATTGAAAAAAGAGCAGAGGAAGCATTGAGTCAAATTGAAAAATAAAAAAATATCCTGTTTTATTAAAGGAATGTGGAGTAAAAAGAAATTGTAAATATTGGAATGGCATTTTTTTGGAAAAAAAGAGTTAAAGTGAAATATAAAGTTGTGAAAAACTAAAAATTTTTTTTTGAATAGTTGACATTGTATAAAAAAATAATGTAAAATTATGTTCCTTGGCAGGGGAGCAAAAAAAGGTCTCATAAAAAAATGGGGGCCTTTTTATTTATGAAAAAAATTTTTTTCTTAATTGCAACAATATATATTTTTGATATAATTTAAGTAAGTAAAAAGATTTAAATTTATCAAAAAAATAAAAATAAAAATAAAAAGTATAAAGAAAGGAAGTTTAAACTATGATCGCAGTTATTGATTATGGAGTGGGTAATCTTTTCTCTTTGCTATCTTCATTAAATTATGTTGGACTTGATACAAAACTGACTAATGATGTTGAAGAGATTAAAAGTGCGAAAGGGATAATTTTGCCAGGAGTGGGGGCTTTTAGAGATGCTGTTTCTAATCTTGAAAAATATGGGTTAAAAGATATTTTGATAGATGAAGCGAAGAATGGGAAAACCGTTTTTTTAGGAATTTGTCTTGGAATGCAAATGCTTTTTGAGAAAAGTTATGAATACGGTGAATTTGAAGGACTTGGACTTATAAAAGGAACTGTTGAGGAAATAAAAAAATATATTCCAGAAAATTCTGATTTGAAAATACCTCATATGGGATGGAACAACTTGAAAATAAATGATGAATTTAGAAATGATAAAATTTTGAAAAATGTGAATGTTGAAAATGAAGAGTACGTGTATTATGTACATTCATATTTTTGCAAAAAGCTGACATGAAAAAAATATTGTTGCATATTCAGAATACGGAACAAAAAAATTCCTGGAATTGTAAAAAAATAAAAAAATGTTTATGGAATGCAGTTTCATCCTGAAAAATCTGGAGATACTGGATTGAAATTATTGAAAAAATTGAAAGTGAATTAGTGAAATAATTTAATTTTTTAAGAAAGAGGTAAATTTTTATGTATAAAAATAAGTAAAAAAAATAGAGCTTTTGAATATTTTAGGACTAGAATATGAAAAATTTTATTCATAAATTAGCTGAAGTGCGAAGGTTCAACTATGACTTTTGCTCAAACTTCGGCAACGATAAATAATCTTCCAGTTAATAATGTTAGACCAAAAAGATGTTTTGGTTGTTAAATGTATTCAAAAATGGAGTGGATTATGTAATGGATTTATTAAGAAAAAGATGATCTATTTTTTTTGATAAGCAGACTTTGAAAATGATTAATAGATATGTTGCTTCAAAATGATAATTTTTGATAACATAGGCGATTTTAGAATATGGCTATAAAAAAAATTGCAGGAGCTAAAACATCGTGGAAGTAATCCTAATGAATTTGATGATATTTTTTTTCAATATAAGTGAAAAATATAATAGTGATGAAAAAAATATGATGAAATAAATTTATTTATGGATTTAGCAAAAACTCAATTTTTGGTAATGGAAATAAAAAGAGCAGGTCAACTTATGATGAATGGACTTTTAGTATCAAAAAGGTTATTGTCCATTTGTGATAAATTTTAAAAGAACCTAAAGTTTTCAGAAGCACTAGTAAAAATGGTACGATGATAATGATAAAAAAAACAATATATAATATGATGTCAAAAACAAGTTTGAGATATTAAAAAGATTATTTAACTGATGAGGAATTAAAAAAATTTGAAAAAAACTAAAAAAAAGGAGAAAAATAACAATGATAGAAATTTTTTTCCAGCGATAGATTTACATAACGGACAGGCAGTTAGATTGAGACAAGGGATTATAACCAAGTGGAAGTATTTTTTTAAAAAAATCCTGTTGAAGTTTTGGACTTTTTAATAAAAAAATAATTCAAAAAAATCTTCATATTGTGGATTTGAACGGAGCAAAAAGATGGGAATACAAAAAAATTATGAGGTTATAAAAAGAATTGATTGAAAAAAAGTGATTTTTTTGTTCAAGTTGGTGGTGGAATCCGTGATGAAGAAAGAATAAAAAAATATATTGAATTGGGAGTAAACCGTGTTATTTTTAGGAACGATTGCCGTTGAAAATGAAGAATTTTTGAAGGAAATGGTAAAAAAATATGGCGATAAAATTGCAGTTTCTGTAGATGCGAAAGATGAGAAAAGTTGCGGTTAAAGGATGGACTGAAACTGTAGAATTGAACTCGGTTGAATTTTTGCAAAAAAATTATCGAATATAGGTGTGAAAACAATAATTTATACTGATATTTCAAAAAGATGGAATGTTAAGCGGAACAAATCTTGAAATTTATAGAAAAATTGTCGAAAGTAGTTAATTCAGATATTATTGCTTCAGGTGGAATCACTTTTTTGGATGAGATTAAAGAGCTTAACAAAAATCATATTTATGGAGCAATTGTAGGAAAGGCGATTTATTCGGGAAATCTTGATTTGAAGGAAGTTTTAGAAATTAGTAAATAACATTTTTTAGTTATGTATGAAAATTTATAATAGGCTAAATAAATAAATTTAACAAAGAAAGTAGGTATAAGAATGCTTGCAAAAAGAATAATTCCATGTCTTGATGTGAGAAATGGAAAAGTGGTGAAAGGTGTGAACTTTACTGGGATAAAAGAAGTTGACAGTCCAGTTGAGCTTGCTAAATTTTACAATAAATCTGGAGCTGATGAGCTTGTTTTTTATGATATTACGGCTTCGGTTGAGGAAAGAGGCTTATTTACAGACATTTTGAAAGAAGTGGCAAGTCAAATTTTTATTCCGCTTACTGTTGGCGGTGGAATAAATACGCTGGATGATTTTGATAGAGTTTTGAAAGCTGGGGCTGATAAAGTGAGTGTTAATTCTGGGGCAATAAGAAATCCAAAATTAATTGAAGAAGCTGCGAAAAAAATATGGAGATCAATGTGTAGTTTTGTCAGTTGATGTAAAACGAGTTGATGATAAATTTAAAGTTTTTGCAAAAGGTGGAAGAGAAAATACTGGAATTGATGCGATAGAATGGTTTGTAAATGGTCAGGAAAATGGTGCTGGAGAAGTTGTTGTAAACAGTATTGACACAGACGGAGTTAAAAAAATGGATTTGACTTAGAATTACTTGAAATTTTATCAAAAAAATTGTCAATTCCAATAGTTGCATCAGGTGGAGCTGGAAATATGGAGCATTTTAGAGATTTATTTAAAATTCCAGGAATTGATGCGGGACTTGCAGCTTCGATTTTTCATTTTAAAGAAGTGGAAATTATGGAGTTGAAAAAAGTATTTGAAGAGTAATGGTGTTGATATGAGAATTTGATATTTTTTTAATAAGAAAAAAATTTTGAAAATGAACTAAGAGGAAATTATTATGAAAAAAAGAAGAAATTTTAAAAAAATTAAAAAGAAATTAATAAAAAGAAATATTCAATTTTAAAAATTAGGACTTTTTGGTAGTTTTTTTCTAAAAAAATAGTGATACTGCTAATAGTGATATCGATATTCTTGTAAAGATGGAATTTAAAAAAGGGAATGTATCAAAATTTTTGTAATTTACACAAAAGACTTGAAGAAATTTTTTTCAAAAAAAGTGGATTTAGTTGATGAAAGTATGTTTGAGTATAAATTTAAAAAAATCCAAAAAGTTCAGAAATATAAAGATGAAATAAAAAGAAGAAATTTTTACGGAGTGTAATTTATGTGTAAAAAGAAAGAGAAATATACTTCAGTTTTCTTATGACATTGAAGAATCGGGTATATTGAAAGACAATTAGAAAAAAATTGGAGAAGCTATTTCGCAAATTCAAAAAGTTAGACAAAAAAATATTTTTAACAGATATATTCTTTCTTATTGGGAAAAATATAAAAAGGAATGAGAAATAGATTAATTCATGAATATTGGGGAACTAGCTTTAGAAAATGATTTATGAAGTTTCTGTTTTTGAAATGGAAGATTTATTAAAATATATTTACTTATTGAGAAAAAAATTAAAATATTAAAAATAAATAATTTTAGAAAAAGAGGTAAAAATGAATATAGAGCAAATAAAAATTTGATGAAAAAAAGGGCTTGTTCCTGCGATAATACAGGATTATTATACAAAAGAAGTACTGACACTTGCATATATGAATAAAGAAAGTCTTGAAATAACTTTAAGAGATAAGAAAACTTGCTTTTTTTTAGCAGAAGTAGACAAGAACTTTGGCTAAAAAGGGGAAACTTCAGGGAATTATCAGCATGTTGTTTCGATAAAAATATGATTGTGATGCAGATGCTTTTGCTTGTGGAAGTAAAAAAAGATGAGCCTGCTTGCCATACTGGTGCTGAAAGTTGCTTTTTTTAACTCATTGTTTGAAGCAGAAGATTATAGCAGTTTTACGCCTGAAAAAAACTTTATGAATTGATAAAAGATAGAAAAAAATTAATCCAAATGAAAAAAATCTTATACGACTTATTTATTTGAAAAAAAGGGCTTGATAAAAATTTTTGAAAAAAAGTTGGAGAAGAATGTACGGAAGTTATAATTGGGGCTAAAAAAATAATGATAATGATGAATTGAGATATGAAATTGCAGATTTATATTATCACACTTTGGTTTTAATGATTGAGCAAGGGCTTACTATTCAAGATGTGAAAGATGAACTGGCTAAAAAGACATGTTGTTGATCATAAAGTTAAACAGGAAAAAAATGGGTGGTAAAAAGTAAAAAAATATTTGTTTAAAAAGGGATCTCAATATGGAAAAATAAAAATCATTTAAAAAGAAATCATAGATTTTGAGAAAAGTATAAAAAAGAACTGAAAAAAAGTTTAATTTTTTTAATGATGAATTTTTTTAAAGAATGTGAAATAGTGAAATATCGTTTTCTTTTTGAAGAATATGATATTTTATATTTTAAATTTGGAACATGTTGTAAAAAAATTGAGGGGTAATATTTTCTTTATTGAAAAAAATTTAATTTTTTTCCGATAAATATCAGTATCAGTGGCATTCAGTTTTTTTATATTTGTATTAAATAATATTGATGGATATGAAAATATGCTAACACTTTCAAAAATACGACAAAAATTCGTTTAGTATTTGATACTCATACAAGAGCAGAGTTTCAATCTATTACAATTGCATATAGTTTTGATGAATTAATAGATGGACTTTATTTAAGTGATAATTAAGTCACTTAATACAGAATATCACAATACAAGGAGCTGATAAAAATGCAAACTAAAAAAATAATTTTTCCCATCAAATCTTCATGCTCATACATTTTATTGCGATGGTAAAAACAATGCTGAAGATTATATTCTAGCAGCAATAGAGAAAAGGATTTACAAGTGTTGGTCTTTCAGGGCATTCTTTTACGAAAATTTGATACGGAATATTGTATGTCTGAAAAAAAGGAACATTGGAATATTTGAAAGAATTAAAAAGATTTGAAAGAGAAATATAAAGATAGAATTCAAGTTTATGTTGGTATTGAGGCTGATTTCTATTCGGGATTTAATCCAAAAACTTGATGAAAAATTTAGGACTTGATTTTAGAATTGGATCAGTTCATTATATAAAGGATAAAGAAAAAGGATGAGTATTACTGTGTTGATAATACACCTGAAATTTTTAGAGTACGGAATAAAAAAATTATGCAAATGGAGATGAAAAAGGCATTTATTGAAGCATATTTTGATAATATTGTAGAAATGGTGCACACTCAAAAAGCCTGATATTATTGGGCATTTGGATTTGGTAAAAAAATTTAATAAAGATTTTTAAATATTTTTGATGAAAAGTGCTGAATGGTATAAAAAAATAAAGTCGAATATGTATTGGATGAAATTGCTAAAGTCTGAAGCAATTATTGAAATTAATACAGGAGGAATGTCACGTGGATGGACTCAGACACCTTATCCAAGTTTTTTTATACTTGAAAGAATTTTTAGCTAAAAAAATATTCCAATTACCATTTCTTCTGATGCACATGAAACTAAAAACATTGATTTTTTTATTTTGATGAGAGTTTGGAAATTATACGAAAAAAATTGGATTTAAAAAGTGTTAAAAATATTGAAAGATGGAAAGTTTCAGGATTTTAATATTTAAAAAAACAGGACATAATGGGAGTGATGAAAATGTTATTAGGTGGAAATGAAACTACAAGAAAAATTGACAGCTATGCGATTAATGAATTGAGAATACTGAGTATTGTGCTTATGGAAAATGCAGCGATTTCATTTACAAAGCATATTGGAAAGAATGAAGATAATTTTCTTATTATTTGTGGAAAGGGAAATAATGGAGGCGATGGATATGCGATTGCACGACAATTATTTTCAAAAAGAAAAAAAAGTTAAGATTTTTTGTATTAGTGATGAAAATATGAGCAATGACTGTTCTGTAAATTATGAAATTTGTAAAAAAATTCAGGAATTGAAATTTTTTTTATAAGTTGGAAGAATTGGATAAGCTGCTTTTTAGAATGTGATGTTGTTGTTGAAGGGATTTTTGGAACAGGCTTAAATTCTGAAATAAAAAGGCATTTATAAAGATATTATTTTTGAAGATAAATGAATATTCTAAAAAAATAAAAAAAGTTTATGCGATTGATATTCCATCTGGAATTAATGGAGATACTGGAGAAATAATGGGAGTATCTGTTAAAGCTGATGTTACCATTTCTTTTGTCACATACAAAAAAAGGCTTTTTAAAAATCAGATATAAAAAGAATATTTAGGAAAAGTGATTATTGAAAAATATTGGATTGAATAAAAAAATAGTATTGATCATATTGTCAGTGAGTATTACTTGACATCTGAAATAATAAAAAGGTTTTCATATAAAAAGAGATGAAAAATTCTCATAAGGGAGATTTTGGGAAAAGTATTAATTTTTGCTGGAAGTAGTGGATTTTATGGTGCAGGGAATATTGTGGCAAAAATCGTGTGTAAGAAGTGGAGCTGGGACTTACAACTGTAATTACTGATAAAAAAATAATTTTTTTCACTTAACGTATTTGTTCCTGAAGCTATGAGTTTTCCGATAAATTTTGAAAACATAGAAAAAAATTTTTGAAAAAACTGGAGAATGAAATCCTAAATAGTGATGTGATTGCTATTGGGCCTGGAATTGGGAAAAAGTCAGAAAGCATTAAAAAAATATTTGAAAAAAACTAATTAGTATCGAGAAAAAAATAATAAAGGGAATATGATAAAACTTGTACTTGATGCTGATGCTTTTGAATTTATTGTCTGAAAAATAAAGGACTTTTTGAAAAAAATAAAAAAATAGAAGTGTATTAACTCCACATTTAGTTGAATTTTCAAGATTATCAGGATTTTCTCCAGAAGAAATTAATAAAAAAATAAATTTGAAAAACAACAAAAGATTTTTGCTCAAAAAAATATGAAATAACTTTACTTTTAAAGGGAAAAAATACAATTATTACAAATGGGAAAACTTTTTTGTAAATAGTACAGGAAATTCCCGTATGGCAAATGGAGGAATGGGAGATTGCTTGACTGGTATAATTTGTTCATTGGCTGGGCAAAAATATGGGTTATTGGAATCTGCTTGTATAGGGGCATATTTGCATGGTAAAATAGCTGATAAATTGGTAAAGCAACAGTATATTGTGAACGCAAGTCATATTATTGAAAAATATTTCAGAAATGTATGAAAGAAATTTTTTTGAAGTTTGACTGTGCTTAATAAAGAGGAAAAATTTCTTTTTATCGCTAAATTTTTCGTATTAACAAGGGGTTTAAGATTCCTTGTTTTATTATTATTTCATAATATCTTTTATTTATATTTAAAAAAATTAATAATAAAATAAAAAAACTAATTAAAATAAAAAAACTTTTTCCAAACTTTAAAAAAAGAGATAGAGAGTATAATATAAAGCAGTTTAGATCATAAAAAAAGATATTAAAGAAAGGTATGGTGTAAAACTATGAAAAAAATTAGCAATAGGATTATTTTTTTAATTTTAGGATTGTCTGTATTTGCAGAAGGAAGTAAAATTGAAGTGAGAGGAGGATATGACTTTGGTGCCAAATATGACGTTGATGATATTTGGGATGGCGGAGACGCTAAAGCAGGAACATTTGAAATTGAACAGAATACAGATACGAAGCGTATCCAGGAGTAGAAGTTGGTGGAGGAATAGCATATCAGTCACATAAAAAAAGTTAAAAATGGTGGAAATGCCTACAATTCAATTCCAGTATATTTAACTACAAAAATATACTTTTGATACAGGTTCAATAAAACCTTATTTAAAAAGCTGATTTAGGTTATTCATTCAATACAAACAAAAGCTAATGGTGGACTATATTACGGAGCAGGAGTAGGAGTTTCATATAATAACTTCAATGTTGATTTAATGTATAAAGAAAACAAATCAAGAATTGATGAATTGTTCTGGAACGGAAGTTTAAATTATAAGAGAGTTACTCTTGGTGTAGGTTATAACTTTGGTTTCTAATTAATAAATAGATTAACAAACAAATTAATTATTTTTTTGAACCCTTTCAAATCAAAAATAAATTAAGTTAAAAAAAGGGGGATTGAGGTTTATAAATTACAAAGATTTTAATAATCAATAATCAAACTAAAAAAATAATTTTTAAAACAAATAAAAATATAAGGATTAAGGATTTCAATATATTAATTAAGGAGGAGCATAAATGAAAAATTTTTCGCCATTGTAATAGCAATGATGGTATTGACTAGTTGCAACGATACAATGATGTGTGAATTAGGATCACCAACAGCTTGTATGAGATATAACAATAGCTTAAGATAGTTTTATTTAGAATTATAAATTTAGAGGTGACCTATGAAAAAAATATTTAAAATTCTTATCATAGTATTAATAACAACAACACTATGTACGAGTTGTGCATCATTATTTTTTTGCTGCTGCTGCTGATGCTAAAAAGTAACAAAAGTACTAGATAATCTAATATTTTTATCTATCTATTAAAAAAATAATATTTTTTTGGAAGGAAGGTTAAAAAAATGGGAAAAATTAAAAAAATAACTTTATTAGTAATTGGAATAATGTTAATGGCTACAAGTTGCTATCCTAGCTCTTGGTGGTATTTATAATCTTTAATGATAATGATATAAGAACTGTCTTAATAATGTTAATAGCTTTCTCCTTTAAGGCAGTTTTTACATTTTCATTTTATGATATTATAAAACCTGATATGAACTATTTAATTTACAAAAATATTAAATTTTAGAATTATTATTTCATTTACACAATTTGAAGGGAGGTTATACTTCAGGAGGAGAATGAATGGCTGAATGGTATCTGGAATATAAATCAGGAACATTTAATACTATTTTCCATTAAAATAATAGATATGCAAGGGGCTAAGACCTTTTGTTAGAAAAATAAATAAAACATAGTTTCTATTTTTTTAAATGGGATTTAGTATAAAAATTGGAATATAGACAAACAGACAAACAATAATAATTCCATTCATTTCAGTATGGAAATTTATTTATAGAGAATAGTATATCAATAATATATTATGGCGGAGGATCTGGAATAATTGTAAATTATAATTCTTTATCAGCTTCGTCAATTTTTTTAATTTGAATATTCAAAAAGGATTTACAATATGAAAAGAGTGTTACAAATTATTTTTTTGATATTAATAATAATGGGAGTAGTTATAAGCTGCATCCTTTATCAGTTTACTGTTCTAAATCTCCTTTTGACTCATGCTTAGAATATTGATATAAAAAAGAAAGGTGATAAAAATGAAAAAAATTATTATCGGTCTTTTTGGTTTTGAACACAAACACATTAGCATTGGCAAAAAGAAACAGAAAAATATAGATATTTTTTTGTGAATCCTAATGTTAAAGTTAAAGTTTCTCAAAATGAATTGAATAATGATTAAAAAAAGATAGGTTTTAAATTTATGGATTTTTAATGAAGTTCGGATGCAATTGTTAATCCATTATCTTGAAAAATGGTAAAGGAATGGAAAAAAAGGTCTTGAAAAATTGATAAAGATATTGATTTTTGAGCATATCATAGATTATTTAAATAATATATCAAAACAATTATTAACTTATAACATATCTAAAAATTAATATTGAAAAACATAGAAATAATGAAAGATGATACAGCAAAAATAAAAAAATTTCTGAATTTGTCCCAAATATAAGTGTAAGAGATAAAGAAGATTTTGACAAGAATACGTTTAGTGCATTTGAAGAAACAATAGAAAAAGATGCTTCATTTTTTTAGATAAAAAAATGTTATAAAAAAATATAGATGAATATATGAAAAAGATTTTTAGCGTGAAACCTAAAAAGTTATACTAAAATTGGCAGTTTAGATTTAGAATTGCATAAAGTTAATAAAAATTGGAAAATATTTAAAGTAGACGGAACAACAATTTTTAGATGGTCAGGGTCTTTCTTTATCTAATTTGCTTGAATTAACGCCAGAAGACTTAAAAAGAAATATTTAATAGTTCAGATGCTTCTAATTTAGAATTATTAAAAATGACAGGTCAAATGGCAGGAATAGATATTTATCCTCCTGAAATTGAAGAAGGAATAGTGCTATATAGAAACAATTCAACATTTTCAATATCCAAAAAAATGAAATAAACAGTATTGTTAGGGATTTTAAAGGAACAGAAAAACATCCTTATAAAATACAGCTTTCAAATAATAATACTTTGACTTTAAACGTGGCTATAATAGTTAAAAAAATAACAATAAAAAGGGTCTCCAATTAGAAGAATTTACATATAAAAAAAGAAAAATAACAAATGGATAAAAAAAGTAAAAAGGAAAAAGATATATGAAATTATTTAAGAAATTAAAATATATTTTACTATTAATCATAGCTAGCAGTATAGTTTTTTTCTGAAGAAAATTCAGTAGGAACAACACAAAATTCTCAAGCTAGTAATTTAATAAATGAAACAAATAAATATGGGAAATTTCAGGTTACTAGAGAATATAATAAGATAAATAATGAGGAAAATGACAGAATAGGCCTCTCTTTAGGTGGAGGTTCTGCAAAAAGGACTTGCACATATAGGTATTCTTAAAGTTCTGTATAAGGAAAAAGTTCCTGTGGAATATATAACTGGGACAAGTATGGGAAGTATTGTTGGTGGACTATATTCATCTGGATATTCTCCAGAAGAAATAGAAAATATTGCTAATAACTTAGATTGGACAGGACTGTTTATAGATAAAAATAGATAGAAATAAAAAAAGTATATTGTTAGAAATTTAATAGAAGATAGAAATACAGTTACAATATCGCTGTCAAAAAAATTCCTTTAGGGATGACAGGGGAAACAATGCAATAAAAAAATTAAATGAATTATTTTTTTGGAGTCCTTAGAGTAAAGGATTTTTTTCAAAGTTACCAATTCCTTATGCTGCAGTGGCGACAGATTTAAATTCTGGGAATGGAGATACATTAAATAGTGGATCACTGCCTGTAGTAGCAATAAGATCTAGCTTATCCTTGCCAGGAGTTTTTGATCCAATAGCAATGAAAGTAAAAGAAGCAAATCAATATAAAAAAATAAAATATATATTGATGGAGGAATAGTAAGAAATACACCATTAGAAGATTTGGAAATAGTTTCTACGAAAATTGCAGATAATATAATATAATATAATAGAAGTTCAAAGTAAAAATCATACTAATTACGCAAGAATTAGAAACAGTTACAGATAATGAAAAGCGAGAAAAAAATTAAATTTGGAAAAGGAAAAATTTAGAAAGTAAGTTGGAACAGCTAAATTCTCAGTTTAGAAAAAGAATCTTTATATAATTGGAGTTAATGTTGGTGTTGGATTTGAAGACAAGGATATTAATAAAATAAATATGGTAGATGTTATGCTAGATTCAGCCACAGTATTTCAACGTCAGGAATCCACAAGACAAAAATAACTTTTATGGAGATATGTATATAGCTCCTAATATGGATAAAATTAATTCTTATGATTTTGCAAAAGGCAAAAAAATAATAAAAAAATAGCGTAAGATTTAGCAAATAACCATATCAATGAAATAGATAAAATGAGTGATCCTGAAAGATTTGATGAGATTGAAAAACAAAGAATAAGTTTTAGAGCTGAGACTCCCAAGAAGCAAGGTAATTATTGCTATATTTCATCAATATGTTCTGAAAAGTCCTGCTAAATTAAAAAAAGCTATGAAAAAAATGACAGATAGCGATATATGGAAAATATCTTCTTATAATATTTCTTCAGGAGAAGTAAGAGGAAATAAAAAAATATAAAAAAAGAATATTTTTGATAAATATTTAAAAAAATGTAGGCGGAAAAATGGATAGGAAAAATCAATGGAAAAAAATAACTGATGAAATATATAGAAATGGAAATTTTTTTCATTAGTTTACTACGAATTAGAAGAAGATAGTGATCAAAAATGCTGGGCTTGATAAAGAAATAACTGATGAAGTAGAATTAATAAAATCAGGTCAATATCTAACTGCTTCATTAAATGCAAATACAGAAAAATTTGGCTACATTAGGCTTGGGATTACAAGGAAATACTAATTCTTTAAGATACCAAATAAATGGAGTATTTGGAGAAGAATACGGGATAAATGGAGTGGGTGTATTATCTTTAACTCAAAATGGAACATTTTAGGACTGGGAGAATTTGATTATAAAAGAGATAAAATAAAAAAACCAAAAATTTTTTTGGGAAAAGAATATAATTACGATAACCGTAGGATAAAGGCAGGATTAGGACTTGAGCAACATTAACACCAAATACATTGCTTACAGTAAGTGGAGGATATCAAGTCTCAAATATAAAGAAAAAAATCTAGATGAAACTAAAAAAATAAGAAAAATAAAATTTTCCATACTTTCAAGTCTCATTAGTCCACGACAATAGAGATGATATAATATTTCCTACAAAAGGAACTTATCTAAAAAGCCGATTATGTAAAAAGGCCATTCTAAAGAAGCGGATTTTAATTCAACGTATGTAAGAGGAGAAATCAATATTCCAATAAAAAATTGACAATTACACCAAGTATAACTTACGTAACATCAAATGGAACTAAAGTCCCCGAAACTTACAATCCAAGATTAGGAGGATTTTATAATTCAGATTATTTATTGGAATTTGGAGGAATAAAAACCAGATAAAAATATCATCAAATAGTATATTTGTTGGTAGATTAGACTTACAATATCCAATTATGGAAATATTAAGAAGCCAATTATATATTAATACTAATATGTCAGTTGCTAGAATCTCTAATGAAGCATATAAAGTTGGAAAAAAAGAAATAAGAAATTATGGAGCAGGAATAGGAATAAATGTTCCATTTATAGGATCAATAAATCTTGGATTTGCAAAATCACCGAAGGAAAGTGTAAGATATGTATTAAATATAGGATTTAGTCCAAAAAGCGTTTAATGGAAATTAATATTTGACATTAAAGATAACTCAAAAATTAAAAAAAGAAGGAGGATATTATGAAAAAAATTTTAATATTTATTTTAACGCTAACAATTTTAACAAATATAACATCTTTTGGGAGAACAACAAATAAAACTAATAATAAAGTAAATTCTCAAAAACAGATTTCAGGAACTAGATATGGAAGTAAAAATGTAGGATACGTAACGAAACCAAGTAACTGGTTTAACTTTTTGACCCAGATGGTTCTCCAAATACAGTTCAAATAACACGAGATGGAGTTAATATCATAACTTTGGATGTTCTTTTTCGTTGAAAAAGAAAGGGCAAGTAACATCAAATGAAGTAGCGTTAGTAATTCGAGAAAAATATTTAAATTCTGGAATAAAAAAAGGAAAAATACTACAATAAAAGATACGAATATCAATGGTTATAAAAGGTAAAAAAAGTAAGAATAAGTTTTCCTAATGGAACATTATACATAGCAAATATTATTGATTATAATGGAAATATTTATTTTGTTTCTCAAGAAGGGCTTCCAGAATATCAAAATGAATTATCACAAGTTATAAATACTTGGAATCCAGTTAAATAGACTATATTAATAAATTAAGGAGTAAAATATTATAGTTTTGCTCCTTTTTATTATTGATTATATAGAAAAAAATTAAAAAAACATTTGAAAAAAATCAAAAGCAAATGTAGTATACTATAACATATATTTGACTTAATAAAAGAAGGAAGAAGGAAAGAAAAATGGCATTATTTTCTAGTGACAAAAAAGCGAAGGAAAAAAGAGAAAACACAGGATTTAACGGACAATTTTCAGCAGATAGTGATGAAAAATACAAATGGAATTAGTACAATTTCAATGGAAACAACAATAACAGGGACTATTGAAACAAATTCTGTATTTAATATGGAAGGTGTGTTAAATGGTGATATTAAAGGAAATAAACTTGTTCATGTTGGAAAAACTGGGCAAGTGAAAGGGAATATTACTGCTGAAACAGTTGTTGTAGATGGAGAAGTTTCAGGAGAAATTGTGGCAGATAAAGTTGAAATTGGAAATACAGGAAAGGTTTATGCTACAATAACATCGGCTGTGTTTGTAATTCAAGAGGGTGGATTGTTTGAAGGAAGAAAAAAAATAAAGATTGCTCTTATAAAGGAAGAAGAAAACAAAGGTAAAAAAGAAGATAAAAAAGTTGAAGGAAAACCAAAAGCAGATGCTAATGGAAAGAACAGCAAGGAACTGTAAAAGTTTAAAAAAATAAAAAAATTAATTAAAGGAATAGTTATAGATTTTTAGATTTGATTTTAAGTCTATAACTATTTTTTTGTATTAATTTTCAGCATTGTTCTTTTTTTCACTATACATTAAATTGAAATTATGATAAAATCTAATAAAGTAAATATTATGAATATTAAGCATATGTCTATAAGATATTTTTTTAAATAATAAAAAATAAAAAAAGGAATGAAAGTTGATGAAATTTATTACAGAAAATTTAGCAGAAATAAAGGAGATTATTGAATATTGTGTTAATACAGAAATTCCTGTTTATCATAGAAATATTGAAGAAATAAAATGTAATAAAAAAATATTGCTGTTTTAGGAAATTTTGATGGGACTCATAAAGGACATCAAGTAATTTTGAGAAAAGGCTGTGAAGAGGGCAAGGGAAAAAGGACTAAAAACAATAGTTTATACTTTTAGTGAATATCCTAAAAATCAGCAGACTAAAATAACGACTTGCTCTGAAAAGGCTTATTTACTAAATAAAAATGAAATTGACTATCTCTATTTGGAGCAGTTTGAAAAAGTTAGGAATTATTCGCCTGAAGAATTTGTGGAAAAAGGTAATTGTTAATGAATTGAATGCAGATGAAGTTTATTGTGGATTTAATTTTACTTTTGGAAAAAGGGAAATCTGGGAATGTCGGCATACTTGAAAAAAATTATTAAAAGAGAGAAATATAAAATTAAATGTTCAAGATGCTGTTCTGGATGAAAAAGGAGAAGTTATAAGCAGTACAAGAATTAGGAATTATATTAAGAAAGGTAATTTTGATAAGGTCAGGGAACTTCTTGGACATAATTTCATTATTCTTGGGAAGTTATTTATGGGAAACAACTTGGAAGAGTTATTGGTTTTCCTACGGCAAATTTAAAAATTTGAAAATAAGATTTATCCAGAATTTGGAGTTTATGGGAGTAAGATTCATATTCAAGGTGATGACAAGGTTTATAACGGTGTAATGAATATTGGGAGAAACCTATAGTTGATGTTGGAGTTCTTAGTGTCGAAAACTAATATTTTTGATTTTAATGAAGATATTTATGGGAAAAATTATTTTTAATTGAAGTTTTGGAAAAATATTCGATATGAAAAAAATTTAGTTCGATTGAAGAACTGAAGGAGCAGATTGGAAAAAGATGCCAATTACTGGAAAAAAATAAAATTTTAGATAAATATCAAAAAGAAGAAGAAACTAGGTAGAATATGGAAAAATATGATACAAATAAAAAAATTGAAAAATTTTGAAGGCCTCTTGATTTGCTTCTTCATTTAATTGAAAAAAAGAAGATGGATATAAATTCGATAAATGTTTCACAGATAATAGATGACTATTTAAATTATATTCATGCGCAAAAGGAATTAAATTTAAAAAAATAAAGGTTGAATTTTTTTAATAATGGCAACTGATTTAATTGAAATTAAGGCTTATTCGGTATTAAATAGGGATAAAAAGATTTGAAAAGATTGAAAATTTAGAGAAAAAATAATTGAATATCAATTATTTAAGGAAATTTCTGAATTGTTTTCAAAATATGAAAAACGAATATAATGTTCCTTATACAAGAACAGGAACAGAAAGTATAGGAAATGAAATAATTGAATATGACATTTCAAACCCTAAATTTAGATAATTTATTCAAAAAGCCTAAAGAATTTGATTAATTCAAAAATGATAAAAAAAGATAATTTTTGAAGAAAGGATGATTCTGGATTTAGAAGATGATAATTATTCAGCAGAAGAGGCTCATAATGAAATTTCTGAAATTATAAAGAGAGATCGAAAAGTAGAATTTAATCATCTGTTAAAAAAATAAGTTTTCTAAATCTAGGATAGTAACTTTATTTCTTTGTATTTTTAGATATGTTTAAAAATGGAGAAATTGATATAATTGTAGAAGAAAAAAATTTTTTTATTAAATCCATAAAGTAAGAAATAGAAAAATCAAAAGAAAGGAAATTAATTTTTAATGTTTAAATCTAGTTTTATAGTAATGATAATAAATATGTTAAGTCGAATTTTTAGGACTTATAAGAGAAATGATTATCGGAAGCGTTTTTTTGGAGCGACTGGAATGACAGATGCCTATGTCAGTGCTACAAAAATTCCAAACTTTTTTTACGACATTATTTGGGGAAGGATCGCTTGGAACGGTATTTATTCCAATTTATAACCGTGGAATGGCAGAAGAGGGAAAAGAGAGAACAGATGACTTTGTATTTTCACTTTTTAAACTTAATAGTTGCATTTACATCGACACTTTCTGTAATTATGATATTCTTTTCCAAACAAATTTTTAAAAAGTTACAACAGGTTTTAACGACCCAAAAAGATTTGATGCAGCGAATAACTTATTGAAAATCGTAGCTTTTTATTTTTTTATTTATCGCATTATCTGGAGTAGTATCGTCACTATTAAATAATTACAAAAAAATTCGCAGTTTCAGCGTCGATGGGAATTGTATTTAACTTGACAATCATAGTTGGAACTTTAATGCTAAAAAAATAAAAATGGGAATTTATGGACTTGGTGTAGCTTATTTGCTTTCAGGAGTTTTTTTCAGTTAGTGATAATGCTTCCACAATTTTTTTCAAATTATGAAAAAAATATAAATTTATTTTTAAACTTAAAAGATGAATATGTAAAAGAAATGTTTATTTTAATGGTTCCAACATTAGTCGGAATTTTTGGCTATCAAATAAATGAAATTGTCGACAACAGGTTTGCAACTTCACTTCCAGCTGGAACTGCAAGTGCATTAAATTATGCAAGTAGATTATACTTGCTTCCAATAGGAGTTTTTTTGCAATTTCACTAGCAGTTGTAATTTTTCCCGACATTGTCAAAAAGCTGTTGTAAAAAAACGATAATAGAACGCGAGAAGAGTTGTTCATCAAGGATTATATATGCTGTCTTTTCTAATAGTTCCATCAAGTGTAATTTTATTTGGATATGCAAAAGAAATAGTAAGATTAGTTTACGAAAGAGGGAAATTTAATGCGGCAGCTGTAAAAGTTACTTCAGAAACATTACAGTTTTATGCTTTGGGACTTCTGTTTTTTTCTCAACAATACACCTTCTTACAAGAAGCTATTATGTCTACAAAGATAGAAAAACACCTGTTATTTCATCTTTTACTGCAATATTTATAAACATAGTTTTAGATTCACTTTTTGTATAAGCAATATAGACATGTCGGTTTGACATTCGCAACTTCATTTTCTGCAATGGTAAACTTTATAATTTTATATATTTCGCTAAACAAAAAAATATGTAAAATTAAGAAACTTAAAAATACATTGCAATTTTTAGGAGTGACATTTGTAACTTCGATGATTTCTTATTGGAGTTCAAGCGTGATAAAAATTTCAGAATAAATATGGAATTGTTGTTAATTTAACTATATTTTGCAATAATATATTTGATTATTTGGTTTGCTTTTGATATTTACTTTTTAGAAAAGATTTAATAAGAAAAGTTTTGAAAAGAAGAAAATGGTAAAGTTATGATAAAAAGAAAAAAATTAGATATACAAAGACAGGAAAAACGAATAGAGGTTTATGAATTTAAAGCGAAACTGCATCAAAAAAAGTTGTAATGAGCAAAAAAATCAGTTTGAAGGACATATTTTTCCAAAAGCATCCTGAAATATCATTGGAAATTATAAAAAGAAATTTTGGAAAAATCCAGATTTTGTAACAAAACAGTCAAAAATCCCGTAAAGAACATTTTTATCAGAAAAAAATTGGAAAGTTAAATTATTTTGTAGTAATTTCGCAGCACAAAAAATGTAAAAAAATCTCAGATTTGTTCTGACAGCCTTTATGGCAAAAAGATTCAAATTTTTTTAAAAGAAAAAAATATACACTATAGATATTATAAAAAAATAAAAATAAAGATCTAAAAAAATCACCGCGTAAAAAGCCATATAAGAACTTAAAAATTGATTAAGCCATACTTTTTATCGTCGATGATTTTTTTATTGCTTTAAATCGCTTTTATTTTGATAAAAACAGTTTTTATTTTGTATTTCATTGATTTTTAGAACTTTTTGATTTATGTGAACCTTAAATAGAATTTTTTTCCCATATATACTGTAAAAATAAGGTTTACTTTACTATTTTTTTAAAAATTCAAAAGTTCTATAAAAGTTCTATTTTTTTAGTTTTTCAATATTTTTTTCTACCTAAACTTCAATATTTACCTTTATATTTATAGTATAACACTTAAAATGTTAATAATTCAACTATTATTATTTAACTTTTTTCATAAGCTGATTATTGGCATCTTTATATAAATGAGAATAAGTATTTATAGTAGTTTGCAGATTGTCGTGTCCTAGGCGTTTGCTGATTGCAGTAATGTCGGCTTGGATAAATAATAAATATGAAGCGTGGGAATGTCTAAAAATCGTGGAGTCTTATTTTTTTCAACACCTGCCTGGATGCTATATTTTTTTCTAAAAATATAACGTAATTGAGAATTTTTTTAAATTAAATACTTTTTGAGAGTTTAAAGTCTTTGATTTATTTAATTGTAATTCTAATTCAAATTTAGAAAAGTATGATTTTAAATCTGAAATAAGAATTTCAGGAAGAAGAACTTTTCTTATTGATCCCAAAGTTTTTGGAGTGGTTACATATTCTTTTTATTTATTCGAGAAACAGTTTTATTTACATCTATAAATTTTTTTCCTCTAAATTAATGTCATCAAATGTAAGCGCCAAAACTTCTCCAATTCGTAATCCAGTCCAAAAACAAGACTTTAAATATAATAATTGCATCAGAATATTTACCATTTTTCTTTTATTTTTTTAATTCAAGAAAAATCTATAAATTTTTTTCAAAATCTCCAACAGACCAGATCTTCATTTCAGACCGATTTTTTTTACTTCCAAACGATCCAATATTTTTTTACAAGGATTTTTCATTCAATCCTTGATATTTTGCAGCCCAATTAAACAAACTTTTTAAAGCTGCATAAATATTAGCCTTAGAATTTTCACTAAATGGCTTTCCGTTTTCATTTTTCTTTTCCAGTATCTCGTTTTGCCATTCCCGAATCATATAGGAATTAATCTTGCTAATCTCAACATCGCTAAAAAAAGGCAATATATGTAACCTAAAAAAATTTTCCACAGTATTGATAGCTGTGGGTTTATGTCTTTTGCTATAATCCTCAAAAATAGAGTTCATACAACGATTGAAATGACATATTTACAGATTTAGCAATTTTTTTCTTAAATTCATATTCATATTCCTGAGCTTCCTTTTTTTCTTCTTAAACCCAGTTTTTTTGTACTTTTTATTTACACCCTTTGTAATCTTTAGCATAAAAACATCGCATACCATGTCTTTTTTTATCTGCATTATAATAAACTGGCATTTTTTTAATCTCCTTAATTTTTGATCTTAAATAATTATATCATATTTTTTTATCTCTACATAATAGAAAAAAATTTATCTCGATTTTTTTGATTTTGTGTGATATACTTAACTTGAGATAGGATGTGAAAAATATTTAATGAAAGTAAAATTAAAAGAAAATGGAACGATTCATGAAGTTTTTGGAATTGTTATTTTTAGATAATCGAAAAAAATTGTTTTTATTATATAGTAATTTTGAAGTTCTTGATACAGAGTTAGAAATTGTAGATGGAAGGATACCTTTTGATTGGCATTGGAAAAATAATAAATAAAGAATGGTGTAAGATAATTATAGATCACAAAAATTGACAAAAAAACCTTATTTATGCTGCGTATCATTGGGAAGGAGAAGAAGCTTTTAGAATACAAAAAAATTACAATCTGATGAAATGAAGAAAAATTGGCAAAAAATTTAGAATATTATGATGAGGTTTTTAAATTATAGCAATATTTTTCGATAATATGCTATATAAGTTTGAAAGATAAATAAGGAGTTTATATGAAAAATAAGATATAAAAATATAGATTATTTAGTAATGGGAATATGTTATTTTAAAAATAATAAGGAATCACATTATTTAATAGAAGATAAAATGGATTTCAGAAATTTTTATTGAAGTAGAAAAATCCCAAATGCCATTTAATTGTATCCCTTTCATCAGAGAATAATTCAAAATATGATTTTTTTGTGGTTATTATGAACTATGTAATTTGCCCGAACATTTTGAAGGAATTATATTGGGAAATAAAAAGGATTTGGAAATTTTTAAAAAAAGAAAGAAAGAATTAGAATTATGGTTAGAAAAAAATTAGATTATTATAACAAAGAAATAACTTTTGAAAAAAATTCTTTCAAAAAATTAAATTAAAGTAGTTCTTCATTTATAAAAATTTTTTTACATAACATACATTAATTAAGATGGAGTAATATGTAATGTGTGATAAATATAAATAATAAAATATAATATAAGAATCTATTCCTTTTATGCCAAACACATTTCATAAATTACTACTAACTACTAGCTAGCATTATTATTCCTTCTTTAGATAGATTTTTTTCATAATTTTTTTAAGACTTATTCCATTACTTAAAATTTATATAATTCATAAATTAATTTTTTTGAGGAATTTTTATCCAATTTCCATAATATTTTTCATTGGTTTATCGCCTTGACTGCTGTAATACTTTGCATTTCCTAGATAGATAAAAAGGGTTTGTCTTATTTCCATTCATAAAAAGCATATTTTCGTATAAAAAAATATGAACTTTGAAAGCCTTTTTCTTTATGATGAATAAACATTTGTCCAACACTTGAATTATGAGAAGTTTTTGGTTGACTTATCCACTGAATAATATCATCTGCAAATAATGAATTATCATACTTTAAATTCTCTTGAAAAAAATGTGCGTTTTTATCAATTGTCGCAAATAAGCAAATATCTTTATCAGTATTCGCATAACCAGCTCTCCAGCTGCCTTTTTGGCACCTTAGAATCAAGCAATATTTGCAATTCAACCCGCTTGTATTCTTTATACGAAATGAGAATATTTTCGTTAAATTCATCTAAATCATTTCTTTTAAATTCATTCAAACCTAGATGAATTAATTGTTTCAATCGATTTATGAAATTTAATTTATTTTCTTTTTGTTGAGATTTCATATTGTTTTTTTCTATTTAATTTTTTTATTTGAAAATAAATTTTTATATTTTTTTGAAAATTTATAGCCATAAAGACTTTTTCTAAAATCTCATCTTCTATTAATTCTTCAAATATTCGATTTAATAAGTAATGTTTTTTTCAAAAATTTCTTTTAATATCAAAAAAATCTCTTATATTTGTTTAATAAATCACTATTATTAATATACTCTTTTCCAGTCGCTAAATAATCAATAATTAAAAAAGGTAAATGGCTCAACAAGTGTTATTTTCTTTTCTAAATATTCTAAAAATTCAATTTCAGTTGTATTTAATGGATTTTTTTCTCATTTTCATTTTTTTAAAAATTTTAGAATCTTCAAATTGTAATTGAGCATTATAAAATGAATGCATTTTTAGGCATAATTCCTGGAATAGCTCAATATTGGTATCAAAAATCTGCTATTTGCAAAAAAACTCATTTTCAGATTTTTCCAATTTCAGCTTTATAATCTAAATACATTTCCTTTTAAAAATATTTTTTTGAACTAAAATTAATCTTTTTCTATTTTTTTCAATAATGCGATTTTGGCAAATTCTATCTAGCTCCACATAACAAGATTTTTGGAATATTTGAAAATTGATTTTTAATTTCATTAATAATTTTTTTCTTTTTTTTGTGAATAAAGTATCTTTATTATCAACTTCACTTGAAAAAAATAATTTATTAATAAATAATCTTTTTGTGATTTCCAATAAAAATCAATAATTGTTACAAAGTCTTTATTTTTTTAGCCTTTCTCAATCCTCTCCCAATTTGCTGTATAAAAAAATTGTTGACGACATTGTGGGACGTAAGAATAGCAGTAAATTAATTGTTGGAATATCAATTCCTTCGTTTAAAAATATCTACTACACATAAAATTTCAATTTTTTTGTTTTTTTAAATTTTTCTAAAATTTCTGATCTTTCGTTTGAACTTGTATTTGCTGTGATCACAGCTGATTTATAACCTTTTTTTTGAAAAATTCTTCCTTCATAAAAAAAGCATGCTCTATATTCTGGCAAAATGCAACAGCACTTAGTTCATCACCATCAAAAGCCAAACTTTATTTGATTTTTTTCAACAATATAATCGGTACGTGTGTTCAATAATAAATTTTCTAACAGTATTTTTTTCATTGTATTTTCCCATTTTTTTGTAAGGAATATCTCATAATTAATCGTATAATCATTTACTCCAAAAATAATGAAAAGGAACAATCAAAGTCTTCTTCCAAAGCCTCTTTTATTCCAATTTCATCTACAACGTTATAATCACAAAGTGATAGAATGTCTTTTGCCATCCATACGTTTTTGGAGTTGCTGTCAAATCCTAATAGAAAATTTTTGACTTGAAAAATATGATAGTGTCTTTTAAATAACTGTCTGACATTGAATGATGAAATTCATCAACTATAATATAATCAAAAGAAAAACTATGTTTAAATTCATTGTAACAATTTCTTAAAGACTGAATCGAAGCAAAAAAATTATGCTTTTATCAATTTCTTTTAAACCGCCATAAATTCTTCCAAATTCATTTTTTTATCAATTTTAAGAATTCTTTGAAAAAGACATTTCATTGCATTTTTCTAGCAATTCTTCACGATGAGCAATGAAATAAAAATTTTTATATTTGAAAGTTTTTTTAGATTTTTTTATCATTTATTTTCAAATAATTTATTTTTCAGTATTAGAATCAATTTCAAAAAAACTGTTTTATATCCATTGCGGCAAGATAGGTTTTTCCTGTACCAGTTGCAGAGATTACAAAGGCTCTTTTTATTGTCCGTTTATTCTAGTTTCTCTTAGTTTTTGCAAAACTCTTTTTTTGCATGCTATTTGGTACAAATTCATTTTCTTGTTTCAATTTTTGGTTTTTCTATAATCAAAAGTATTTTTGTACATTTACAGATTTTTTTATATTTTTCATATTCATCAATAAAAATCTTCTGTCAATTCTATTGCTTCATTACTATGCCACAACTTTCTCAAACTGATTTAATGATTTTTCATAAATATTAAAAAAACTGCTATCTGTCAATTTTCACATTCCATTCTTCTGCCGAATACAAGGCACTTTGACTAATATTAGATGATCCGATTACAACACTATGATATTTTTTTCTTTTTCAAATAAATATGCTTTTTGTGAAAAACTCTCGCTTGAATTATTATAAATCTTTAACTTTTATATTTCTTTATACGATAAAAAGTTTTTCGTAATGCCTTTGAATCCGTAATATTTAGATAAACAGATGTTATAATTTCTCCTTGAATTCCTTTGCTTTTTCAAGTTTCATCCAAAGTGCTTATTAACAACTGAATCCCTGAATATCTTATAAAACTTACAATAAAATAGAATTTTTTTACAGTTTAGCAATTCCTGCTTTTAAATAAATAAAAAAATTACGAAATTTAACCTTTTCGTTTATAATTAATTCATTTATATTTCCGATTATATCTTTTATTTTTTTCGTTTTAACGGCAACTCAAAGTGAAAAATCAGTATTTTTGAATTTTTTTATTTTTTTCTGATTCATCTGTAAATGTCTGATTTAACAAATACAATTGTTTTTTTCAGTAAATTCAATAACTTTTTGATAATCATTTTTTTCAATAAAAATTAGAAATTTTATCTGAAAAAGTTTCCAGAACTTCAAATTCCAAATTTTCCTTGTATTCAGTTATTTCCAGAAAAATTATCATTTTTTTTTCTTCATTTACTAAATTACTTGACTCAGATTTCTTTTGCTAAAATACTCATTTTTCACCCCTTTTTATTTTAATTAATTTTTACAAGAATTTAAGTTCTTTAAATTATTCTTTTTCTAAAAAAATTCTAAAAATTCTCTTATTTCCAGTTTTATGCTTCATCATTTTAAAAAAATATTCTAAACATTATTAAAAACATCATAGTAACTTCCGTGTAACTGACTTTTCTTCAAATGGAACGTTATAATAATTGGCACATTCCATAAGTTTTTGGCCATTTGTAGTTTCCATAGGAAGAACCTGTTACTTTTACAATATCTATATTTGTTAGCATTGTATCAAATTGATTTTGCAATGGAAAAATCTACAAAACTTCTGTCAAATTTTATGTTATGAGCGACAAAAATGGCTTTGTATCTTGACAAAAATAAAAAAAGAAATTATCCATATCTTCCTTAAAAAGTCAAAGGATATTCAATTCCTGTATTTTTGAATAATATTTTTTTCCTTTCACTTAAAAATTACATCATCTGTCAATCCATTTACATTAATTGCACCTTCATTTAACTCTTCGCCTTCATTTCTAAAAATAAAAATCTGTTAAATTCAGAAACTTTTTTTCCATTTGTTTCTCTCTTCTCCAGAATTTTCAGAATTATAATTAACCTTTATCGCAGACATCGACAAAACAGAACTTCCTTGAAATCCGTTTGTTTCCACATCAAAAAAATATAATATTCTTATTTAATTTTTATTTCTTTATTCACTATTTTCTCTTTTCCTTTTTTTGTTTTTTTCCTACACTATTTTTTCATAATTTCTTACATCGAATAAACTTTTCAGATTACTTTAATCAATAGATATGTTCGATAATATAAAAACTTTTTATCTATACACAAGGAATCAATACCCATTGCTTCAAAAATATTTTTTTATTTCATAAATTCTAAGTTTATATAGTTATCGAACAAGTCTAATTTTTATGTTTATATAAGATAAATTAGTCATTTAATTTTAATACTGATAAAAACGCCTCTTGTGGAATTTCTACATTTCCAATCGCCTTCATACGTTTTTTACCTTCTTTTTGTTTTTTTCTAATAATTTTTTTCTTACGTGTAATATCTCCACCATAACATTTTGCAAGCACATTCTTTCTAAGTGCCTTAATTGTTTCCCTTGCGATTATTTTTGTACCCAATGCAGCCTGTAATGGTATTTCAAATTGCTGTCTTGGAATTACATCTTTTAATTTTTCAACTATTGCACGACCTCTGTAATAAGCATTATCCTTATGTGCAATAAATGAAAAGGCATCTACTGGATTTCCACTTACCAAAATATCTACTTTTACCAAGTCTGATTCTTTGTATCCAATCATTTCATATTCAAATGAAGCATAACCTTTTGTACGTGATTTCAATTTATCATAAAAATCAATTACAATTTCTGCAAGTGGCAAGTCATAACTGATCATAGTTCTCGTTTCATCAAGATAATTCATATTGATAAATGTTCCTCTTTTTTCCTGACAAAGTTCCATCACATTTCCAACATAATCTTTTGGAACAATAATTGTACCCTTTACATAAGGTTCCTCAATATATTTTTTTCCTTCTGGAAATTCTGCAGGGTTATCAATTACTATCATTTGTCCCTGTTCAGGTGTTACATGATATTTAACAGACGGTGCTGTTGAAATCAAGTCAATGTTAAATTCACGACGCAATCTTTCTACAACTATTTCCATATGCAAAAGTCCTAAAAATCCACATCTGAATCCAAATCCTAACGCAAGCGAAGTTTCTGGAGCATACGAAAGTGATGCATCATTCAACTGCAATTTTTCCAGTGCCTCTCTTAAATCTTCATAGTCATCTGTTGAAACTGGATAAATTCCAGCAAAAACCATACTTAATGCAGGATCGATATCCTTCAAGTGCAGTATTTGTCGGATTTTGCACATGTGTAATGGTATCTCCAACTTGTGTATCCTTAATTGACTTAATTCCAGTAATAATATATCCAACTGATCCAACTGTTAATTCATCTACTTCTTTCATTTTAGGTGAGAAAATTCCAACTTCCAGTACATCAAATTCCTTTTCAGTAGACATAATCTTAATTCTGTCTCCTTTTGCAATTTTACCTTCAATTATTCTGATGTATGTTATAACTCCTCTAAAAGTCATCATAATGCGAGTCAAAAAAATCAATGCCTTTTAAACGGACTGTCAATTTCTCCTTTAGGTGCTGGGAATATATTTAATAATTGCTTCCAGCAAGTCTTCAATCCCAAATCCAGTTTTTCCCAGAAACAAGAACCGCCTCATCAGCCGGCAATCCTATAACATCTTCAATTTCCAATTTAACTTTATCAGGATCTGCAGATGGCAAATCAATCTTATTAATTACAGGCAATATTTCCAAATCATTTTCCAGTGCCAAATACACATTTGCCAATGTTTGCGCCTCTATCCCTTGAGCAGCATCAACTACAAGCAAGGCCCCATCACAAGCTGCAAGCGATCTTGATACTTCGTAAATAAAGTCAACGTGCCCTGGAGTATCAATTAAGTTTAATTCATAAGTTTCTCCATTTTTAGCCTTATATTTCAACGTAACCGCCTGTGCCTTAATAGTTATCCCTTTTTCCCTTTCCAAATCCATACTGTCCAGAAGCTGATCTACCATTTCCTCTGAGTCACAGTCCCTGTTTTTTTCCAATAGCCTGTCTGCAATAGTTGATTTTCCGTGATCAATATGTGCAATTATCGAAAAGTTTCTTTTATTTTTTTGATCCAACATTTATATTAATTCCTCCGTTTATTATTTTTTTAGTGTATTTTTAAAATGAGCAACTACTTTATCCAAGCCCAGTTACTCAACATTATTTATATTATATAATAATTTTGTATTTTTTTCATAGTCTTTATAAAAAAATATTTTTACCAAAATTATTTAATTTTTTTAAACTGAAAAAGAAAAATAATTCACATTCGATAAAAAAACTCTAAAAATACGATTGTGGAATTGAAATCAATGGTGTTTTTTTGCCGGAAGACCATAAATTTCATAATCTTTATTATCAAATCCAACTTTTTCTAGCAATATTTTTTTAGAACGGAAAAATGTGATAATCATTCGTTACAATCAATACTTTTTATTTTTCGATTTCCATTATTTTTCAGAATTTTTTTATTCTTGCCATTTTCACTATTTCTTATCTTTTTTTCAAGACTAAATCTAAAAATTCTCAACCGTATTCTTAGATTTATCCTCCAAAATAATCCTATCTTCACTAATTCCATTTTTTTCAAGAGTTCTCTTTTTATGGCTACCCCTTCTGCAATACCTTCATTTTTCCCCTTTCCTCCAGTTGCAATAACCTTAACTTCTGGATTTTTTTCTTTAAATACTTCGTTGCCGCCTTTATCCTTTCCATAAGTGATTTAGCAGGCTTTTTCTCCTTTTACTCTTGCCCCCAGTATTATTACATAATCTACTTTTTTTTATTTTTCATTTACGGCTTTTTCTATCATTTATATATTCTTTTATTATGAAATATTGTACAAAGAAAAAAATAAAAAAATAAATATGATGATAGAAATTTTTATTACTGTTATAATTGTATTCTTCATAAGTTTTCGATCTTAAAAAGTATCCTTTCTTAAAATAAAGGCTGTTTCATTTCTGAAACAACCGCTATAAAAATAATTATTCTTTCACGATAGCTGTAAAATCACTCTAGTCCTCAACTTTAAAAAGCTCTTTTAAATATTTTACAACAATATTTTAGTACATTTTACCATAATTGTCAATTTTTTTGTTTTTATTTTTTTATTGATGTTTTATTTAAAAAAATACTATAATAAATTATAAAAAAACTATTGAAATATTTAAAAAAAAAGAGGAAAAAGATGAAAAATGAGAATCAAAAAAATAAAAAGATAATTTTTTTATGAAGAATTAGGGAATGAATAAATATGATTTTTTTAATAATTTAGTAAATGAAATAGGAAATTTTTCCATATGTAGTTTCAAATATATCTGAAGATAATTACAAAAAAAGTACAGATAGTTGAAGATCAAGGGTATTAGTATAAATATATGGCTGGAATGAGAACGATGAAACAGCATTATATATTTCTGAGTATAATATGATAGTGAAATTAGAGTATATTATGCGTTATGAAGAGTTATTTCTTATGTTTTTTTAATTTACTATTTTGAAAAATATCGCATGAATTATACTGACTTTTAATAAGCTTTTTTTGTTGAACAAGAATTGTATAATTATATACAATATATAGATAAAATTTAAAAAAATATAGAATAAATGTTGATTTAAAATATTTATTTAAAAGAGATAAATTAAGAAATTTTCTTATTAAATATAACAGAAAAGAAAAATAAATATAATTATGAGTTTATAAATTTTATACAAAAATATATAAATTATTGGGATATCAAATATATAAAAAGAAAATTTTTATTCATGTCTTTATTGAAAAAGATAGATTAAAAGAAATTTTATGCTAATCAAAAAAGAAAATTTTTAGAATAAATGGAGTTGATTATTTTCAAATTGAAGATAGAAAAATATTATGAAATATATAGAATAAAATAGAAAAATGATATTAAAAATAGAATATTATTCAGAAAGATTTAGAATATGAAAGTTTGTGAGAATGTGGATTTTTTTATACAAAGATGAAAAAAAAGTTGTTGATATTGAAATATAAAAAGTATTAAAGAGGTAAGGAATTAAATTTTGAAACGATACAGAGATAATAGAGATGAAATAAATGTAGAAATAATTTCTAAAAGAAGATTTTTTTAAAAGAACTTGAAAGTTATTGTTAATGCTTATGAAAGATATTTATAATGATAATGAAATAGAGAAATGTTTGAAAGATTTAAAGAAAAATTTTTTTAAATAAAAAAATACATTATCTTACAAAAAAAGGATAGATGACATTCTCAGATGAAAAAAATGTAGATTTTATCATAATTGTCAATTTATTATTTTATTTTTTTAATTGACATTTTGTACAAAAAAGAACTATAATAAATTGTACAACAAATTATAAAAGGAGTAATAAATATGTTAGCGGTAAGTTTTTTTCAACTATGAGAAATAATTTAAAAAGTTATTGTGACAAAAGCTGTAAAAGAAAAATGAAGATGTAATTGTAACAAGAAAAATGAAGAAAAATGTAGTTTTAATAAATCTTGAAAAATATAATCATTTTTTTAAAAAGCAGTCCAAAATGCTGAATATCTTGCAAAAAATAGATAGAGGATTTTCTCAGATGAAAAGTGGAAAAGGACAAGTCCACGATTTAATCGAGGTTGACGATGAATAAATTATGGACTGATGATGGCTGGGCAGATTATTTATATTGGCAATCTCAAGATAAAAACTTTAAAAAAAGGATTAACGAACTCATAAAAAGATATTGAAAGAAATGGAGCATTGAATGGAATAGGCAAACCTGAGTTTTTGAAATATAGAAAAAGGATTTAGTCGAAGAATTGATGAAACTAACAGGCTTGTTTATACCATTGATGAAAATGGGGTTTTTATGGATAATTTCTTGTAGAGGACATTATTAAAATTAATTTTTACAATAAATTAAAAAGAGTGGCATTTAATCCACTCTTTATTTTTTACAAAATATTTTAGTTTACTGATTTTTCAAATCCACCTGTATAAAGTTGATAATAAGTTCCCTTTTGAGCAATCAGTTCATCGTGATTTCCACGTTCAATAATTTTTCCTTGATCAAGTACCATTATCACATCAGAATTTTTAATAGTTGAAAGTCTGTGAGCAATTACGAATACTGTTCTTCCTACCATTAACTTATCCATTCCTTCCTGCACAATTTTTTCTGTTCTTGTATCAATGCTTGAAGTTGCTTCATCCAGAATTAAGACTGGCGGATCGGCGATTGCCGCTCTTGCTATTGACAATAATTGCCGTTGCCCTTGTGAAAGGCTGGAACCGTCACCGCTTAAATAGGTGTCGTAGCCTTGTGGCAAGTGTTTTATAAAATGATCGGCATTGGCAAGTTTTGCGGCTGCATGTACTTCTTCATCTGTTGCATCAAGTTTTCCATATCTGATGTTGTCGGCAACTGTTCCAGAAAATAAGTGTGTATCCTGCAATACAATTCCAAGCGATTCTCTTAAATCATGTTTTTTTATTTTTTCAATGTTAATACCATCATATCGGATTTTTCCAGAGTTAATATCGTAAAATCTGTTAATTAAGTTTGTAATTGTTGTTTTTCCAGCTCCTGTTGCACCAACGAAGGCAATTTTTTCTCCTGGCTTTGCATAAAGATTGATATTGTGAAGTATTGTCTTTTCATCATTGTATCCAAATGTTACATCTTCAAAAACAACATCTCCCATTAGTCTTTCATAAGAAATCGTTCCGTCAGAATGTGGATATTTCCAAGCCCATGCACCTGTGTGTTTCTCAGTTTCTGTAATATTTCCATTTTCATCAATATTTGCATTTACAAGAGTTACATAGCCGTCATCTTGTTCAGGTGTCTGATCTAGCAGGTTAAATACCCTTTGGGCTCCAGCCGATGCCAATATTACTGATGTTAATTGCTGTGCAATTTGTGAAACAGGCTGATTTATTACTTTTATGAACTGCAAGAATGATACAAGTCCACCGATTGTAAATCCTGCAATGTTATTAAACACTATTATTGAACCAAGGACCGCTGTAAGTACAAAGTTTATATTTCCAAGGTTTCCGACAGCAGGGCCTAGAATGTTTGCAAATTTCATTGCATTGTTTGCCCTGTTAAATAATGCCGTATTCAGCTTGTTAAAACGTTCATCAGCTTTTTTCTCATACGAAAATACTTTTACAACTTTCAGGCCTTCTATCATTTCCTCTACATATCCATTTACAATACCGATATTTCTTTGCTGTGCAGTATAGTTCTTTGAACTTTTTGCAGAAATAGTCTTTGTTGTGACAATCATAATTATAATCATTACTACTACAAAGAATGTCAATGGAACATTTAGGATGAAACATTGAAATAAGCACGCTTATAATTGTAATGATTGAAGAAATTACTTGTGATAAAGCTTTCTACCATCATATTTCTCAATGCATCAATGTCACTTGAATAGACGCTCATTATATCTCCATGTGCATTCGTGTCAAAATATTTTATAGGAAGCGATTCCATGTGTATAAATACATCATCTCTTAATTTTTTTAATGTTCCTTGTGCAATGTAAATCATAAAAAAACTTCATAAATATATGTACATGCAACTGCTCCAGCATAAACAGTTATCATCTTAAAAAAATTATTGAAATTAGGCTTTTTTTAAAAAAACTCTGGATTATTTTTTTCCAATGTTTGGAATAATAACTCCATCTATTAATTCCTTTGAATACATCGTTCCGACAACCATTCCAAATGAACTAAGGCAAATAAATGCAATGACAAATAATGTACGAATCTTGTAATGCTTAAACATATACCCCAGTAGTCTTATTAACCCTTTTTATCTGATTTTTTTAGATTCAGATTTTTTTGGGATTTTTGTTATCTTTAGCCATTATTCATCACTCCCTTCTGTCTGAGATTCGTAAACTTCACGATATACGTTGCTCATTTTAATTAGTTCATCGTGTGTTCCTGCAGCTGTAATAACTCCATCCTCCAAAACTAATATTTTATCAGAATCCTTTATTGATGAGATTCTTTGACCAATAATAATTTTTGTAATATGTGGCAATTCATTTTTAAAGGCTTCTCTTATTAGTTTATCTGTTTTTGTGTCAACTGCACTGGTTGAATCATCTAAAATTAATATTTTTGGAGATTTTAGCAAAGCTCTTGCAATACATAGCCTTTGTCTTTGCCCTCCAGACACATTTGCTCCGCCACGTTCAATACGAGTATCGTACTTTTTAGGAAATTTTTGGATAAATTCATCAGCCTGTGCCAATTTACAGGCATGTTCCATTTCCTCATCAGTCGCATTCTCATTTCCCCAACGTAAATTGTCCTTTATACTTCCTGAAAACAGCACATTTTTTTGAAGAACCATCGCCACATTGTCACGAAGCGTCTTTATATCGTAATCCTTAACATTAACTCCTCCAACTAAAAGTTCTCCATCTAAAACATCATACAGTCTTGGAATTAACTGAACAAGAGCCGATTTTGCACTTCCAGTTCCACCGATAATCCCAATAGTTTCTCCAGATTTTATTTCCAGATTTATTTTTGTCAAATTTAGCACTTCAGGATTATTGCTGTAACTAAAGTCAACATTTTTAAATAAAATCGAACCATCTTTTACTTCAGTTATTCCGTTTTCAGGATTTTTAATGCTAGGGCTCTTCATTTAAAAACCATTGCAATTCTATCTCCTGATGCTCTTGAAAAATACAATGTTTACAAGCATCATTGCAAGCATAAGAAGACTCATAAGAATATTTGTTGTATAGGCAAATAAACTTGTCAATTCTCCAGTTGTCAATTCACGCACGACAATCATCTTTTGCACCAAACCAGGAAAGCAGCAAAAATACATGAAAAATACAGTCAGCTGCATTACTGGAGATACAAAAATTATAATGTTTTCTCCCTTTTAATAGCATATTCTTCAAATTTTTCCGTTGCCTTTTTAAATTTTTCCTGTTTCATATTTTTTTCACGGATATATGCTTTTTACAACACGGATTCCGTTAATGTTTTTCCTGCAAACTGGCATTAATGTCGTCATATTTTTCTAATTGCTGCAGTAAATATTGGATGAACTTTAAAAAAATGATAAAAAGCTAGAAAAAGTTCCTAAAAAAATAAAACTGCAACAACAAATATCATTGACAGTCCTGGATTTATCATAAAGGACATAAATATTGCAACACACATCATAAGCGGAGCCCTTACAAATCCTCTTATTAATAGTTGAAATGAATTTTTGGATATTATTAACATCTGTTGTAAATCTTGTAATAAGTCCAGCTGTAGAAAAATTTATCAATATTTGTAAACGAAAAATGACTGTATTTTTAGAAAACAAATCCTTTCTCAAATTTTTTTAGCAAATCCAGCCGAAGCATAAGAAGCATATTTACTGGCTTGTATTCCCGATAACAGCGACAACATTGCTACTCCCAGCGTTATAAGGCTCATAACGATAATAAAAATTCATATCACCTTTTCCGTTATTTCCGTTAAGCCCATTGTCTATAATCATTGCCATAAGCGTCGGAATAAGCATTTCAAAAAAATAACTTCTATTCCAATGAATATAGGCGAAATCAATGCACTTTTTTTATATTCCCTAAGACTGGAAAAATAATTTTTTTAACATTTAAATAAACACCTTTCCTTTCTTTTTGATTTTTTTATTAAAAATAAATTAACTTATACTATTTCCATTTATTAACCAGCGAACTGGATATAAATTTCTTTTTTTATATTTTATATTACTCTCAATTTTAGTAGAATAATCAATATAAATTTAAAAAGCACGAAACTTATTTTTTTAATTAATAAATCTCAGTGCTTTTTTTATTTAGTTATTTAAAAAAATTTTTAATATTTATGATTCAAACTTAAATATCCAAATGTTCCATAAAAATATCTTATTTGCAATCTCCACCAGTCCCAGTCGTGGGCTACATCATAACCCCAGAAATCTGTCCATGCTGGAACTTGTTTTTTTCATAAAGAATGTGTGCTAATTCCCTATTACTTGGAAGCAGTTCACCTTCCCATGCACCTTGCCCAATACATATAATGATATTTTTTTTGTCTATACAAATCTAAATAATAATGATCCCAAGGCATATTTCTCAAGAAATCAACAACAGAGTTGTTATAAACTAAATCATCCTTATAATCTCCAAAAGAACATTGACGCATCAAACATTCCGCTTAGTGAAATTAATGTGTCAAATAAGTCAGGTCTACGGAAAAAAATAAAATTCCCGCATGTGCTCCACCCATACTGCACCCTGTCACAATAATGTCACTTCTCCAAGAAATATCCTGAATTCTAGGTACAAATTCATTTTGCAATATAATTAAACCATCTTTCCTGCATTTCTATTCTGTATCTTGGGTCACCGTTAATGTCTGACCAGCTTTCCCTGTCAACACTTCCCACACAGAATAATTGCAATCTTCCTTGCTCAATATAGTCTGATAAGACATCTACCATCCCAAATTCTTCATATTGATTGCAATCTCCATCTTGTGAAGGAAATACTAAAACTGGCTTCCCAGCATGCCCATATCTTTTTAAATTCCATTTCTCTTCCAAGAATATGGCTATATTCTTTTCTGTATTCTACTTTGCATTTTTTCTCCCTATAATTTATTTTTTATGCTTTTTCATGTACAAAGTTTATAAACTCTTCCATTTCCTCTTTTGTAGCAAATTTTGCTGTATACATATAATTTCCCATAGCTTCTGAAAAAATATCAGGCATTCTTTCATCCATTACAATCGCATTTCCATATTTTTGCTTAATTTCATCATGTGAATGAACATAATTGTTATTATCACGACGGCTGGCATAAACACAGTAATTTTTTTCTAAGTCTTCATTCAAGTTTGCATTTCTAATTTCATCAAAAGCCACCATATCAGCCCAAATTTGGTAAACATCTGTATTATTGGCATAGTTGTACATATCAGGAGTATATCCGCCTGCAGGACGCATATTTGCTTCCAGCCCAATATAGTCACCTTTTTTACCTAATCCATCCTTATCTTCATTAAGTTTAAAAAATTCCAAGTGAACAAATCTGCTTTTCACTCCAAATCCTTTTATAGATTTTCTTCCTGCATCCAGCAATTTTTCAGGCATTTCCTTTTCCACATAATAAAAAACATCAAGCCCGTCATTTACAACATCCATAATTGCAGGTTCAAATATACCAGTTTCAAAAAGAGGATTACCATTAGAGTCAATAATGGCATCGTAAGATACAAGATCTCCATCAACATACTCTTCCATAATATATTTTTACATCTTTATTACGATTTTCAAAAAAATGCCTTTAACTCTTCTTCATTTTTTTAATTTTATGAGTATCGCTCGCTCCAACTCCATTGTCAGGCTTGGTTACAACTGGATACCCAACTTTTTCAATAAATTTTTTTCGCTTTTTGCAGGTGTTGTCACTAATGAAAAAAATCTGCAGACGGCACTTCTGCCTTCTTATACGCTTTTTTTCATTTTCGATTTTTCTTTAATATTAGCAATCTTGTCAGCTTTTTATTCCTGTTGTAATATTAAAAATCAGAACGAAGCTGTGCATCTTGTGCAAGCCAGTATTCATTATTAGATTCAAGCCAGTCTATTTTTTTCCATATTTATGAGTAAAAAGCCACTGCCTTCAATACTTCATCATAATTTTTCAAGACTAGAAACCTTATAATATTCAGTCAAGCTGTCCTTTAATTTTTGATCCAGCTGATCATATTCTACATCTGCTATCCCTAATATATTTACTCCATTTTTTTCAATCTGTCACAAAATTCCCAGTTTGTTTTTTTGGAAATTGTGGTGAAATATAAACGAAATTCATTTTTCTATTCATCTCCTTAATTTATTTATAAATGATTTTAATTAAATTAACTGTATTTCATTATATCATAAAAAAATATATATTTTACAAGTCGATTATGATACAAATTTTCTCAAAACTTTTTTTCAAGTGCAACAAAAAAATATAATTTAATTTATTTTATTAAAAATCCTACTTATACTCATTCAAGTCAATACCCTTGATCCAATGCTGCAAAAATACATCCACAATAACATTGACGATAAACATCATATTCTGCACACATATCGACTGAACGCTTGTAACCATTATTTTTTTCTTAAAAATCTGATGGCAAATAATTTACATCAAAAAAATTTCTTGAATTTCTAATCCAAGAGTGTTTATTAATTGGCTATTTTTATGAGGACTTAATGTTAATGCACTTCCAAAAATAATCAAATCCCTAACTCCTGGGCCTTTTTTTGCAACAATATCTAATCTCATTTGAAAAGCAGACAGTACATCTTTCTCCACCTTCTTTTTCGTTTCTCCAAATCCTTTCACAGCTCGATAAAAAAAGTCAGTTGGTTTGTACTCATCCTCAATAAATCCGACATTTATTTCCTGTTCTTTCATTAAATTTATTTATAAATTCCTCTTGCACTAAAGGCTCTTTTTCTCATATTCAGCTTTAGGGATGAATATTGTTATTTAGCAAACAACACTGTTACATCAGCATATTGTGTAAGAAACTCCAAAAGTATACGTGCTGCAAGGTGCACAACAGCTGTGAATCATTATTTTTGGGACGAATATTTTTACTTTTCCAATCTGAAATTAATTTTGTCAAAAATCGTATGATAATTGACTTTTTGATTTGGATTCATCCTCTCTAAAATTTCTTTTGCATTTTTTTATATCTTTTTTTCAATAAAATTTTCTTTATTTTCCATAAAAATTATTTTTCTCCTCTTTTATTTCTGCATTTTTTTTAAACTTTTAATTTATAAAAAAATTAGACTTGTTCAAATAATTACAAAAAAACTAATTTTGAATTACTAAACAAGTCTAAAAGAAATCTATTTATTTATTTTATTATACTCTTCCAACGCTTTTTTTCAATACTTTCATTCCATTTTCAATTTCAATTAAATTATGAGTACAGAAATGAGAAATCTGGCTTCCTTTCATACCTTTTCCAGGTGTTGTATAAAAATCCAGGCTCCAGGTGCAAATGATAATGTTTGATTTTTCATATCTAAATTCTGTTAATAGCCAAATTGCAAATTTTTTTCAATATCATCTACAGGCAATTCAGCAATTAAATACAATGAACTACTTGGCTTGTATGTTACAACACCAGGTATTTTAGTAATATTGTTGTAGATCATATCCCGTCTAACTTTATACTCCAACTTTGTATTATCAATATATGTATCCAGCGTATTTATCAAGTTTGTACTAGCATATTGTTCAATTGTTGAAACTGATAATCTAGCCTGGCAAAAATTTTCAATGCTTGTGCCATAAAAATCTTTATTTTTTTAGAAGCAATAACACCAATTCTTGCTCCAGTTGCACTGTAGTGCTTAGAAATACTATCCACAAGAATTACTCTATCTTCAATTTCTGGAATTGACATGAATGATTGATAACTTTTTGCAATTTCTTCATCATAAATAAATTGTCTATAAACTTCATCTGTAACTATGTATAAGTCATATTTTATCGCAATTTCTTTTTATTAATTCTGTTTCCTCTGGTCTAAAAAAACAATCCCTGTCGGATTACTTGGATTAGAAAACATAATTGCCTTTAGTTTTTGGGAGTAATTAATTTTTCAATTTCTTCTCTTGCTGGTAAATGATAATGATTTTTCAATTGAAGTTTCAATTGGAACCAATTTTGCATCTGCAATTCTCAAAAAAACTGTCATAATTTGTATAATATGGCTCTGGTACTAAAAACTTCATCCCCAGGATTACAAAGAGTTTGAAGTGTAATTTGAATTGCTTCACTTCCACCTTGAGTAATCAAAATTTCTTCTGGTAAAAGATCAATTTCAACTTTTTTTATAAGATTTAGAAAATGACTCTCTAAGTTCTATTATTCCAGCTGAATTTGTATATTTTACAATTTTTTTCCTTATAATTATTTCAATCCTTCAAAAAAATGTATCTGGTGTCTCCACATCAGGTTGTCCAATATGTAATTGATATACTTTTAACACCCATTTCTTTTTAGCTTCATCAATATATGGAACTAATTTTTCTAATCGGTGAATAGTGCATATTTAAAAGCTCTATTTGAAAAACTTTTTCATTTTATAATTTTTCCTTTCTTCTCATTTTCTTAAATTATCTGTTTGCTGAAAAAGCTCTACTGTCTATGAATAATGTATGCAAAAATACTACTTATTATATTTTTTTCATTTAATGCTTTTTAAAATAGCAAATGTTTCAACATCCATTTCTCCACTATAATTTGATGGTCTAAAAATGGTGTTGGAATACTTTTATTACATTTTTTTAGTTTGTTTATCCCAAGCTCCAGTTATACTTATACCATATCCAAATTTGTTTAACTCCCTTTGAATTTCAGAAACAGGTATCATACTCAATTTAGTTTCATATTCTCTTTCATAGTTATTTTTTTAGTATCATTGTCATACCACATTCCAATATTGTATTGTGTATATAGTTCTTTCCAAGGAAATAATGGACCTGGATCAGATTTTCTTTGTGGTGCAATATCTGAATGTCCTAAAATATTCGTCGCAGGGATTTCATATTTATCAGCTAAGTATTTAACTAAAACAGCAACTTCCTTTATTTGAAAATCTTTATATGGAACAAATGTTCCCACTGACATCTCCACCATTTACAATTTCAATTCCAATTGAAGTATCATTTAAATTATTTCTTCCTTTCCAATCACTAACTCCAGCATGCCAAGCTCTCTTATTTTCATCCACCAATGAGTAAACAGGTTCTGATTTATTGTCTGAAACCATATAATGCGCACTTACTTCATTTTTTGTCAAAGTTTTTAACGACGAATCTCTATTTCCCGCTGTATAGTGTAAGATTATGAATTTTTGTCTATAATCTTGACCTTGTGAGTTATATGAAGTATCTACCTGATTGTTCCTGCTGAATTTGATATTGTTTCAGTTCCTCCTCTTTGAGTATTTTGTATTATTATTTTTTTATTAAAACCAGATTGATCTCTCATTACTTGTCCATTATTATCAATACGTATTTCTATTGGCTTTTTTTAACATCTTTTTGAAACATCTTTGATTATTTGCATTTAATATATTTCCGACAGATAGTATTGATATTAAAAAAATAATATATTTGCTATATTTTTATTTTTTTCATTTATTTAATTATCCCTCCTATATTTTTTTTTATTTTTAATATATTTTGACTATTTAGTTACTAATTTTTTTAATTTTTTTTTAAAGCATTTTTTTGTTAGCTTTTCGTTTTTTAGTTTTTCAGAATTAATAGTTTTTTTAAAATAATAAACGACAGCTAATATTGCAATGACAAATTCTCATAATTGCAGTAATATTTGCATCAAAAATCTAGCCATATCATTACAGAAATTATAAAGTATTTATTGCTGAAATGCTAATTAAAAAAAGTATATTTTCTTTCTGCTTACTGCAATAAAAAAATAAACATTATTGATGAAAAATATAAATAAAACTCTTGTGCCTCCAATAAACACAGTATATGAACTTACAGTTGAAGCTATATCATTTATATAAGGGTGAACTTGTTAAAAATTACACGAGAAATATTTATACAGATTAAACTTGCTATAAATATAAAGAAGCAAATTATTAAATCTCTTGTATCTTTTCTTATCTTCCTTTTTCTTTTTTTCTCTAGTTTTATCACCCTTTTTGGATACTTTTCTATCTTTCAAGTTGAAATACCGAAAGAAATAATATAATCCAGAAAAAGCACTTCAGCAATTCCAAAGCCATGTTGTTATATGAAAACAGTCTATCATTTGTATATTCATGAAAAAAATTGAATTATAAAAAAACTCATAATTTACAAAATATGTAAAAGAAACAGATATTACTATTGCCACTATTTTTTTTATAAAAAAAGCATAATTTATTCCTCCGAAAATTTATTTATCCAGCTTAAATAATTTGAATCTGTAATATTTAGAGCCTCTATATTTGCCTGAAAAATTAACATCATCATCAAATATTTTTGAAATATAATTGGTGCAAGTATTTTTAATGTTTGTGTCTCAAATATTCCGTGAATATTCATACTGTAAATAAGAGGTTTTTGAAATTTTAAAAAGCTGGCTGTTTGTCTGTTTTATTTCATATAAAAAGTGCCAGAAAGATTTATTTTTTTAGATCATTATTTCTATCTTCAAGCACTACATCAATCTGGTCTGAAAGAAGTTTTTATATCTCCAAGACTGATGTTCTTTGTGGTTTTTACTTTGGATTAAAAAAATTTTTAACTTTGGAGAAAATAAAACTCACATTATCTAAATTTCTCTCATATTTTTATAGAAAAAAATCCCTTTCAAAGAAAGTACTTACAGCCTTTTAACAAATCATTTTGAACACCATATACATTATTTTCATCATAAATTTTATTAACTAAAAGTTGACTTTTTGCTCATTAAACGTATCATAAAGATAAATCTCAATTTCATATTTTTTTCTACATTTGGCATTTTTAAAATATTTCCTGCAAGAACAAAATTCAAATTGTTATTTTGTTGCCTTATCAATTTCATATAATCTATACTATAACGTTTTTTTAGACACAAATAAACTTTCTCTATTATAGGCTATAGCCAATTGATAATTTAAATTTGTCTTGTAATGCAAATTTTCATTTTAAATATAATGGCAATGAAACAGCTAAATTTTCAGCTAATTCTGATTTTTTTCTCCTATCGAAGTAAATGTCAATATAAGAACATTTGGCTTTTACACTTCTGCTTTCTGATTTCAACATAAATTCTGGATGGTTAAATTCATAATACCAAATTGGCTTATTTGTTGAAAAAAATCTGATTTATAACATTTTTCATCACTATGCCCAAACTTTCAGAACTTTACTTTCATTTTCCAAAAAATAATCTTCATAATACATAAATTTCTTATAATGTTCAATCCAAGGGAATTTAGATGTAAATTTACATAATTCAAGTCCTTCTTTATAAAGATTTCTTACTTTATAATATTTTAAGAACATTTAAAGCTGTATAAACATTGTGTTTTTCAGGATTGTAATACGCTAAAAACATATTGTCTAAATTCATCATACAATTCATTAAGAATATAAATACTTGATGCAATATACATTATTTCAGCATTATATCCAGATTCCTTTCATAGCGTTTATTAAAAAAATAATTTCCACTTTCCTTGTCACTTTTGAAAGAAAACTATCGCTCTCATCATTTTTGCACGCCAATTTCCATTTATTTCAGATAACTTTTCAAGTTTACTTTCATATTCCTTAACATTTCTCCGTTTAACAATATCAAAGTACTTTTTAAATGCTGTTGCTGAATTTGGATTAATTTCAAGCGCATCATAATATTTTCTTTCAGCCTCTGGTGACCTTTTCCACAAAGTTCCAAAAACTTCTGCATACGCTATACAAAGACCTTCTGTAATATTGTCAATATTCAAATTTTTTTCATATAGCTCAAGTGCATTTTGATAAGCTCCAGTTTTCGTATGATAAGTTCCAAGTAAAATCATTTTTCTTTCAAAATTTTCATCTGCCGCGTAAAATCTTAATACAGCTTCCTTTACTTCTGTATAAACTCCCTTGGAAAAAAAGCATCTTGAATTATTGGGTATAACCCATCCATATTATTCCAGTTTTTTTCTTATAGACGGATACAATTTTTTTATCAAGCCAGTCTTTTTTTGGCATCTTAAATTCTTTTCCCAAAATCATCATAATAGGAAATATCTGTAAAGTCATCTGAATAATTTCCGCTTTCCATCATCTCAGACTCATTATTTGCAATATCGTAAATTTGCCTTCTAATTTGCGCATTTTTAGCGGCATTATTATTTCCATTGCCAGCTGTTTCCTTTTCTTTTCTTTCTCCTTCTTTTTCGGAAGATTTAAAAAAATCAAAAATCCCCATACATCCTCCTAACTAATTCTTTTTCTATTTTTTTGAAAAAAATTCTTGTTTTTTTGTTTTAACTATTTCTTAAAAAAATCTAAAAATTTAATTCCAAAATGTAATCACCATATTATTGTTACACTATAAATAGTATAGCACAATTTTTTTTAAATAATACATCTTTTTTTAAATAATACTTTATTATTTTATCACAAATATTTTGAAAACACAACGTACTCAAAATGAAAAAAATATTTATTTTTTTATTAAAAAAAGTGGAATCGCTAAAAATTCCACTTCAATTATTTATATTTATTCTGATTTTAATTCCGAATCATCATTATTTTTCATTCTTTATTTCAGCTTTGCTTTTTTTAAATAATCGTATTCAACGTTTAAAAAAATACTACAATATTCATTATTATTCCAGCAACTCCCAAAAATTCCTGAAAAAAATCCACATATAACAGAAGCTGCAAATCCTACATAAATTGGCATAAAAATCAAATACTGAAAAAAACAAAAAGGAACTACAAATATTAAACTTGCCAGTGCAATTATAATTACTGGAACAATTATTCTAAGTCTATTTTTTTAGACAATTTCAAATTGTATTTAAATGAGATCCCATATTTTCATATTTCTAATATAAAAATATTTGAAAAAAAGTAAAGAACATTCAATATAAATGCAAGTATAATTGCAACATAAGCTATTAATGGTATTGCAATTAAAAATATATCCGACAAAATTTGAATGAATCCCTCTAGTGGCAACAGCAAGAATAGCTACAAGCAGAAATAAGATCATTATTATGACTGCAATTGCAATTACAAATAACAAGTACATCCCAATATACTTCAAATATTTAATAAAAGCATTTTCAAACCGATATTCCTTTTCCTTTCCTTCAATTTTATAACCTGACTTCATATAAATTATTACTCTTAAAAGTCCTAATCCAAGTGATACTATAACAATGCCAAAAAGTACTAAAAGATTTGAAAAAAGTGCTCCAATAATACCACGGTTATCTCCGGTACTTTCTGCAATTTTTAAACTTATTCCAATATGCTGCATCAATATATTTGAAAAAAGCAGCTAAGCATTTCCAAGTGCAAGCAAAATAAACCATAACTTATTTTCTTTCAGAAACACTTTTAAAAAGTTCAAATGTTTTTGCAAAATATTCTCCTAAATTAAGTTTTCTTTCAAATAGATCTTTTTGTAGATTTTTCAAAATTCATAGTTCTCTCCTTTTTTTATTTTAATTTCTTCAAATCCATATATTCCACATTAAAATATACAAGATTTTCTGCTATTATTGTATATAAAACTGAAAAAGTCTTAACAATACCGCCAGTTACTGATGTAACTATTCCTAACATTTGTAAATTTTGTAATTTTTCCAATTGTTATTCCAGTAAAAATAATTTAAAAGCATAATTGATAAAAAAAGTAATTAGTGCAATCATTATTATTGGAAGCAATATTCTTAATCTTTTTTTCCTTTGCTTAAATATAAGTTATATCTGAATGCTTCTACTAAATTGACATCCCTTAAATAATATATTTGCTGTAAATATAGCACATTAAAAAAATAAAGTGAAATATATGACAGATACTATAAATAATGCTGAAGAACTGTCTAAAACTAATGAAAATACGACAATAAGCATCATTAAAGCCAATCCGATAATTAAGTATACAGCCATCATGATTATAAATTTAAGTGTAATTTTCCCCAATTTAAATTTATCTTTTTTTATTTTTCTCTTTTTCAGCATCTTCTTCCATCTCAATTTCCAGGCCTGCCTTTTTTTCGTATAATTACTGCCACAAACTGAAGAATCAGTGAAATTAAAGCATATAGCAAAAAGCATGGAAAAATAGGCTGGATAAAAGGGAAGCATATTCATTTATATTTATATTTTTCTGCATCTTTGTATTATTCACTTTTTTTGCAAATTCATACATTTTTACTGCCTGTTCTGTAAATGGAAATGTAATAAAAAAAGTACCATGACAGTTGAAAATACAAAATGTAAAAAAACTAATAAAGGATGCTTTTTTTCACAAACATTTTAAAAATTTCAAATCCATTATTCAAATATTCCAGCATTGAAAAAAATATCTGCTTCTCATATTATTTCTCAAATTATATAAATCCATTAAATCTCTCCTCTCCTTTTTTTATTTTTATTTACTAAAGTTGCAATGTGTTCTAACAAAAGAGTGAACTACTCCCGCTTTTTAGAAGCAGGGAGCTTCTTAGGAAGTATCTGCTTTTGCTAGCCAAATATATTTACCAAAGCTCTTCGGGCAGTTCCCTGCCCTGTTTTCTTTTATTTTCTTAATATTCCAACATCGCTTTTCCAATGTTTTTTTTATATTCAATGCCGCATTGTAATCTCTATCAATTTCAATCCCACAGCACTCACATTTATAACTTCTTTCTGATAATTTCAGTTTCCTCTTTAACATTTCCACATTTACTACAAGTTTTCGACGATGGAAACCACTTATCTATCTTCAAAAAAATTGTTTCCTAAAAAAACATCAGCTTTATACTCAAGCATCTTCAAAAACATTCCCCATCCATTATCTCTACACTTTTTCCCAAAATTTAATGCCTGGCTCATCCCTTTTCATATTCAAATCCTCAACAACCACAGCATTATATTCTTCAGACAATTTTTTTCGATAATTTATGTAAAAAAATCTCTTCGACAATTTTTGATATACTCATGCAATTTTTGATATTTTCGCTTTTTTTGCTTATACCAATTTTTTTAGAAAACTTTCACTTTTCTCGATAATGATTTCTGTAATTTTTTTCAATTCTTCTTCCAACATCCTAAAATATTTTTGGATAATCAGCCCTTTGGTTTTCAGAACTGACAAATAATTCAGACATTGAAAAAAATCAAGTCAATTACTTTATCATTACTTGACTATTTTTTTGAATTTCTTTTTCAAATTCTGTCAAAACAGAAACATAGTAATTTCCATTACTGTTTGTCAATGTTACTGACTTTATCTTTATAATCCTTTCGGTATTTCTCTATGATATTTTCAATTTTCATTCTTTTTCAATTTTGGCAAAACCAAATATTTGTTTTTCCTCAATTCGTATCGAATTATTCACACAATTTGTCGTATAACTTTTTAACATTATTCTTTTTTTAGATTTGAACCTTGGAAATTTCGCTCTCTTCTGAAAAAAATTCGTAAACGATCGTCTTTACATTTCAATTGAGCATTTGAAAGTGCCAGACTGTCTACTTCTTTTAAAAAAATTGATTTTTCACTTTTTCAAACTGGCAGGTGTAATTATTTTATTTTTTTCCAGTTTCTTCATAAATTTTATTAGCAGTATACAAAAATCGTATTGTAAACAAAACGAACACATCCAAAAGTCTTGTTATCAATAATTCCTGCTCCTTATTTGGATAAATTCTGTATTTGAATGCTAAATTATATTTCATAAAATTACACCTCCTTTTTGATTTTTGAATACTTTTTTATTTTTTTTAATTATTTCTCTTCGATATTTTATACAAAAAAATTGTATCATGGATATATCCTTTTTTTCAATTTTTTTACAAAAAAAGCAATTCATCTCCCACTTATAGAAGTCGGAGACTTCTTGCTATCTTTTTGTTAAAATTATAGCACACTTTATTTATTTTTAAAAATTTTTATAATCATATTTTTTTCTAAGATAAATATAATTAATTATTGGTATAATAAAAATAATGCTTAAAAAGGAGGAAAAATTTATTATGTTAAAAATCAATAATAGTATTATTTTTCATGTTTATCTATAAATATCTTGTCATCAGCGGCAGCAATTCCAAAAGTTTATGCTAAAAAGAAGCAGTGAATATTCAGCCCAGTCTTCACGTGCATTAACTTCATACTACAGCACAGTTGACAATGTTGCAATTGCTGGAAATTTCGCTACAGTAAAAGCAAACTGGACAGCCGTTTACTGGAGTTTATGTTGAATTTGACAAGACTGGAAATGCTCAGGCTGTTAGAAATTATCAAAACGGTACATTGAATGGGCCTATGTTTTTTTATACTATCAAAATGGTAATTTACAAAAAGTTGTAAATTATGCAAATGGTGTAAGAGAAGGTGAAGATATTGACTTTTACGGAAATGGTAATTCTAAAGCTATAAGAAATTACAAAAATGGAATGTTAAATGGTGCAAGTTACGATTTTGATGAATTTGGACGTTTAACTTCATCGCTTGAATATGCAAACAATATAAAGAACGGAAAAAGAAGTAAAAAGTTTCAAATGGAATTGTCACAAATGAAAAATACTTATGCAAATGGACAATTAAACGGAGAAACAAAATCATACTATTCCAACGGTATTGTACGTTCAAATGGAAATTATTCTCGTAATTACAGAAATGGGCAATGGACTTGGAACTATGAAAATGGTACAAAAAAATTAATCGAAAATTATCAAAATGGTATTATTACCGACATTTTAGGCTATTCAAGAAACGGTTCAAAAGGAACGTGAAATGAAATTAGTAAATGGAAACAGTAACTTCACTCAATATTATGACAACGGAAAAAGTCAAAAGCACAAGGAACTTTGAGAAATTACAAAGGCTTATGGAAACTGGACTTTTTATAACAAAGATGGTTATGTGACAGATACACAAGTATTTTATTAAAAAAATGATTGATTTTTAAGAAATAGTGTATAATATATTAGAGGAGATTTTTAGAAAAATTTTTATTTAGAAAAGTGGTGGTAAATATGAAAAAAATTTTTAGTTATCTTAATGTTTTTATTAAATGCCTTAGGATTTTCAGCATTAAAAAAATGGTATTTATTCTGTTGAAAAAAAGATATGATGGAAATTGGAATTCATTTGTTAAAATTAACAGTTAGTAGATGGGAAAAATAATTGGTGCTCAATATGATAGAAAAAAACCAAAAATGGTGAATTATTTTCAATGATCCAGAATTCATTCAGAGATATAGCTCTTGAAATCTCAAGAAGTCTTATAAATTCACAAAGCGTAAGTTCTGTAACAGGAAAAGATGCAAAAAGCAGTATCAGAATTTAAAGAAATGTCAAACTTTTTGATAGATAAAAGCCAATAATGGCGAAACTGGAGATTTTCAAATGTAGTTAGGCAATTAAAATTTTTCATTTTTATAAAAAACTAAAAGGAGTTCTCTCATAGTTAATCTGTGAGGTTGCTCCTTTTTTTCTTAATTCTTAATTATTTTCTTCTAAAAAAATTTTTAAAAATTTCCGTATTTTTTTCTGTCTTTTTCATCTTCCACTAATTTTACTTCAAAGAAATTCTCCAATATTTTTTTATAATCTATAGCTTCTTTTTCAAATTCTTTTTGAATAATCAACTTTTTCAAATACAATATCTGTCTTTCTGGAACATAAAAGTATTTTCTATTATACGGCAATATAAAAACATAAAATACATCTTTACTTCCTATCTTCCATTTCCATCCAACTAAATGCCTTTTTAAAATTAAAATTATATAGCCTAACTGTCTCATTAAGTGAAAATCCATAATTCATTGCGTAAAGTTTTCTTTTTGAAATCAAAAATCGTGAACAAACCAGAAATTATATTTTTCGATTTTCTTTTTACAAAGCCTAATTCTCTCATCTTTTAGAAAATAAATTAAACTTCCTGCATAAATTGAAATTATAAAAAAATAAAAAAATACTTATAACTATACTTTTTCTTTTCCTGTAGTAAGCTCTTACTTTCCAAAAATAACTCTTCTAAAAAAATCTAATATGTCATATATCATTTTTCTCTCACCTATATGCAGTTTTAATTTTTAATATCTTAAATTTTATTTTAAAAGCATTCAATCCTGCCAAATTTAAAAAATTCCAAGGTTTATTATAATGAGGGCTGGAAGAAAAAGTCAACAAATGCCAATTCTTCTATTGTCATTTTATTTTTGAATACATACTGACAATGTATTAATTGATTGTGTTAAATCAATCTTAGAAGTTAATTGTGCTCCCAAGATTCTTCTGCTATTTTTTTCAAATACAACTTTTAATGTTACTTTTTCATAAGTTGGCATAAATTCAGGACGATAGTTGTCGATAGCAATTACGCTTTCCACTTCTATTCCTTCTTCTTTTGCACTTTCTTCTGTTAATCCAGTTGCCGCCATATTATTTTCATAAATTTTTATTCCAGAAGTCCCTTGTGTCCCAATATGTCTAATCTTATTTTCAAATAAATTTATGCCTGCCAATGTTCCCATTCTCACGGCATTTGTTGCAAGCGGAATATATACTTCCTTTTGTAAAGGATTATAAAATACTGAACAGCAATCTCCTGCCGCCATAACATCCTTATTACTTGTTCGCATATACTCATCAACTTTAATTGCTCCATTTGGCAACATTTCCAGCTGTCCTTTAAATAATGAAGTACTTGGCAAGAATCCGACACACATAATTACCATATCAGCTTCATATTCATTTTTATCAGTAATTACTTTTGCCACATTTCCATTACTTCCTTCAAATTTTAAAACCTTTTCCCCAGTTGCAAGTACAATTCCCCTTTGTTTAATCGATTCTTCAGCAACATCTGTAAATTCCTTATCAAAATATTTACTCAAAATTCTTTCTTCAGCATCTACCAGCACAACTTCTTTCCCATTATCCCTAAATGCTTCCACAAGTTCCACTCCAATATACCCAGCACCAACAACAACAATTTTTTGAGAATTTTTTGCCCTTTCAATAATTTCATTTGAATGATTATAATTTCTTACAAAAGCAAAAATATTATTTCAGATCAATTCCTTCAATTGGCGGAATAATTGGCCAAGAACCTGATGTAATAATCAATTTATCAAAAGTTTCATCAAATTCATTCCCATTTTCAAGATTTACAACATGGATTTTCTTACCTTCAATATCAACATTTTTAACTTCATGTTTCATCTTCGTATCAACATTCAATTCCTTTAATTTTTCAGGCGAAGAATAAAACAACCCTTTAGGATCCTTCACCACTCCTCCAACATACAAAGCAATCCCACAAGAAAGGAACGAAATATTATCATTTCTTTCAAATACAGTTACCTCCGCTTCAGGATTCATCTTTCTCAAATTCAAAATTGCCGCCGTCCCAGCATGCGTACATCCAATTACTACAACTTTCATATCTATTTCTCCTTTTCTATCAAAAATATTATTATTTAAATTAGTATGTCAAATTATTTTTTTCTCAATCTATTTAATTATACTATATTTTTAGAAAAAAATCAATAGTTTTTTTGTAATTTTTACAAATTTATATTTAAATAATATTTTAAAAATCTAATCATTCAAAAATATACTTTTTCTCTTTAGGAAGCATAGATTCTGAAAAAGTCCCATTTTGAATACTATTTCTCATCTCAATAACTTTATCAGTTATATCCGTTATATTTACAATCCAGTCATTTATATATTTTTTCACCATTTCTCCCTTTATGCCTAACTGTATCGCTCTTCTTCCTATTGGATTGCCATAAATATCCCTGTCCGGATCCCACTGACATCTTACTTCTGAATTTTCCAATTTTTCTTTCCATTCTTCCTTAGATAAATCAGAAACTTCTCTAAAAGATGAAAGTACAGCATTTTTCACTATTTCATCAAATCCTTCTCTTTTCAGGTCAATTGCCAGTATTCTTTCCTGTCCTTGTTTAGTAGCCCAGCCACTTCGGTACATCATCCAGAGAAACGATGGTTTTATCCAAGTCATCCTATTTAAACTGAATTTACTTCCAAACTTTCCTAATTTTAAAGCCTCGTCTGCTATTTCATTATTATATGCCTGATAAACTCTTATTGTTTTATCATCAAATACAGCATAAATATTTCTTTCCTCTTCTTTTTTTCATAATTAGTCCTTTCATTCGACATCCTTTATTTGTAAAATCATGTCTGTTTAATTGCTCCTTTTGCATGATTCTCTTATCATTTCTTCAGTCTCATTTAAATTATTAGCAATAATTCCAATTTTTTTCTTTTGATTTAGGAGTATTTATTTTTCCCTAGTGCATGAAACACATTTTCTAGCCATTGCAAGTCCTCCTTCATATCCTTCAAAATTTGATGTGCCAGCTAAATAATATACCCATGTCTATTGTTTTTGGGTGATGCTATATCTTCAAATACCTGCTATATTTTTCATGGTCATCATGCCAATTTCCTGTTATAATTTCCTCTATACTGTCATAAATTTCATCGAAAATCTATTTTTGAAAATAAAACAAATTAATGATAAATAGGAACTATCATATCACGATTTTTGATACAAGCTTCTTTTAATTTTTTTCTTTTAGCAATATTGAATTTCCTTCTGTACCTAATTTTTCCAATTTAAATTTTTCTAAAAATTCATCATCAGATATTTTTTTATCATGCCATTTTTACAATAATTTCACTTCATCAAGATATTTATCTTCCATTTATTGTCCCTCCATTATTTTATAGTCTATAATATTATTATTAAATATCTCAAATGCTTTTCACCTTCTTGTCCTAATTGTATATTTATTTGTCTTTTTCTTCTTTAAAAACACAAATTTATATCTCCATCAGACTTTTTCGGCATTGGCATATTAGGATATTTATCTTTTTCAACATTATCTTGAGTGCAATTTCTCTTTCCTAATTAAGATAATTTATACATTTCAAATGTATCTTCAACATGTTCTCGTATAATATCTTTATCACTTTTTAGCCAACAATTTAAGTTTTTCTTTTTGCCTCTTCCGTCCCTATTGCTCCCAATGCATAACAACATTTTTCAACTAATTGACAGTATTCATCATGACGATATTTTTTTCAAAAATCTGAAATTGCTAATTCATAAAGACATTCTAGCGTAGACGGTAACTTCATTTCCATAAAGTAAATAGCAATATCCTCATGTCTCCAATGCCATTCTTCTTTTGAAATCTTACATAAGATATTTATGAATTCCTCAGAATACAAATCAAATGTAAATATTAACCAAAAATAAAATATCTAATTTTTGTTTTATCTTTTAAATAAATAGGCTTTTTCTAATTCTTCTTTTATAAATTTTATATCATCAATAAAATATTTTTTTCAATTTATTTATTGATATTTTTTTATCTAAATATTTTTTTCTAGCAAATTTTTTTAGCTTCATTGAAATCATTTATTTTTTTCCATGATGAATATCTCCTTGTTTAACATTTATCTGTTTAATCCGTTGATTAAATATCTCTAAACCACTACCTTTACCTAGGTTTATAGTTATTTAATTACATTATCATTTTAATTTTATTTTTTTAGTTGTGATTTTTAAAAAAATATAAGATTAAAGTTTATAAAAAAATTATCCCTACCCATTTTTTTATTTGATTGGACACACTCCATATATAAAAAAATAATATTTTTTTATAAAAATTACCAATCTATTACTTTCTCTGAACGCAATATGTCCAAAAACTTTTTCTTAATTCTAAATTACCGTCAATAAC
>BNJU01005517.1_pt1:15000-83192 | contig 83192 bp, 109 predicted proteins | sample 8539281 | NCBI WGS metagenome assembly BNJU01 (sample SAMD00202456, study PRJDB9452) | human saliva metagenome | isolation source: human saliva | place: Japan | reverse complement strand
AGAAGACATCACAAACATACTGGTTCCGGCGAGGGTTGCCATCTTCTTTAACGGGTTCAGGCCTCTGCTTGTACATGCAGAAAGATGAGCAGCAAGGCAAAAGGTAATGAGCTGAATATAAATACTCGGCAGGCTGTCATAGAGGGCATCCCGGAAAAATTACCCGAAGGGCATCAATCCTCCCACTCAGCTTACTGAGATATGAGTGATGTGACACGTAATATGTCCATCTGCGTAATAAGCGACTTTCGTTCCCATCGTCTCCCGAATCAAGAACTCACTCCGCCGCCATGGATGTTTGAAGCAGAACAGTTCTCCCACCATCAAGGCATAGGGTGCAATGCAGGGCAAACATGAATATCCAGCTGAAAATGACTTGAATTCGTTGAACCACACGAAACCGTTGGTTACATTACCGAATCCCAAACCATGAAAAATGCCATAAACGCAGGCATCTTCCAACTTATCTTTTGTTCCATACTTTCTCCTTCTATTGATAGGTTATCTATGTTGCAATAGGGACGGCAACCTCCGCAATCGCCTTCCTGTTATGCACTCTTCCATACGGTGTCCGGGCTTCGAGTCGGTCTTTCTTTCTGCCGCCCGTGCCCGGCGATCTAACTGAACTTCTTCTTCCTTTCCTAGAACCGAATCTCAAATTACCGTCTCCTCTTCCGAGGAATCGAAGAAGAGTAGAACAGCTCCCGCCACTTCCACGAGATAATAGCTGTCGAGAACACCCGCCGTCTCAAGGGGAATGCATGGACAACTGCGCCAGCCGATATCCACGGTGTTCAGTGCCACCTGGCTGTTCGAGATGTTTCCGAGCGTCGATCGCCAAAGCGACGGAACGGTTCGTAAAAGCACTGGAAGCACACCTGCTTTCTCACAGAGCTCTTGAAGACCGCCCCGAAACCGCATCCGTGGTATATTTCTGGTTTGCACTATACTTTAAGACAATTCCCCGATTCGTATAAGGTCTGTTCACTGGTCCCGCCTTATCGAGATGGAAGGATGGACAGCACGCATTGTCCGCAGAAATCGAGGAAGCTGTTCTGTAACGCCTTAATAAACTCTTCTTCTCCTCCTTGAAATGCGGCAGGATGCGGTGTAACACGTCTTTTAGAGGTCGATCCGCTCCCTGCTTCGTTCCGCTTCCCACTTCTTCATTGTCATCAGACGCAATGCACGGCGACGCTGTCCTTCGGCTTTGCCGAAAGAATACCCTGGAGGGGACGCAAAGGCATCGCAAATCATCCAGTCTTCCGCTGACCAGTTATTTCTTCGCGCCCAAAAAGTGGCTTTTCTGCGGTTATAAAGGAAGAGATCCCAATCCAGAATGCACTCCTCTTTTACGGAAAGCGCCTCTGCAACTATCTTCCTGAAACCGCCCTTTCCTTCCTCCGTCGAAAGGGGAAGCATATCCTTCTGTGCATTGAACTTATAGCCGTCGTTCCTTCCCGATTCATGTGAATGGCAAGATTCAGGGATAATCAGGGTCCGGTCGATGTTCAGGAGCCTCGTCTCTACGCCCTTCGATGTTCTAAGCAGCACTTTTCCCGCGACGGAAAGCGGTCTGTCCAACCACGGAGAACAAATCATTCCGCCGTACTTCTCCACATTAAGTTGGATACTAGGCCTTGTCTACCTCGATTTCCGGATCAGTCTTCACTTTAAAGACCGGAGAATCACTGTGACTCGCCATCATCTGAAAAGCCTTAATCGGCTGCTCGGAAGAACAAAGGCGATTAAAGCGAAAGTCATTCTCGTGACGAGAGTATTTCTCTCCGCTCCTCCAACTGCTGATCCTCTCCCTCATACAGCGGATGGAAGCCTCTTTCGAAGAATTTCCCGCATATTCTCGACAGCAAAATGCATTGACACTATGATCATCCATCAGTTTTCTGTTTAACTTCTTTACTTCTTCCTTCCGTACTGCCATCACCTCTCTCCTATTCCTTTCTCCAAATACATCCCGTTATTGTGCTGTTTATGAGATAAAACAGCTTTTTCCCTCTATACTTTTTACATTATACAGGAAAACAGAAGCGCTGAGAAGACAAAGCTTTCCCATTTGTCCAATATCCTCCGTTCCATTCCCCAATAGGAAAACAGAACGCACGCCAGGTTTTATCCGTGAGAGTGTAAGTCTCTACAGTTCCCGATAAGGAAACGGAGCACAGTCTGTAAGAATCTTCAGGCGTCATTCAAATGTTGCAAAAAGCAACACCGCTCTCCTCATGTTGCTATACTGCTGTGTAATCGCATTGTGCGTCGAAAAAGCGACAGAAACGGTTTGATGTAAAACAATAGATAAAATCTATCACTGAAGAAAGAAACAGGAGGCTTTAAAAATGGAGAAAATTTCAAAGCGATATGCTGGTGGGACAGATTGTAAACGAGCATCCGGGTTGATTGACACCTTACTGGAAAGCAGGATGCACTGCTTGAGGTTGCCCAAGCTCTCAGATGGAGTCTTTGGAAGATGCCTGCATGGTACACGGTCTGAACCCAAATGCCGTACTGGCCGCATTGAACACAAAACTAGGTGAGGGTTTTCCGCATCATGAGTGCTTTTCTGGGTCCTATTCACTGCTGGCTTTACAACAAGATTCAGCTACAGGAAGAGCTGATTCGCGAAATCGTTTCCTACGGCGAAGAGTCCGCTTGGAAAGTCTTTTTCCGATAAAAACTGGCGGAAGAAACCGTCAACAGAAATTACGTCCTCTGAATGAGATTAATTGACGTTATGAATATTCACGGGTGGTTGCAGGGAGAGAATACAGGATGCCGAGTCCCGTTACGCTCTTCTGGTGACCCGCATTTTAAAAGGACGAAAAAGCACCTTCCCGCTTTAGAGAGTAGCTTACAACTTCGGAAAGGACACGCACTGGACGCTTCTTCCGATGCGAGTGACGCGTACTGAAAGATGGATGACTCCCTTCTGAACGGGATGCCCTGTGACCGGGTAAATGTTCTTACGGAACAAGACCCACTAAGCGCACTTCCTGGGTACAGGAAGAAGACATTCACGCCCCGTTCTGGATCGAAGCGGGCGGAGACCCCGAGGAGTATACTACCGTCTTCGGAAGAAAATCATGGAAGGGATGCTCTGCTACGGCGCTTCATCTTCAAGCAGACGACGGTGGAAGTTACAGCATTTTCAAGTAAAGACCGCTTCCCAAAAGGGGGTTCCGAAACCGGACGAAACGGAGAGCAGAAAGAAACTGAACAGAAAGAGGATGAACCGTTATGCACAGCGAGTATTTCCATCATGGAAGGATCGCGTAATATTAATCGTGCATGCCGTTGCGCGCGCCCTTTGCACAAAGCATGAACGGGGCGGAAGTTCCGACGAAGACTTTCGGACACTGATTGACTTTATCCCGGAACTATCGGATACGCACCACCACGGAAAGGAGGAGAGTTTCTTTTTCCCCCGTGATGGTGGAAAAATAGGACCGATCGCAGACAAGCTGGTAACCCACGGTATGCTCGTGGAACACTGACCTCACGAGCGGATATTCTTTCTTTGAAACCGCCTTGCAAACGAATACCAAAGAACCCTCTCCCCGAGTTAAGCTGGACATCCTTTCCTATGCGATGGCGTATGCCTACCTTCTGCAACTCACATCGAAAAGGAAAACAGCGTGGTTTACCCTTTTGCGAAAAAGCCTCAGCGCGGAGGACTCGAGCTATCGATGAAAAGAGCGGAAGCCTTCGAGAAAGAGCAGGAAGAAAAGGGTGTTCCAGGCACATTTACCTTGCTGCACTGGGCGCCTGGAAAAATACCTTTCTGGTCCTCTTTCCAGGCAGTTTTATCCTTTTTCTTTCACTGTCTTGCAATATGGTATACTAAAACACAAATTATAGAGTATTTTTCATAAATCATCCGGTGAACAGCTATTTGTTACGAATCTTTGCAGGTTGTAGCCAAATGACCATAAGAAAAGAGATGAAGTTCTCCTTTCTTATGGTACGATCTCTTCGCGTGCATTTTTCCAATAAACATATTGCGGTCAAAATCTATCACGCCTTCTCCACCAGCCGAGGTTCCCTGGTCATCGCGGAACGGTTCGTACCGAGAAACTGCGCCATGTCCGTCCGACTCAAGCCGAGCTCGATATACGTCGATTTCTGCTTCTGCGCTGCAGAAAGATGCGCAGAAATCTTCTCCGGAGATACTGCGGGGAAGGTCACCTCAATCTTCTCCATCAGCTGGATGTTTTTCTTACAGTTAAGTCAAAAGTTCTCAATCAGACGAAAGTGAAAACTGCACTGATTCTTGCAAACGTGAATCGCCTTCTCAAAAAGGGAAAGAGGACTTCCGTCTTTGTTGCGGAAAGAAAAAGTGACATACTCCTCTCCGCTCACCTTTCCGCCGAACGTTTCCCCGAGATTTCTCCTCACTCCATATAGGTGAGCAGCGTTTCCTTTCCCAGACACTCCGTCTTAATCATGTGAATGTTGCCGCTGAGAACCACGCCGACATGCTTTTCATGATTTTTCCTCGAGATGTATAGATTTCTCCTTTCTTATAGAGCGTACATAACTTTTCATGCAGTAGGGCAGTGCGTTCAGATTCTCTTTTTCGATGCCTTTAAAAATCTCCCATCCGAGTAACGAAGCACTTCCTCCTTATCCAGTGTCTTCCTGTGTGTCGCTTCGCTCCTTACAAGCGCTACAACAGGCATCTTTTCTCCTGCCATCTTTCCTCCTGAAATTGTTTTTCTTTATGCATAGTGTAGGCTTATTTTTGTTTGCGAGTGCAACAAAAATTTTTCCTGCGTTCAGGCAGAATGAGTACGATTCAGCGCGGTGCGTATAGAGCGAGAAAGGAAAGAAGCTGCAACATAATATACGCTGGTTCCGTGCATGATTTTTCTTGGGAGGGAAAAATGGAGAATAAGATGTTTTTGTTTTCAGTGCCAGGAGACAGCGAACTGCACGGTTGTACCGTATCAGGGTGTTTGTGGAAAGAAGCCGGATGTGGCGCAATGCAGGACCTTTGATTTATGCCACGAAGGACTTTCCGCGGTCGCTGAGAGTTAAGAGAAGAAAAGCAGGAAGTATCAAAGGAAGTAAACCACAGGTAACGATGAATCTTTCATCACCATCACCAATGCAAACTTCGATAAAGATGCCATTATAAAGAATATTATCGAGACCTTCGCGCTTCGCGATTCTTTACGGAAGGAACTTTCCGACTCGACCAATCTGCAGCCGCAACCGTAGCTGTTTCCCCGGACGACTATGCCATCTTTGCCCAGTCCATCGGTGTACTCTCTAGAGAATGAAGATATCCGTTCTTTAAGAGAGCTGATTACCTACGAGTTTAAAAGGACTCGCAGCCTATTCCAAAGCACGCAAATGCCCTTTTACTGGGATGATGCCGATGTAGACGCTTTCATTCAGAAGGCGCTTGCCGCAACACTGGATGACAGCCTTTCCGTAGAACGACCTGGTAAAGCTGACCCTGCAGGGACCGGTAAGGCAGGGCGTAGAAGCATGGCTCTTCTCGATAAAGGCAAATACCACAACTTACGGTAATCCGGAAATCACTACCGTGAGACATCGGTGTGCGGAAGAACCAGGGAATTCTGGTTTCCGGACACGACTTGAAAAGATAGGAAATGCTTCTCGACCAGACCGAAGGAAGCGGTGTGGATGTCTATACCCACTCCGAGATGCTTCCGGCACACTACTATCGTTCTTTCAGAAGTACAAGCACTTCGCCGGAAACTATGGAAATGCATGGTGGAAACAGAAGGAAGAGTTCGAGCCGTTCAACGGTCCGATCCTCATGACCACAAACTGCATCGTACCGCCGAAGGACAGCTATAAGGACAGACTCTGGACAACCGGCTCCGCAGGATACACGGGATACAAGCATATCGAAGTAAATACGGTGAAATCAAAGATTTCTCCGGCATCATCGCACAGGCGAAGACCTGCCCCGCGCCTAAAGAAATCGAAAGCGGTACGATCGTAGGCGGATTCGCCCATGAGCAGGTATTTGCCCTCGCCGATAAGGTTGTGGAGGCAGTAAAGTCCGGTGCCATCAAGAGTTTATCGTCATGGCAGGTTGTGACGGAAGACAAAGAAGAGAGAGTACTATACCGAGTTTGCGAAAGCCCTGCCGAAGGATGCCGTTATCTTAACCGCAGGATGCGCCAAGTATAAGTACAACAAGCTGAATCTCGGCGATATCGGCGGCATTCCCAGAGTGCTTGACGCAGGACAGTGTAACGACTCCTACTCTCTGGCACTCATCGCCCTGAAACTGAAGGAAATCTTCGGACTGGATGATGTGAACAAGCTTCCGCTTGCCTACAACATTACCTGGTATGAGCGAAAGCGGTAATCGTTCTTCTTGCCCTTCTCATCTTGGCGTAAAGACATTCACCTCGGACCGACTCTTCCCGCCTTCCTTTCTCCGAATGTGGCAAAGGTTTTGGTAGAGAACTTCGGCATTGCTCAGTATCGGCACTATAGAAGACGATATCAGCACTTCTTCCCGGAAACCGCTGCAAGGAAAACATCGTTTTCTACGGAATACATCCTTTCCCGATGGGATAATTTCTGATGTATAAAAATCGTTTTCTTTTCTTTGGAGCAGGGATGTGCTGGAAAAATACAATCTATATGGTATATTTATATGCATTAAAATATTTATTTTAATGCGCATACTATCGTATTGCTCCTTTTAGGATGACCGTTCTTCTCCATCCTGCCTGCAATACACCCTGAAAGAAAGGAAGTTCAAGATGTATCAATTACAGACAAAGCGAATTTATGCGGAAAATGCGGATACAGACGGCTTTCGTATCTTAACGAGTCGGCTTTGGCCGAGGCATCTCGAAGGAGCGTGCGGCAATCGACCTTTGGGCGAAAGACATCAACCCTCTACCTATCTCGAAAGTGGTTCAACCACGAAGAAGCGCTTTATCCGAAGTTTCGGGAACAGTATCGAGACGAGCTCGAGAAGAATCCCGACAAAGACGATTTTATTAAGACCGTGAAAGAACGGCTTACAAAAGACAATGTCACTCTTCTTTTCGGTGCGAAAGAAGAAAAACTGAATCAGGCTACCGTCTTAAAAAGAATGGCTAGGAAGAAAAATGGAAAGAAGCAGTAGCAGATACTAACGCAGAGCTCACTCTCTTTAAAAAGGGCGGAGAAAGAGGCGCTATCCTCTTTCGCTCCTGCTAATTTTATTCACAGTGCCGGAAAAATCTCTCCTGCACGGAAATCCTCTTCTCTTATATTTTTCTTTTTATACCTTCTCTGATAATGCGCTCTTGTAGCCTTCATAGCTGCCCAATGACTTGCTACCGTCTTCGTCATCCGGTGTGAGATTACAGATAATGAAGCTCAACTTACCAGTACGGCTCCGCCTTCTTCATCCGATCTTCCCACAGAGCATCCATTCTCCATCTCCCCAGTCATGAGGACCGAAAGAGCCTAATCTTCTTTCCGGAAACAAGAGACATAAGCTCTTCTGCAAAAGGCTCCATCTCTCCGCATCATCAGTGCTTCTGATCTCCCATAGCAGGACAGACCGAGTGCAAAACCATCTCCGGATAAATCGGCGCGGAAATATCGAGAACACGGCTGCTTCTCCTGTCCGCCTGCGCCTGAATCCTTCTACAACAGCATTGCCATCGCTTCGTGTTTCCCGTCTGACTCCAGAATACTACCTTAATCATCGTTTCTTCCTCCTTATTTTTCTTGTGGCTCATGATTTTTCAGTCGTGCTGTGAAAATAGAGCTACAACCCTTCTTGCCTTTTTCTATATATAGTGCTTCACTAGGAATTATATGTTGCTTATGCAGCATTTTCACTAGTAAAAATATGTTTCCTTTCGTTCCTTCTCTCTTTCTTCAATCCTCTTCTGCAATAAGGCAATGCAACGGTCATACTTTTGAAACTGTTCTCTGCCTTCTCCACTTTTAGTAAACCTTCAATAAGTAGGTAGTTCCTTGCCTCTCTCACTGGTTCTGCATAAAAGCTCGGATATCCCACAAAGGGATAACCGAGAAAGAAATGCTACCCTCATGGGGAAATTCTCTGCCCTCTTCCTTATATTCGAAAGCGTAAAATGGAGATCAGTCGCTCCCTCTTCATATCAGCGCCAAGGAATCAGAAACCGTTTCACCTTTCTGTCTGCTAAATGTGACATACAGAATATCTTTTCTATACAGCAGGATGCTTTCTTTCTCCGGAATGCAGCGTAACGATCAGCGAAAACCCGGCAGATCGGACCGGGAAGCTTCTTCCGTACGGGTTCCCCGCGGTACTCTTCTGGACAGTTCGCCTCTTTGCTTCCCCGCAGAGAGAGCAGTTCCTCAGTCGCCCTCGCCTTACTCACCGGTGAAGATTGCCATCGACTTCAAGCCGAAATATAAACGCATTCAGAGCACAGGTGCTCCTTCACGCATAGTCTTCCACCAGATTCTTTTCTTTCAAAATAGAACTTATCCCTCTCCATTCCTACTCCCTTATTAAGTTAGTAATATTAAACTAACTATATAAAGTTATATATAGTGCTTTTCTAACTTTGTCCACTGATTTCTTACTTTCCGTCAGTTTTTCTTTATCGCTTTTCTTTAATGACATAAAACATATTTTAATCCGGTTTCCGACTATCCTATACAGTTTAAAGAAATTGTAACGAATAAACTTTTCATACTCAGCTCCAGGAACCTTCTCCTGTATATAAGGGTTTCAGTCCCCATCAAAATGATAACAAAAGAGCAAGGCGGTCCTTGCTCTTTTTCGATATCTAAAACTCTGATCTACTGTTCAGAAACTCTGTCCTTCTTTCATGAACCTCTGCAATCCTCCATCAATGCCCAATCTCGGTATCGATGCTTCCAGTTTTCTCGCCACGGCACACACAGTGAGGCGAGACAATAGCCGGGTAAACCAGAAGCCGTCAGTAGGTACCAGAATGAGATGCTGTTTTCTCACAAAGCTTTGTAAGCTTCGGTATCCGCGAAGGAGACTTCATCAGAGGTAAAAGGCACCCTGCGGCGGAACAGGAGAAGCCCATTTCCGTGACTCGGTATGGGAGCTTACGGTTCCTATCATAAAATCCGAGGGTCTACCTTCACGTCCAGACGTTGCCGATGGCGTTTCTGAAACGAGGCGCATTCACAAAACCGAGTTCTGTTTGCAATGACTGCCGCCGTCCTCGACACACTGTCCTCTCACAGATCGGAAATATGTATCCGATTCTCTCCCCGGGAATGGAAGGGGTCTTCCAAGAGATGAGAGATGATACTGTTTCGGTAAGATTCGGCATATAGGGCGCTTCTTCCATCATAAGCAGTTCGGTGGGTTCATCACAAATCAGATAAAATCGGTGTCAGCCTCTCTTCAGCTCTCCAGCATCTCCGAAAGAGCGCTTGGCTCTTCTCGCTCTAAATTACACGCTCGGATTGTTCGGGTTATTCAGGATGACCGCCGCGGGTCTTCATGCGAATCATCCGCTCCGCCTCTTCTACATTGAGAGAAAAGTTGTCCTCTTTCAAGGGAACCACCTTCAAAACACCCTTGCAGTAGAAACATAGGAGCGGTGACTCGAGTAGTACGAGTGCAAAAGTAGAATTTCATCTTCCTCATCAAAGGCAACGCATCAATCATTTCAGACCTCCTGCCGCCATAGGGGTGCAAGGAGAATATTCTCTTTTACTATAGCTCTGTCAAAACGTTGATTCAGATGTTCGGCAACCGCTGTCCGTACATCTTCAGCCACATTTTCATATAGCCATGAATCTGCGGATCCCATGGTTCTCCAAGAGACTGATAATCGCATTCTTCACTTCATGCGGAATAGCGCGCACAGTTTTCCCAAACTGAAATCATACAGCATCTTTCGTACTGTTTCGTCATATCCTGCCCATTTCAAAACATCTTCCGAATCCCGGAGTGCCTGCCATGAGACTTTCCATCGTGCGTGCTAAACTCATTTTCTCCTCCCAAAGATGACTTCTCTTTGCTTACCAAAGAAAACTGCTCTCCTGCACTCTCCCGGATGTTCCCTAGAGACGTTCTTTCTTTTTCACTTTCAGAGCTTCATCGCCACCTTCTTTAAATCGTCAAACCCTCTCTCCTCCGATACCGCTTCAGGGGTTGTTTCTAAGCATCGTCTTCACCCACCAGGGCATCTTTCCGCTCTGGGCATTACCTCCTCTTCCAAGATGGAAAGTTGCCTTCCATCTGCTCTCTGCTTTTCTCCAGGTCTTGCAGATTCTCATTTTTCCAGAAACGTCCAATCATTGCCCCCGCAGAATCCTTGACATCCCGGCAACATTTTGCACGGAATTCGAACGGAACTCGCCATCGCCACTGGTAGTAGAATCCTTGATGGAGTTCGCCATAAACTTCGCCGCAGCCACATTCCTTCCGTTTTCTGCACCTCCAGGGTTCTCCGGCAGATTGTCCAAGAGTCCGTCTTGCCGTGGCAGTGGTCATACACTTCACGCAATGGACTTTCGAAGCGACTGAATCTCTTCCGAATTCTTTGCGAGCCGCGCCACTCTCTCCCGAAGCTCCAGCGCACCGATTACGCAAAACACAATATCTTCAACAAAAGAGTATAAAACATCGTATCAACAACAATAAAATGAATATACGACCACTTCGCCGGAATATCCACGCAACATAAGGGTGAACCGCTCTGGTGACAAAAACGACGGCAATGCCCCAGCCGACGGACATGCGAGCAGATATGCCGTGGAAATTCAAAGGATTCTGAGGTAATCAACGCCATGTGAAAATATGTTCATAATGAGACTCAGTCGTTAACTCCAGCGTCGTCCCGCCGAAGAAACCGACAAAAACAGATAGAGCAGATTCTTCGCCCGTGCGTCAGAATAATCAAAATACCGCGCCTACTCCGTATATCAGAGCCAAGGGTCCGTGACAGAATCCTCTGTTTTTGCAGATGTCCGGACTTGATCGAACAGTACGTCGACTCAAAACACCAGCCGATATGCAATACACAGTAGCCCATTGTAGTACCGTGTATGACTCCCCATAGAAACTCCTTCTGTCTACTTCTATAAAATCATCTCCTAATAAAACAGGCTATTTGACAAATTGCCACCCTTTCGGACAGCGGTGCCCTTTTCCCGGACAAGTGGACAATAAGCGGCTTCGGAAAGGCTCAGCTTTATAAGCTCGAAAGCAGTTCCGGCAGTTCGGGAGACCGCAAATCTTTTGCCCGCATCTTCTCTGGATGCCTCGAAACCGTACCGAAAGCAGATAGAGGATGCCCACTTCCTCCGCCGACTTCTGATCCGCGCAGTAGTCCAGATACACCGCCTCGTCTTTTCGAATCCCGTTTCGTTCCACAGAAGCACGATATTCTCCGCCTGCTCTTTCCGGTATTCCCGAAACACTCGATGTCCTGAAAAGTTTTCCCTCACCGTGTATGCCGCTGCCGCCTTTAGCATCGATTACGATAACCGGACTGACAATTGGAACAATATAGCATTTTTCCTTCTTTTTCCAATCTCTCCACCGTTTCAAAAGTCCGGGAAGAACTTTCCGGGATGCTTCGCATGGGTATTCATTTTCTACTCCATCGCATAGCACATCAATCTCTTCTCTTCGCGCTTTCTCCACGCCGAATGAGATCGTCCCGATATCCTCATGGATTACATGCCTCTGCTTCTCCAGGTCTTTGTCGGAAATCGCTCTTCCTACATTTCCGGAAAATGTTGAAAAGCTCCGTCAGGAAGCGGCAACCTCGCTGCACTGTCCCAGATTGTGCAAATCCACATCGAAAAATCACTGCTTTTGACTTGTTCCTCTAACCCTTTCTCTATCTCTTGACCGCTTCCTGCCAGCATCGCTCTCCTCTTCACTTTTTCCGGTATATACCTCACTGAAGAGCTCCCGAAGCGGTTTTAGCCAGCGCATCCAGCCCAATTTCTCCCGGAATAAACGGGAGATTCTCACCAATCTCTTCCGCCATCTTCAGGAGAGCACTGTCCTTCATCCGGATCAAGGCCAAATACCGTCGAGCCGTGGCTCTTGTCCGTTCGCAGGGTCTCTATCCAGAACGAAGCGAAGCACTCCAGTTCTCTCCTGCGAAGAGGCGTCGATCGCTCTCCTTCCTCCTCCAAAGAAAAGTGGAGTTCCACAAGCTTTCACTTCTTTCCCGCATCGCTCTTTCCAGAAATGGATGCCGTTTTCTCCCCCGAATCAGGATATTCATCCAGCTGCATGCTAGAGATCGAACAGACTGGCGCTTCTCTCGAAAAAGAGCCCCTGCTTCCGGCTGCTCCTCCTTCTCTCTCCGCTCTACAGACCGGATGGCGCTCATAGAGCACGGACAGACGTCTTCCTCTATCTGCCGTTCGGCTTCTGCTACATCCGTAGAAGGACCAGACTTTCTCTCTTTTCCGGATTTTCTCTTCATCAAAAGGCAGCGGGCCAGTTTGAAAAACGGATCTCGTGCCTCTTCCTCTTCTTTAAATAACATTTTCTCTCTATTTTTCTCTCTGTACAATTTGCGCTGCAAGTTCATGAATCATTCATATTTTGTTGGCACAATGTTTACGCAACCACATAGTTTGTCTATCGCTCTTTATACTTTCCCTCAGATAACGAAAAATACGTTATTTGATTGTGAGATCATAATACAGGCAGGAATAACCGCAGGTTGTCCCTGCCTCCTCCTATGGCGGTATTTTCTCAAATCACCTTCTTCCCCAGTTCTCTCATACTGTTTAAAAGATTCTGCGGAAAAAGGCGGGTTTGCCCAAAGCAATTAAAGGAAATCCCAGAATAAAAATAGCACATAAACATCGGAAGAATCCGAAGCAGAGTAAACGCTCCACGACCAGAGCAGATATCAGAGAATGCCCAGCGTATAGGAAGGTGCAGATCGACGCAGAGAGCGCGTGAAAAATCGTCTTCTGCCAGGGAGTTTTCTCGAAGCGGGAAAGCAAAGAGCCAACATAAGAAAGACAAAACCCAGAGTAAAATCAGGGCATCCGTAATCCCCGAAGCAGGAAACGCACAGACATCCTTTCCCTGAAAAGCGATACTAAAGAAACGATGATCCGGTAAGAGGATAGCAAAGATGGGAAGAAGAATCAGCCAGATAATCAACCCTTCCTTCCAATTCCTTTTTAAAGGAGCGAGAAACATCCTGACATTTCCCGTCATCCTCATCCTTTACAATCTTCAAAGTGCAAATAGCACAGTGCGGTTGTGGATATGCTAGCGTCATGCAATCGGAGAACAAAGTCACCACAGGAAATTCAAAACCATAATATCCGCAAGTCTCCCTACAAAACGCCATATCTCATTGTCATAATTAAAGCCTAAAACATCAATCTTTCCTTTCCGCCTCTCTTTTGTCTTCGTCACGGTATTTTTCCCTTTCGCTATATTTTCTTTTTGCTGTATTTTTCCTTCGCTTTCCTCTCCTCAAGCTCCCTGAAGATACGCCTTCGCATCCTTCAAAAGCTGAAACAAAATCAAAAAGAATCACGAAGCCAATCAGAACACGCAATAATCGACACCGATTGTGGATTCGCCATCAGAGCTTTCGAGAAAAGCCAGGGCAAGCGGAAGGAGAATCAGAGAATTGCCCAAAATCCCTGTACCCTTTTGTCCGGCTCCTCGCCTTCTTTCATAGCTCTTATAGCTGTGCTGCGATGCCACCGGGGCGATGGAGTCGAAAGAAGTGGCATAAAAGGCGAACATCGTGAGGAGAAGAGCGAGCACCAAGGCGCTAAGGGAAGTGCCTCCAGACACTGCACAATCGTCTTTATAAAGAGCCTGTCTTCTCATAGATGGAAAGCACCGGAAGATTTCCGAATATTTCCAGAAAGACTATAGTTTCCCAGCACCAGAAAAACTCACAAACGTACTGCCACACGAAGAGATATCCGCCGAGATTGTCACGCATAGTTCGCCCTCTGCTGAGTGCTTCCGATAAGAACGGAGACGCCACACACTATACCATCCCGAGTATGCCCAATAGAATATCGTCCAGTTTTCCGGAAAATGATTTCTCTCCGAGCTGGATCGGTGCTGGGTCGCCATCGTCGGAAAGTCTCTACCATCTTCCCGAACGCGGAGAAAACCGATAGCTTTAGATGAAATTACCCGCGCCTCGCAGAAGAAAAATGTAAAGAGAAGCGGAATAAAAAGCCAGGTGCAGGTCTTTGCCAGAAAGAAATCCCCGCCATTCCGCTTTAGTAGGGGAATACGTAGTACACCACACAGGTGATAAGCAGTATTGCAGTCGTAAGACTGACCGTCGAGCGCCGGGTAAGACCTTCTTCAAATCTCACCCGCCATGGCAGGGGTTGCCACGGAGATTGTAGCCATCTACCAGCCAGGAGGGCAAAAACGGCAAGAAGGTCAATCCTCTCCCAAGGAAGTCCGTCCGATCTGTCCTTTTCAAAATAGGACAGCAAAGCCTCGAGTAACGCTGCTTACTTCGCTTTCGTACGTGCAGCATAAAGCCAGAAAAGCAACGGCAGAACAAAGGTAAAATCGAGAATCGAGCCCCAATGGAAAAGCGTATGCACCGTCGCCCATTCCTCTTTATTGCCCAGACTCTGCACATAGGGGTTCCCGCACATAAAGTATCCATTCACAGAGGAATAGAAAGAGGATGTCGCTGCAAAGCCCGCCGTGAACATCACTACCCTCAGGAAAAGAAAGAATAACTCGGCTTCTCCTCCGGACTTCCATACGATACTCCCTACGAGAAAAAGCGATATAGAACGATAAAAGGAAAAATGAATAAACCGATTCCCAGGTAGTAGACCGCAAACTCCGATCCGAGGAAAGAACGAATCATCGATAAAATCCGGTTGGAGTTTTCCGGGAAAATAAAAAAGAAAAAGCACAGGAGAAGAATCGCCAAAAAAGGAATTCCGCTAATTCCGAAATCCAATCTGCTTTTCTCCTCGCCCTGCTCTATTCTTCTGTTCTACAATTCTGCATAATTCTTTCTCCTCACCTTTCTGTAGGGAAGCCTGGTAATCTTCTCTATCTCCGTCCCTCTCCATCCTCCGCGCCTTCGGACGCAAGCTGAAAGACAATCCGGAAAAAGGGCTTTGGACTGTCCACTTCATCATTGTATACCGTTGCACGCATACTGCCTTTCTCTATGGCGGCAAGGCCCGCCTTCGTTCCGTCTATGCCGTAGATCCAGGGACGAAGGTCTTTCTTTACGCCTATCTTATCATACGCATCAATTACGCCAAGTGCCATATCATCATTGTTAGAAAGAATTAATTCAATCTTCCCTCAAATTCAGGATAGAGCTGCATCATCTACTCTGTAGCTTCCGCCCTGCTCCAGTTCGTAATGCTGTAATCCAGCCTGTCCAGCGGCATCTCGGCGTCCTGAATCAGCAGAGACCACATAATCCCGTTCGCATAATCGAGGTCCTGGTGTCCCGCTTCTCCTTCAAAAATCAGATACTGGAGCTTGCCGTCTCCATTTCGATCCAGCTCCGGAGGAGCTGTCCCTCCTTCTCCGCGCCCTTCACATCCTCCAGAACCAACTCTCCCTGCAAGATACCGGACTGCTGGCATCCGCGCCGACGTAATAGAGCTTGTTCCACTGCAGTTCAGGTCTTCTTCCACGAGCTCCCGGTTAAGAAAAATAACCGGAACATCCTTCTTCTTTGCCATATCAATGATTTCCGAAGGCGCAGTGCGATCCACCAGATTCACACAGCATCGCAGGAATTCTGCAACATTTCTTCCACCTGCTCATTCTGCATCGCCTGACTCCCCGCCGCATTGTACTGGGTACATTTTACTTCGTACCCCTCTGCCCGCTTCTCGCAACTTCCTTGTCAAAAGCGCGCATATAGTAAGTCGAAAATGTATCATAACTGTCTATACAGGGGTGACGCCGATTTTAATCTTCTTTTTGCCTTCTTCTCCAGCATTCCGCAGGCACAGAGATTAAAGAGAAGGAGAAGAGACAGGCAAGCAAAGATACCTTTCCTCTCATTCTGCCTCTCTTATCCCGTTTTTCACACTTTTTCCCGTTCTTCCCATCCATCGCACCTATTTCGCTCCCGCTCTTCTCATTCCGAAAATGCCCCTTTCATCCTATCGTGCCCTCCACCTCTCCCTGTATGTTTCCGTCTCTATCCCGTCAGGAAGAATCTGCTCCATCTTGTCCAGTATACATATTGTTTGCATTGGCGATGTGAAAATTCACCTGATGGGACTCCGGAAGGTTTTTCCTCGAAAGGCTCTTCCGAGGTACTCCACCGCAGTATACGCCATGTCATAATGGTCAATCACGATAAGGCTCTAGATCACCCCGATCCAGATCGTAAATCAGCTCTTCCGAATCTCCCACGCCGTAGAGTTCGATAAAGCTCCGTCCGGTTTTCCTCGGTATACCGCGCAGCAGAAAGCAGGTTATCGTTGTCCAGCGCAACAATCGCATCCACTCCTTTTTATGAGTTCTCTCTTTCAGATCCTTTTCCGTCTCTCCCCGGTCTTCTATTGCCCAGGCAATCTCCTGTTTTCCGTCTCGCAATGCTGTCTCCAGCGCCTTCAAACGTTCCTGCATATTTCCTTCTGCTGATTTCGGCAAGGATGCCGATACGCAGTTTTCTTTTTAAAGGAGAATGAAGCACCTCCTCCGCAAGCGCTTTTCACCGGTGCTTCCCTCGTCCACGGAGAAGGAAAGGAATCGAAAGTTCGAGAACAACGGCTTCCCGTGCCTCTCCACGAGTTCGACCTTGACTTCCTTCGCTAAGCTGTTGAGAATCTCCCCGTGCCTTCCGTTGCACGAGTTCCGTAATGATTCCGTCCGCACCGCCTTTCACTTCCTGTTCCAGAATCCGATTCTCCTCCTGAATAGAGTGAAAAGCGATTGGTCGTGACATAATCGTACTCCATGTTATAGCGTTTCATCGCGGCATTCAGTCCTTTTCGAAAACTCCCCAGCCCTCCGAACTGCTGTTGTCCAGTACGATGGAAATTCGTATTTCTCCTTTGTTGCTCCCCATAAAATCTACCGAGGGAGAAGAAGCAGTAGGACTGCCACTGCCACTAGCGCTGTCGTGAATATCTGGTTTTCATTGCCGCTTCCTCCATCAAAATCCGCTTGCACTATGATGCATGCTGCTGTGCTCCATCTCTTCTGTGTCTCCTCCGTATACAGAATGGCAGGAAAACGCAGCTCCACTACCGTTCCTCTCATCCGGTTCGCTGTGAATCTATAAGCCGTACTGCGCACCGAAGCGGAGCTGAATCCGCCTGTGCGTTGATGGGTCCTACCGGATCTCTCTTCTTCTGTGTGGAAAAGTCCACTTCTTCACTCTCTTTTTCTGAAAGCTCCCGCGCTTCTCTTCCGTCATACCGAGGCCGTTATCCTCTACCGACAGAGGACGATACTGTGCTCGCCTTCCTTCACCAGTTTTTCCGCGCACTGGATTTCTCCATCCTCATCCATCCCTTCCATGCCGTGGTAAATGGCATTTTCAGAATCGGTTGCAGAATCAGCTTCACTGTCAGGCAGGGAAAGTGCTTCCTCGAAACCTGAAAATCGACCGTAAACTTATCTTTAAAACGAATTTTTCTGGATATTCATATAATTCTTCGCGTGCTATTTCCTGTGAAAGACGGATGACGTTCTTCCCCGGAAGGCTGATGCAGAAAGAAAACTGGCAAGCTCCGTCACCGCTGAAGACCGCATCCTCTTTCTTTCCGCTCTCAATCATCCACACCACGGATTCCAGCGTGTTATAGAGGAAATGGGGGTTAATCTGGGATTACGCAGCATCCATTTCCGACGCCTCTTCTCCTCCTGCTGCTCCATTTTTCTTCCGCAAGCTTATCAATCTGCGCAAAGGACTGCATAGAGCTCTTCCCAGATGGATAATCTCACGTACTGCCATAGCGCGGAAATATCGTCCATCGAAAGACGGTGCTCCCCATTTGTTCAAATCCTCATTTAATTTACGAATCGGATAGGAAAGACGTAGGGACACCACCTGGTTAAAAAGCAGGGCAATCAAGAGGTGAGAGAAATCAGGATAACTACATAATAAAAGACATTCCGCCCAGCGCAAAAATCCGGTTCCCGTCCCGCGTGACGGAGACCATCTTCAGCGGTATACCCGATGGTGTCCACGATGCGCGTTTTCTCTTTTCCCGAAACCAAAGCACGATGTACTCCGTCATCCCATTCGCCTATCTCAGCGGTATTTTCCTGAAATTCTCTCTCAAAATCTCCCGCATCCTCGGATGGTAGATTAGATTCCCCTGTTTGTCGCAAAAGATAAAAATAGCGATCCTTATCCTCTCCGTTTAACTACTGCATCATTCGTTCGATATTTTTCCAAAAATTCATGTCTACAAGAGAACACCGTTGCTGTTCACCCGCTCCTGCTCAGTTCCGACACGACTCAGGAGATCGCTCAGTAGGTACGGAACGAAGGATCGTTAAAAAGATTCTGCACATGGGGAAGCCGAAAAATGCAGATTCTCCACCTGCTGTACGGCGGAGTAAAAATCCTGCTCACTACCCTCCTGTTTCTCTTTTCGGAGGAATTCGGCACTGCAGTAATCAGCTTCCCGTCACCGAAAAAGCGCAACGGAAACCAGGCTGTCCTTATGCGCTTCATATAAAAGATTCATGGATTTGTTTAAAGTCGAAAGGTCCAGACTGGACCCTTTGATGGCACTATAATACATCGCATCCGAAATCTGTCGCATGCTGACCAGATACTCTTCCAGTAAGTTGCTTTACCCTGAGTTCAGAAGTTGCTCCGGGACTGCATTTCCGCGCGTAATTCAGCCGTGCGGAAAACTACATAAAAGCACGGAAGATAAAAACAGAATAATCCCGATCGATAAGAGCATAAAGCTCATCAGAATCATGTTATGAAACAGAACGGAACAGAGTTCCGAAGCGAGCGGAAAGAAAGAAGCCTTTCCGTGAGAAAACATCCTGCACAAAGTGGCTCTTCTCTCTTCTCCATATGCCCCCTCTTGCCTCTTTCCGTTTAATTTGTATTTGGAAGGCGACATACCGAACTTCTTCTTAAAAGCATAACTAAAATAATTCGGGTCTGCATAGCCTACCGCTTCCGCTATGATATAGGTTTTCTCCTCTTCTTCCATCAGAAGACGAAGCGCCTTCTCCATCCGGTAATCCGTGAGATAGTTGATAAAACTCTTCCCCGTCTCCTTCTTGAAAACCGTGGAAAAATAGGCTGCGGATACATGCAGTTCCATGGAAAGTCCCTCTACGGAAAGGTCTTTATCCATATAGTGGCTACGTACTCGCTCCACGGCTTTCTTTACGAAAGACTTCGTCTTATCACTCCGCTTCTCCTGAATCTGCTCCTGCACCTTCACACAAACTTCTTTCATCCAGGCGGAAAGCTCCTCTATACTGAACTGCTGTACCTTTCGAGTACACGTCCTCCTCTTTCGGGAAAAATGAGACCCGCGTCCACATGATTGGAAAGCGAGTTATGAGATGTTCGTCACCAGTTCCGTGAGGAAAAACTGGTGAGTCCTGCAAAGGAAGGATTCTCCGGATTGCTGTTTTGCATGTAGGCGTCAATATCGCTTACAAAGTTCCTCTTTCAGACATCCGAATGCTTCTGTACACATCCGAGCCGTTCCTCATCAAAATCTCCCGGTTCAGAGAAAGGATTCTCCCGATTTCCTCCGGGTTGATATCCGATATCGCAATTGCCTTTCCTCTTCCAGTACACGCACGCGATAGGGAGACCGCATCCGCGCTCCCATATAGGAAATCAGCAAATCCATGAGAGAAGAGACCGTCTTCCGACTCCCGCCGTAATCGTCGCCTTGCAGACGTAGCTTTTGCCAGACGGCAGAGCGTCTCCAGCTCATCCGTCAGACGATAGCGCTCCTCCTCACTCTTTAACGTGTGATGAGAACGGTGTCCCCCAGATAGGTAAAGAAAGCAGGAACGTCTGCTCTTTTTGCATGTGCTCCTCCGCGAGCTTTCGAATCGACATGGTAATGAGCAGCGGATTGATCCCTTCCGGAAAGGCTGATGGAATTATGCAGAATCACCACCGCATAATACCGCCCGTTTAATTCAATCTGGTGAGTCCAGCATCGTCCGCATCAGTTCGTCCTGTCGTACGTTTCCTTCAATCAAAGAGGTGTAGAAACTCTCCTGTAAGATAGGCAAACTCTCCAGATAATAGTTCTTCAAGTGGTTGATGTTCTGCTTCTCATCAAACTCTTTATCCGAGCGATCATTCACTTCTTTGAAAATACGGGAAAGTTCCCCGCTGTCCACCGGCTTCAAAACATACTCTTCCGCTTCCAGACGGATCGCCTCTTTCGCATATTCAAACTCATCAAATCCTGAAAAAATGACAATCTTAATAGAGGGGAAGAGTTCCTTCAACTTGTGCGCAAAGCGTAAGCCCGTCCATATACGGCATCTTGATGTCGGTCAGCACGACGTCCACCTGCTTCTCCTCAGCAAGCTCAGTGCTTCCAGACCGTTCCTCGCATACCGAGGAGATCGTAGCCGAGCCCTTCCCAATCAATCGTCCGGATGATGGCTTTCCACATCCTCTTCATCATCTGCTAAAAGTACGGAATACTTCTTCATTTCTGTCCCCGGCATACTTTTCTTCCAGCCGTTTAAACTGTACGGCACTGAGAATCAGCCCAAGGAGAATGAGTGTGATTCCTAAAAACGGATGAATCAGCATGCAAAACGATGCCACTAAAGAAATCAGTGCGAAAATCAAAACGAATATCCCGGCTTCCTGCCATAGCCCTTTCTGTCTGAAACAGGGCGGACGCTCCCTTCGGACGAATACTCTCCACGTCGTGAAAGACCAATAACTTAATAGCGTAATATAGTAACAAAAACCGTAAACAGCAGGGAAGTCCCATCTCCTGCCAAATGCTCTCTACCATTTTCCGACTTCCCTCCCGATACGTTCTCTGATTTCTAATACTTCGATATATAAATTATGTTTTTAATTTTTAGTGAATGTGCTTCCGCATTACAAGGTCTTTCCGTTCCGCGCCTCCCGAAAGAAGCCTTTTCCTTGTTTTTCTCCCGTAAAATACAAGCGCGACAGTGATAGCTACCGCATCCATTCTGTACTATCATTTCAATTATAAATTATTTTCACTCTGGATGGAGGTGTTTTTATGAAAAGCAGAGCATTCATTCAAAAAACTGGTCGGGACGGCGATCCTCACTGCGGTTGTTTATGCCTGCAACTCTTTCTCGGGAGCATCAAACTCAGTCCCTTTAATATCACCTTCTGCCTGATTCCGATGATTCTCAGCGCGATTCTCTACGGTGCCGCAAGCGCCGCCTTCTTAGGTCTTGTGTTCGGGATTATGGTCTGTTTCTCCGTTGTGTCCGGAAGTGATCTAAGCAGGGTTCATCCTCTTTCTCAGAAACCCTTCCTTACCCTTTTCCTCGTTTTATTGAAAAGCACCGCTGCCGGGTACCTTTCGGGTCTCGCTGCCGGCTTTCTCCGGAAAAAAAGTCAATTGAAAGTCACGAAAGTCCTTCTTCCCGCCATCCTTGCCCCCATTGTCAATACCGGGATCTTTATCGCAGGACTGCTGCTCTTCTTTCAGGACACCCTGAAAATGTGGGCGATGGGCGCCCCGATTATAGATTACCTGCTCTTCAGCATTCTCGGTGTAAACTTCGTTATGGAGTTCACCATAAACCTGCTCCTGATTCCGGTTATTTTACGCATACTGGAGGGAATTCACCTGACCAAAACAGAACTGGAGGAACAATGATTCTTGCGATTGATTGTGGAAATACCCATACCGATTTCAGTTGCATCGATGACACGGGAACGATTCAGCAGATCTTCACCATGGAAAGTAATCGAAAGAAAACCAGCTATGAATATGCTGCGGACATTGACGAAATCTGCACCCTCCTGAAGATGGATGTCCACGCCTTCCATGCGATGGTGCTTTCCTCCGTCGTACCGGTACTCACCGGCTCTTTTCAGGAAGCCGCGAAGATTCTCGGCATAGAGGATTGTCTCATTGTAAAGAAGAAAAATGTTTCTTCTCTCCGCTTTCCGGATGCGGTGGGAGAAAAATCGGTCCCGACCTCATCGTCGCCGCTGTAGCCGCAGTGAAAACGCTATCCGCTTCCTGCCATTATCATTGACATGGGAACGGCAAGTACGCTCACGGTCATTGATCGCGAGCAGCTTCTCGGCAGGGTCATCCTTCCCGGTGTCGGCATCTCCATGAACGCTCTTGCGAAGGACTTCTCTTCTTCCCTCGATTGACGTTGCAGCAAGCAAAAGAAGCTGATTTCTCTCAATACCATCGACGCCATGCGTTCCGGCATCATTTACGGGAACCGCAGGCTCTTTAGACGGTATCATTGACCGTTTCCTGGAAGAGCTCGGGGGAGGCCTCATCCTTGCCATCCCACGGACTCTCTCCGCTCATTTGCCCTATTGCAGGCTACCCATCACTGTCGATGAGAACCTTCTTTTTATCCGGCCTCTGGGAAATCTGGAAGAGGGCAAAAAGGAATAGAATAAGGTCGAGAAAGAACGAGAAGGGCGAGGTGGGAAGGTCTCCTTCCGTACCCTTTAAGAAAAGTCCTACAGGGGAAAGGTGAGGGCAAAAGCCGCGTCTTCTCTCCCAGTGCGGAAAAGTCCATAAACGCGCCGCCGAGAAGACTGAAAAAGCAATCCGAGATGAAGGCCGAGCCCCGTTTCCGCCCCTTCTCCGAGAACCTTAGAAGAGCCCCTTTCGAGAACGCGAGGAAGAAAGCGTAAAAGCACAGAGAAAGTGTCGTAAAAAGAAAAAGCGGAGCTTGAGTGCAAGGGCAAGGCTATACTCAGGAGGAGGTAGAGCAGAGCGTCGCTCATAAACAAACGAACTGTCCCGCCGGAAAGACTCCGAGACGTCCTTCCACCTTCTTTTTCCTCCGCCTCTCCGTAAAAAGCGGAAAAAGAAGAGATAAAAAGTAAAGCAGAAAGGCGTAAACCGCCTCTTTTTTTGGCATAAAAAGCGTCTTCTCCTCCGCACCGTTCTTTCTTTCTATCGTAAACAAAGGCGTGGTGCGTCTGTACTTTCGATTATTCTCCGTAAGCGCCTTCTCTTCTTTCTCCGTCGGCTTTCTGCCGAGAAGCGAAGAAAGATACATTTTCTCCGTACGCATCGTACGCTCTCTTGCCACATACGCCGCAACGATTTCCCGCACCCGCCATTTCCGAAAGGAAGACGAGGACGTTTCATATAAGAGTTTTCCCCTTCCTTCCTCGTCTCCCGTGTAGCCTTCTTCAATCGTCAGTACACCTTCTTTATCCCCATAGAGAAGCTTCTCTTCCGCTTCCTTCTCCTGAACCGGATAAAGGGAAAGACTCTTTTCCGTTTCTAAATCCTTTATCAGTTCTTTGCTCCAGTCTCCCCGGTCTTTCTCTACAAGATAAACGGCGAGATGCGCTTCCTGTCTGTCTTCCGCATATTTTCCGAGAAAAAGGCAGAAAAAGAGAGAAGGAGGCAGCCCGCCACTCTTCCCATCCGGATATATCCCCTCGGAGGAAACGGAAAGCACGCGCATCATAAGTCCCGAAGCTCTTGCTTTTCCGGTCCCCTTCGTCCTACAGAAAAAGAGCAGAAGAGAAAACAGGGACAAAAGAAAAAGAGGATAAAAGAAAGGAAGGAACGCGGAAAAAGGATAGCCTCTCCTTAAGCCTTCCAGAAGAACCGCCGTAATACTGATGGGTGAAAAACGCGCCAGCGAAAAAGGAATCTTCCGCTACTAAACAGTCTTCCGGTGAAAAGCAGAGTGAGGAAGAGTAGGGTGAGACTGAGGTTTTTTTCCCAGACGCGCATCCCGCACAACGTGAAAAAAGCCCCAGAAAGAAAAGAAAAAAAGCTAAACAGGGAAAGCAGAAAATAGAAGAAAGACCAGCATGCCTTCCCTGAAAGCGTGAGGACTTTCTTTAAGAAAGTTCCGCGAAAAGCAGCATCGGAAGAGACAGAAAGAGAAGCACAAGCCACTTGGAAAGATAGAATCCCTTTCCCCCCATTTGCCGAAAGCGGGATACAATGCCTTTCTCCGCCTCCTCCGGAACCGCTGCCACCATGGACAACGCCGTAAAAGAAAGAAAAAGAAAGAGAAGTGCGGAAGAAATCCGAATAAGAAGCGCTGTAGCCACATTCGACTCTATATTCGTATCCTGAAAAACCAGCTGTCTCCGGGCACCGCGCCGAGCAGCCGCTCTGATGCGGACTCGTACAGTGCTTCCTCCTCCTTTTCGGAAAGTTTGTCCCCGTACGCCGTGTGATATACGGAAAGACTCACTTCCTGCTCCTTTTCCATAATCTTCATAATCGAAGTGAACACCGACTCCAGAATAGCACTTTCCGTCGGACGCTTTTCGTTCAGAATCAGCTCTACAGGCTCCCCCTGAAAGCGATATGCCGTATAGAAGAAGTCCTTCGGAATGCAAAGCACACCGACGCTTCCCTCTTGCAGTTCCCGGTCAATTTCCTCCCGCCGAATCCGATGCACTTCCGAAAAGAGCTCCACGTCTTCCATCTGTCGAATCAGGGTCTTCGACATGACGGTTTCATCTTCATCTACTACGGAAACGGGAAAAGAGCGAAAGGAACCGGACGTTCCCCGAAAGAAGAACAGAAAAAAAGGAAACAAAAGAAGAGGAAGAGAAGCGAGAATGCCCTCCTTCCTGAAAAACAGAAGCAAGTCTTTTCTAATCGCCGCAATAAAGCCGTTCACTAGCTCTCTCCCACCATCTTTCCCTCTTTCAGATAAACAATCCGATCCGCCATTTCCTCCAGTTCTCCTCTACCATGGCTGATGAGGAGCATCGCCGTCCCCTGCTGCTTCATCTTCTGTAAGAGTGCTAAAATGCGCTCATAGGATTCATTGTCACAGCCTACCGTCGGTTCATCCAGAAGAAGAATTGCCGGCCTTCTCATCAGGGCGGACGCGAGGTGCACTCTTCTCTTCATGCCCCCCGAAAGACGCAAAGCTTCTCCTTCTCTTTCTCCGCGAGCCCAAGCTCCGTAAAGGAGCCAGTGGGCTCGCGTCCGAATCACCTTTCCCGGGAGTCCCGTCACCTTTCCGTAAAAATACAGATTCTCTATCGCCGTCAGGCTGTCATAGAGGGAAATCTCCTGCGGAAGATAGGACAGGTTCGCCCGAACCTCCTCTGCCATCCGTATCTCTCCTTCCTGATACGGAAGAAGGCCTACAAGCGCCTTCAAAAGGTACTCTTCCCTGCCCCGTTTTCGCCAGCGAATGCCGAGAATTTCTCCACTTTCTAAAGAAAGGGAGAGCCCCTTTAAAACTGCTCTCCCTCCTCTTTGATACCGAAGACCCAGATTGACTACTGTGCAAATCTGCTCTCCCATTTATTGCGTTCCTCCCAGTACATTCATGAACGTACCGCTAAGCTCTGCTGAATCTTCTCTCCGAGCTCGAAGAAAATCATCCTCGGAATAATCGGAGATATCCACGATCTTCTCCTTCGGTACGGAAAATTCCGCCTTTTTCCGTGGTATTTAAAGTTAATCTTTACAGACTCTAAATCCTTTCCGACCGACCCTAAGATACCACCGTACGAAGATAAGCCGCTGAGAACAAGTTCATGATCGTACTGTCCTTCGCTCCCGCCTTTACGGTAGAGGGTTGCCTCGCCGCCCATTCCGCTCGGGTCTTTTACCGTGTAGGTTCCATAAGGCATGATCGGGCGACTCTTTCCGATTTCGATATTGTACTCTAATGGGTGATATCTACGATTCCGTTTCCGCCGGAAATACTACCCTTCAGAGTCTTTCCTTCTTCTCATAAGTATTGGAAAGGTAGTAATTCTCCGTGCTTTCGCTCTGCACATTGACCTGTTCTATCGTCTTTCCGCCGTCTTTTTCCCTACTTCCAGAGAAGACGTTTTTCATTGACACTCAACTTAATCTCACGAAGCTGTTTTTCCTTCTACGGCAATCTCCCAGGTAAAGTTTGCCGCCTCTATACTCTTTTCCGTTCTCTTCGGCTTCTTCCCGAATCTGCTTTGCAAGAGACATAAAGCTGTTCCTTCGCAGTCGGACTCTGTCCGAGACCCATTGCTTCATTCAGGTCGTTTGCCGTACATCCCTGTTCTATCAGCTTCTCAGATGAAAGATCCTTCTCTATCATGTCGCAAGTCTCTCCAGAAAGCTCTTGATTTCATCCGCCTTCGGCTTAAAAGGTATCACCTCTCCCTTAAACTTCTGCTGGATACCGTCGAGGCTGACCTCTTTCTTCTCTACCGTAAGATTGTCCTTTGTAATCAGCGTGGAAAGCAAGGCACTGTACTTCTTAACAAGTCTTTTTCCCGAGCTCCTGATTCTCTTTCATCTCTTTCGGGTTCAGCGCATCCTTATCCTCTCCGGTCAGGTTCTTCAAGATGGTCTTATAATCTCCTTTATAGAAGTTATCATCCACAACCGGAATCGCGAAACCGACCTGCTCGTCCATGTACTCTCCGACGCCTCCAGTACATCGCTTCCCATCAGCTTCAGTCCCGTGCTGATCACGAGATTGCCCTTCTCCATGTCCGACTTCGCCTTTAAAGGTAAGGGCAGAGTCTTTCAGATATTTGTTGATCTCATCTACTCCCTTTACCTCATAAGTAGCACCATGGTTACTTCTTCCTTGGTCTTCTCTTTCAAGAATCCCAGTTCCTCCATGGACTTGACCTTCCCGTTCAGATAATCAAACTGATACTTCAGGAATTTCTGCTCCGGACTGGCATTTCCCCCGCCGAGAAGCAGATTCTTCCCGAACGCAAAGAAAAGCAATACAAAGGACAGAACGACAGCCACAATCGGAATGAAGAACTTCGGCAGACCGTTCTTCTTTCTACATGATCCTCCACCGTATTATGAAATGTCTCCGGAGCACTCTCCACCTTCTCTGCCTTTGCAGCGGACTCCTGTACGGTCTCCTCCGCTTTCACAGCAGACTCCTGTGCAGTTTCTTCCGCTTTTACAGCGGGCTCCTGTGCAGTCTCCTCCGCCTTTGCAGCAGATTCCTGTACGGTTTCTTCCGTTTTCGCAAGAGACTCCCCTGCCACGCTCTTTCCTCCGTCCAGCTTCTCTCCGCAATATGTACAGAAGCTATCCTGATCCTGTACCTCTTTTCCGCAATTCGGACAAATTTTCATCAAATCCTCCCTGTTTTAGTAGAAGTTTATCGGTTTACACAACTCATCGTAGCATAGCATAAAACATAATTCTTTTCAATTTTATGAAGCTTTTAATAAATATTTAAAGGAATCCTTCTTCCGCGCCTCTCGCCACGATTTCTGCGGCACTCTTCCTATTCTACAGAAGCGGGGCAATAAAACGTAAGAATCCTGTAGGCAGCGCTTAAAGATACTCCGCTTTTCATCCCAGTCCCGACTCACTTCCCTGGACGTACGGAAAAGTTCATAGAAATCATCCGCCATATCGAAGATACAGGGACTTTCATAAATCAGCACTCCATTTTCAAAATGATGATAGAAAGAGCGATAATCGAAATTAATGGTACCGACAGTTGCCATCCGATAGTCTACAAGAACCTGCTTGGAATGCAGAAATCCCGGTGAATACTCATAAATACGTACACCCGCCCGAAGAAGCTGCGCATAATAGGAACGACTGATTGCATAAATCAGCCTCTTATCCGGAATGCCCGGAAGCACAATCCGTACATCGATTCCTTTCTTTGCCGCATTCGTCAGCGAACGACTCATCTCATCCGTAATAATCAGATACGGTGTCGTGATATAAATGCAGTCTTCCGCGGAATTGATGAGATTCAGGTAGACATCCTCTCCGACAGCCTTCCCGTTAATTGGAGAATCCCCGTACGGCGCACAATACCCTTCTCCGGTATAACGATTCCAGTGCCTCGGAATGTAGTTGTAGAGCCCTCTCACCAGACTATCATCCATAGCATGCCACATCTCTAAGAAGAGCATCGTAAGCGTACCGACCGCTTCGCCTCTTAAACGGATTCCCGTGTCTTTCCAGTAACCGTAGGGGGAGCGCACATTGAAGTACTCATCCGCCAGATTGTATCCTCCCGTGAAGCCGACCTGTCCGTCCACTACCGTGATTTTCCGGTGGTCACGGTTATTCATAAAGAGATTGACCAATGGCACGATAGGATTAAAAATCCGGCACTGTATCCCGCCTTCCTCCAGTTCCTTCACAAAATGGGGACTGATGAAGCCGATAGAACCGACATCATCATAGAAAAGGCGTACTTCCACCCCTTCCTTCGCCTTCTTCAGAAGCAATTCTTTCATTTCCCCGAAACACTCTCTATCCTCGATAGCATGATATTCCATAAAAATGAACTTCTTCGCCGCGGAAATGGCTTCCATCTGTGCCTCAAAGCCAATCATCGCCTCTTTATAGAAGACGACCTCCGTGTTCCGGTAAACCGGAAAACCCGCATCATTCTCCAGCATGGCAAACTGATTTCGCGCCGACTTACTCTCTTTCCCGAGTGCGTTCAAAACCAGATGGCTTTGGTCCAGATAGGGGAAAAGCATTCCGTCCGCCAGTTCAAACCGCTTCCGTATGGTCTTCCGAAAGTTCGTCCCGTACACCAGCATATACAGCACCCAGCCGAGAATCGGCATCGCCATGATGAACACGACCCAGCTCATCTTGATGGACTGATTGGTTCGTTTTCCGATGATATAAAAAATGGATAAAACGGAAAAATACCCGAAAAATAAGGAAAAGTACGATATAATTATCCACTAAAAAAACAAGGGAGATGTAGAACCAGGCAATCTGCAAAAGCACTGCCACAATCACAAACAGCAATCTCCCGATACTGTTTTTCTGATCTTCTTTATGCACCTGCCGCTTTCTCTTCGGCATACCTATACCTCATCTTCTTTCTCTTCGTTTCTGTTCTCAAGGAAACTCTCCAGATAGCGCATCGGAAACGGAGGATGCGCAAGCGGGCGCACCGCAAGTTGCATCAGAAGAATCGGATTGTCATCCGCAAGTGCCCGATTCAGATTCAGCTTTCCGCACCGCTTGCAGCGATGCAGGATACTCCAGTCACCATCTTCTCTTGCGACTATGGCAATCGGTTCCATTTCCCCGTGGCAGACCGCCTTCCGGTCTCCCGCCGTCTCATCCACATGAAGACTGTAAAGGCAATGCGGACAATGATTCCGATGCTTCGATCCCGCCCCTTCCGGCTGAATCTTCTTTCCGCAATGCGCGCAGACGAAACTCTCGAAGCACGCCTCTTTTCTGTAATCCGCATGGGGAATCTGCGCCTTCTGCTGCTGCTCTTTCTGCTGCTCCTCCTTCGCTGCACCCCCTCGAGATTCCCTTCTCTGCACCTTTGCTTTCTTTTTAACCGCTATATCTCCGTTTTTCATATCGTCTATAATCCCTGCTCATCCTTCTCAATTTCTTCCTGCTTCCTCAAAAATAGTTCTTTCAGACTTTCAAAGGCAGGCAAAAAACTTTCCCTGATGAGCAATAACATCTCCTCTATCTCTTCTTCATTATAAATATGTGTGGCCAGATTTCTTTTTTTCAGCATCAATATCCAAACTTGCTCTTCTTTCAAGAATCCCACTCTGAAGGCAAGTTTTAAAATGTCTCTTGCAGAGCCCGTCTCCGAACCTTGTACGCCATCCTTTTCTAAAATAGCTTTCAGTGCTTTCCATGCAAGCTCAAAAGTAAGATTGAACTCTCCTATTATTCCTGTTCGATATATCTCATTCTCTCTTGCCAACGAAAAGTCCGCTTTTGCAAGTACTGCCAAACAATTACAAAAGTTTTCAATTTTTTTCATAGATTTCTATTCCTTCGCGTTCAATATCTTCTAAAAGACTTGGAGAAACCTTTCTATGCATATCGATTAAATCAAATTCCAAAAGGCTCTCCGTTTCTTCCTGCACCCGAAAATAAAACGTATCAAAATCCCCGCCATAGACAGCAAGATCAATATCACTTCTTTCAGAATGCGTTCCTCTCGCTCTCGATCCAAACAGGACAAGCCGCTCAACACCTGCGTCTCTTGCAAATTGAAGAATCTCCTGTAAAACCCGCTCAGGAATCATTGGGACTTTCTCCATCCAAAACCTCCAAATCGCTTTTCTTCATTATAACAGGAAAATGCGCCCGCTCAAGGCTGACAGGAAAATGTAAGCGAATGATAGATTATCGTCAAAGTTTTCTTGAAAATCCCCTCAAAAATGATACTTTATTTAAAATGATTGTTTTTTTCTCACGGGAAAAGAAAAGGTGGTTTCTTGCAGCTGGATAATCCGGAAATCGTATTTTCCAACAAGGACGTCGTCCTCTTAAATAAAGCGGTGGGAATGGACTCGAGCACGCTCTCGGCGAAGGATTTTACCCGATTTACCGCCTGGACAAGGTGGAGCGGTCTTCTTCTCTATGCGAAAAATGAAAGTGCCGCCCGAAAACTCAGCACCGCCTTGCAGGAAGGGAAACTGCAAAAGCGCTATCACATTCTGATTCCGTCGGAAAACGCGAACGGCGAAAAATTCTTGGAAAAAGTACGCCGGGGAAGGGCATTTCAAAACTTTCTGTATAAAGACAGTCAAAAACAGAAGATGTTTCCGGTGAAGAAACCGCGAAAAGGGTGTAAAGAAGCTTCCCTTCACTACAAGGTTCTGGAAGAGCGGGACGGGCAGCTTCTTCTTGAGATTGCCCTGAAATACGGGTCGTTTTCATCAGATTCGTGCCCAGTTCTCCGCACACGGCTTTCCCCTTCTCGGCGACGGAAAGTACGGATCCCGGAGAAAAGGAAATGTTGCCCTGCAATGCTACAGCCTCTCCTTCCCCGACCCGGACAGCGGGAAAGAACTGCATTTTCAAGCGGAAAAGAACTGCATTTTCAGCTAGAAACGCGGGGAGGACAGAAACTGTTCCGGCTTCCGTATCCATTTATTCCAGCTTTGATAGCCGTTTTGCCATTTGAAAAAGGAGGATTTCATGTTCGTTGCAAACAATTGGAAAGAGTATCGCGTTCTCGACTGTTCCAGCGGAGAAAAGCTTGAGCAGTGGGGGAAGTACATCCTTTGCCGTCCGGACCCGCAGGTGATCTGGAAAAGTGAGAGGAAGAATCCGCTCTGGAAGAAGCTAAACGGCCATTATCACCGCTCCAAAGCAGGCGGGGGCGACTGGGAATTCTTCTCCCTCGAAAGAATGGCAGATTTCCTATCCGCTCGGAGAAAACGGAGCGGACGCACTGCATTTTTCACCTGAAACCCTTCGCGTTCAAGCACCGGTATCTTTCCCGAACAGGCGGTAAACTGGGAATGGTTCTACCGCCTGATACGAGAAGAGAAAGAACGGCGCCGAAAACAGGGAGATACCGCGCCGATCAAGGTGCTGAACCTCTTCGCCTATACGGGCGGGGCAACACTTGCCGCCGCGAAAGCGGGTGCGGAGCTCACCCATGTCGATGCCTCGAAGGGTATGGTTTCCTGGGCGAAGGAAAATGCGAGCTCTCCGGTCTTTCGAAAGCGCCCATCCGCTATCTGGTGGACGACTGTGTGAAATTCGTGGAACGGGAAATCTGAAGGGAAATCTCTACGACGGCATCATCATGGATCCTCCTCCTACGGAAGGGGGCCGAGGGAAATCTGGAAAAATCGAAGACAGCATTTATCCTTTTCCTGCTTCTTGCCGAGAAGATTCTGAAGAAGGACGCGCTCTTCTTTCTCTTGAATTCCTACACAACAGGCCTGCAAGTAGGCGTGATGCAATATATGCTGGAAGAAATCATCGGAAAGGGAAGAACGGGGCAGGTCCGCTCCGATGAAGTGGGGCTTCCTGTAGCAGAAAACGGACGCATCCTCCCCTGTGGCTGCGCAGCCCGATGGGAACGAAGCGAATAGTCCCAAAAAGAAAAGTGCGATACATTGCACGGCATTCGGAAAAGCACAGTTCTGCAAAATGGCGGAACAGTGAGACAAAATCGCGGAATCGTAAGGCAAAAAGGCGCCCTTTGTCAGAAAAAAATTCATTGTTTTTGCCAGCAAGAACGGATAGTATTAAAATAGATTTTTAGTATGCGAAGGCAGACTGCATTTTATAAAGTTGAAAAATAAAAGGATAAGAAAGAATAAGAAAGGACAGATTCATGAAAAGGGTTTTACCACTCTTCTACTCAGTATAAGCGCTACGGGACTTTTTCTACCGCGTCTTTCGCCGCCGGATGGGCAACCAACCAGCAGGGACAGCAGGTTTATCAAAATGACAACGGATCCATCGCGACAAACACCTGGATCAAGATGAGCCAGAACGGGAAGACCGATTGGTACTACGCAACGGCAAACGGAAGTCTTCGGGCAGACGGATGGCTGAAAATCGGAGAGAATTATTACTATTTTGACTCCAACGGCATCATGCAGACCGGCTGGGTGCAGGAAGACCGCTATTATTGTGAGCCGGGCAGCGGAAAGATGGTGACCGGCTGGAAACTGCTCAGCGCTCCGGAAGGCGTCAGTGTCGGAGAGGCGCGGAAGAGCAACAACAATATGTACTGGTTCTACTTCAACCAGAGCACCGGTGAAAAGCTCTATGCGAAGGATGAACGCGTGGTGGTAAAGTCCATTGATAACGCTTCCTACGGTTTCGATGAAAATGGAATCATGGTGACTGATTGGGCGGAAAACCGCCGATGCAAGTCCGGAGATCGCTTACTATTCTTATTTTTGCCGAAAAAGACACAGGGAAACTGGAAGATGGGACAGCGTGTCAGCGGAACCTGGTATGCCACGGTTGGGCCGGAAGGAGACAGTTCCAGTCTCTCCACCGGTAACGTCGAGTGGTTTTACTTCAAAAACAACGGACACCCCGCTGCCGGAAGCGGCAAGGTTTATGAGGTACAGCGTATAGGAGACAAGCGCTATCTCTTCAACGCGAAAGGGAATCCGGTTTACGGCATTCAGAAAGGGAAAACCGCACAGAACGCGCCGGAAGGCTACTACTACTGCGGAAAGAACAAGGAAGACAGCTCCGTGAAAACCGGCAAAATGAACCTGATTGACGGCGACGGCGAGCATATCACCTGCCTCTTCGATAACAGCGGTCGCGGCGTAACCGAGTATCAAGCAGGATTACGCCTACTTTAACGGCAGATTACAGAAAGCGGAAAAGGGCTCCCGCTATCAGAAGATTACCCTTCCTGGACAGAACAGAGCCTATGTGATTAACGAATCCGGAAGAGTGATGAAGTCCAGAACGAAATACAGGGACGGAGACGGCAACAAGTGGTCTGTCAATGCGAGCGGTGTGCTGACCCTCGACGAGGGACTGGACAGTGTAGAACTGCAATCTCCCACGGTAACGGATATTGACTAAAACGAAAATATAGCGTAGTATGAACAGGTCGCTAGGGGCGCTGTATGCTGAGAGGTGAAAACCGACCCTTTAACCTGACCCGGGTAATGCCGGCGTAGGGAAGCCATACTGTTCGCGCCTCCGTGCTTTTTGGCATCAAGGAGGTTTTTTTATGAGAAAAAATACGGAAAAACTGGCATTTTCAGGCGTTTGCATCGCACTGTCCATGGTACTTGGGATGGTGAAGCTCTTCTCCCTTCCCATGGGAGGCTCCGTCACCGCCTGCTCTATGCTTTTCGCAACACTTCCCGGATTCTTCTTCGGGACCGGCTACGGACTTCTGTCCGGTTTTGCTTACGGCATCACAAGCTTCATCTTAAAGCCGGAATTCTACAGTCCCATGCAATTTGTCGTGGACTATCTCTTCGCTTTTACCGCGCTCGGTATCTCCGGCTTCTTCAGCCACAAAAAGCACGGTCTTTACCTGGGCTATATTGCAGCCTGCCTCAGGGCGTTTCTTCTTCGCCTTCCTCTCCGGTGTCCTTTTTCTTTGCCGCGTACGCTCCGGAAGGGATGAGTCCAATATGGTATTCCTTCAGCTACAACATCAGCTACATCAGTGTGGAAGCTGTTCTTACCCTCGCCGTCCTCTCCGTTCCGGCAATCCATAAAAGCATTTACCGCCTGAAAGGAAACTTCACGGAAGGAAACGAGCTGAACGCCGTGCACAGTAAATAAAAGTGTTTATGTAGACTCTTCGGAGACTTTTACGAAGTCCCATAAGAACTTATCTTCCGCCGTTCAACACCTTCCAAAGCTTCGGAGAGCCACTTTAGCACTCTACTCACAAAATAGGCGAGGAAGAGACAGTAGAGCGGGCTCAGAAGATAGAAAAAGCAGTTTTCCTCCATCCAGGATAGGGTCTCCCGCTTGTTTCGGGAGGCCCTTTTCCACTGCGCGGAAAAATCCCGTTCTGCAAAAAAACCACGGGCGCAGAAAAAGATAGTTCGAAGCATAGAGGAAGAAGGTCATCCCGGATAACTCCTGTAGTGCCTTTTCCTCCTTTTTTTCTCGAAGCACAGCGGAAATACCGCCCGAAGACAGGGCATCCGACGAAACGGAGCTCCCTTTTCTCTGCGAGCGAGAACCGCTAAGGCTCCAAAGCAACATAGTAAGTGTCAGAAGAAAGAGCGCCATCCCCAGGCGATAGAGGACGGTCGACAGCAGGGATTACGCCTATCCTGTGCGGCGCAAGCGTGTTTTCGTAAGAAAAAGCGCAAAGAAGAAGCGTAGCACTAAGCCAAGCAAGGCGCTTCCCGGAACCCCCGAAATCACTCCTCTTTGTCTCTTCCTTTTCGCCTTCCCTCCTCTCTTCCCTGCCCTCTTCGCCCCAACTTTCGCTTCGCGAGGTCAGAAGTACGCCGACCGCGCCGCCAAAAGTATAGTAGAATCCCGCGTCTTCATTCAGAAAGGGAATATCGATCCGGAAAATAGACGAGAAGCAGGAAAAAGGCAGGGAAAGAAGAAATAAAGAAGAGAAAGAAGCGGCTTTCGCACATTCTTCTCCCTTTGCAATAAAAGGACAAAGAGCGCCATAAAAGGAAAGGCATAGGTCAAGAGAATCAACTGATAAAAAGTACCAGAAAACCGGATTATAGCGATAAAGAAAAAAATCCCTCAAAGATACTCTCCGGACGAAAAGGCACTCTTCCAAAAACGAGATAAAGTCCCATCATCCCGCTGTTCCAGAAGATAGGGAAGAAGATAAGAGAAGAGCCTGGAGCGTAACTTCCGAAACCACACGGAAGCGGAATACAGCTTATGAAAGAACAGGAGCCCGCTCAGAAAGAAAAAAAGCCCGGAACGGCAGCCTCTCCCAGAAAGGAGGAGAAAAAGAACTCCATTTTCTCCAAAAAGAAGTAGAAAAAGGCTGTTCGCGGAACAGCCTCTAAATCCGCCGGTGCAAAATGCGTACTATGCACAAAAATAACCAGAATCGATAAAAGAAATGTATAGGTCGGCAAGGCAGAAAAAAAGCACTCTTCCCCCATGCTCCCTTTTCCCTGCTTCTCTACCGTAAACACGCCCTTCTCCTATCGCTCCTCATTTCTTCTTACATATCATCAAATTCAATCGTAAATTGTTCGTTCTGGCTCGCACGATGCGCCTTGTACTCCGAAACGCGCGCATTGATTCTCGCTACCGGATCCAGAATCGAAGAAATCGAAATGTCATGGTTCATATTGTCAATCAGGAGGAAATGTACTTCGCCATGCCGACATTGATATACCACTCTCTTCAGAAGCTCCGGAGACTGATAAATCAAGTCCGTCGTCAGAACCCCTGCAAGCACACCGGATGCATAGGCTTCATCGAACTTGTTCAAACCGTTCGTAAACAAGCCGAAAGTACAGCAGGCGAAGACACGCTTTGCCTTTCTGTCCTTCAAAGCCTTCGCCGTATCAATCAGGGGACTCTCCGAGGAAATCATATCATCGATGATGATGACGTCCTTCCCTCCACATCCGTTCCCAGGAACTCATGTGCCACAATCGGGTTTCTTCCGTTCACAACCTGCGTATAATCTCTTCTCTTATAGAACATACCCATGTCGAGCCCCAAGACATTTGCATAGTAGATTGCACGGTTCATTCCACCCTCATCTGGGGAAATAATCATCATGTGGTTCTTATCGATATCGAGATCCCGGACATTCAGGAGCAAAGCTTTAATGAACTGATAGGTACAGGACACATTGTCAAAAGAGTCTCTCGAATCGCATTCATCACTCTCGGATCGTGTGCATCAAAGGTTAGGAAATTCTCCACACCCATCTCGTGCAGTTCCTGTAACATCATAGCACAGTCCAAGGATTCCCTTCCCGAACGCTTATGCTGTCTGGATTCATACATAAAAGGCATGATGACATTGATTCGCTTCGCCTTTCCCGTCGTTGCCGCGATGATACGCTTCAAGTCCGCATAGTGGTCGTCCGGCGACATGTGATTCACATTGCCGAAGATGGAATAGGTCATCGAGTAATTCATGACATCGACCATAAGGTAGATATCCATACCGCGGACCGTCTCCAGAATCTCCCTTCGCTTCTCCTGTTCCAAAACGGGAAATCTTCGAGGGTACGATATAATCCGATTTCTGGTATCCGGAAAATGCAATCGTCTCCTTGTGTTCACTCTCCCTCTTCGCTCTCCATGAAACGAGATAGTCGTTTACCTTCTTTCCAAGCGGTGCGATGGACTGGAGCGGCATCAGCGCCAAAGGTCCTACCGGAATCCGCTCAATAAACTGCGAAGTTCTAGAATCTGCCATGACTTTCCTCCCTATCATACAAACAGCTTTCCATAAGTGTGTATACACTCTTTCTCTTTAAAAATACAGGATGAAAAGCAAAATGTCCACGCTTTCCCCCTTCTTCTATGGCAAAGGAAATCCTATTCCCTATCCCAAACGTAGATCTCTTCCATACAGAGGGATGATCTCATAGTCCGACATCATACGGGAAACCACCCGATCCGAATACAAGTCTTTCAGCTCCCTAAAGTTCAGATTCGTAGAAATCAGCATCGTTTTCCGAAGCAGAATCCGCTGATTCAGAAGATTAAAGAAACGGGATGCCGTAAAGGAATTCGAGAACTCCGTTCCAAGGTCGTCCAGAAGCAGAACATCCACTTCCTCCACGAATTCATCCTCTATCCCCTCCCGCATCAGTCTGGAAAAATAACGAAACAGCCCTTCCGCCGTAAAATACAGAACGCTTACTCCCCGGTCAAGGAGTGCTTTCGCGATGCAGTGGAGGAAGAAGGTCTTTCCCGTGCCTGTTCCTCCGGTGAAGATGAAATTGCCTTTGTTCTCCGGATAGTTCTGACAATAATTATAGAAATAATCGCGAAGCTCCTTCATGTAGGCTCTGACCGTTTTGTTTCCGGTCTGCGCCTTCACTTCGAGATTGTCAAAGCGTTCCAGTTGAAAGGCGGAAAAGTTCTCCCGGGAAAGAATCTCTCCCATCTTGGACTGCTTATAGAGGATCTCTCCCTGTAGTTTCAGAAAGCAAGTACACTTCTTTCCCTCATAGGTTCCCGTGTCTTTGCAGAGCGTACAGCTATACTGCGGTTCCAACTCTTCCAAAGTATACCCTGCGTTCCGGAGCAGCGCCTCCTTCTTCTCTCGAATCCGCCGAATCGCCGTCCGAAGTTCCTGTACGGCAGTCGCGTCTCCGCCTACCGCCTTCTCCACAGCTTGCACCGAAGTTCGCCTCAGCTCCTCCTCTAAAGCGGCATAGCCTTCCACCTAGCGAGGACTTCCTTCTGCTTCTCCAGTGCGGTCTTCTCGGCGCGGAATCGTCGGTCGGAAAGAATCTCCTGTATCTCATGGAACTGCTCTTCCGTCAACGCCATTCCTTCGTTCCTCCCTGCTGTAAGAGATTCATCGCCTTCTCCTTGGCAAGAGAATCGTAGTCCACCTCTTCCTGCGTAAAGTTCACAAAACGATTGCTCTTCTTTTCTTCCTTTCTCCCGTTGAATACCGGTTTCTCGTCGAGCGCCTGCCCGTTCTTTATTCCTTGCGCTCTACTTTTGCAGGGCGCTCTTCTGCGCCTTCTTCGTCAACTGGAAGTTCTGAATCAGCTCCCGCGCTTCCTTCACCGTCTTGATGCCCTGCTCATGCCAGTTCAGTGCGACACTCTCCATGTAGCGCGGCGCCGTCTTCTCGATACTTGCGCAGTAATCGAGTAAAAATTCAACGAGCTCCGCATCCATCTTAAGGTTCCCCATCATATACTCAAACTTCTGGATATGACTTCTTGTCACGCCGCCGGGAAGAAGGTGCTTCGCAACATAGAGCACGCCTTCAAACTCTTCTTCGGAAAAATGCCGCGCCTTCCTGAACCTTTTTCATCATAGAAAAGAAGGCTTCGTAAAATGCTTCGCCTGCTTCCGATCAAAGTCTTCCTCCGAAAGCCTGGCAGCCTCCTCGCTTGAATCTCCTGCTCCACTTCTTCCGTCGTGCCTTCCGGGAAAAATGCCTCTTTTTTCCCAATAAAAAATAGCCCTCTTGATGTCACGATCGGTCAAGTTCAGGGCATCCGCAATCGAATGCACCTTCACACTCCCGCAAATGGCGCAGCAAATAGAGATAGACACGAACATACTCCCCACTAGCCTCTGCTAAATATTCATCTATAAAGGAGTTCGGTACGCAGGTGATCTCCACTCTGCTCCCCTCCTGTAATCGTATCTCCATCTCTTTTCACTCCAAGTCTTTCCTCGTTTTTATCCGAAAAGAATCATAGCACAGGCAGAAAAAACACTTCAACGGAACTGCTCCACATCTTTATCAACAGGACTTATCCACAGCAATGTGGATAATGTGCATTCCTTTTGTAGAATTATCTACAATCACGTATTTACTGGCTTTCCCGTAGTTCCTCACCCATGAAAATCTCTGATTTATCCACAATCTATAGGTGGATTTCCAAAAAGGAAATAAAGGAAATTATTTTTCTTTTCTATTGCAGAAAAATCTATCCGTTCGCGTCTTTAGTAAAGAAAAAAATCCTCTTCACTGCCTAAGCAATAAAAAAAGGATTTTTTTAGCTTCTACAAGAGAAAGACGGTACAAACCTACCCATCATCACGTCTTCTCTTTTCTATCTTATTGTATATGTTTCTTCTGCTTCTTCCTCTGTCCGATACCCCAGAAGAGGAGGGATGCCATCGAAAGCACTGCAAAACATCCATAGAGTGCCATCACACTGCCGTCACCGGTTGCCACCTGTCGGATTACACCGAGGACATCCGGTACTCTCATCTTCACATCCGGTGTCGTAATCATCGGTCTGTTCTCTCCTTCTACCGTTGGAACCTTGGGGTTCGGAGAGGAGGGAGTCGGTCTCGGAGGTGTACCTCCGCCACCACCGCCATTCGGGGTTGTTCCTTTACTGTATTGATTATTGAAGGCAATCTCGCCGAGCTTGGTCAGGCTGCCTTCCTTCCCCGCAGAATACACTGCGGAAAGATAAGGCGGAACCGGATTGTGTGCCGAATCGACATCATACTCGCCAACCGTTACCAAAACTGCATATACACTGTCATCATAAGTAAAATTGCTCTTCTCACCGGGAACCTGCTTAATCAGGTATCTGTAGGAGCCGCTAGCGGTATAAGTCATCTCCTCAAAGGAAAGATTGTACTCCTTCTCTCCGGAGTCGGTTACCGTTAACTCACTGGGACTTGCCACTGGGTGCATTCGGATTCGAGGATCTCGCTCTATCACTACTTTATAACTTTCTTCCGGTGCATTGCCCGCCACACGAACCGTGACCGGAATCTTCACCGAAACATGTAACGCCGCCTGCGCCAGTCCACAGCCCGCAACAGACAGGAAAAGCACAGCTGACAGAAGCCTGCCGGTCCTTATTAAAAACTCTTTTGCTTTCATCTCCGTTACTCCTCCATCTACGGGTTTACTCTAGCCATGACGACAGCTCGCCCATTTGTTTCTAATGATACACAGGTAGACAGGGGCAATGACCTGATCTCCTTCTTTCATCCCGATATCGCGATACGCTGTAGAATGTGCTTTCAGATAGTCTACAAGCTGCATCACATTTCCTTCTTACTCTCCGTGTTGTAAATCATCTGGTCATAGGCATCGCACTCGATTGCCGCGAAAACCTCCAACCCTCTTGCCCTTCCATCCGGAAGTACCAGATGTCCGGTTTTATGTGCATCGAAGTAATCCTGTTTCAAAAACTCCATCACATCCCCATACATCCCACCATTATCCATGTGGTGCCCATAAGTCAGCATATAGGGATCACTAAAATCAGGCTTATTCTGCGCACTGAGGAAAATCGCTCCGGATAACGCGAAGTCACCTTTCGCATCCTTTATTGACATACTCCATATCGTCCTTTCCCTGGGTCATAGGGTAGTCAATGTGCGTTCCATCTATGGTAATCCATGCCCTTACATCCGGGTTCAGTGCAACCAATTCTTGCAGACTCAACCTAGCTTCCTCCTGATTCCCGAGATTCGGCTTATACTTCAGAAGGTCTTGTCCCATAAAAAGCACCGCTCATCGTGATGTAAGTATCCCAAAGAGAATACCCGCCATAGAACAGCATCAGAAGCATAAGGATCACAGCAAGAAAGGAAAGTATCTTGTCCCCGGTTCTAGCCGCCTTTGCTGCTATATTCATCGTATATCCTTTCTACTCCTTTTTTGTACACAGTGTGCACATCTTAAACTTAAAGAATCTTGCGTTTCCTTAAAGGAACTATCGAACCCTTCTTTAAATCTATAATCTGCATACTCTGTATTGCAGTATGCCCTCCGGGGAGACAAGCTCCCCGGAATTCATACTGATTCAAAACTTCCTATTAGCTCACTAAGTTTGGAGAAGAAGATTTGATTACTCAACAAGCTCTTCGGAAAGATTTTGAAACAAATTAATGGAATCGAGAGAAATTATTCCTCTTCCTTCTTACGGTTAAAGAATACTACACCCAGTCCACCTGCTACAGCGAGCATCAGAGCGTACGGTGCAACACTCATAACGATACCGGTCGGAGTTACAGCACCCTTATTATTGTCTACAATTACAACCGCATCATCCTTCAACAGCTTGAAATCACCTTCTTTATTAGCATCACTAAAATTCGGAGTCGTTATAAAGGAGTCTTTTCCAGTAGCCGCTTTTACAGTCATGGTATATTCATTTGCACCCTCGTTTACGACAATCTTATCGCCCTCGGTCAAACCAAAAATGTGAATACCTTTATCCTGTGTCACTGTGAATGAACTAGACTTCTCACCAGCTTTTAAAGACTTAAATCCAAGAGTCGTTCCACCAACTTCCTCAACATGATATCCCTCTTTCTTCTCTGCCGTCACGCCAGTGGTGTCTGTCGGAATAACAGTAATCTGGAATGTGAATTCCTGTGTCTTTTTACCATACGCACCAGAGATATTCTTTGTAATGATTACATCATGAGTGGAATCATATTTTTTCGGTGTAGTAGTCTCAGGAGGTGTATCCGGATTCTCCGGCGGTGTATGTCTTCCGTAGTTATTGCTGATTTCCTCAGTCTTTTGATTTACTGCATTTCCCTTGCCATCCTTAACACGAACAACTTTCGTTACAAAGGCATCTTGATTTGCAGCTTCATCTCTATACTTCATTACATAAATCTTAAATTCAGATGGAGCATAAACAATACCTTCATACTTGGCATCTTTTTTTCCTTCATGTCATATTCATAGATGCCATAGTCAGTAAATAAATTCTCATGTACTTCAAACTTAGCATCACTTTCGAACTGAGCTCCAATAACCTTGTTGTTAGTATCTTTAACCTGATGTGAACCAAGATTATCCTCATCCGGCTCGAATTTAGCCTTCTGCTTAACAGTAACACCGCCTACGGGACCAATCTTAGTAGTCTCAGTGTGCTGTTTGTTATCGATCCCTTATAAGTCCAAGATCCTACAGCTTTAGCTGGACTAATCGCAAAAATCAAATTCTGTAGCAGGCGCAAGAGTCTTACCATCGGTGTAAAGAATCTTATGGAAGACTACATCCTGTGCAAAAGCAGGCATAGCCATTGACATTACCATCATTCCGGATAATGCCAGAGTCGCGAGTTTGTTTACATTCTTTCTCATCGTTTTCTCCCCTTTTTAAAAAATAGTAGAAATGTGTGATTTATAAACAGAAGGTACGATCCTTCAATTTATTAAGATACAGTGAATCTCTTATATTCTTTTCTCAAAAGTCGATATTACAACTAATTGAGCATCTCTTCCGATGCAGATGCAGCTGCTGTTGGAGACGCCGGAGTCGCCATTTCAACTCCTTTTTCGTCGGTCTTCGGTGAACCGAAGTTCTTTTTCCAACTTTGTTCTTCTTCAGCAGATGTATCTGCATCGGAAGAGATTTTTTATAAGATTTTCAAGTTACTTGGTAGGTTGTTTCTATTGTAGAAAAGATTGGATTTATACTTCCTCTCTTTTCTTTTTCTTTATACTGAGGTAAAGCCCAGCCATAAATGTAAATCCACAGAGACTCAATACATACGGTGTGAAGTCTCCTCGAAGTCCGGTCGGAACCAAAGTGATTTTTCGGGTTCTTAAAGGTGAATTCCTTGCCCTGGTCGTAAATATTGGTCGACGAGTAATTACACTGGTTAATATGAACTTTGTTAATTACCGTAGTTTGTGTATGACCTGCATAACTCTCCTCTGCTTTTGCCACTTCATATTCTGCCACTTCAGTATCTTTGTTTAAAAACTCCAGAATCTTATAGTGTACACCTGCATCTAACTGTAATTTAATTGACTCACCATGCTTCAAGGATATTCTCGGCATATCCGTCATCACAGTAGTGCCATCAGGCATTTGAACAGGTACAGTGTCCTTTATCCCTCCGATAGTAGAAGTATCCGTTCTTGCAAACTCCGTATGTCGATCTCTCCACTTCTCTACAAGAGCACTAACTTCGCTGGAGCTCAAGGCAGTGTACTTTAGAACCATCATACCTATACAACGCAATATAGAAATCAAACTTCTATTTTTAGCTTCAGGTGTAAAAAGCCGTGCCACCAAACTCTTCTACAACTTTCCTGATAGTAATAGACTTCTTCTGTTCTTCCTTCTGATAGCTGTTTTCGAACTTAAAGATTCCGCACGCTGTATTGTCAATGGATTTTGGACCATTCTGACCGCCTCCGCCTACATATCTGTACTGTGAACCTTGCGGATCATCCGATCCACGACAGCTTTTAGCCTTGTTGTTCTCAATACCGTTAATATACTCCCAAACATGGTAATCATATTTCTCGGAATCAAGGTTATTTACTGTAATGCTAAGCTTTGGCTTATTGCCTGCTTCGTTCTTAAGTAGAATCGTAACTTCATGGTTCTCCCCGTCAATCGTAACCTAAGCACTTTCTTACCGTTTCCGGATACTTCCGGATCATTCAGAGCATCTGCCCAAGGCGCCTTTTTCAAAGTTGATTGTTAAGAAAGAGTTTGCAGGATTCGTTCCCGGCTGATTCTCCGATCTTTGAATATCAAACTTGAGTTGCTTAACTATCTCTTTTTCCGAATTTCGTTACACCCGAGCTATTGTTGACAAGCTCCTTATCCAAGCCAATAAAGGTTTTCTCAATTTTCGATCAGCCCTCTTGACCTTGATAATCGGTCTTTTATAATCTTTGCCCTTATCCTGACCTTTTCCATTTATAGGTGAATTTTGCTTCATCGTTCGTATATAAACCATTCTTTCCTGCAGAGGTGCCATACATCGCAGAGTTGCTAAACTCTGACGGTAAGCTAATTTCTTCTTTCCTATAAATATCTTGCAAGTCTGTACGTTCATCTCCCTGGTCTTTTGAAGCTTGACCATTTCGAAGCTTTTCATAAGCCTTTACACTTGGTTTGATTATTGCCGTTAGGCGAATTTCATAGCCTGCTAGGTAAACTGAAATCTGCCGGATCCGTTGTTAACTTAATATCTCCACCTTGTTGTAAAGGAGGATTAGGTTTATCAAGTTTAAAACCATTTAACCCTAATTCCTTAAGTTGATCTTTTGTTAACGCTCCTCCGTCAGTATCCACTCCATTGGCTTTCATCTTAAATACTTCAGCCTTAAGTTCTGTGTCTTTTACCAGAGTGACATTTTCACTTAGGGTATCTTTAATTGTAAGTTCCGTTGCACTTGGAGCTATCTTCTGACCCAATTCTATAATACTAGACTTAAGGCTTTCCGGAGTTGATCCATCAAATATCTTGCTATCTGCTCCCTTTAACAATACAGATTTTGCACGTATAAACTTTCCCTTATTTTCGGGTGGCACATCCTCCCAACGTCTGTGATCGTCCCCAGTAAACTCACTTGGTCCATGCGCTTGAGTCAATTCTTTTCAAATGCTTCCAGTTATCCTTATTACCAATTCCTATAGTATAGAATGCTGTGTACGAATTATCATTAAAATTTGAAAGAAATCCTCTTGCTTGATTTTAACGCTACTCTGCTGAAATCAACCCCATTTCCATAGGAGTAACCTTTTTGTAGTGATGCTGTGAAATCACTTAATCCACCGGAGGTCTTTCTTGTTTCATCATATATCCCATCTTCTAGAACATAGCTGTAAACGGGATCGTTATCTGAAATTAATACAATAATTTTATTTGTATCATGTCCTACAGAACTTGAGTTACGTGTTCAGCCCCCAAAATTACCAATGAAGCTATCATCAATCAACCTTCTTGCTCCCATGATTGCAGCAGTATAGTTCGGACTCGGTCTGGCTGCCTTCACTTTCAGGTAAGTTTGCCAACATATTATTGAAATCACTGGCAGATTCTGTAAATCCTCCCTAAATAAGTTACATCATTAAAAGCTGTATCACTTATTGTAGTGCCATCATCTGTCTTACCTCCACCAAATCCAACTAATCCAAATCTTAAGTTATAGTTTGAATTCTTCGATAGGCTGGTTACCATCTGAGAAAGATACTTTTGCACAAGCTTTTTTCGGCTTGTACCTGCTGGTGCAAGTTTGTCTGAAGGAATATCTCCTATTATGTTATTTCTGGTGCCAAAAGACATATTCATAGTTTTTGCTGTATCTACCAGAAATACAATATCCAGATTTTCAGGTTTAGTCTTTTTCTTTACCTGTGCGCTTAAGGTTAAATCATAAGTGCCATCTTGATTATCCTTGATATACTTATCTTGTTTAGTCTCGATGTCCTCTTCTGTTCTTTTCTTTGTTTCTTTTGTCTCTGTGTCATAGACAAAATAAAAAAATCATAGGTACCGCAATTTACGTAGCTACTCCATCCTCTCTTCTTTTCATACCAAGTGGTCGGTACATCTTGTCTTGCTGTAGTAAATCCTACACTGTCAATTCTTTTTTTAATCCAGGTCTAAAGTCTCCATCGCCTGGACCATATTTGTAATTGATATCAAAATAATCGTTTTTATTACCATTTACGATTGTATCTAAATTATCAGCACCTGCTTTTATATGGATATGCTTCCAAGAATTCATATCCTCTAAATGTTTTATAAGCTTCTCCTGTATAGTTTTTACCTTCCTTATTAAAAGAAAGTTGTCTTTCCAGGACCCTCATAAACCGTGTAGTATTGCTCACCTTGGTCATTATATCTGCGCCTTTACTCCATACTCATCTATGTAATAGTGTGTTGTAGGGATCATCTTTACGCACCACTACATCTGACTTTTTATTTATGTCCACACGCACGGTTGGCCCTATTTCATTGAAATTCTTATCAACATAATGAAACCTAATAGGGCGGGCAATAGTTAATTGCATAATCAGTCCAATTGATTTGATACAGAGAAAATGAATCAACAACAAATTCTTTAGTGATTGTGTCGTTCTTATCCTCTTCAGTTTTCAATGTTCCTGATGTTTCTTGCGTGTCAGAGATTTCTGTGCTTTTTAAATTTGAGGGTTGAACTACCATTTCGACTTTTTTTCAATCTCTTTTTGTTTCATCATTCTCTACTAAGTGATGAATAGAGATAGAATCAGATGACACTTCTCCGGTAATGCTTTTTGTCGATGGTAATTCTTACAGAAACCGGAGACTTCGGTTCTACTTCTTTCGTTCTATCCGCCTTACTGGTAAGCGAATATCCAAGCGTCTGCATCATCGTAGATATTATGCTCCTTCAGAACTTTAATCTGCTCTTCCGTGAGCTTCTCGCCGTCTTTCTGTCCCTTCTTCTTCCGGCTTCACAAGGCGCTTTGCCTCAAGAACAACATCCTCATCAAAAGCATCCTTATCGTAGAAGACTTCAACCGTTGCGAAGTTCTCGATTTCGGCGTTCTGACTCTTTCTGCCAAGCTCATTTAAGCTATATTGTGTGAATCTTGCAGACTGTAACTCAGCAAGGAATTCATCGTAGTGCGCTACCACTTCTGCCAGGAATCCATTTCCAAGCTTTTCCTTCGCGCGCTTCTCCGCTTCTTTCTGTCCGGCGGTTTCTTTCTCCGTCTCCGAAGCTGCTGTCTCTTTACTTTCTGCCGCAGTCTGCGCCTTCTCTTCCGTCTCTGCTGCCGCAGTCTCTACCTTTGTCTCCTGCTTACTTTCCTCGGAAACAAGGCGCACTTCAGAAGCTGCCGCAGAGCTGCTTTCCCTGAGCGGCGCTGCTGCTCTCCTCTGCTTTACGGATGCGCTTTCTTTCTGTGCTTCCGTAGCCACAGTTTCCATAGCTGCTTTGCTCTCTTCCGACTCTTTCGCAGCAGTGTTCTTCACTTCCGTGCTCTCCACTGCTTTGTTCTCTGTATTTTTCTTGCTCTCTAGAGCTCTGTTCTTCTCTTCTTTCTTCAGCTTGGCAAGGAGTTCCTTGAAAAGCTGTTCCTTCGGAGAAACAACAACCTTCGGGTACTTGTTGCTGTCTACGGAAAGCTGGAAGGTGATTCTGTGATCCGACTTGTTCTTATATAAGAAAGTAATCAGCTCACTGCCGGTCAGTTCCGTACTTCTCGGAAGGTTGCTGTCGGAAGCAAGCTCTTCACTTGCTTTCTTCTCTGCCTCTTCCTTCTTTATCGCTGTCTCTTCGCTCTTCGGAAAAAAGCTGGGAAATCTGACTGTTTTCCATCATGAGAAGCAGACTCTCCTTACTTTCCTTACGAACAAGGTTATCCAAGTCCTGTGCATCTCTCTCCACAAAAACTTCTAATCCCGCTTCCTCTTCCGCTAAACTCTCGGAAAGTCCTGCGGAAATGCTGTCCAGCGAAATCTCATAAACTTCTTTCTCCGGGGAGAAAACTGCTTCATACTCTTTCTCTAAATCTGCATCCTTGCTGTATCCCTTGAAAACTTTGTCGTTTACTCTCTCTCCTTTTTCAATCGCTTCCTTCGCCGCTCTTCTCAGGTCTTCCCCAAGGAGCTGTACCTTCACTTCGGTACCGGAAACGGAGATGGCATTATTCTGTTCGTCTTCCTGCGCTGCACGTCCCGGAAGCGTCATACCCTGATAGCCGGTAAATAAAAGGCACGCAATCAGAAGCATGGATATCTTCTGCTTCATGCCTCTATTCATATTCATAATATGATTTCTTTCCTTCTTGTTCATCATTGCCTACCTCTTTACAACACCTGCTAATACTCATTTGTCTCGTCAGTACAGTCCGGGCTCGATGTTGCGGGCGTTCCTCCTCTGTAACTCACTCTATACTTCTGACTGTATCATCCGATACAATCCCTACTCTTGTCCCGATTCTACCAAGCTCCATTTCTTTTTCAATAGACCTTGCTTAAGAGGGGTCTAAAATGTCATAGAATCGGTTTTTGTGTTTCCCTTTCGGGAAAAAAATCCCCTTTGCATGAACAATTGATTTACCTTTTTTTCCTTCTGCGCTATGCAGTGACTTTGTAAATATTAAATTCATGAAGTATATTTTCGAACCATCTTCTAAATTTAATAAAGTATTTTTTTGCATTTTTTTGTTTTTTTTCTTTTTTTAATTTAATTATTCTCACTTCTGCTTGATTTTCGGCGCATTTTTTGGTTTTTCGGCGCATTTTCCCTTTAAGTCCTAAACCTTATCCGAATGTGGAGTATAGGAAAGCAGCGCATTCTCTGCTACAATTCTTTTATCTGAATCGTTCTGATGAACCACTCTAATTCTATGATTGATTCCACCTATACATTCTTCCCTTCTATCGCAGAAATACCCGTTCAGAAACACATCTTCCATAAAGGAGAAAGTCCTATGAAACAATCCCCACAAAAACTCGGTAGTCCCCTTCGCGATGATGCCCGGAAGCTACTGTCGAAGTTTATTCTGATGGATGACGACTTTATGCGGGTCGTCCTGAAAGATATCCGATGTACGGAGTACATCTTACAGACGATTCTTAAAAAGCCGAGACTTCGCGTCAAGGAGCAGGTTCTGCAAGAAGACCTCAAAAACTTGCAGGGGCGCTCCGTGATTCTGGATTGTTTATGCACGGATGAGAGCGGGGCAGTCTACAACATAGAGTTGCAGAACAGTCGCTCCGGTGCAAGTCCTCTTCGTGCCCGTTATCATGCCGGAATGATCGATATGCATATTCTAAAAGCAGGCGAAAACTTTACCCGTTTGCCGGAAAGCTATGTTATATTTATTTGCAGAAAAAGACGATTTTAAAAAGAAAAAGATCAGCAGATCTACCATGTCATACGAATGATTGAAGAGAGTGGAGATACTTTCCTGATAAAGCACAGATTATTTATATCAACACGGAGAAAAGCAGCGACGACGAACTGGGTCGGATGATTAAGGACTTCTACACCGAAGACCCGAAAGAGATTCGCTCCACGGTTCTTGCACGAAGAATCGCGGAAATTAAAGATACCGAGCAAAGCGGAGAAAGGGGAAGATGCAGAAATGACCACGTATTACGATCGTTTAAAGAGACAGTGGAAAAAAGAAGGGAAAAAGCGGAAGGCACCGCCAAATGCAGAGGAAAAGATGGCTAAATTGATGGGTCTTCTGGTAAAAGAGGGACGCATTGATGATATTACGAAGGCTTCTGAGAACAGCACGTATAGAAAGGCACTTCTGGAAGAATTTAATCTGGCTTAATTTCATGTAAAACACTTGCATGCCTTGTACATTCATTTTTTCCCGATAAAGCACAGATTATTTACATCAACACGGAAAAAAGCAGTGACGACGAACTGGGTCGGATGATTAAGGACTTCTACACTGAAGACCCGAAAGAGATTCGCTCCACGGTTCTTGCACGAAGAATCGCGGAATTAAAGATACCGAGCAAAGCGGAGAAAGGGGAAGATGCTGAGATGACCACGTATTACGATCGTTTAAAAGAGACAGTGGAAAAAAAGAAGGAAAAGCCGAGGGAAAAGCAGAAGGAATCAGAACACAGGCATAAACAAAGGCGCTGCCAATGCAGAGGGAATGATGGCTAAAGTTGATGGGGTCTTCTGGTGAAAAGAGGGACGCATTGACGATATTGCGAAGGCTTCTGAAAGCAGCACGTATAGAAAAGCGCTTCTAGAAGAATTTAATCTGGCTTAATTTCATGTAAAAGTGCTTGCATGCCTTTTTACATTCATTTTTTTCTGTGCTTTTTATTCTACTTTATTATTTCATTCCATACTCTCATTTATCTGATTTTCTATGTATAAACTCTTATTCCATTAAAAATCATGTCTAAGAGTTCTCTTATTCTATTTCCATAAAGGAGAAAAGTCCTATGAAACGATCCCACAAAAATCCAGTATTCCTCTTCGCGATGATGTCCGAAAACTCCTGTCGAAATTTATTCTGATGGACGACGACTTCATGCGGGTCGTCCTGAAAGATATCCGATGCACGGAGTACATCTTACAGACGATTCTTAGAAAGCCGAGGCTTCATGTCAAAGAGCAGGTTCTGCAAGAAGACCTCAAAAACTTGCAGGGACGCTCCGTGATTCTGGATTGTTTATGCACGGATGAGAGCGGGGCAGTCTACAACATAGAATTGCAGAACAGTCGCTCCGGTGCAAGTCCCCTTCGTGCCCGTTATCATGCCGGAATCATCGATATGCATATTCTAAAAGCAGGCGAAAACTTTACCCGTTTGCCGGAAAGCTATGTTATATTTATTTGCAGAAAAGACGCATTAAAAGAAAATCGTCAAATCTACCACGTCAAAAGAATCATTGAAGAAAGTGGGAATACATTTCCTGATAAAGCACAGATTATTTATATCAATACGGAGAAAAGCAGCGACGACGAACTGGGTCGGATGATTAAGGACTTCTACACTGAAGACCCGAAAGAGATTCGCTCCACGGTTCTTGCACGAAGAATCGCGGAATTAAAGATACCGAGCAAAGCGGAGAAAGGGGAAGATGCAGAGATGACCACGTATTACGATCGTTTAAAGAGACAGTGGAAAAAAGAAGGAGAGCCGAGGGAAAAGCAGAAGGAAAAGCAGAAGGAAAAGCAGAAGGAATCGAACAAGGCATAAACGAAGGCGCTGCCAATGCAGAGGGAAAGATGGCTAAGTTGATGGGGCTTCTGGTGAAAGAGGGACGCATTGACGATATTACGAAAGGCTTCTGAAAGCAGCTCATATAGAAAGCAATTATTAGAGGAATTTCAGCTGAATTAGAGTACAATATAGCTGTTAAGCCATAGAATAGATAAGAGTAAGGAGAAAGAATGACTACACAAGAAGAAAAAGCATATCAAGAACTGGTAATCCTGGAGGAACGTTATCCTGTACTCCGCCCCTTAGACAAAGAGCTACGGGAAGCATTTTCCATGATGAAACGCAGTTTTGAAAAGGGAGGGAAACTCCTTCTTTGCGGAAATGGCGGAAGTTCCGCAGACAGTGACCATATCGTCGGGGAATTGATGAAAGCCTTCTGTAAGAAACGAAAAATCAAACCTGAACTGCTTTCACAACTAAAAGAATTATATGGAGACACGGAAGCCTCTTACTTTGAGAAACATCTGGAAGTCGGTCTGCCCGCTATTTCGTTCAGCTCTCAAACTGCACTGCATACCGCCTTTAGTAATGACCAGGATGAAACACTATTCTACGCACAGTGTCTTCTGGGTTATGGAAAGAAGGAAGACCTGCTTTTCGGCATAAGTACTTCCGGAAATGCAAAGAATGTCGGATATGCGCTGAAGCTTGCGAAGGCAATGGGGATTCCCAGCATTCTCCTCACCGGCAAGGACGGTGGCAGCGGGAAAGAATATGCCGATCTCACCATCATTGCTCCTTCCATGGAGACCTATCAGATTCAGGAGCTGCATCTTCCTATCTACCATTGCTTATGTCTTATGGTGGAGCAGTATTTCTTCGGATAAGACACTGTTTTAGGAGGAATGCGCGAGGATCCCGTCCCACAGCTTCTAAAAAGAGGGAAAGTAGGGAGAAATGCCGGCTTTCCTTCTTTTCTTGCTTTCTCTCTTTCTTCCGCGCCATAGCCGGTACCGAGAAGGATGGGATGCACGCCGAAAGCCAGTCCCGCTTCACAGTCCAGGAGCTTATCCCCGATCATATACGATTCGGAAAGCCACTTCTTCCGCTCCGGAGAACTTTGATTCTCTTTCTCCAGTATAGCCCTTTCTTTCGCACTGAGGGTATACGCGGATTGCACAGGAGAGAATTGCACAGGGCAGGATTGCACACGCGACTGGTCAGATGTATTTCTTCTCTCTACTCTCTCTGCTCTCTCTACACTCTTCCCGGGCGGGGTTTCTCTCTTTGCTTTTTTCGACAGCAGACAATCCCACTCCGCCTGATAGAAGAGTCCCGCTTTCGGTTTTCTGCACGGGCAGTCTACTTTGTAGGGCGGTATCGCCTCCGGATGATGCGGGCAGTAATAGATACCGGACAGCAAAATCCCTTCTTTCGCCAGTTCCTCTCTCATATAGCGATGCACATTTTCCGCATCTTTTTCTGTATAATATCCTCTTCCGATTCCTGCCTGATTGGTCAGCACAACAAGAGAAAAACCACTGTCATATAGGCGCTTCATTCCTTCTACGACTCCCGGAAGAAAACGAAAGTCCTCTACCTTATGCAGGTAGGAGACTTCCTCATTAATGGTTCCATCCCGATCCAAAAATACGGTTTTTTGCAGCATAATGGCGCTTTACTCCTTTTTTTGCAACTTTCCGTACGGTGCCTCTCATTACACAATCTTTCCGGATTGGACATCTTCCTGAAATCTTCTGTAATCCTCCGGCACACCGATATCCATAAAGTAACCGTCCGAAGGCAGGGCATGGATATTTACGGAATGGGAAAGCCAAACGGGAATACAATCGTTTTCGAGACTTTGTTTTCCGGCGGGAATCTTTTCAATCAGACTTCTCTTCATGACATAGATTCCGCCATTGATTTCTCCTCTTCTCAGCGCAGTCTCTTCACTACCGCTCTGCTTCTCATTCCAGCGAAGGATCCTGCCGTCCGTATCCTTCACGATAGCGCCATATCGCGAGACATCCTCTATCTCCCGACTTGCTATCGTCATATCGGCGCGCTTCACTCTCTGCTCCTGAAAAAGGCTCCTATAATCCGTATCGAAGTAGGTATCCGCATTGAGAACGAGTACATCCTCTTCCTGCATTTTCGAAAGAGCATTTCGTATTGCTCCGCCGGTTCCGAGAGGACTTTCTTCATAGGAATACGCGATAGAAATCCCGTATTCTCTGCCATCCTGAAAAGTATGCTTCAATCTGTTCTCCCATATACCCGAGAGCAAAGATGAAGCGCTCTACGCCTTTTTCAGAAAGCATACGCACGAAGTAGTGGAGAAAAGGCTTTCCCGCAATATCCGCCATCGGTTTCGGCCTGTCCGATACCACGGAACGAAGCCGTGTTCCGAGTCCTCCACATAAAAGTATCGCTTCCATAACGGACTCCCCTTTCTTTATCCTTTCCTGCTTATGCAGTTCAAAATCCTCTGCAATCTTCCGATAAACGGCATCCGGAGAGAAATGCTCCGCGATATAGTCCACCGCTTTCTTCGAATACTCCCGAATGCCGGGAAGATTCTGGTACAAGAGCACCGCCTGGTCTGCAAACTTACGCGGATCATCCTCTATCACCATCACCTCTTCTGCCTTTTCGATGCCTTCCGCGCCGCAGGAAGTGGTGAGTACTGCCGCCCCTTCATGCAAGGCTTCGATGACTTTTCCTTTCACTCCGGCACCCGTAACGGAGCGGCACCGCCACGATACGACTCTTCTGGTAGAGCGCATGAAGCTCTTCATCACTTACAAATCCAAGCACTTCGACACCGTCCTGCTGCCCGAGCGCTGCGACTTTCTCCGTGACATGGCTTCCAACAATCCGGAAGGGCACGTCCGGAAGTTGCCTCCGAATAAAGGGAAGAATCTCCTCACAGAACCAAAGCACCGCATCCTCATTTGGCGGATGGGCAAAGCCTCCTACAAAGAGGATTCCCTCCCTTTCTTCCCCGATCTTCTCCACGACCGCAGGCTTATCGAAGACATACGCGGTAATCGCCTTCACCGGGATGCTCTCATCAATCCGGTGAATCTCCTCTACTTCAAGAGAAGACGGATAATAGCTGATCGCCGCTTTCTCCATCACGGAAAATTCCAAGTTCCGAAAATACTGGGCCTCTTCCAGAATCTCCGCCTTGTGCTCAAGTTCATATTCCCTCTGCAAACGGAGAAAATGCAAGTCATGCCCGTAGAAGATAATCTTCCAGTCTGTATGCTCTTTGATAAAATCAATATACTTCGTTGCAATGTGTGGCCGGTTCAGATAGGCGATGTTGATCATCTCCTTGTTTCGTTCCATGTAATTCCAGATATCTCCCTGCATTCCGGTGCCGTAGAGGACTTCGATGCCGAGTTCCTCCAGTGCCCCCGTGTAGGGCTCTTCTTTCAGGAAATTGTCTCCCAGGAACTTCACCATAAAGCCCTTCTCGGTCAGCAACTTGAGATACTGGTAGGTCGTTTTGGATCCGGCGTCCTTATCAAAGGTCGGAACATAGTGGTCTACGAATAGAATATAGCACTTTCCCTGTCCCCGCTCTCTTGCACGGAAACGGATTCGGGATTCCCGGTATTGACATACTGTGCTTTCAGTTCTTCCTTCCACTTCTCCTTAAACTTCTCCTGATTCACCTTCTGATAGCGCTTTAATCCGCTTCCCTCCACATCGGTGCCGTTGGAAATGCCCTTCATAGTGAATCACTTTCGACTTCGGCTCATAGAGCACCTTGAATCCTTTTTTCCGAACAGAGAAGGCGAGATCCGAGTCTTCGCAATATGCCGGCGCAAAAAGTTCGTCAAAGCCTCCGATTTCCTTCCAAAGGGAAGTTCGAATCATAATTGCCGCACCGGAAATATAGTCCACTTCTTTCACATAGTTGTATTCGGGGGCGTCCGGATTCTGTAATCTTCCGTAGTTCCATCCGGAGGCATCCGACCATATAATCCCGCCGGCTTCCTGTAATCTTCCATCGGGATAGACCAGTTTCGACCCCACCATGCCGGCATCGGGACGCCGCTCAATCAGGGCAACAAGGGAGGAAAGCCAGCCTTCCGTCACTTCCGTGTCATTGTTTAAGAAGAAAATGTACTCACCCCGGGCGAGTGCAGCTGCCTGATTACAATTTTTCAGAAAGCCCATATTTTCTTTGTTTCGTGCAATCACGAGATTCTCTGCAAAGAGGCGAAGATCCCTCGTCGCGTCCTGCGACACGTCATCCGCAATAATCACTTCATACGGTGTCTCTTCCTGCCTGGTATTCCGAAGAATGGATTGCAGGCAGCGATAGGTATAGTGAATCTGGTTGTAACACGGAATCACGATACTGACCTTCGGTTTCTCCACCTTATCAAAGCGCAGCTTTCCTCCCTCCGCATAGGCTTCTCCTATCCTGAAATGCCCGACAATCCGGTTTCTCCCGTCGGGAAAGAGGAAGAGGGGAATCGTCTTTACCGGATGCAGAAAGGTATAAGCAAAATAGTGCAGAATCAACCTTCTCCGGCTTTCTTTCGGAAAACGCTGATTGAAAATCTTTACAAGCTTCCTTGTGCAGCGGGAAAGTAAGGTCTGATGCCGATGAAGATACTGTAATTCTCTCTGCATCGCATCGATATCGCTTTCATGCGTTTTGATAACACTTTCCAGATTGCCTACGTGCACCTGTGTAAGGCGAAGTACCTCTCTTTCCTTCTTTAAAGCGAGGTCTTTATCCTTCACTTCCTCTTGCAGATGAAGGATATGCCTCTCTTTCTCCTGAATCGTCCGTTTCTGCTTCTGAAAATTCTCCGGACTGAAGCGTCCTTCCCGATAAGCCCAGGAATTACTGCCTTCATTTTCTCCGTGTACCATCTGTTGAAAGTCTCTTTCTTTCTTCTCTTCGGCAAGAAGCTCCGGCTTTCCTATAGAGAAAAGGCGGAAGAAACTTTCCTCATCTTTATACTTCAACTTACTTTTAAAGCTTTCATACCAATAATGCAGGATCCGATACTCCAGGAAGCTTCTTTCCACGCCTTCCGGAAAAACCCACTCGCAGTCAATCAGAACGGCTTTGTCCTGCACCATCAGAACATTTTCAAAAAGAAGGTCATAATTCGCAGGGCAAATCCACTCCTCCGTACCGAGAATCAGCTCCAGCGCTTCATGAAGTTCCTTCACCGGTGCTTTCTCCTCTACTATCAGTTCTCCCAGAATCTCCGAAATGCTCTTCCCTCTTAAAAAAGGATACGCGATGTAAGACAGGGAATCGGACGACTCATACGCTCTTCTGAATTGCTTCTCCTGCAATACTTCGATATTTCGCCCCGAGAAAAAGGCCTCCATAAGCTTCCGCTTCTCGGGAAGAGACTCAATGTGCGGATTCGCCTCCTTCGTGATTCCCTCTTTTAGGACGAGTTTCTCCCCTTTTTTCTCGGTTAAAATCTCCGTTTTGATCGCATACTGAGGAAGTCTCGCCGCATTGTACTTGATGTAATCCACTCTCTTACTGTGAATATCTTTCATCGAAGAGATGCCGGCGTCCTCCGTTCGGAAACTGTACAGAAAGCAAGGGGCAAAGGTCGGAAATACGCCTTCCTGCACAAGCGCCGTGACGCTCTCCTCTTCTTCCCCTTCTTTCGGAAGTCTATCCTTCGTATAAAAATGCACAGGATACTCCATGGGTGGGAAGCGGAAAATAAATCCGCTCCTCTCCCTTTTCATACTTTGCCTTTAAATTCTTTCCGATACTCTGCAAATCGGACAGAGTAGTATACGCACAGTTTTCTTCCCGATAAGCCGTTGCCAGGCTTTCCAGGCTCTTTTCGTTTCGGATCCCGAGAAGCAGTTCTCCCCCCGGAAGAAGGTACTTCTCCATCAGCGTGAAAAGCATTTCCTGCAAAGAGTCGCGGAAACAAGGAAAGAAGCTTCCCGGAGAGTGCCGGAATCAGGACATAGTCGTACTGCCCTTCTTCCATGCGAAGACCGAGCCTCTTCACTCTCGGTCGAATCCGAGAAGCATAAATCTCTTCCACATCCTTCTCTACAAGAAGCAGCACCTTGGCGTCGCGCTCCAGTCCTCCCCCTGCCGGAAAGAAATTAATCCAGTCAATGAGATTGCCTTGATAGTCTTCCAGTGTCATCCTTCGTGCCTTTCCAGAGTCACTTTCGACTCCATATCATAAATCCCTACCGTATTCTTGTTGGACAGCACGGTGATACTCGTGATGTCGTATTTTCTGTCATAGACCGTGTGCTCTCCGCCTTCAAAACCCGTACAGGAAATCGAGAGTAAATACTCTCCTCCCTGCAAGTTCATCTTCTGTGTAAAGGAGCAAAGATACTCATCTCCCGCCTTGACAGACGGAATATTATCTCCTTCATAGAGGGTATTTGTCCCCGTGAGGTCCATGCCCCGCTTATCCTTTATCGTGAAGGTGAAAATGGGAGCCGCAATCTCGGCATGGAAGCGAATCCTCTCTTTGATGGTGAAGCTCTCCCCTTTCACAAGGATGTTGCTGAGCTTTCCTTCATGGTCAAAAATACCGAAATCATATATTTCCGCTTTGCCGTTTCCATAAAGCTGTGCGGAAGGATTGATTGCCATTTCTTCTTTCATAAGACGCGGTGCAGAGGATGTTGTCCCGCTTTCTTCCTGTCCCGAAGAAAGCGCCCTTTCCCGCTCTGAAAGAGGCGCGCCTTCCCGCCTTTTTCCGCTTTCCTGCGTCCCGGAAGCCTCTTCCCGCCTGTTCTCCCTTCCTTCTCCGAGGAAGTCCTGTTCCTCCACAAACTTCTCCGCGTCGGGATTCTTTCCTGCAAGAATCTTCTTGTACTGATCCACCATCTCTCCGGGAAGTCCTTCTCCCACTTTCTTTCCTTTGTTGAAGAGGATCACTCTGTCACAGTACTTCATCACGGAGCCGAGGTCATGGGTCACCATCAGAATCGTCGTGCCCTTCTTCTTCAACTCATCCATCCGGTGATAGCACTTTGCCTGGAAGAAAACATCGCCGACAGAGAGCGCCTCGTCCACAATCAGAATCTCCGGGATCGATGGAGATGTACAGAGCAAAGGCAAGACGGACAAACATACCGCTGGAATAAGACTTGACCGGTTGGTTCACGAAGTCTCCGATGTCCGCAAAATCGAGGATATCGGGCAATTTCTTGTCCATTTCCTCCTTGCTGATGCCCATCATGGTTCCGTTCATATAGATGTTCTCAATACCGGTGTAATCCTGATTGAAGCCTGCACCGAGTTCCAGAAGAGCGCAAATGCTTCCTTTGGTTTCCACGGTACCGCCGGTCGGGGTAAGTACGCCGGTAATAATCTTCAGCATCGTGGACTTTCCGGACCCGTTCGTCCCGATGATTCCCACCGCCTCTCCCTTCTTCACGGAGAAAGAAATATCTCTTAAGGCAAAGAAGTCCTTGTGATAGGACTTTTTTCTGATACTGATGCTTTCCAGCAATCGATCGATTGCACGATCATACAGTCTATAGACTTTGCTGACATCCTTTACCAAAATCAGCTCTTCTTTTTCCAACTTTTCTTCCTCTTTCAACGATGCTCCTCACTCTCTATCCGCATTCTGCATCTTTCCGTCTTCTTTTCAGACATTTGGAGAAATTATACCATTCTTCAGAATTTCGGTCAAAGATAAAAGGACTGCCGCAATATGCGACAGCCCTTCGTCTTAATCTTAATCTACCTGGTATGGAAGCAATGCAATGTGACGAGCACGCTTAATTGCTGTGGTAATGGCTCTCTGGTGAGATGCGCAAGTACCTGTGATTCTTCTCGGGAAGAATCTTACCTCTTTCGGAAATAAACTTCCGAAGTGTTCCGATATCCTTATAATCTACCGGCTTGGACTTCTCTCCGCAGAAAGCACAAACTTTCTTTCTGCTGCGGAATCCTGCTCCGGCTCTTCTCGGTTTCTGTGAACCGCCTTTATCTGCCTTCTGAAATGCCATGGCTTTCCTCCTTCATCGGCAAGCTTTCTTGCCTTCTTTCATCCTGAGGAAAACTTCCCAACCTAGGTGAAGGGGAGTCCCTCGTCCTCTACCCCATCAGGTATACTCATAAATCCTTCGCTCAAGTCATCGCTACCGCCCATAAACGGACTGTTCGAATCCTTGGAATAGGAAGCAGTGCCTCCCTGTCCTTTACTATCCGCGAACTCCTGATCATCCACAATGATGTCTGTCGTATATACGGTCTGTCCGTCTTTGTTCTGATAACTTCCGGTTTGAATGCTTCCCGACACAAGCATACGCATACCCTGATGCATATACTTCTCCGCGAACTCCGCTCTCTGTCCGAAAGCTACACAACGGATAAAATCTGCTGTAGGCTGACCGTCTCCCTGGTTCCTTCTGCCTCTTCTATCCACTGCAAGAGTGTATCTTGCGATAGCCAGGCTATTCTCCCCTTGGGAATACCGAATCTCAGGATCTCTTACCAATCTACCCATTAGGATAACTCTGTTCATCTTTTACTCGCTTTCCGCTTGCTTATTCCGCTACAGTTTCTGCTGCGGTCTCCGTTGTCTTCGCCTGTGTAACTTCTTCCGGCTTAACAACAAGATAACGGATTACCGGCTCCATGATACGAACCTGGTTCTCGAGCTCGTTCGGCGTATTCGCATCGCCGGTGAACGGGATGAAATAGTAGTAGGCTTCTTTCATGTGCTGAATTTCATAAGCCAGTCTCTTCTTTCCCCACTCTTCGATGTTTTCAGAAACAGTGCCATTGTAACGAGTGATAAATCCCTTGATCTTTTCAATGGCTGCCGCTCTCTCTTCATCATCGAGCTTCGCACTGAGAACAACGCATAACTCATACTTGTTCATTCGCTTTTACCTCCTTATGGTCTCTGGCCTTTCCTTTTGGAAAAGCAAGGAATCGTGATACAGTCGCATATTGTAGCAAAAAATCCGGCTTTCCGCAAGCTAAATATCGTCTCTAAAGTAAAGTCTTTCCTTCGAAAGTCTCTCCAGGAGTTCTGTCTCGTCTCCCGTCAGGATACCCTGTATAGGATAGGAAGAGCTCCTTGTTCAAAATCTTCATCATCACAAGCGGATTCTCCGGAAGATCGCCTTCCGCGCTGTACTTCTCCGCCTGCTTCCTTCTGTCCAGAAGTTCTGCACTTTCCACGGCAAAAAGTTGATAGTCTGAAAGTCGTACCGGCTTATCCCCGGTCACAAACTTCGCAACCGTACGGAAACCGAAATGGCGTATAAATGCGTTCGTCCACCGGAATCAGGAAACAAAATGCCTCCCCTCTTCCTTTAAGAGCTGAAAGCTGTAGCGGAGAAGCTCGCCCATGATGCCCTGCTTTCTTTTCTCCTTCTTCGTTCCCACGGCGAAAATATAGGTGGAGCGAATCTCTCTTCCAAAGAAAGAAAGGAGAAAAGGATTCAGATGGAGCATCGCAATCATCTCTCCGTCTTCTTCCATCGCAAGAATGCGCTTCGGTCGCTTTCGATAATAAAAATCAAGAAACGCTTCCGTGTCTTCCGGAAAAATCTCTCTATAAAGCGGTCTTGTCCGCTCTTCTTCCTCGACGGTTTTAAGAAGCAGTATCTTCCTGCTCATACTGGCTAACCTCTTCTTCAAACTTATCCACTACATAGTTCTCGTAGCCCTTGAAATCTTTCTGCAAAACCATAAACTTTCTCGCAAAGCCAATCGGGTTGTAACTTTCTTTCGCTTTGCGAAGTCCCAGAAGACCCATATCGTCCTCGCGGTTTACAAGCTTTGCCTCCGGAAACTCATGAATCAGAAACTCCTGGTTGATAATCTGATAAATACCCGGAATCTCGGGATTCCCCTTCTCGATGGAGATACTCGCCATCTGCTCTCTGGGGTTGTACGCGCCGATAGAGAAGGCTTCCAGTCTCCCGTCAATAAAGATTCCTCCGATACGATGTTCGATGCTCATACAGTTCTGTAAAACTTCGTGAATGCCCTTCACTTCATATTCCAGGGTTTCCTCTCCGTTTCCTTCTTCCTTCACCCGAGACTGATACCAACGATCCAGAAAATCCCAGACCACTTCTTTCTGGTCACAACAAATCGTGCGATACTCCCAGCGTCCTTCATATTCTCTCTTGAACTTATTTACTAAGTTCTTCTTCTTATGAAAACGCTTTCCGGGCAAAGTCCGAAGTTCTTCCGCGTCATAAAGGTAGTCCTTGAAGTCCTCTTCCTCTTTCACGAGATAACGCGGGTCTTCTTCCAAAGCAAGGCTCTTCACCGCTCCTTCATCCGCAAGATAAATCTTCAACGGTTTCTTCAAAACCTGATTGAAATAGGACTCAATCTCTTTGAAATAAAGCGGAAGATCCGCTTCATCACAGTAGGGCATCCCCGTATACTGCTCTCCGTCCCGTTCCATCAGAAGAAAGAGCGCTTTGTCGCCTTCCTCCGCCACCTTGATATCATAATAATCCTGCCAGAGATAGCTATCGAGTGCGCAGCTATCACAGGTTTTATTCGGTCTTCGATAAAAAAACGGCGCTATACGGGGAGAATCTTCTACACGTATCCCTGAAAATTGCAACTTACTTGCATCCTGCATAGTTGTTCTTTCCTTTCCTTCTATCTACACTTTCGGCTTATCATCATACCACAGAATGCGAGAAGTTAAGGAAAAAAATCGGATTTCCTCCTTTCTTTATTCTTTTTTTATCTTTCCATAGGCTTCATTAGAAATAAGCTTCTCTGTAGACTCCTCTCTAATGATTTCCTCCAATTTAGCACGGGAAAAGACAAGCGAACAGTCCCCACATTCGGATAATATCGGGATAAAGATAAGGTCTTTGTCGCTCCGCAAAATCAGGGAAAAAGTTCTCCCTATCCTTCGTTTATGCCGTAGATTTCCTTCAATGCATCCGTATATTCTCCGTCCTTCTTGTAGACGACAAGAGGAGGCAGCACACGAAGCTCAACCCCCGCATCCTTCACCGCCTCCAGAAGAAAGAGCTTTGCCTCTCCTTCCACATAAGAGTGAACCAGCTGTAAGCGTTTCGGCTCGAGTTTTTCTTCCCGTAAAATGCTGATAATCTCCGCCATTCTCTTGGGTCTATGCACAAGGAAGAATTTTCCTCTCCCTTCCAGTGCATAGGCCGCTGCCCTCGCCACGTCCGAAAAATGGCATAGAACCTCATGGCGCGCAATCCACTTCTCCGACTCCGGATTCTGTAAATCCCCCTGCATATAGGGGGATTTACTGTGACCGCCTGAAAACGGTGCCGCAGTTTCTCTCCGTTGTCCAGTCTCAGTTCTTCCATTCGACAAAGGTCCCCGCTCAGCACCTGCATTCTTTCTTCTTCCCGGTTCATGGCAATGGAGCGTTTCGCCAGTGCCACCGCCCTTTCCTGCACTTCCACTCCGACGAGTTCACGGGCTTCGGTTTTCGCCGCAAGGAGGAGCGGAACAATCCCGTTTCCCGTACAAAGATCGAGAACGCGCATCCCTTTTCGCACTGCATCCTTAGCAAAAGCGGCAAGCAATACGGCATCGATTCCATAACAAAAGGCTTCCGTATCCTGCACAATACGGTAGCCTTTACACTGTAAATCATCTATTCTTTCCAAAACGCACTCCAAATCCGTTTCTCAAATCCGTTTCTCTTATTCTGTACCTTCCGCTTGTCTATAATACTACATACTACAAAAAATGGATCTCTCCACCTACTCTAAATCCATCTTTCTGCGAGGCTTAAACTTCAACTCGGAGACGGCATACTCTCTCAGTTCTTTCTCATCTTCCTTCTCCAGATTGACGACGAGCTTCACTTTCTGGTTTAAGACGGATACGGAAACCACCTCTCCCTTCAAGCCCTCTTTCGTCGTCACAAAATCGCCCAGCGCAGGCAGTTTGGAATTCAGGAAATGATACACTTCTTCTTCATTCTTCAAACAGCACATCAGCCTTCCGCATACGCCCGAAATGCTGCTCGGGGTTCAGGGATAAGCCCTGGTCCTTCGCCATCTTGATGGATACGGGGGCAAATTCCGAAAGATAGCTATGACAGCAAAGCGGTCTGCCGCATACGCCATAGCCACCGAGCAGTTTCGTCTCATCTCGCACGCCCACCTGCCGAAGCTCAATCCTTGTGCGGAAAATGGATGCGAGGTCTTTCACCAGGGCGCGAAAGTCCACTCTTCCTTCCGCCGTGAAGTAGAAAAGCGCCTTTCCCTTATCAAAGGTGTACTCCACTTCAATTAACTTCATGGCTAAACCGTGTTCCTGTATCTTCTTCTGGCAAACCGCATAGGCTTCTTTCTCCAACTTTTGATTTGCCTCATACTGTGCTTTGTCTTCTTCCGTCGCCTTCCGCAGAATCTCCTTTAACGGGGCAACAATCTTTTCATCCGGCACTTCTTCATTTTCCAAAAGTACCTCTCCGTACTCTACCCCGCGCGAGGTCTCAACGATGGCATATTCTCCTCGTGAAAAGCTCAGTCCTTTCGGAGAAAAGTAGTATACCTTTCCCGCAGTCCGAAACTTCACGCCGATTACTTCTGTCATAGAATAAAACTCCTATCCTTCTTCATGCAGTAGGAAAAATAAATCCAATATCTGTAAGGGACTCTGCACGTTATAGGTCTTTCCCATCCTGTAGCGCTCCATATAGGCACTCCATTTTCCCAAAAGAGGAAAAGAATAGCGCTTCGCCATCTCCTGAAGATTAGGCGATGCTTCTTTCTCATACAGCTGATCCACAGACTTCGTGCATTTATAGCATAACACATCCCTTAAAATAATATCAAGAAAGCAAAACAAATCCGCACTGTCCACCGTTCCGAGCTCATCCGCGAAAGTCCTGCATCTCTCCCTGCTTTTTATAGGGGATGTCTTTTAGAAAAGGAAGGAGCCTACGGAGTACCGGATCTTCCGAAAAAGCCTGTACACGGCGCGCGGTATCCATTTCTCCGGCAAAAATCTTCACCACTCTACTCAGAACGGTAGGGAGCAGTTTTGTTTCATTCTGTGCAAAGAGCAGGATAATCACATGATCCGGCGCTTCTTCCAGTGTCTTCAGAATGGCGTTCTGCGCTTCTACGGTCATTTTGTCGCTGTGTTTCAGAAAATACAGCTTATACTCTCCTTCTTTGGGGGATATATCCGCCGTTCCTTTTACTTCTTCCCGGATCTGATCCACACCGATACTGCTCTTCTTTCCTCCGCCCGGCTTATCTTGAAAATCAACAAGAATACAATCGGGATGCTCTCTCTTCTTCACGCGCAGGGCAATATTTTCCCGATACTGCTCTTTCGTCGCAAAGCCCTTCTCCTGAAAATGTGTCCCTTCCGAAAGGATAGAAATGGCAAACTGATTGGCAAGGGCATCGAGCTTCTCTTCTTCCTGTCCGAGCAATAAGTAGGCACTCCGGATGCGATTCTTATCCAGTTTCAGTTCGCTCATGTTTTATGTCCTCTTCAATTTCCAGGAGACAGTCCTCCAGATTTGCATTCTGATAGCGCTTATGCACGCCGGCTTGTCGCAACTTCTCCTCGGAAAAATCCGCATCATCCGCTTTAAAGCGGCGAAGAATCTCTTCCTTTGTCTTCTTCCCGCTTCCCTCTTGTCTGTGATATGCCCGCTCGAGGCGTACGGCATCCGGTACTTCAAGATAAATCGGGGTAATACCGTCTTCTCCGAGTTTCTTCTTTAGTTGCAGAAAACTCTCCAAAGTTCCGATAGCAAGATAGGGTTTCCCACTGTTAGAGGCAGAGCCCGTCCCTAAAGAGCGTCCTTCGGCTTCCGGGAGCATCGTTCCGTAATACCACTTTCCAAAGACCGTGTCATAGACGCGATACTCCGCCATTTTCCCCATCGAAACGTAATGAAGAAAGCTCTCTTCCTTTAGAAAATGGTACTCTCTGCCCTCTTCTTCGCCTTCCCGCATAGGGCGCGTTGTGTAAGGAACAAGGCGCTGAAAGCGACCTCCCTCCAATAATCGATGGTATATGCTGTCTTTCCCGGAGGCGGACTTTCCCATAAGGTAATAAATCATCAGTTTACCCCGGGGCCTTCTTCTACCGCGTCATCTCCGGCACTCTTCGGCGCGTCTCCGATTGCGGCATCCGCTCCGCCGTTTTTCGAAGATTTACTCTCTTCTTTCTGTCCTTCGCTCTTCTTTCCTGCCGCCGTGGGAGACTCTCCGATCACTTCTTTCTCCTTGGAGGCGCTTTCTTCTTTGGAACTGCTCTCTTTCTTCTTATCCGAGTCCGTCTCTTTCGCCTCTTCGCTACTCTCTTTTTTCGACTCGGATTCTGCTGTCTCGGCGCTCTCTTCCGCCTTCGTCTCTTTACTTGTCTCTTTCTTCTCTTTCGCCTTTTTCCGTGATGACCACAGCTTCTTTACTCTGTTCTGTAGGCGCATCCGTCTCTTTCAGATTGGGAAGCTTAAAGCCTGCAATATTTTTGACCAGGAGAAAAGCAGCGACTACGGTAACAACCAAAATGGACAAGGCAAAGAGTAAACGTAAAATATCGCCGATAAAATTCGCCTCTTCGTCCACTCTGTTTCTTTTATTCGGTTTCTTCTTCATGCATCCTCCTTACCGGCAACAAATTGTACTTCTCCCGAGAGAAGGGTCTTCTCTTCCCTCGCTTCCGTTTCAATCTGTAATTCTCCTTTATCCGTGATTCGCTTTACTCTACCGACCTGTTCTTTTCCATTTTCCAAAAAACGTACGGTTCTTCCTAAAACCAGATTCTTATCCCGATACTCTTCCAGAACTTCCGTTTCTTCGCAAAGAGAAAAATAATGATACAGAATCGTCGCAAGTAACTGATTGCGGTTCACGCTATTCAATTTCTCTGCATTATATTCTCCAAAAAGGGAGCCTGCAATCTCTTTCAGTGCATCCGGATAGCCTCCTCGCGGTGTAAACAGGTTCAGACCGATACCCATGATACAATAAAGCAGCTTCGGATGCTTCCATTTCCCTTCCGCAAGAATCCCGCAAACCTTCTTTCCTTCGTAAAACAGATCATTCACCCACTTGATGGAAAGAGAGATGCCGTATAGTTCTTTCACCGCCCTGACCACGGCAACCGCCGCATGGGTTGTAATGACAAGCGCGTCGACAGCTTCTTTCTTGGGTCTCGTCAGAATAGAAAAATAAATGCCGCACCCTTTCGGAGAGAAAAACTGTCTTCCCCTTCGCCCTCTCCCTGCGGTTTGATAATCCGTGAGAAGAACGGTTCCTTCAGGAAGCTCGTCTTCGAGAAGCATCTCTTTCATATCCGAATTCGTGGATCCGGTTTCCTCTACAACCGTAATGGAGGGATCACCCTTCCAAGTGTCCCCAAACACGGATTGCATTCCGTCATCCTCTCCTTATACGGATTGGATGCATCCATTCTCTCCCTATACGAATCAAATGCGGTAACTCCCTCCTTATTCGGATTGGATGCTGCCATTCTCTCCCGATAATAGGAAAGTATCTTCTCTTCTTCTAAACGTTCCATCGTCAACTCTTTTTCTTTTCTCCGGATTCAATTTCGAGAAGACCGCGGTAGTACTCTTCCAGCTTGGAAAAGAGCGTGCTGTACTCCCGGGCAATCTGCTTTCGCTTTAACTCCGCTCCAATCGTATCATAGAGTGCATCCGTTTCATCCTGCACAACAGTAATATCGAGCTTTCCCTCGGCACTAAACTGGAGCAGAAAGATACCGCCAAATTCTTCCGTAAAAACGACGGCAATCTTTTGTAATGTTTCCTGTACTTCCTTCGGTAGATTTTGAAAACGGGGATTGAAAAAGTACTTCTGTATATATGCATTTGCAGCACAGAGAACCGCAGAAGAAGCACTATCCGAAACTTCTCTATCCATGGGATACCCTTTCTTTGTAACAAAAAAATCTCAAGGAAAACCTTGAGACAAAATGACGCCAACGAGACTCGAACTCGTGATACCACCGTGAAAGGGTGGTGTCTTAACCGCTTGACCATGGCGCCAAACTCTTTAGTAGAGTGAAAGGCGAAGACCGGATTTGAACCGGTGATCAGGGTGTTGCAGACCCACGCCTTACCACTTGGCTACTTCGCCACACTTCCCTCGGTGAGAGATGTGAAACGCCTCCAGATGGACTCGAACCAACGACACCGCGGTTAACAGCCGCGTGCTCTACCGACTGAGCTATAGAGGCATAAATAAATATCCGTCAGAAATGGATTATATCGAATAGGAAAAATCCTGTCAAGATAAATCCGCATTGCAAGAAACTTCGCAATTCCGCAATCACTCTAGCAGTAATCCATCATATTCAATCAGACGCATTGGATAAGCCCTCGACCTATTAGTAGCTGTCAGCTGAATGCTTTGCAGCACTTACACCTCAGCCCCTATCTACCTCGTTCTCTTCAAGGGGTCTTACTCTTACGATGGGATATCTCATCTTGAGGTTGGCTTCACGCTTAGATGCCTTCAGCGTTTATCCATTCCCAACTTGCCTACCCTGCGATGGGATTGATTCCCAACAGGTTCAGCAGAGGTCAGTCCATCCCGGTCCTCTCGTACTAAGGACAGATCCTCTCAAATATCCTACGCCCGCGCCGGATAGGGACCGAACTGTCTCACGACGTTCTGAACCCAGCTCGCGTACCGCTTTAATGGGCGAACAGCCCAACCCTTGGGACCGACTTCAGCCCCAGGATGCGATGAGCCGACATCGAGGTGCCAAACCTCCCCGTCGATGTGAACTCTTGGGGAGATCAGCCTGTTATCCCCAGGGTAGCTTTTTATCCGTTGAGCGATGGCAATCCCACTTTCATACCACCGGATCACTAAGTCCGTATTTCTACTCTGCTTGGCCCGTCAGCCTCGCAGTCAGGCTCCCTATGCCTTTACACTCTTTGGATGGTTTCCAACCATCCTGAGGGAACTCTTGAGCGCCTCCGATACACTTTCGAGGCGACCGCCCTCAGTCAAACTCCCCACCTGACATTGTCCCTTGACCGGCTTACGGCCTAAGGTTAGAAAATCCAATAACATAAGGGTGGTATCCCAACAGCGACTCCGATAATACCGAAGTACTATCCTCTCAGTCTCCCACCTATCCTGTGCATACATTACCGAATCCCAGTATCAAGCTGGAGTAAAGCTCCATGGGGTCTTTCCGTCCTGGCGCGGGTAACCAGCATCTTCACTGGCACTTCAATTTCACCGGGTGCATTGTTGAGACAGCGCTCAAATCATTACGCCTTTTCGTGCGGGTCGGAACTTACCCGACAAGGAATTTCGCTACCTTAGGACCGTTATAGTTACGGCCGCCGTTTACTGGGGCTTCAATTCAAAGCTTCGATTGCTCTAACCTCTCCTCTTAACCTTCCAGCACCGGGCAGGCGTCAGCCCATATACTTTACCTTACGGTTTCGCATAGACCTGTGTTTTTGCTAAACAGTTGCTTGAGCCTTTTCTCTGCGGCCCAGTTGCCTGGGCACCCCTTCTCCCAAGTTACAGGGGTCATTTTGCCGAGTTCCTTAACAATGCTTCTCCCGCCGGCCTTAGGATTCTCTCCTCATCTACCTGTGTCGGTTTGCGGTACGGGCTTACTAAACACTATAGCGGCTTTTCTCGACACAGAGTCCAAGAGCTTCTCTACTAAACTTCGATCCGCATCAGGTCTTCCAGATTGTGCAGCGGTTTTCCTACTACATCCTACCTCCTTTGCACCGGTCTTCTCATTCCCGGCTCTCTCTTCCTCCATGTGTCCCCACATTTCTGATTTAGTAAGGTACTGGAATCTACACCAGTTGTCCATCGACTACGCGTCTCCG
>BNJU01005517.1_pt1:0-10000 | contig 83192 bp, 109 predicted proteins | sample 8539281 | NCBI WGS metagenome assembly BNJU01 (sample SAMD00202456, study PRJDB9452) | human saliva metagenome | isolation source: human saliva | place: Japan | reverse complement strand
ATCATATTCGCTATTTTATTGATTACGGAACACTGCTCGGCGCCATGCGGCATAAGGGCTTCATTCCATGGGATGACGACGTGACATTTCCATGAAAAGAAGACTACGCCCTTTTCGCCTCTGTTGCGGGAAAAGAACTTCCGGCGGAACTCAGCTTTCGTTCTTTGGAGGAGAATAATCCGGACTGTGAGCTGGTAAGCTCCATACAGCACTAACACGATGCTGATTTCCTCCCCGGCTCTTCAGAAGTACCACAACTTCCTTTTCGGTGCAGGAGTGGATATCTTCGTGTATGACCTGCTCTCTCCCGATGCGAAGAAGGAGCAAGAGCGGATGTCCGTCTTGAAGTCGCTTTGCATATTGGCTTCCTATCCCGCACTCGAGGGGGAAAATAAAGACGTTTTGGAAAGGGAGGCCCAAAAGGTGGAAAAAGCACTTGGAATAAAAGCTTCCCGCACATCCGCTTTTCATAAGCGGATTCTTTCTCTTCTTATGGATTGCTTCACGAAATTCAATCAGGAAAATGGAGACAAGACGGCAAATCTCCTGGATCTTATCCTCTATAAAGCGCAGGGAAACGGCATTTTTGAAAAAAGCTGGTTTCAGGACGAAAGCTACTTGGACTTTGAATTTCTGGCTTTACCCGTTCCGAAAGAATACACAAAAATTATGCGGGAAAAATACCACCACTATGAAAGCTTCTTAAAAGGAGGCGGAGATCATCATTACCCTATGTATCGAAAAATGGAACAGGCATACCGGGAAGGGATTGGCGGAAAATTATATTACGAATATACCGTAGATCCCCATTTGCTGAAAAAAAGATACACAGAGAAGTACTTTCTTAAAGAGCGCCGATTCTATTGCAAAGAAAGACGCGCATTCTCTTTTCTCCCCGCTATGTATCGGCGCTGGGATGCACTCACGGGGTGTATTCCGGGAAGCAGCGAAGGATCGGATACGGGAATGCTTTGTTGCACCGATTCCGTACTATTTTAAAGACGGCTTGGGAAATTGTATTTCGGCACAATGGGATTTTCCCCTCTACGCGGAAGAAATGGGGGAAGAGAATCCGCATTTACTGGATTATCGGACGCTGGATTTACAGGAATTCGCTCCGGATGCCATTATCATAAACGACGCTTGTGACGAATATAATCTGAGCTTTATGGTGGAACCGCAGTTCTTCAGCAAGAACCTGAAGCAGTACACAAAGGCACTGCTCTATTTTCCCCTGGTTCATCACGGCAGAGATGGATATAGAAGATGAAGAAGACGGAAAAAGCCGTCACCAATGCGGAAAAATTATATTGTGATGCCGGCGCTTGTACACGCCGATTATGCCATATTGCAATCCGAAGCGATAGGGAGGCTTTATCAATTGCTTCTCGAAAAAGAGAGTGGCAGCGAATACGCTTCTTATTGGAAGGAAAAACTCCTGCCCTACGGAAGTTCCCTCCTGGACGGCAGTCCGGAAGAAGAAGACTACGGTTCTTCCGCACTATGGAAAAAGCTGAAAAGAAAAGTATTCTAAAGGAGAAGAAAATGTATACCTGGATCCACGAATCAAAGACCTGCATCGGATATTCGATCAGAATGAAAGAAAAAGACTATCTCAGGCTCGACCTGAATGAAAACCCGGCGGACTTCCGGAAGAATTTGTTCGCAAAGGTTCTTTCCGAGGTCACACCGCAGTTTGTGGCACAGTATCCGGAAACGCTGCATTTTACGGAAGTTCTGGCAAAATTCCTCGGGACGGATATCCGGCACCTCTGTCTGGTCAACGGTTCTTCCGAAGGCATCCGCTACATCATACAAGCCTTCACTTCTGTAAACGGACGCATCGTCGGCGTAGTTCCTTCCTACTTCATGTTCCAGATTTATGCGGAAATGTACGGCAGAAACTTCGTACAGGTTCCCTATCCGGATGATCTCCGGATGCCGGTCGGGAAGATTCTTAAAGAATTGACCGACGAAACGGAACTCTTGATTCTTCTGAACCCGAACAATCCGATGGGAAATGTTTATACAGAAGAAGAATTTCGGGAGATTCTGAAAGTTTGCAAAGAGAAGGAAATCACCATCTTAATTGATGAGGCGTATCACTATTTTTATCCGAAGACCTTCCTGCAATATGCCTTGGAAGAACGCAGAGTCTTCGTCACGAGAACCTTTTCCAAACTCTTCTCGATGGCAGGCTGCCGTCTCGGCTATGTTGTCGGGCATCCCGATGATATTCAGTACGTCCAGAAATTCTGCACGCCGCATAACACGAACGCTTTCGCCATGAAGTTTGCAGAGGAAATCATTACCCACCGACCGTTCTCTCCGACCTGATTCAGAATTTCAAGGAAGGCAGAGCGTACTTAGTGCGCAGAGCTGGACGCGCATCATTACCTTCATCAGGGGCGAAGCCGGGGAACTTTCTATTTATTCAGGCGAAAGGAAACGCCGAAGATATCGTTAAGAAGATGAAAAAGGACTACGGCATTCTCATCAAATGCTATCCGTCTATCGGAAAATTGGGCGATTGTCTCCGCGTAACAATCGGCGAAAAAGATATATGGAGCGCTTTATGAATGCACTCCTGGAAATTGAACAATAAGTTCAGAAGAAAAATATTCGGAAGAAGAAAACTGTCGTTAAAAAGGAAGGAACTTCTATGGTTAAAGTCATTACCTAGCAGCACCTACGATTTGCTGCACGAGGGGCATATTCGCCTATTAAAAAGGGCAAAAGCGCTCGGAGACTATCTGATTGTCGGCGTGACTTCGGATGACTTTGACCGTAGTAGAGTAAAATCAATGTCAAGCAATCCCTGGCAGAACGAATCGAAGGGGTGCAAAAGACCGGTCTCGCAGACGAAATCATCGTTGAGGAATACGAAGGGCAGAAAATTGACGACATTCAAAAATATGATGTCGATATCTTCACCGTGGGTTCCGACTGGGAAGGGTATTTTGATTATCTGAAGACTATTGCACGGTAATCTACCTTCCCAGAACGACCGGCATCTCCAGCAGTGAGATACGCAGTGAAAACCGAAAACTCAGTCTCGGTCTCCTTGGCGGATTTGAGCAGACGGTCTTAAATAAATATTATCAGGAAAGCACATACGTGAACGGCATCAGCGTCACCGCACTCTTTAATTCCAGTAAAAGTGACGTCGCCTCCCAAAAGGATTACGACGATTTTCTGGAGGACTGCGACTGTGTCTATATCCTTTCTCATCCGAAAAAACATTATGCGGAAATCAAGCGTGCTTTGGAAAAAGGAAAGCACGTTCTTTGCGAGTCTCCGATTACTCTGAAAGTTAAGGAGACCGAAGAACTCTTTCAGCTTGCCAAAGAGAAAAATCTGGTTCTCATGGAAGCCATCAAGACCGCCTATTCCAACGCTTATAATCGCCCAATTCTTCTCGCTAAAACCGGAAAAATCGGCAAGGTGGTTTCCGTCGATGCCACCTGTACCAGTATCCAAAGCGTGGACCATCAAAATCTGGAATCCTCCTGGAACAGTATTTCCGCATGGGGTCCAACTGCCATGCTCCCCATTTTCCAGCTATTCCGCGGCTCGATGAGAAACAGATTTACTCTTTGTTTGAAAAATGAAGAACTGAAATATGACAACTTTACCAAAATTGACTTCTTCTTCCAAAATGCTACCGCTTCCATAAAAGTCGGACGTGGTGTAAAATCCGAAGGGTGAACTGGTGATTTCCGGAACAAAGGATATATCTACGTCCCTGCCCCTGGTGGAAGACCGATTACTTTGAGCTTCGTTTCGAAGATGCAAAGTGAAAAAATCGTCGTTATTTCTACCCGTTGGAGGGAGAGGGTATACGGAATCAGCTTCTTGACTTCTCGAAAGCCATCGTGGAAGGCAAGAAATCACTATCTTCAAAAATGAAATTTCCGAGAAAATCACTGCGGTATTGGAAGATTTCTACGCAGAAAGACATGAAAAAATCCTTCCCTGAGTAGGAAGCGGGAAGGAAAGAGGTGCTCTATGGCGAAGGTTCTTGCATTTTTTTCGCGGAAGGAACAGAAGAAATTGAATGTCTCACAGTAGTGGACATTTTACGACGGGGCGGGGTGGACGTGGATCTCGTTTCCATTACAAAGAATAAAGAAGTTTGCGGTTCCCACAAAAATCAGGGTGATCTGTGACAAAACAATCGATGACGCAGATCTAGACAGCGCAGAGCTTCTCTTTTTCTTCCGGGGGCATTCCCGGTGTTCCGCATTTAGAAGAAAAATCAGATCGTAATCCATGCTTTGAAAGCCCAGAAAGAAGCGGGGAAAAAGCTCGCGGCAATCTGTGCAGCACCGAGTATTCTGGGGCATCTCGGCTTTCTCTCCGACCTTCCCTTCACCTGCTATCCCAGTTTTCAAGAAGGAATTGACGGGGTAGAAAATGCACGTTGGACAGGACGCGCTGTAGAGTGACAAAGCAGATTATCACCGGGCGCGGAATGGGTGTCGTGGTAGACTTTTGCTCTCGCTGTTCTGGAACAGCTGGAAGGAAAAGAAGTCGCTGATCAAAAAGGAATTCAGCATCCGGATACCATTTAGAAAAATATAAACTATTGCAGGAAGTTAACCCTTACGGAGTACGTTTCGCGTTATGTGCAGAATCGTGCAGAATCCCGGATCTTTCTAAGAGATGTCGTTGTCGTGCGGCGTCTCTTTTTCCGCCTTTTCTCCTGTACAAAACGATCCAACTCCATTTTTGATGAGACTGGCAATCGGTGCGGCAAGAAAAAAATACGAGAAATCCGCCCACACTTCCCCGATCATTAAAAGAAATCAGCACGACAAGCGGATGCGCATCGATGTTCTGAGACAGAAGCCTCAGGTTGATCACATTTTCCATCCAGGTCTGGATCACCAAAATAGCGCAAGTACTGCCGGAGGAAGCTTTGTAAACTCTCCATAGAGCACGCACACCAAGGCGGTAAGGCCATACGCAACGACCGGGCCGACATAGGGAATGAGATTTCGAAGCCGGTAAGAACTCCGATCATCAGGGCATAACGGACTTTCAGAATACTAAGTGTTCCGCTGACGAGAACTGCCATAATCAGTCCGTCAATGACCTGTCCACGAAGATACCCCGAAAATACACGGTCCGCATCCGCACAAAAATTTCGCAGCCTTTCTACCCTTTTCTTGCCCAGAAAAAAACAGTCCATACATTCTCCCAATACTGTAAAATCTTCTTTCCGTCCGCTAAAAAATAGAGGGAAAACAGGATGCCGAAAGTAAACGTACTGAGTGCCGCTCCCAGATTCCCGAGAGAAGAAAAAGCACTCTGCCCGATATTTTGAAAGAATACCATGGTTCTTTGCAAGAGAAGTTGAATTGCACGCCTCGCGTCTTCTCCCCCCAGCGGTAAATCTCCTAAGCGATGATAAAGATCCGCATAGAACTTCTCCACCGTTATCGCAAAGTCTCCTATCCCCTGAAAAAGATCGTCAAGACGCAAGAGTTGCACACTGTTACTCAGGGAAGAAAGAAGAATCGAGCCGAGAAGGAGAATCCGAGAAGCACAAGAAGAAAACTAAAAATATCGACAAATTGCGTCGAATTCCGCCCTCTTTTGGAAGAATGCGCTTTTCAGAAGAATCTTCTCAAAAAATGGCAAAGAGGGCTCAGGAGATACGCTATAGGGCAAAGCCCAGAAGAAGGAAAGCACCTGCTCTCCCACGGAAATAAGCAGTGGATACTCTCCCCGAGTACAGGGAAACTGTCCAGAACACCGGATACAGATATGATAGACCACTGCCGTCAGAAAGAAATAAAAAGCAACTAAGGCATACTTCTTATTCCAAAGACTCTTCCAATCCATACGTTTCCCTTCCTCTCTTCCTACTTCTCCTCTGTTCCCACATCGAAGGAAAAGTCCTCGAGCGGTCCTTCCTCCGTCATCAACCTGAGCGTGTACTTTCCCGGGCGGGAAAGGGTCTCAAGTTCCCCACTGCCTGATTTGCTTTAATTCGAATCTGACTCTTTTCTCTATCCAGACTGATGATGCTGCCCTGTCCATCTCCGGAAACGGTATAGGAGACCGGACGATCTTCCGGATCCGTGAGGCTCACGGCAAGAAGCTTTGTCATGATTTCCTTCGGCACAGCGATAGTCAGATCCTGCCCGTTTACCGCCTTTCCGATGACAGTAAGACTCTGCTGTTCGTTCTCCTCCGGTTTCTCCGGCTTCGTCTCGTCTTCCCTTCTTACCGTCCTCCGGCTTCTCCGGCTTTGTCTCCTCTTCTTTCTTACCGTCCTCCGGCTTCTCCGGCTTCATTTCGTCTTCTTTCTTGCCATCCTCCGGCTTTTCCGGCTTTGTCTCCTCTTCTTTCTTGCCTTCCTCCGGCTTCTCCGGTTTCGTCTCGTCTTCCTTCTTTTCGCTACCGGCTGTACTGTTACTGTCTGTCTGCGACGCTGTATTTCTTCCCGCACTGCCTCCGGAAGTTCTGCCGGAAGACGATCCGCCACGGCTTGGACTGCTCTCCATGATGACCGGTCTGCTGGCACCGGCTACCTGCTGCGCCGTTCCGGACGCGGAAATGCCGTGCCCTGCCACATAATAAGCACTTCCACTCTCATCCACCCAGCGTCCGCTGTCGTCTAGCTTATAGCCGTCCGCTGTCGTTGTACTCTTCTGTAATTCTCCATAGCTTTCATCGTCTTTTTCACTAAAAATAATAACAGTAGCCGTCAATCCAATTCCAGCCACTGAGCAAAGCCCCTTCTCTGCTGCCCTTCTCCGTATTGAAAAAATAGGACTTCCCGTTTCGACTGAGCCAACCGGTCTTTAGAAAGCCGGTACTCTCATCCAGAAAATACCAATCTCCCTTATAAACTATCCACCCTTTTTACTGTATTTGCTTTCGGATCCTGAAAAGACCAAACTTGCTTTCTCCTCTTTCCACTGTCCTTCCGTATCCGGTCTTCCGTCTTCGCCATGGCAGGAATGGCGCTTCCCATCATCATGGATAAGGACGCCATCGCAATGACTGCATTTTTCCAAGCTCTTCTCACCATAAATTGAACTCCTTTCTACAAGAGCCTTCCGGCTCAATTCCGACTCGGCGTTCCTATGCTATCATGTTTTATTCATTAAATAAATTACATTTTTATTATAAAAATTATGCTTTGTTTCTTCTTTTAATTAAGCAATTTCACCGGAATTCCCGTTCTTGTTCTTCTTCACAATCCTGATTTTTCTTTTGATGAGGTCTTTTCTGCGTTTTCAACGCCTTTTCTTCCTATTCCATAAACCAGTATGCCCTCTACTCCTTCTTTTTATCGTAAAAATGTGATAAGTCCGAAATCTCTTTCTGAAATTAGAAAAATCTTTGACTTATCCACAAGAATTACACTTTTACATTGCCAAGCTATTTTTCAGCGCTTGCTTTTTCCCCCATTTTTCGATAAAGGAAAAGAAAAAGTTACGCTTTTTTTACTTTTTCCATTTTAGAACAAATCTTCTCTTTTTCTCGGCTTATTTATCATTTTTCTCCACTTCTTGGGCAGATATAGGAACTTCCTATAAAGCCCGCTCCCACCTGATAGTTTCCGAGAAAGCTCTTCAGGCGCGCATTTTCCGAAGAAAATACCTCTTCCGCTGTCCCGCTTGAGAGGCACTCCCCTCCTGCCATAAAAAGAATCCGATCCGAAATCTCCCTGGCAAACTGCATCTCGTGTGTCACAATCACCATCGCCATCTTATGATCTTTCAGGGAGCGAATCAGCGCAAGAACTTCCCCGGTGAGTTCGGGGTCCAGTGCGAAGTCGGCTCATCAAAAGAACAGAATCTTCGGCTCCAATGCAAGAGCTCTTGCTATCGCCACACGCTGCTTCTGCCCTCCGGAGAGCGCATAGGGATACTGCTCCGCCTTCTCTAACAGGCCCATCCGGCCAAGTAAATCTCTTCCCTTCTCCAGCGCAAAGGCTTTCTCCTTCTTCTGCACATGAATCAGCGCATCCGTAACATTTTCCAAAACAGTCCAATGCGGAAAGAGATTGAAATTCTGAAAAACGAGTCCGACGAGTACCTTGGCTTCCTGCAGATTCTTCTCTTCTCCCTGCTTTCCCACTGTCTTTCCATTATAGAAACTCTCCGCTGTCCGCAGTCTCCAGGAAAGTGGCAATCCGAAGGAGAGTTGACTTCCCGGAACCGGACGGCCCAATGATGCCCAGTACTTCCCCTTCTGCACAGGACAAATCAATTCCCTTAAGGACCTCTACCCCGGAGAACGCCTTTTATCCCTTTCATCTCTAAAATCGTCATGTCTTTCCTATCTTTCCTTTCTTTCTGTCTTCCTTTCTTTCTGTCTTCCTTTCTTTTTCCCTCCTTCCTTCAGCAAAGAGGCAGGGAGAAGGAAAAATCTAGTGATAGTATTCCAGCCTTTTTCTCGCAGTATTCCATAAATGCCGCCACGATAAAAGTTAAAAAGATAATACAGTACTCCTGCCGATGATAAGTAGCAGCATGGAACTTTTCCGAGGAGGAAATCGCCTTCGCCGTTGTAAACATTTCCATCACCGAAATGGAAAAAGCGAAAGTGTCCTTCACAGAGTAATCACTTCATTCGTAATCGAAGGCAGGATATTTTTCCAGACCTGCGGAAAAGACAATGCGAAGAAAACACTGTGCAGCTGCAACCGAGAATCTCTGCCGCTTCTACCTGTCCCTTATCCATCGTCTGAATTCCCGAACGGTAAAATCTCAGCAAAATATGCCGCATAATTCACCACAAAACCGATATAAAACCGCAATCATGCGATATCCGGGATGTAAATTAATTTTGAAAATATAATAGGGTCCATAGTACACGACAAAAAGCTGGAGCATGAGAGCGTTCCCGCATAATGGAGATATAGCCCTTCGTGAAACCCGATAAAGAGAGTTCTTATGCATCCGCCCGAAACGCAACAAAGCCCAAGGGGCAGGGAAAAAGGAGGTGACAAAAGAAAATGGAAAGGCTGGACCCCAGTCCCGCCATTAACTTCCCTAAAAATCGTGATCCAAGTCATCCCTTCCCCCCCTATTGCAATACAAAGCTATCCTTCGTACCGAACCATTTCTCTGTAATCTTATCTACCGTGCCATCCTCTTTCATTTCCAAAAGAGTCTTCTTCACCGCATCGGAAAGAGCCGTATTTCCTTTTTTAAATCCTATGCCGTACTTTTTCTTCGGAAAAGGCTGTCTTTCAAAAATCCGAACAGCTTCTTTTGTGCTCTTAATCTGGTACTCCGCAACTACCGAATCCATACAGACGGCATCACAGGCGCCTGTTTCCAGGTCCATCATTGCACTTTGGTAATCTCCAACTTCCACCAGAGAGGCAAAACTGTCCTTCAGGCTCTTATTTTCATCCCGATTCAAGGCAGTAATTCCGGAAGAATCTTTCTGCACTTCCACCGTCTTCCCCTTTAAATCGGAAACGCTCTGTATTCCTTCCTCTTTCACGACAAATACCTGTTTGTTCGCCATATAGGGACCGACGAAGGTATACTTGTCTTCCCTGTCCTCCATAGTAAAGCCGTTCCATATACAGTCGATATTTCCGGAGTTTAACTCTAAATCCTTCGCATCCCAATTGATCGGCTTAGGCACGAATTTCTTATTCAGTCTCTTAGCCACTTCCTCTGCAAGTTCCAAATCATAGCCAGTGTATCCCCTTGCTGTCCACAAAGCCCATCGGAGGAAAACTCCTGGTCAAAAGCCGACCGTAAAAGCTCGTTTCCTTCCCTTCCTGCTTCTCCGTTTCCTTCTCTCCGCTTTGTTCCGTATTCTTTCCCGACTGTTTTTCCGTGCTTTTCTCCGCGCCCTGCTTTCCTCCGCAGGCAAACAGTGCCATGGCAAGCCCTGTACATAAAAGAATCGTTCTAATCGCTCTTCCCGCTTTCAACATACTCATCCCTCTTCCCTCCCTTGTCTTCATGCCAGCAATCCCGCTTTTCTTTTTGCTTCGGTTCGTTCTTCTACTTTT